>Ga0335080_10001173_pt1 | contig 25302 bp, 19 predicted proteins | sample Lox_Sample_34_FD_206720 | JGI IMG/M metagenome (GOLD analysis project Ga0335080, IMG submission 206720) | Soil microbial communities from Loxahatchee National Wildlife Refuge, Florida, United States - Lox_Sample_3.4 | ecosystem: Environmental > Terrestrial > Soil > Wetlands | place: USA... | reverse complement strand
CGCCTGGGGCGATTGACGCGCCTGATCGGGTATCGCTTGGCCGATCGCGGCGGACGAACTGCAAAGGATGAAAAACAAGCTCACCAACGTGAGCTTTCCAGCAAAAGATTGCAAGCAACTGTTCTTGACGTCCATGGCCGTACTCAGACTTGTGTTATGACACTCTTGTGCATTTGTTGGATGCGCGGGCAGGTGTCCCGGTCTCAGCAGATATAGCAAAAGGACCGAATTATTCGAAGCTGCCAGTTACGCCCTGGAATCCATGGCGCGCTTGCTTCCAAAGCCACTTCATGACACGAGACACGTCGTAACAGTACGCCACGTTATAACCCAGCGTGGAGAAACAGTGAGGTTCGCAGCCCTGTTTCATCTCAGCTAATTGCTTGAGGTCGAACTTTTGATTCTCGATCGTGCCCCAATCGTAGGTTGCGTTGTACATCGGAAAGCACGGCGCAAGGGTACCGTCGGTGCGGATAATCAGCCAGTTCTGCCCGCCGCGGCACCCCCAGTGCTCGCCAACTCCGCGCATGAAACCCTTCATATTCTGAAGGCGGGGAATGGAATCGACCATCTTGTAGCCCTGGCGCTGCTTATCGATGAGCCAATCCAGCAGATCGTCGACCATCGAAAAATCTTCCGGCCGGATGTAGGTATCGTTTTCATGCAAATGCTTGAAATGCGATTGCTCCATCATGGGCGCTTCATTCACGTGGAACGTGATGGAGATTCCATTGTCATGAGCGATCTCGACAAGCTGCTTGACGTCTTCAATGTTGGTGCGGCAGATGTTGGTGTTGAAAAAAAGCGTGTAACCGTAGCGGTATTGGCGCTTGACCAGGTAGTCGAAGTAGGAGCGCACGTGCTCGAAAGCCTTCGGCAAGCCGGGTTTTTCTTTGATCGTATCGACTGCAAAATTGATGGTGGCGATACCGGCGTCGGCGAGTCGGTCCGTGACCTCGGGCCGGAGCAAGCGGGCGTTGGTAGCCAAGTAGACCCAAAAATCTTTCTTTGCCGCGTAATAAATCACCTTGTGCACAAAGTCGGGCCTAAGTAGAGGCTCGCCGCCGGTCGGGGCCAAGACCCGGCACGGAGTGCCTTCGAGCCAGTCAATCGCACGACGCGCCGTGTCTTCCGACATGCCCCTTACCCGATTGTCATAAGACCAGCAATAGTGGCAATCCAGGTTGCATTTCCATTCGGTGAACAGGTAAGCAATGATCGGTTGGAAGTCGCCCGGCAACACGCGCGATTTGAAATACGGCACCATCCACCCGCGCATCGTCTGGAGAATTCGAGAAACCGGCCACTGCCTCTTACCCGTTTGCAGGACATGATCATGAGCCGCGATATCTTCCGTGTCCAACTCGTGAAGTAGTTCTGGGTGCTGAGGAAAAACCGGGACGGGAAGCGCCGCGATATCTTCGGCAGGATCGAGGGCAGGCCTCTGTGCGGCTTGGTGGAGCAACCTGTGCAATGGAACATCCAGTCGAAATGGCTGAGTCGGCAATGTTGGAACAGTCTGAAGAGGTGGCTGTTCGACGGTGGACATGAATTTGGACCTCACCTTATTGGAAACGGGGCACAAATTGGCCTTCGTTCGGTCCAGGGCGGACTGGCAGCGCCACTTCAAGACGCCGCAAGACTATTACCGCAACGAAGTGATCCCGTGGCTACACTTGGCTTTGATACGCATTGCAGGCAGAGAGATACATCAGGGACAGCAGGAAAATTTTCAGAAGGCGTGCGCCCTTGGATTGGATCGATGCATCTAAAAACCCTGGGATTGGCGAGTGGCTTCATTTGGCCTGAAATCCTTTTTGTGATGGTTTTTTTCGCGAAGTCTTCTGGCTTCATGTTGTGACGGATAGCGTGTCCATCGTCGCATGGCTGAAAACCACCTTGCCCGCTTGGGGCGGACTCGGAATCTTGTGTTCGTCGTTTATCGATTCTTCATTCATTCCACTGCCACTCGTAACCGACCTTTTGGTACTGGAGCTTTCGAGCCTGCATCCGCTTCGGATGCCGTTTTATGTCGCAATGGCCGCTTTAGGTTCGCTAGGGGGTTGCACGTGCATTTATTGGATAGCCAGAAAGAGCGGAGAGGCGTTTTATCTCAAACGCCAGAGCCGTTCGCCTGAAAAGATCCGACTGTTTGCAGAGCACCACCCACTTGCTTGCGTATTTCTACCGGCAGTTGCGCCGTTTCCTGTTCCGTTCAAGCCATTTGTAATCGCACAGGGAGTATTTCAAGTGCCGTTCGTGACATTTCTTTTCGGCACACTCGCGGGTCGCGCGATGCGTTTCCTGATTGAAGGTTACTTGGGTGTGCGCTACGGAGAGGCTGCGAAAGAATTCGTGTTGCATCAAAGATGGCAATCGCTCGCGGCGGTGCTTGCTTTAGTTCTTATTTTCCTCGCAATTCGCCGCTTGCCTTTCGTCCGCAAGTTCAAATTTCATGCCGATTGAAGCGCGCGCACCCGACGCTCCAGTTCCCTCGCGATCTCCTCCGGATTCTTTGTCGTGTCGATACGAACGGGCGAGCCAATAACCACTTGAACGTGGCCGGGCTTCGCGACGATGCGCTCCTCCCGCTTCAAATCAAACAGACCGCCGATATACATAGGAACAACAGAGAGGTTCAGCTGTTTTGCCAGCAAACCGATCCCGGCGCGAAACGGAACCATTTCTCCGGTGTCTGTTGTCTGCCCTTCCGGAAAGACCAGAATGTTCCATTTGCGGTCAGCGAGATCGCCCGCGAAATAAAAACTCTGAAGAAAACCGGACCGTTGAGGTAATGGAAAGACGTTGAACAGACTGGTGACCAGCACATAACGGAGTCGCTCCATAAAGCGTGCGAATAGACTCAGGTCCTTGGCCGGACGGCGCATTCGGGCAAGTCTCTCCCCGCCCATTGCGATCGCCAGGCGGTTTCGGAAGCGCGCCGGCAACGCCGGAAGGATCCACGCAATGTCGAGATAAGTCACGTGATTGGAAATAATCAAAACCGGACCGGTGAGATTGCGGAGGTTTTCTCGGCCTTCCACACGGGGCGCTGCGAGGAGGTATGTGGCAGGCCAAGCCAGCATGTAATAAATGGAGAGGCGAAACAAATTGACGAACCAGCGTTGCGGCCACCGGGGATAGGCATGTTCGACTTTCGACGGAGCGCCCTCCACCAAGAGTTTCTGGAGCTGGTCCACAGTGCTGACGCTTTGAAACTGAGCGTCGCTCAGTTCGATTTGATACTGCTCTTCGAGCGCGCCCACCAGCTCGACGCGCTCGAGTGAGGATAAGCGCAAAACGGCTTCAAGCGAGGCGTCCGGTGAAACAGTCGGAACTGACCGATGAGTGATCCGCGAGATCAGCGCCCTCAGCCCATCGTTTCCGGCTGTCTCCTGCCCGTCAGTTGTTGCATTCTGGACGATTTGCCGAATCCGCGGAAGAACCGGCTTTTGCGTTGGGGTTCGCGGAAAATCAGGGTCTGACCATACATACCAGCTACGAATTTTCTGGTAGTCGGCCAAGGATCGATTGGCCCCGTCAACGAGTGATACGGGGCCGGCTGAACCGGTGTCCAGAAGCAGCACGGCACAGGGTTCCGCGTTGCCGTCGCGGTCGATGCCAAGCACGACACAGTCCCGCACACCGGGCTGCGCCCGCAGGGCTTTCTCCAGATCCTCGGGGTGCACATTCATGCCAGAGGCAGTAACAATGACGTTCTTGCTTCGCCCTTTGAAGTAAAGGTGGCCGCTCTCATCTTTTTGCGCCACGTCTCCGGTACGGAACCATCCGTCGCCTTCCACGAGCGTTTGTGTTTTACCGCTTTGCCGGATCGCCCGTGCTACACCTTCGCCCCGCACCAGGATTTCTCCGTTCTCCGCGACGCGCACCTCCATTCCAGGAAATACTTTGCCAATCGAGCCCTTTGTGGATGAGAAGGGGTGATTGAGGCTGATCAACGAAGTTGTCTCTGTCATCCCGTATCCTTGAATTACACCGTAGCCGAGGCGCGTCCAGAAGGTTTCAGTGCCTTCGGGAAGGGTCGCTCCTCCGGAGATGAAGGCCCAGAACTTCCAACCGAAGCGCCCGTGGATTCTCCGGAAACGCCACCATCGCCACAGGAAATGCTCCGAGCCGGCGTGAACAATCTCCTTTTGAAAGTCCTGGAGGTGTCCCTCGCGTTCTTCGTGTCGCTCGATCTCTCGCTGCAACGATTCCAGAAATCGCGGTACCGCGACCATCACTGAAACTCGTTCTTTTCGGATGGTGGCCGCTACATCGCTTGGCTTGAACGAATCCAGAAAAACGATTGTGGCCCCAAGCAATTGGGGGATGAACACGCCGAGCATTTGCCCAAAGACATGACTGAGCGGAAGAAGGTTGAGAAAACGCAGCGGGTGGAACAGCCGTTCATAATGGACGTACTTTCGAATTTCGGTTTCCAGTCGCTCGATATTTGCGAGCACGTTTCCGTGAGATATGACAACTCCACGCGGTTCGGCGGTGGTGCCCGAGGTGTAGATAATCTCCAGGGTATCTTGCCGCGTGAGTTGCGGAGATTTGTATGGCGAGGCATCGTGACGGGCGAGTGTCGCGGTCAGATCCTCCAATTCGATCGAGGGCGGGCCGGGATAATGGGATTTTCCACGTGAGTGGAATATGAGTTTCGAGCCCACGTCCCCGGCTACCCGGCAGGCAAACTCAGATGGCGAGGCGTGATCGATCGGCACGACCACCACGCCACGCAGCAGGCACCCAAGAAACGCCACGATCCACTCGGCCGAATTCTCGCCCCACAGTACCGCCGCATCGCCTTTGCCGATTCCACGCTGTTCGAGTTCGCGTGCCAAGCGGTTCGCATCGGCTGCGATTTCGCCGTACGACCATGTTTCCATGCGATAACCGCGACGCCGCCTTACGGCGATTTCACTACCACGCGCGGCATAATTTCGAACAAAACTTAGGAGTGACTCAGCTGGCATCGGCGACATCTATGTAAACGGCAGGAGATTGGTTGCACCGTTGTCGGCGCTCCCATGCTCTTATGATAGGTTTTGCTTGCGGTGAGATACACACAAAAAGTCGTCATCGTGGGTGCTGGGATCTCCGGTTTGGCCTGCGCCTTTCGCTTGAAGCAACTCGAGGTCCCTTTTCTCGTCCTGGAAGCTAGCGGGCGTCCGGGAGGAGTCATCCTGACGACCCGGCGAAACGGCTGCCTGTTTGAAGGTGGGCCTCAGTGCCCCCGCTTTCCGGCCAGCGTTTGGGAGCTGGTGCGGACACTGGACCTGGAGCGGGAATTCATACCCGGCGACCCAAAAGCAAAACGCTACATTCTTGAGGGTGGGCACCTGCATTCGGCGCCGTTCTCTCCCGGTGGATTGCTCACAACTAAATTGCTCCGCGCTTCCTCCAAGCTGCGGATTCTCGCTGAAGTGTTCGGGAACACCAGTCCTCCTCAGGAGGAGGAATCGCTGGCCGCGTTCGTGCAGCGCAAGTTCGGAACCGAGGTTCTCGAGAACCTGGTTGATCCGCTGATTTCTACGGTCTTTTTTGGCGATGCGTACAGAATGGGTATGCAAAGCGCTTTTCCAGCGTTAGTGGATTGGGAAAAAAATCACGGCAGCCTGGTACGTGGGGCGCTACGGGCAAGAGCCTCAAAACGTGCGAAGAACGAGAGTTTGAACCAGACTCCGTCGCGTTCCGCCAAGGCAGCGGGCTCGCTGAAAGTCACCGATTCCCTTCCCTCTCTCGGCTCCTTCCGTGATGGGATGGGAAGGCTGCCCGAAAGACTTGCCGAAAAACTTGTCGAGGAGGTCCGCTACGGAGTTGCTGTTGAGAGCGTAAAGCACGTCAGTGGCGAAGACCGAGATTATATCGGTTGGCAAATCCGGACATCGGAAGGCGAGAATGTTGCCGCCGAACATCTGGTGCTTTGTGTGCCCGCTTACGAAGCGGCGCGGATCTTGTATCCGACTGCACCGGCGGTTGCCTCTTCGCTCGGGTCAATCGAATACGCGCCGGTCCACGGAATGAGCGCCGTGTATGACCGCCAACAGGTGAGAAATCCGCTGGATGGATTTGGTTTTATGGTGCCGCGTAAGGCGGGATTGCGAACGATCTGCACGTTTTGGAACTCCTCGCTATTTCCGCGGAGAGCGCAGACGGACAAAGTCTTGATCACCAGTTTCTCTCGGATCGAGGCAAGTGAGAGTTCGGGCGAGAACGATCAGCCTTTCGCGGCTGAGGTAGAAGCAGAAAACGCGATGGTCCTCGGAATCAAGGGTGAACCTACAGATCGAGAAGTGTGGACGAATTCACGAGCGTTGCCCCAATACAATGTGGGCCATTGGAGAACGGTGAACACCCTGAAGGAAGCCGCGTTCGCTGTCCGCAATCTGTATCTCGCTGGCAACTACATACGCGGCCGATCCATCGGAGACTGCGTCGAGCTGGCCGTTGACGTGGCTCGGAGCATACATAGCCAGCTGCAGGTCGGAAGCATCCAACGCACAAGTAATTGCGCTCCCGGAGTCACACTTTGATTCAGATTCTCGAATGGATTTTTTGCCTGCTCGCACTCTGCGTCGGTCTCGGCAGCGTCTATCGGCTGGTGGGTACGCGGCGAGACCTGAAAAAGTATCCACCTCCCGGGCGGATGGTCGATCTCGGCACGCATCGTTTGCATCTGTACGAAACTGGAAACGGTGGTCCAACGATCGTTTTGGAAGCTGGACTCATGTCGACTCTGTTGAGCTGGTCGGAGCTGCAGCGTGTCTTGGAAAAATCCTTTCGCGTGGTGAGCTATGACCGGGCGGGTCTCGGTTGGAGTGACCTGGGACCGATGCCCAGAACCGCAGCGCGAATTGTTGAGGAGCTCCACGTGGCCTTGGAAAGAGCCTCTATCGCCCCTCCGTATATATTAGTGGGACACTCCTTCGGCGGACTGACTATGCCTCTGTTTGCCGCGCGCTTTCCCAACGAGGTTCTTGGCATGGTATTGATCGATGCGGTGGCACCAGTCGAATGGGATCCTCCGACGGCCCAGGATGCCAGGAATTCTCGGATTGGAGCACAAGTGTGCCGGCGGGCGGCATTCCTGGCGCGACTTGGAGTAATCCGATTTGTAGCCGCTCTTCTGAATTCGCCTCTGAAGAAAGTTGCTGGACGGCTTGTGCGCGTTATCAGCAGCGGAACTCCCGCCAACGCAGGGACGGTCTCCAGCCCATGGTTCTTCGCCCTCCCTCCCGAGGAAAGAAAGATGGCGGCTGTTTTCTGGGTGCAGCCAAAATTCGCGATGACCATTGCGAGCCAGCTGGAGAATCTGCCTGTCAGCGCGCAACAGGTCGGCAAATTCGGTCAATTCAGTGACAAAAGGGTCGTGATTCTCACTGCAAACAGCGCCTCGGCACGGCGTCGCGACGCGCACTCCGCCATCACCCGCGCTTTGCCTTACGCAGAAAACATCCTCGTGTCGGAAAGCAACCACTGGATCATGCAGAACGATCCTGGCCTGGTAGTCCGAGCTATCGAAAGCGTTGTGGAACCGCGGGAGCAACCAATCAACAGCGGCGGAAGGTTGAATTCTCGACAAGAGACGTTAAGCTAACTCTTCGGCCAAGTGCCCGAAGTCCATAGCCATTCGGTGTTTATCCCAGAACTCCTTATTCGGCTGCCAGACCGGCTTGCGTGTGACAAATGCAGTAGCTGGAAGGTACTATAGGTGGATTCCGAACGAGTTCTGCGGTGCGGACTGGTTTCGCGACGGAAGGAATGTACCGCAAGGAAAGAGATGGCTCGCTCCCCTCTCTTCAGTAAACAAAGTGAATGTCCGGGTTCTCCATGGGGGAACTCCAACATCCCGGTGGCGCGTCTTGTGGCACAAACGTTCCAGCTTGTGCTATTGGTGATGCTCGGCGGTTGTCACTCGCAAGAGAAAAATCAGCAACCCACAATTGAATTCACAAAAATCCCGCCGGCAGCGCAGGGCGGGCGGGAAAGGACGGACACTATTTCAGGCCGCGTGAGCGGTGCGCGCCCTGGGCAAAGAATCGTGGTCTATGCCAGGAGCGGCCCCTGGTGGGTTCAGCCATGGCCGGACCAACCTTACATAACGGTTAAAGCTGACTCGACCTGGAGCACCATGACGCATCTGGGATGGGAATATGCGGCGGCCTTGGTGAACCCGGAATACCGAGCCGCGCCGACGCTCGATGTCGCGCCGAGTGCGGGCGGAGCGATCGCGGCGGTGTCGATCGCGAAAGGCGTGGGGTCGCTTTCAACGCAATACGATACCGTCCATTTCAGCGGATATGACTGGCTGGTACGGAAAATTTCGAGCGATCGCGGCGGCATGAACAACCTCTACGACGGAGACAACGCCTGGACGGATGCGGGTGGTGCACTGCACATGCGGATCAAGAAGAACGGCGACAAATGGTCTTGCACAGAAATGAAATTGACGCGCAGTCTGGGATACGGAACGTACGTAGTGACACTTCGCGACACATCCAATCTGGAACCCGCAGCAGTTCTCAGCTTGAACACTTTCGATGATTGGGGAGGAGACCAGCACTACCGTGAGATGGATGTGGAGGTCAGCCGCTGGGGCGACGCGGCGAACAAGACCAATGCGAGATATGCTGTTCAACCGTTTTACATGCCAGGGAATATGTTTGCCTTCGCAGAACCGCAGGGCACACTGACACACTTTTTTCGCTGGGAGCCCGGAAAGATTAGTTTCAAGACGCTACGCGGCTCAACAAGGAATACAGCCGCACCGGTGGTAGCGGAGCACATTTTCACATCGGGCGTTCCTTCCTCGGGTACTGAAACGTTTCAGTTAATTCTGTATGTAGTGGCCAGCGAGAAGAATCCCATGGAAAAAGGCGCCGAGGTCATCGTTGAGAAATTCGAATACCTCCCATAACCATCGCCGGAGAGGATGTCGGCTGGTTAGTGCCGCAGTCACTGGAACGGCGCTGGTGTGCATCGCGGCCCAAGCCTTAAGTGGTTGCCGTTCCCGGCAAAGCGGTAATCAACCCTCGATTCAATTCGACAAGATTCCACCGGCTGCTCAAGGTGGACGCGAAAGAACGGATTCCATCTCTGGCAAGGTGATCGGGGCCGGTCCTGGACAGAAAATTGTTATCTATGCCAAGAGCGGACCTTGGTGGGTGCAACCGTGGCCAGACCAACCGTACATTCCGATTCAGCCAGACTCTAGTTGGAGCACAGAGACTCACCTCGGCTACGAATATGCGGCGTTGTTAGTTGACCCCAGCTTCCACCCGCCGCCAACAATGGATCAGCGACCGACGCAAGGGGGTGGGGTCGCGTTGGTGAACATTGTCAAGGGCGTTGGCTCGTTGCCTCCCCATCCGACCGAACCTCTCCGATTCAGCGGGTACGATTGGAACATTCAAACAGTCTCGGCCATTCGGGGGGGGCTAAACAATCTGTACGATGCCGATAATGTGTGGACCGACGCCAACGGAGCAATGCACATGCGCATCATCAAGAAGCCCAAAGGGTGGACGTGCGCCCATGTCATTCTGGGGCGCAGCCTGGGATATGGGACTTACCGGGTAGTGGTGCGCGACACTTCCCACTTGGAACCCGCAGTAGTTCTCAGCATGCACACATTCGACGAGTCGGGCGGTGACCAGCATTACCGCGAGATGGATGTGGAGATGGGGCATTGGGGCGATCCAGCGAGCAAGAACAATGTTCAGTTTGGCGTTCAACCTTTCTACATTCCCGGAAATGTCGTGCAGTTTCAGGCACCGTCCGGACCGGTGACGCACACGTTGGTGTGGGAGCCCTCGCGAGCGACGTTCAAGACGGTTCGAGGCCCCTCGGCCAATGCGACGACAAAACCAGTCTATGAGCATATTTTCACGGCGGGAATTCCGACTCCGGGACAAGAGTTTCTGGAACTGATGCTGTATTTCGTTGCGAGCGATAACAGTCCACTGCAAAAAGGGGCAGAGGTGGTCATTGAGAAATTCGAGTATCTCCCCTGATACGCAGCGAAATTGCCTCTGCTGCATCGTGGCATTCTTTGCGCTGTTCTGCCTTGTAGCGCAATTGCGGGCGCTGAGTCCAACGCGGACGCTGGCTCAATATATGCGGGAGAGGTGGGGAATCGAGCGAGGTTTCCCCGGCGGAACCGTCCTGGCGTTAGCACAGACGCATGACGGATATTTGTGGATCGGGACAGACAAAGGTCTAAGCCGATTTGACGGCCTGACGTTCCGTAGCTTCCCACAGGCCAGCCCAACGGCAATGCCGATCGGTGCGGTTCGCGCGCTGAAGACAGATCGGGAAGGCAACCTGTGGATTCTGTTGCAGAACACGAAGGTTCTGCGGTACCGGGAGGGAAAGTTCGAGGCTGGACACGACGAGGCGGAAGTTGGGATTACGGCCATCAATATCCGAAGCGATGGCAGACCGATCTTCTTCTCTCTTGCCTATGGTTTGCTCACTTACAACGACGGAAAGTTCACCATCCTACAGCCGTCCAGCAAAGCCGCCGAGGACTCTACCTCAGCAATCACGAGCGACAACGATACGCTATCGAGTCGATTGAGTTGGGCTACCGGAGTTGCAACGCATCGACTCGCCGAACCGGACGCAGCGGTAGTAACCATGGCGGAATCGGCGGACGGAAAGGTTTGGATGGGTACGCGCGAGAAAGGCCTGTTCTCCGTTGTGAGTGGCCGGATTTCCGTTGTTGCTCAAGGACCGCCGGTGTTGAAAATCACGAGCCTGCTGCCGATGGAAACCGGGAAATTGTGGATCGCGACCGAATCGGGTTTGGTGGTTTGGAACGGGAAGGAACTGACACAAAGCGAGGTTCCTGCCGCCCTCCGCCAAACTACGATTCTGTCGATGTACCGGGACAGCGATTCGAACGTTTGGCTGAGTACAGGTCATGGGCTCTTGCGATACAACGCCAATGGACTTGCCTCGTCTGAGGCAGTGGCAAGTGGAAGTGCGGCGCAGGTCACTGCACTGTTTGAGGATCGCGAAGGAAATCTCTGGACGGGAAGCCCCATCGGCATTGAACGCATTCGCGACGGAGCGTTTGTCACCTACTCGCCCAGAAGCCTGGAATCCGAAAGCAGTGGGCCGATTTACGTCGATCAAGGAGGGCGTGCCTGGTTTGCGCCGTTTGGGGGCGGGTTGCAATGGCTGGACGGTGACGCGACCGGAACAGTGAGGAATGATGGCTTGGATCAAGACGTCGTTTATTCCATCACCGGGAACGAACATGAACTGTGGGTTGGTAGGCAAAAGGGTGGTTTGACGCGCTTGCAGTATAAGAGTGGCGCGATAGTGACAAGGACGTTCGCAAAAAAGGATGGCCTATCCCAGGACGGCGTGTATGCGGTGCATCTGAGCCGCGATGGATCGCTTTGGGCGGCAACGATCAGTTCTGGACTGAGCCATTTTGTGAACGGACGCTTCGAAAACTACACGAAAGACAGTGGCATGGTCTCGGATACGGTTGTTTCCATCGCGGAAACTGCCGACGCGACCATGTGGTTTGCAACGCCGAACGGATTGAGCACGTTTTCGAACGGGCAATGGCACGTTTTTATGGAGCGCGACGGCCTGCCCTCCGATAACGTGCAATGCTTGTTCGCAGATTCGAAAGGCGTCGTGTGGATTGGTACAGCGAACGGACTCGCGTTTGCCCGGTCAGGGCATGTTGAGGCGCTGCGCGATGAACCGGTAGTGCTGAAAGAAGCAATCCTAGGAATTGCAGAGGGCCGAGACGGCCGGCTATGGATTGCCACGGCGAACCATGTGTTTGCGGCGCAGAGGGACAAATTGCTCAACCAGTCAGTGCTCGAGGAGGACGTGCGCACATTTGGGCTCGAGGATGGTTTACTCGGCACGGAAGGTGTGAAACGTGAGCGATCGGTATTCGCAGACAACTCGGGACGAATCTGGTTCTCAATGAATCGCGGGCTGTCTGTGGTCGACACAGCAAGGACTGTCGATAATTCCCGGCCCGCAGCCGTGCAACTGGAACAGATTTCCGTCGATGGCAACTTGAAGGAGATAAAGGCAGGAATCCGGGTACCGCCTGGATCTCATCGTGTTACCTTTGCCTACTCCGGATTAAGCTTGTCTGTTCCCGAACACGTGAGATTCAAGTACAAGCTGGAGAACTTCGACCAAAGCTGGAGCGAGCCGGTAACCACGCGGGAAGCCGTGTATACGAACTTGGATTCCGGCAAGTACCGCTTCCGCGTAATGGCGAGTAACAGCGAAGGGGTGTGGAATAGCGCGGAAAGCTCCGTGGGAATCGAGATCGCTCCCGTATTCTGGAGTACATGGTGGTTTCGTGTATGCGGCGTGTTGCTCGTCGGACTGATGGTCGCGACATATTTCCGGTTGCGCATCAGGCGAATGGAACAGCAGATGAATATTCGGTTCGACGAAAGGTTAGCGGAACGCACGCGCATCGCCAGGGAGCTTCATGATTCGCTCTTGCAAGGCTTTCAGGGTTTGATGTTCCGGCTGCAAGCTGCGCGTGACATGCTTCCTGAGCACCCTCAGGATGCCGCGCAGGCTCTGGATGTCGCACTCGATCGCGGTGACCAGGCAATCGCCGAAGGGCGCAGCACGGTGGAAGACTTGCGAGACGCGAGCTTGCGAGATAACGATATCGTGCAATCGTTGACCGCGATAGGAGAAGAACTCACTCGTTCCAGCAATGGGCAGGCGCCAGGAACGCTACGAGTGTTGGTCGAGGGGAAGCCGCGGGATCTCGATCCTGTTTTGCGAGACGAGATTTACCGGATAGGCCGCGAAGCTCTGCGCAATGCCTTCCAACATGCTCATGCACAGAGGATCGAAGCAGAGTTGACCTATGGCGAAGAGCAGTTCTCTTTGCGTGTTCGCGACGACGGAAACGGAATCGATCCCAACATATTTCACGAGGGTAAACGCGCCGGCCACTGGGGTTTGCCGGGAATGCATGAACGAGCCAGAGGATTCGGCGGACAGTTGCACGTATGGTCTGAAGCCGGAGCAGGCACGGAAATCGAGGTGACCGTGCCCTCGGCTACCGCATACGGTCCTTCGTTCGCGCGGTCAAAGTTGGGTTTTCTACGTAACCGCGGTGGGAGAATTCATGGCCGACAATCCTGAGCTAATTCGCATCCTTGCTGTCGATGACCATCCGCTTCTGCGCGAAGGCATAGCAGCGCTGGTTGCGAATCAGAAGGACATGAAACTGGTGGCGGAAGGCTCAAGCGGGAAGGAAGCCATTGAACTCTTCCGATCGCATATGCCTGATGTAACTCTGATGGATCTGCAGATGCCAGAGATGGGCGGCATCGACGCGATTATTGCGATTCGGAGTGAATTTCCCGACGCGCGAATCATCGTTTTGACCACCTATGCGGGCGACGCGCTGGCGCAACGTGCACTGAAGGCAGGTGCGAAGGCATACGTATTAAAGAACCATGTGCGCAAGGATCTGCTCGAAGCCATTCGTGCCGTTCACTCCGGAGTGAAGCGGATTCATCCTGTGGTGGCCGCGGAAATCGCTGCACATGCTGCGGACGATGCCCTGACGGCTCGCGAGGTCGAAGTCCTTTCGCTGATCGCTGAAGGAAAGGCGAACAAATTGATCGCCGATGCGCTCTCGATCAGCGAAGAAACGGTAAAAGGGCATGTGAAGAACATCCTATCGAAACTGGACGCGAGCGACCGAACCCATGCGGTCACGTTAGGCCTGAAGCGCGGAATTATCGAGCTGTAGGTTTATCCGCGCTGTGGGATTCAGGAAGGTTCGCCCCACCGGTCGGAGCGGGCTGTTGCCAGCCTCCTCCCAGAGACCGGTAAAGTTGTACCAGGCTCTGGTATTCGTTACCGCGAGCTTGCGCCAAGGTGAGTTCCGCAGAGTAGAGCGAACGCTGGCCATCCAGCACCTCAAGGTAACCTGTCGTTCCTCCCCGATATCGCATGTCGGACAATCGCACAGATTCGCGCAAGTCGGCGACGGTATCCTCCTGCCGCAGGCGCACCTCATGCAGTTTCTGGTAACCGATAAGGGCGTCTGATACTTCGCCGAACGCGCGCTGAATCGATTGACGATAAGCAAGCAGAAGCTGCTGGTATTGTGATTCGGATAGATGCAGGTTGCCGCGAAGAGCTCCACCCGTAAAGATCGGCTGCGTTGCTTGCAGCCCATAAGACCAAATTCCCAATTGCGTGCTCATGAGGCTCGAGAAAGCACTGCTGCGCCCAAACGCTCCGCCACCCGATCCAGTCAACGAGATTTGTGGGAAGAACTGCGCCTTTGCCACCCCGATCTCGGCGTTGGCGGCAACCAGATTCTGCTCAGCTTGCCGGACATCGGGCCGCCGCTCGATGAGTGAGGAAGGCAACCCCGGCGGTACTCCGGGCGGAAGCAGTTGCGCAACGAGTGGCCGGCCACGCGTCACGCCTTGGGGGTAGTTGCCCAGCAGAATGTTGATGGCATTTTCCTCCTGCGCAACCTGGCGTTCCAAGTCCGGGATTGTGGCGTTGGCGGTATCCAGGGTCTGCTGCGCCTGGAGCACGTCAAGTTTGGTCGCGACACCGTGATCCACACGCAATTGGGTGAGCTTCACGGAGTCCTGCTGGGTCTTTATGGTCTGGTAGGTGATCTGCAGCTGGAGGTCGAGTTCCAACATCGCGAAATAATCGCTAGCGACATCGCTCACGAGCGTAAGGATCACCGTCTGCCGGGCGTCTTCCGTGGCGAGCAGTTGTGCGCGCGCGGCTTCCGTGGCACGACGCAACTCGCCGAACAGGTCCAACTGGAAGGCGGCGTCAGCCGTCAGCGTTCCAAAATTGTAAAGAGTCTGAAAGTTGTACTCCTTGCCGCCTTGGAAGGCGGCGTTGCCCCCGACCTGCGGAAACAAACGCGAACGGGTGATGGCGACGCCTGCGCGAGCGGCATTGATGCGTTCCGTGGCGATCTGCAGATCGTAGTTCTGCTTGAGAGCCGTGCGGATTAGCTCTTGTAGCTGAGGATCTTGAAAAACCTCCCACCAGGGAAGGTCCGCGTACGAAGCGGCTTGCGCCTGCGCTTGTGGGTTAGCGCTCAGGTCACGAAAATTTGCGGGCGTTGCGACGGTAGGCCGATGGTAGTTGGGACCAACCATGCAGCCATAGAGCAGCAAACAACTGAGCGAAGCAGCCGAATACCGTGCGAGTTTCCCAAGTGCGCTTGATGTTGGACTGTTGTTTTGGCGGCTCATTTCAATCTCCCGGTGCAGGAGCTGGCGTGGTCGTCGGCAAAGTACCTGGCGTTGGCTCGGCTCCCGCGCCCGACCACTTTTCAACCAGATAGAAAATTCCAGGCACAAAGAAAATTCCTATAAGGCTAGCAGCCAACATGCCCCCAATGACCGTTGTGCCCATGATCTGGCGGGCGACAGCACCGGCGCCGGAGGCAGTCCACAGCGGCACGCAGCCGAGGACGAAGGCAAACGATGTCATCAAAATGGGACGAAGTCGCAGGCGTGCGCCCTCAAGCGCGGCATCTGCCAGCGGCTTCCCGTTTTCAAATTGATCTTTCGCAAATTCTACGATGAGGATGGCATTTTTGGCAGCCAACCCAATCAGCATCACCAAACCGATTTGCGAGTACACGTCGCTCTCGATCTGTACCAGGTACGGTGGATAAAAAACGCTGACCAAGAAACGGCGCAACCACAAGATCGCGAACGCACCGAAAATGGCCACAGGTGTGCTCAGCAGGACGCTGAACGGCAGCGACCAACTCTCGTACAATGCGGCGAGGATGAGAAAAACGAATAGGAGAGAGAGGGCGAAGATCGCGGCGGGCGGCACGCCCTGCCTCGCTTTCTGCTCTTGAAAAGACATGCCGGAATAATCGAAGCCCATCTCGCGCGGCATGGTTTGCCGGAACACATCCTCCAATGCGGCGGTGGCTTGATCTGCGCTATAACCAGGAGCCGCACTGCCATTGATCTGTGCGGAGCGGTATTCGTTGAAACGCAACGTGAATTCTGGGCCGATGATCGGTTTAACCGTCGTGAGCGTGGAAAGCGGAACGTTCTGGCCGTTCTTATTGCGCACATAAAACTGTCCAACATTCTCGGCCTTGGCGCGGTCCTGACCCTCGGCCTCGATGTACACCTGCCATTGCCGGCCGAACCGGTTGAAATAATTGATGAAATAGCCACCCATGAACGCCTGGATGGTCCGGTAAACGTCATTAAGATTGACGCCTTGTTTCAAGACTTTGTCGCGATCCACCTGGACGAACTGCTGAGGAACGTTTGGCAAGAACGTGGTGCTGAGACTGGCGATTTCCGGACGCTTACGGGCGGCGGCAAGAAAAGCATTCAAATTCTTGGCGAGAAATTGGACATCACCGCCCGATCGGTCCTCCAGCATGAAGGTAAACCCGCCTGCGGTCCCGACGCCGGGAATAGCCGGGGGAGAGAAACCGAAAGCGACGGCGCTTGGCACCCGGCTCAATTGCTGATTGAGGTGAGCTTTCAGAGTCTGGAACTGTTCGGCTTGTGAAGTGCGTTGATCCCAGGGCTTGAAGTTCACGAAAAAGGTTGCGCTATAAGTTGTGCGAACAAAGCTGAGTAAGCTAAACCCGACAAAGCAGGTGGAATCTTCTACTCCAGGCGTGGTCATGATGATCTTTTCGACCTGTTCAACCACGGCGCGAGTCCGCTCGAGTGATGCGCCGTTGGGCAATTGCACGTTCACATAGGCATAGCCTTGATCCTCGTCAGGCAGAAAGCTGGTCGGGACACGATTTGCAAAGAAAAACCCGGCCATGCCAAACACCAGCAGCAAAACGGCGATCACTGCGGCTTTCTTCAGGAGAACAGCACTCCAGCGCACATATCCGTCGGTAGCACGATCGAACGCCCGGTTAAAACGATCGAAAAATCTCCGCAACAGGCCTTTGCTCGGTTTCTTGGGTTTCAACAATAGAGCAGCAAGCGCCGGGCTGAGCGTCAGCGCATTGAAGGCGGAGAGCAACACGGAGATGGCAATGGTGATGGCGAATTGTTGGTAGAGCTTGCCGGTAATTCCGGGAATGAACGCTGTCGGCACGAACACAGCTGACAAAACCAGCGCAATGCCGACTACCGGGCCGGACAGTTCTTCCATCGCCTGCAGTGCGGCGTTTTTTGGCGTCATGCCCTCTTCAATGTGACGTTCAACGCCTTCGACGACCACGATGGCATCGTCTACCACCAAACCGATCGCAAGCACCAAGCCGAACAGCGATAGCGTGTTGATCGAAAATCCAAACAACGGAAACAGCACGAAGGTGCCAATCAGTGAGACAGGAACCGCAAGCAGCGGAATCAGCGTGGCACGAAAGCCTTGCAGGAAAATGTATACAACCAGAATGACGAGCGCGAGCGCGATCAGCAGCGTGACCACGATCTCCTTAATGCCTTCGGTCACTGCTCGCGTGGTATCCAGCGCGATTACGAAATCCAGGTCTGCGGGAAATCGCTCTTTCATCTGCGCCATTAACTTCTTCGCCGCAGCAGCCGCGTCTACCGCGTTCGATCCAGGAAGTTGGTAAAGTGCGATCACTGCGCTGGGCTTCCCGTTGAAGCGGCCTGCAACGCTATAATCCTGCGACCCCAATTCGATGCGTGCCACGTCTCGCACGCGAACCGTTCCGCCGTCCGAAGTCTCGCGGACGACAACCGCTCCGAACTCCTCAGGCGAAATAAGGCGGCTCTGCGCGAGCACGGCGTAGGTGAATTCGGTGCCTTTCGGCGCGGGCTCGCCTCCTACTTTTCCGGCAGGGTTGACTGTGTTTTGCGCCTGGATCGCACTGACAATGTCCGGCACGGTAACGCCGAGCTTGGCGAGCTGGTCGGGCTTCACCCACATGCGCATCGCGTATTGCCCGGCGCCAAACACCTGAACATTGCCGATTCCCGGCGAACGAAGTAGCGGATCCACGAGGTTGATATACGCATAATTGGCCAAGAACGTGGCGTCGTAGGTTCCGTGCGGGGAATAGACGTCAACGAGCATCAACGGAGCAGTAACGGCTTTACGTACAGTGACACCATAGTTGTTGACGTCGACTGGAAGCTGGGATGCGGCTTGCGTCTCGCGTGATTGCGCAAGAATGAAATCGTTGTTGGGATCTGTCTTGGCGTCAAAATCCACGACGAGGCTGGTGGTGGAATTGCCCGTAGCGTTCAGTGAGTACATGTAGTTCATGTTGTCCACGCCGTTCATCTGCTGTTCCAAAGGCGTGGCCACGGCTTGTTCGAGCGTCTGAGCGTCCGCACCGACATACGTGGCGAGGATCTGAATTTCGGGAGGGGCGATACTGGGAAACAAGGCGACCGGCAGTGTGAGGATGGTAAGTGAGCCAACTAGAACCATCACGATGGAGACGACCATCGCCACGATGGGTCGATTGATGAAGAACTTTGACATGGCTCAATTCCCTTTTTCGGCTACTAGAAAGGGTTTAGGGTTGACTTGTGCGCCTGCTCGGACTTTCTGTACCCCTTCCGCCACGACTTTGTCTCCGGGTTTGAGCCCATCCGTAATCACCCACTCGCTGGCAACGCGGTCACCAACGCCGACGGTGCGAATCGATATCTTGTTGTCGGCACCGACTACAGCCACCTGATAGTTGCCTTGCAATTCGGAAACAGCTCGCTGCGGAACAAGCAACGCGTCCTTTTGTGTGCGGATGATAGCGCGAACCTTGCCGTATCCCCCGGGCCGAAGAATGTTTGCTGGATTCGGAAAGAGTCCTGCGATGCGAATGGCGCCCGTGCCTTCGTTCACCTGGCGGTCCGCGAAGTAAAACGAGCCCTCCTGCGTGTAAGTCGAACCGTCGGCCAAAATCAGCTGCAAGCGAAGCGCTTTGTCGGCTTGTAGACGGCTTTCCTCGGTTGGAAACCGCTTGCGCCAAGCCAGATACTGCGGCTCACCGACGGTGAAATAAACCTTAATGGGGTTGACCGTAGACACGGAGGTCACGGGCCCGCTGGCAGGACTCACGAGCGCGCCGACTTGCAACAATGCTTGCCCCGCGATGCCATCGATCGGAGCGACGAGCCGCGTAAATTCAAGATTGATCTTTGCCGTTTCTACTGACGCTTCGTGCGTTTGAATTTGTGCCTTGGCCGTTTCTACGGTAGCAAGCGCCGCGAGATTGTTCTGAATGGCGTTGTCGAGGTCCTGTTGACTCGCCGCTTGCTCCTTAGCCAGTGGCGTGTAGCGGTTGACATCGAGCTGCGTACGGGTTTGAACCGCCTGGGCGTTAGCGAGCATGGCCCTGGCTTCGGCAAGTTGCCCTTCTGCTTGATCGAGCGCAGCCTGGAACGGCCGCGGGTCTATCTGGAAGAGGAGCTGACCCTTTTTTACGAACGCACCTTCCTGGTAGTCCTGATGCATCAGGTAGCCCGTGACTTCCGCTCGAACGTCGGCGTTCACCAAACCATCGAGCGTTCCGATCCACTCGCCGTAGATAGGCACGTCCCTTTGCCCAACCGTCACAACCTGAACTTCCGCAGGAGGAGTCGCGGGCGCTCCCGAAACTCCCTTCGGGCGTATTGCTCCGATGATCAGGCCAAGCACGAAAAGGCAAAACGCTCCGCCGATCCAATATTTGTACTTTCTCAGAATGTTCATAGTCCCCTCATTGTCGGTCCAACAAACAGGAACCAAAACCGTTGAGCGTTCAACGATGCCGGCGCCTGGAGCTATCGATACTCACCAGAGCCAATGCGCAAGGACGTGCCAGGAAAACCTAGGACTAACAGACTGAGAGAACTCTAGTGAACATCGAGCTGTTTTGATGCCGAAACTGCCAAACTCGACAAGTTTCCGGAAGGCCTGGGAATAGGGCGGGATCCCGGCCGAAACGTTATACACGCGGCGGCTGCAGAATGGAATCGGGTAAGCCGACTTTCTTCGGGGGCTTTGATTCCGCTGAATCAGCAGGGCTGATTTCACCCCGCCGCTTTGCCCGTGGCGCCCTTGAAGAAAGCCAACAGGTCGGCATTGATATCATTCGGGTTAGTCGTGCACATACCGTGCGGGTAGCCAGGATAAACCTTTAGTGTTGCATGCTTTAAGATCTTTGCAGAGCGTAGTCCCGCGGCTTTAATCGGCACGATCTGGTCGTCATCGCCATGCAAAACCAGGACTGGGACGTCAATCTTGCGGAGGTCTTCGGTGAAATCGGTTTCTGAGAAGGCCTTGATGCTGTCGTAGTGGGCCTTGATCCCGCCCATCATCCCCTGGAGCCACCAATGCTGGCGAACGCCTTCCGAAACTTTGGCGCCTGGTCGGTTATATCCATAGAACGGAAGAGTGATGTCGACGTAGAACTGCGCGCGGTTCTGCGCGAGTCCCTTTCGAAGTTCATCGAACACGGCGAGCGGGGTGCCCTCCGGATTCTGTTCCGTCTTGACCATAAGCGGAGGAACTGCGCTAATTAGCACAGCTTTGGCAACCCGCTTGGAGCCGTGACGTCCCAGATAACGCGCTACTTCACCGCCGCCAGTGGAGTGGCCAACGTGGATGGCATCGCGAAGATTGAGGTGTTCCGTCAACTCCGCAAGATCGTCCGCATAATGATCCATGTCGTTGCCTTCCCATGTCTGCGACGAACGGCCGTGTCCGCGACGATCGTGGGCGATCACGCGATATCCACGGTCCAGAAAGAACTGCATCTGCGTGTCCCAGTCGTCTGCACTCAGGGGCCACCCGTGGCTGAAGACAATCGGCTGTCCCTTCCCCCAATCCTTGTAATAAATGGTGGTTCCGTCCTTGGTCGTGATCGCTGGCATAATCATTCTCCTTAGCTGAGATTTCGTAGAGCTTTGTCGAATATGTCTTGATTGGGAACCTTTGCAAAGCTGTCCTCAATTCAAGCTGCGGGCTCCGTTTTTGCCTGTACGATTGCTCGCACCGCAGCAGATTTCCGCAACGCTGCCCGGGCATGGAAGAAGCGCCCTTTCGCTGCCGCGACTGATATATCCAGGATTTTTGCGGTTTCCTTAAGTGGACGTTCTTGCAACTGGGCGATCTCGACGACAGCGCGCATTCTCGGCCTTAGTTTGCCGATTGCCCGCCGCAGGATTCGTTTCCGTTCGTGCTCGATATAACTCTGCTCCGGATTGGGGGAACGGTCCGGAATCTGCATCTGCAAGGCCGGCTCGCCATTTCGACTTAGATCATCCGCAGACAATTTGCGGGCCGTGCGGTTCTTCCGGCGAATCATCAGGGCGGAGTTCATGACGATGCGGGTTATCCACGTAGAAAATGTGGAATTGCCCTGGAAGTTTCTGATGTGAACGAAAGCGTTCATCAACGAATCCTGCAGGGCGTCTTCCGCGTCTTCGCGGTTACCGGTGATGCGTAGTGCGGTATTGAGCAAGCGAGGCGCCAGGCCCTCGCAAAGCATGACAAATGCTTCTCGTTGACCGCACTTCGCCTCTTTCAACAACAGTGCTTCGGAAACGATCGAGTGGCCGGGTTTTGTGAGCTTCTCTGGAGCGAGAGAAACCATGGGACGCTTCTCCAATTTTTAGATTAGGCGGATATCAGGGTTTTCACCTGAGGGCAGAAACATGCCAAAACTGCCGGCAATGCGCATCCCGAAATGGAAGTGTTTTCGTCTCCCCAGGAAGGGGGAGAAAGCTGCCACCCGTCCTCGATTACGCGGGCGAATGGCTCATTTGTGGTGCGCGTGTGGATGGACCTTCGCGGAACTACGGTCTGGGAGCAGGAGGCGGAATCACAATCTCACGACGTCCGAACAACACTCCGTCCAGCGAAAATGCCCCCGGACCTAACAAAGCGATGGCTGTAGCGGTCGCGACAATCAGAAGCGTCAACGATGTCAATCCCGGAGAAGCAATCGGGGGCCCTGGGAACCAAGAAAACGCAGAGGCCAATACACACGCGCCAGCCAGCACACTAGCGAATGGGGTAAGAAAACCGACGACCAGGCCAGTACCGCTCAACAGCAGCAACAATCCGACCGCCCAGACCAAAGGCGTACGCTGAGCCAGGCCCACCAGTTCAAGTGTGCCAAAGGCAACGGCAATGCCCCCAAGCGCGGCTCGCATCAAGAGCAGCCCAATACCCGGCGCGCCACGAGGAAAAGTGGAAAATAATCGTTGCAGCGGGATCCTCCCGCCGCGCACACCACACACGGCACTGCCAGTATCCCGCCCTGTCAGATTCTCACAAGCCTCGATGGTGGGACGCCGTGCCGCCCCTTTTGGGTTATGTCTTCAAGCGGAACGCGATCCTTGCGCGGCGTGATATTTCTGAGTATCCGCCTCGGGCGCAGTCATCCAATCCACAGTTCACCGAGAGCAGCAGTTCGCGGCACTCGGCCCAATCGGGATTATCTAAGAGGTGGCAGATGTATCAGGCGGATCACACGCACCTTGGTGAGATCGAATTTCCTCCGGCAATGTTAGGGAGCGGAGAAACACTGACTGAGCCCACAAAACAGGCGCCCGCGGGCATTGCGCACAGCCGTGGTCAACTCGAGATACGTGTCTCTGGCGCTCAAGTTCTCGTCGCGCTTCTATCCGGCCTGGGATCGATTGGCGTGCTCGTTTGGGCAATCGTGAGACTCTGGCTCTTCGAGGGATGAGCCAGCCACCAGGGGATCATTCGATCGGATTCGTTCGCGACCGGAGTTCTGAAGAGACGAGAAGCAACCCTACTTTGAGGATAGCTTCAGCCAGTCTTTCGCCTGCTCCTGGTTTTGCTGTTCGAGTTTGCGCGCGGTCAGTGGGTCGTATTTCCTCTTTTGCTCTTCGGTGAGAATCGCACGAATTTGCTGGACTGTCTCATCCTGAATTACGCGGAATTCATCAATGCGTTGGCTTCCGGTCAGATGTGGATCATTTCGAAGTCTGAGCGTTTCACTGTGCCTTCGCTCTAGAATTGACTTCATCTGAACCTGTTGCGCGTCTGTGAGGTCCAGGGCTTTTGCCAGCCTTGTGACGCGATCATCCATTGTAGGCGGCTTGCGGGATTTGGGTGTGGAGTGGGATCCCTGTGCCTGTGCCGGAGTAGCCTGAGCGAACGCCGACGCGGCGGGCTGTAGGATACTGATAGCACAAACAAAGAGGGGAAGAAGCAAGCAACGGAAATGCGCGGCTAATGTCATGGAGTTGTCTCGTTTTCTCGAGGCGCACTTCGAAAACTATTTAGAAGACCTCGGCGTTTTCTTCATCGGTTTGAGGGTTTCATATGTCGATGGAAGAGCAAACAGGTCCGCTATCTGAGCGCCTTCCTTAATTTCTTGTAGCTGGGCGGTGAGATTGGCATTCTCCCATTTGATGACGAAGCGCAGACTGACATCGATCCAGACGATGGTTGGCGAGACCTCCTCGGAGGTGCTCTTGTTCAGGTACTTTACCGCATCACGTCCGGCCACAACCTCGTGACTGGCTTTCTCACAGACAATTTTTTCCGTCGACGCTTTTTGCCAGTCGGGGCAGGCATTCTCCACATCCTCCACCCGAAAATATTCGGCTGGCGGGTTCGTTAGAGGTTGGTACATCTCGTGATCCGGAAATAGCGCCAGGACTGATTTGTTTTCGCGGTCAACCAGCAGAACCGTGCCAGTCATTCCCCGCGTCTCGAGGCGCATCTTGTCTCCGCTCACAAAGATCTTCGATATTTGCTTCGGAGGAGACGTCTTCCTGTTGACGGAAGCGAGCGCTTTCGCCCCGTAGACTACATCCGCGGAAAAGTCTTGCGTCTTACAAAGAACTGGAGCGCATCCCAACAAAACCGCCACGGCAGCTTGGATGATTTTTGGATTCATTCTTGTCCTCTTCTAATCCCCTGAACAGCCGCTACTGAACGACAAGACCTTCCACATGAAACCCCCCAATCACGACGTTGACGTAGTCACCGGGCTTAACAAGCCTGCCGTTGTTGGAGAAAGCCATCCAATAGACCTTGCCCGCTTCCAGGGTGCCTGTTTGTCGCAGTTTGCCGACTTTTTCCAGCGAAGGAATCACCAGTTTGGCTCCGGCACGCGGACAAGTCATCGAAGGCTCATTTTTCTTCTCATTGAGGGTCTGCGCTTTGGTGACATCCACTACTCGATAGGTGAAACGGATCAGCTCGCCCGATTCCACCGTTCTAGCGCTGAGAGAATCTACTCCCCACTGAAGGGCGTAATACTGAGAGGCTGACTCTGGAAGATGAGTCTTGTAGCGAGAAGGAACTGTCTTCTTGGGAGCTGGAGCTGCTGGCTTGGCGCCCTCTTCAGACTGACTAGGCGGGGCGGGCTGTTGTGGGTCGCGAGCAGAGGCCGCTCCACCGAATGCCATCAAAGACGCCAGCGCCATGCTACGAACTGCGCAAAATCGCCGATAAGCCATCTGTTTCGCACCATCCTACCGTCAGGTAGTTGAAAAGTGATACGGCCCGCAAGGAACTCTCGCGAGCCGTATCTTGGGATTCGTGTTTCAGGAACCCGAGAGAGCAATCGTTTGCATCGTCGCGCCGGTGCTGTCGACTAGGGTGACGGTGCCAACGCGCAGGTTGTTGTTGGTTGGCCTGAACCTTACGGTGATCGAGCACGAGCCGTTTGACGCCACCGTTGCATTCGAGCAACTGTCTGCCTGAATCGTGAAGGTTTGGCCGGTCAGGTTGCTGACGGTGTTCGCCCCGAAGGTAAAGGAGCTTGCGCTTGTGTTGGTCACAGTCAGGACGGCATCGGTTTGGCTGCCCGTCGTTCTGCTACCGAAGTTAAGCGTCGGAATTCCCAAGATTGTGGCAAGTGTCACTCCAGAGGGCGCGTTCAGTGCGAATGAGAACTGGACGCCGTTGCCGGAGAGTGTGACTGGCGAACCGATCACAACTCCTCCCGTGCGGGTGAAAGTCATTTGGGCATTCACAGCGCCACCCGGAGCTGTCGGACGGAACTGAATGTTGATGGTGCAGGAGTTTCCGGCCGTCAGGCTGAAGGTTGCCGTGAGCGGACATGACCCACCGGTGAGTAAGGGCCGTACGAACTGTGCGGGAACCGTAAACGAGATACCCGTTGCAGTTGTCGTCTGCGTATTGCGAATGGTGATCGTCTGTGAACTGCTGGTTGTGCCGATGCGGACGTTTCCGAAAGCCAAGGATTTGGGGGTTACGCAGACGCCCGATGCCGCGGGCATTTCGATGGCGCCGATGTCCGGCGAGCAACCGAGAGGCCGGGCGGTACCATTGAAGTCGTCCAAGGGGGAATCAGAGCTGGCCGCATCGAGTGCCGAA
>Ga0335080_10001172_pt1 | contig 25308 bp, 15 predicted proteins | sample Lox_Sample_34_FD_206720 | JGI IMG/M metagenome (GOLD analysis project Ga0335080, IMG submission 206720) | Soil microbial communities from Loxahatchee National Wildlife Refuge, Florida, United States - Lox_Sample_3.4 | ecosystem: Environmental > Terrestrial > Soil > Wetlands | place: USA... | reverse complement strand
CGTGAGGCTGATCCCTTCGAGCATGCTCTCGAGCTCACGCACGTTGCCGGGGAATCGGTGGGCCGACAGCGTGTCGAGCGCGGCGCCGTCCATCGCCGCGACCCGGGAGAGCCCGCGCTCTCGCAGGCGGGCGAGGAAGTGCGCGGCGAGGAGCGGCAGGTCGTCGAGCCGCTCCCGCAGCGGCGGGATGTCGATGACCAGCACCGAGAGCCGGAAGAAGAGGTCTTGCCGCAGCACGCCGCCGGCGAGCGCGCTCAAGGGCCGGTTCGTGGCGGCGATGATCCTCACGTCGACCTTCCGGCTCTCGAGCCCTCCGACGGGACGCACGTCCCCGTCCTGGAGGACGCGCAGGAGCTTGGCCTGGGCCTCCAGCGGCAGCTCGCCGATCTCGTCGAGGAAGAGCGTGCCCCCGTGGGCGGCCACGAAGAGGCCCGCGTGGTCGGCTTGCGCGCCGGAGAAAGCCCCGCGGCGGTGCCCGAAGAGCTCGCTCTCCACGAGGTCGCGGGGCAGCGCGGCGCAGTTCAGGGGGACGAAGGGCCGGCTCGCGCGCCGGCCGCTCGCGTGGAGGGCGTGCGCGATCAGCTCCTTGCCGGTGCCGGTCTCTCCGGTGACGAGGACGGGGGTGTCGGTGCGCGACGCAGCGCGGGCCCGCTCGAAGACCGGGCGCATGCGCGCCGAGCGGCTCACGATCCGGTCGAGGGAGTAGGTGTCGGCCACCAGGCGGTGGAGGTTCTCCACCCGGTCACGGAGCTCGGCCGCGTCCAGGATGCGCTCGACCTCCTTCACCAGGAGGTCGTCCGAGCAGGGGATAGGCACGAGGTCCTCGGCGCCCCCGCGGATCACCGCGCTCGCGAGCGGTATCGTCGGTCGGCTGGAGAGCACGAGCACCGCGAGGTCGGAGCGGCGCTCCTTCACCGCCGTGAGCCGCTCGAGGACCTGCCCGCCGAAGTCGACGTCGGCAATCACCAGGAGCCGCGCCGCGGGCCGGCCGTCCAGGCGATCGGGCAGGACGTCAGCGGGGATCGGGCAGGACTCGATGCCGCGGGTCCGCAGCACCCCGGCCAGGCGCGAGCACAGCTCGCCATCCTCCGTGGCCAGGAGGACCCGGGCTTGCGCTCGATTGGGCTCGCTCACGGAGCCATCCGACGGGGCCACTCCCTCCCTTCACGCAGCAAGGCGGCGCGGGGCTTCGAGGAGAACGGGCTCGAATGAGGCTACTGCCTCGGCGAAGGCCGGTCAACAAGTCCCCCGCCACCCCGTCCGCGACGGCCAGGGCGACGGGCCTTCTCGAACCCGAGGGCCAGCCGGCGCTTCACGGTCGACTCCTTGGAAGGGGATTGGGTGGGAAGGCTAGCGGGGGGGCCTCGCGTCAAGCGAGGGCATAATGGCGCGGCCCGCAGCCCGGGAGGGCGGCGGAGACGGGAGGAGGCGACGATGAGGCTCGGCTCTGCCGCTCGCGTCTGTGCGCTCTGTGCCCTGGCCCCGCTGGCCGTGGCTCGGCCCGGCTCGGGCGGCACCTCCCTGCCGGAGGGCACGAAGGTCCTGAAGGATCTGGCCTACGTCTCCGGCGGCCACGAGCGCCAGAAGCTGGACCTCTACCTGCCGCCGTCCGGCGCGCGGTGGCCGCTCGTCGCCGCCATCCACGGCGGGGCCTGGCGTATGGGCAGCAAGGAGGGCGAGCCGGCCGGCGCCTTCGTCGCGCGCGGGTTCGCGGTCGCCGCCGTCAACTACCGCCTGAGCCAGGACGCGGTCTTCCCCGCCCAGATCGAGGACGCGAAGGCGGCCGTGCGCTGGCTCCGGGCGAACGCAGCCCGCTACGGCTACGACCCCGACCGGATCGCCTCCTACGGCACCTCGGCCGGAGGGCACCTCGCCGCGCTGCTGGGCACGACGGGAGACGTGAATGGGTTCGACGTCGGCGAGAACCCCGGCGTCTCGAGCCGCGTGCAGGCGGTGGTGGACTTCTTCGGGCCCACCGACTTCCTGCAGATGGACGCACACCGACTGTCCCCGCAGGCGATGCCTCACGACGCGCCGGACTCGCCGGAGTCGCAGCTCGTCGGCGCTCCCATCCGCGACCACGCGGACCGGGTGGCGCGCGCCAACCCGATCACCTACGTGACCCGGGACGACCCGCCGTTCCTGATCGTCCACGGCGACGCCGACGCGCTGGTGCCGCACCACCAGAGCGAGCTCCTCGAGGCGGCGCTGCGCAAGGCGGGCGTCCGGGTCCGCCTCGTCACGATTCCGGGCGGCCCCCACGGCGGCGAGACGGTGAAGGCGGGCCTGCCCGCGGCGCTCGACTTCCTCGTGGAGGTCCTGCACCTCGACGGACCTCGTCGCTGAACGGTCCCGAAGGCCGTCGTCTCGCTGCGCTCCGACGCCGCGGGCGCCCGAAGGGGCGGGATCCCCGGTGATCCATTCGTCCCTGCCGCGTGATGCGAACGTTCCACGCGCAGGCGGTGCTCGCGGCCTTTGACACAACTGTGACGGTCGGCCCGCGGCGCGGGTGCTACAAGCGGGGCATGGAGCGAACTGCCGCCACCCGACACCCGATGGGCTCGAGCGCCCGCGTCCTGCTCACCAGCGTCTTCGGCCCCTACGCCCGCGACGACGAGCACGGCAGCCGCGCGATCAACCCCATGGAGCTCTACCACAACCAGGTCACGCGCGTGCAGGGCGGCTTTTCGATCCGCATGTTCCACCGCTCGTGGGGCCTGATGATCATCCAGGCCAACCTCGAGGCCCCGACGACGCTCCTCGACTTCCCCACCCTCGAGCGGTTCGAGGAGGAGGTGCGGACCGTGCCGTACGACGTCGTCGGCATCAGCTCCATCGTGCCCAACGTGGGCAAGGTGAAGCTCATGTGCGAGGTCGTGCGCCGCCACCAGCCGCAGGCCACGATCGTCGTCGGCGGCCACGTCGCCAACCGGCCGGGGCTCGGCGACGTGATCGACGCCGACCACGTGGTGGCCGGCGAGGGGGTCGCCTGGTTCCGCCGCTTCCTCGGCGAGGACCCGGACGCCCCCATCCGTCACCCGGCCATCCTCTCCGCCTTCCGCTCGCGGACGATGGGTGTCCCCTTCGGACGCGGGAAGGGCGGGACCGCGGCCACCGTCATCCCGTCGGTCGGCTGCCCGCTCGGCTGCAACTTCTGCTCGACCTCCGCCATGTTCGGCGGCAAGGGGCGCTTCGTGAGCTTCTACGAGGGCGGGGACGAGCTCTTCGAGGTGATGCGGGGCCTCGAGGAGCGCCTGCAGACGCGGTCGTTCTTCGTCATGGACGAGAACTTCCTCCTCCACCGGAAACGCGCCCTGCGCCTCCTCGAGCGGATGCGCGAGCACGGCAAGGCATGGGCGCTCTACGTCTTCAGCTCCGCGAACGCCCTCCGGCAGTACAGCGACGACGAGCTCGCCGGCCTCGGGGTCTCGTGGGTCTGGCTCGGCCTCGAGGGCGCCGACAGCGCCTACGCCAAGCTGAAGGGCACGGACTCGCGGGCCCTCGTCGACCGCCTGCAGGGCCTCGGGATCCGCGTGCTCGGCTCCAGCATCGTCGGCCTCCCCGAGCACGGAGCCGACAACATCGACCGGGCGATCGACCACGCGGTCGCCCACGACACCGAGCTCCACCAGTTCATGCTCTACACGCCGGTGCCGGGAACCCCGCTCTACGCCGAGCACCGGGCGAGCGGCACCCTCCTGTCCGCGGAGGAGTGCCCGGACGCCGACACCCACGGCCAGCTCCGGTTCAACTACCGCCACCCGCGTATCCGAAAGGGCGAGGAGTCGGAGTACCTGCTGCGGGCGTTCCGACGCGACTTCGAGGTGAACGGCCCGAGCGTGACCCGCATCGCGCGCACGCTCCTCCGCGGATGGCTCGCCCTGAAGGACCACCCGGACTCCCGGGTGCGCGAGCGCGTGGCGTTCGAGACCCGGGACCTCGCCACGGACTACGCGGGCGCCCTCTGGGCCTCCGAGCGGTGGTTCGCGCGGCAGAACCCTGCCCTCGCCGCTCGGCTGCGGCTCACCCGCGGCGCCGTCGAGCGGGAGTTCGGCTGGAAGGCGCGCCTCGCCGCCCGGGTGGTCGGCCCGCTCGTGCTCGCGACGCTGTGGCGGGAGGAGCGTCGCCTGAGCCGCGGCCGGACCTACGAGCCGCCCACGTTCTACGAGGCGAACCCGTCGGCCATGAGCCGGCCCGAGGTCGCCGGCCGCGGTGCGTCGGCTTGCCGATGGGTGGAGCCGCCGGCCGCCTCGGCGGTAGCGGGCGAAGCCGTCGCCTGAGGGTCGAGCCCGACCTTTCCGCCGCTCGGGGCGTCACAGAGCGACGGGGAGGTTCGCCATGCGTTCAAGCGTCTGGGGCTTTGTCCACGTCGGGCTGGCCGGCGACGAGTGGCGGGGCGAGGGCCTCGACCCGCGCACGACCAACGGCGGTCTGCACCTCCTCCGGGTGGAGACGACGAACGGCAGCCTGGACCGCCGTCGGCGTAGGCTCGCGAGGGCCGGAGCGACGCCGGTCGAGGTTGAGCGGCTCCGCGCGGCGCCGTCCGCCGAGGAGTCGGGGGACGCTCGAAGGTCCACGACAGTGCATCGGGCGGGGACTAGACTGAGGACCATGAGCCGCGGGCCCGATGGCGGCGGGGACGAAGCCGCGGGCGACCGCCCTGCCCTCCGCCTGAGCGGGGACTTCCTGTCCCTGAGCAGGAACAGCGTCGCGCGCTTCGAGCTCTCTCCCCCGCTCCTCGCGAGGGCGTCCGAGGACGAGCAGGTCGATCACTTGCTCCGACACGGCCGCGTTGCCGAGTGCAACGAGCTCTTCGCCGAGCTCTACGGCCGGACCCATCGAGAGATGGTCGGCCTCGCGATGGAGAGCTTCGTCCCCCGGGACGAGCCCTCCCGTCACCAGGCCATCCGGGAGTTCATCCGGGCCGGCTATCGGCTGCCGTACAGCGAGGAGAAGCACACTCTCGGGGCGGGCGCTTCGCGCTGGGTCGGGGCGAGCGCCGTCGGCTTCGCGGTGGACGGCCGACTCCACGAGTTCTGGCTCTGCCTGCGGGACGTCACCGAGCCCAAGCGGGCGCAACTGGACCGGGAGCGGCGGGGCCGGATCCTCGAGGCGGTGGCCTTCTCCGCCGCCCGCCTCCTGCAGCCCGGCACGTGGCGCGCGCGCACCCGCGAGGTATTGGCGCGGCTCGGAGAGGCCGCCGAGGTCGCCCGCACGTGGATCGCCACGGTGGAAGAGCCCGACGCCTTGCTCCGCTTCGAGTTCGGCCCCGGGTGGGCGGTCCCCGGCCACGAGGTCCAGCCGGACGACGCGCGCCTGCAGGGCGTCCTGGTCTTGACGGATCTCGGGGCCGGGCGACTCGAGGAGCTGCGGGCCGGCCGGCCCGTGATGGCCCTGGTGAGGGAGCTCCCCCACGCCGAAGAGACCCTGCCCGGCCGGATGGGGTCGAAGGCCTTCGCGGTCGCTCCCATCTTCTGCCACGGGCGGTGGTGGGGCCTGCTGGGCTTCGGCGAGACGCGCTACGAACGGACGTGGTCCGCGCCCGAGATCGAGGCGCTGAAGGCCGCGGCGGCGGTCCTGGGCGCGGCGCTCGAGCGCGAGAGCGCGGACGACGCCCTGCGCGAGAGCGAGGAGCGCTTCAAGCGCCTGTCGGCGGCCGCCTTCGAGGCGATCGCCCTCACCGAGGCCGGGGTCTTCGTCGACGGCAACGATCAGCTCGTCGCCATGCTCGGCGCCCCCCAGGCCGACCTCGTCGGGCGGATGGTCCAGGACTTCGTGGCGCCGGAGGACCGGGAGCGGGTGAGGTCGCACATCGCGAGCGGCGCGGAGGGACCGTACCAGCACGTGGCCCTGCGGGCCGATGGCTCGCGCTTCCCGGTCGAGGTGAGGGCGCGCTCGCTTCCCTACCGCGGCCGCGTCCTCCGCGTCACCGCTTTGCTGGACGCTTCGGCGCGCGTCGAGGCCGAGGCGCGGCAGCGGCGCCTGGAGGCGGAGCTCCGGCAGTCGGCCCGGGAGTGGGGCCAGACCTTCGACGCCCTCGACCTCGCCATCGTCCTCGCCGACGCCCAGGCGCGCGTCATCCGCCTCAACCGGAGCGCGCGCGCCGAGGCCGCGCCGTCGACCCTCGCCGACGCGCCGGGGCTGAAGCTCGAGACGCTGTCGGAACGCGAGCCGTGGCGGACCGTCGTCGACCTCCACCGGCGGGTGGGCGAGAGCGGCGCGTCGGTCGTCGCCGAGGCTCGGGAGCCGGCGACCGGGCGGGCGTTCTACCTGCTCGGGAGCCCCTGGTTCCGCGGGGAGGGCGAGCCTCCCTGGCGGGTCCTGACCTTCCGCGACGTGACCGACTTCACGACCATGCAGGAGGAGCTCCGCCGGGCGCGCGTCCTGGAGGCGATGGGAGCGCTCGTCGCCGGGGTCGCCCACGAGGTGCGCAACCCCCTCTTCAGCATCTCCGCCACCGTGGACACCCTCGAGAACGCCGTGGGCCGGCACCCGGAGTTCGCAGAGCACGCACGTCGGCTCCGCTCGCAGGTGGAGCGTCTCACCCAGCTCACCCGCGACCTCCTGGACTACGGCCGGCCGTCGGCGCTGCAGCGGGCGCCCATCGAGATCGCCCGTTTGGCTCGGCGCGCCGCCCGCGCCTGCTCGCCGCTCCTCCGGAAGCGAAACCTGACGGTGGAGGAGCTCCTGGCTCCGGATCTCCCGCCGCTCGCCCTCGACGCCGCCCGGATCGAGCAGGCCTTCGAGAACCTGCTCGCCAACGCGGCCCAGCACGCGCCGCGGGGCTCGTCGATCCGGGTGATCGGCGACCTCGTCACCGACGACGGAGAGGCGTTCGTCCGTTGCGCGGTGGAGGACGAGGGACCGGGCCTGCCCCCCGAGGACCTCGGGCGCGTCTTCGAGCCGTTCTTCACCCGGCGCAAGGGCGGGACCGGCCTCGGGCTCGCCATCGTTCGCCGGACCGTCGAGGCCCACGGCGGCCGGATCACCGCCGAGAACCGCGAGGGACGGGGGGCACGCTTCACGGTTTGGCTCCCCGCCCGGCCGGCTCAGGACGACCGTCCGCGCTGAGGTCAGCCCCGGGCGATCGCGTCCAGCCGTTCCTCCACGAGCCCGCGCAGCAGCGGCACCTTGTAGCCGTTGTGCGCGAGGGGCTCCGCGCCTTTCACCGCCGCCAGCGCCGCGTGGCCGATCGTCGGCGAGTCGAGGCGGCGGCCGACGAGCGCCGCCTCCGCCGCCTTCGCCCGCCACGGCACGGGGGCCACGCCGGCGAACGCGACCCGGGCTTCGCTCACCACGTCGCCCGCGAGGCGCAGGGCGAGCGCCGCCCCCACGAGCGCGAAGTCCCAGGACGCACGCGCCCGCACCTTGCGGTAGGTGCTCCGCAGGCCCGGCCCGGACGGCGGCAGGACGACGTCGGCCACGATCTCCCCCGGCTCCAGCACCGTCTCGCGGTGGGGATCGACCTTCGGCAGCACGTGGAAGGCCTCGACGGGGACGGTGCGCGTGCCTCCGGGCCCGACGATCCGGAGCGTCGCGCCCAGGGCCACGAGGGCGGGCGCCGTGTCCGAGGGGTGGACGACGAAGCAGCCCTCGCCACCGAAGAGGCAGTGGTAGTCGTTCTCGCCGGCGACGGCGAAGCAGGACTCGCCACCCTTGCGCAGGCAGTGGAAGCCGCTGCGGTAATACCAGCAGCGGGGCTTCTGGCAGAGGTTGCCCCCGATCGTCCCCTGGTTGCGGAGCTGGGGGCTCCCGACGGAGGCCGCCCCTTCGGCGAGAGCCCGGTAGCGGGTCCGCACGGTCTCGTTCTCCGCCACCTCCGTCAGGGTCGTCAGGGCGCCGATCCGGACGCCCCCGTCGGCGGTCGCCTCGATGCCGCGCAGGGACGAGACGCCGCCCAGGCTCACGAGGGTGGGCGCGGCGAAGACGGAGTCGCGCAGGCAGCCGAGGAGATCCGTCCCGCCGGCGTGGACGCGGCCCTGGCCCTCGGCCAGGGCCTTCACGGCATCGGCGAGCGTGGCCGGCCGGGCATAGGCGAAGCTCGGGAGCATCGCTACCTCCTCGCCCAGAGCTTCTGGGCCAGCTGCACGGGGTTGATCGAGGGCTCGGTGATCCGGAGGCCCGTCGCGTGGTGGACGGCGTTGGCGATGGCGGCCGCGGTCGGGATCGTGGCCGGCTCGCCGAGGCCCTTCGCCCCCACCGTGTTCGCCTCCGTGTCGTGGGGGTCGATCGGGACGCAGACCGGCTTCTCGGGGATGTCCAGCGCGGTCGGCAGCTTGTAGTCGTGCCAGTTGGCGTTGACCATGCGCCCGGTGTTCGCGTCGAGGCGCCGCTCCTCGGTCATCGCGAAGCCGATCCCCATCGTCATGCCCCCGAAGACCTGGTTCTCGTAGCCCAGGGGGTTCATCACGCGCCCGCTGTCGTGGGCGCCGAGGAGCCGCAGCACCCGCACCTCGCCGGTACGGGTGTCCACCTCGACCTCGGCGAAGTGCGCGACGAAGGGAAGCGCGATCTTGTCCCTGGGGTGGGGATCGCGGTGGCCGATGCCGACCACGACCTGCTGCTCCTGCAGCGGCTTGAGGTCCTTGAGGGCGAGCTTCGTCTCCGGCGGTCCCGCGGCCACGATCTCGCTGCCCCGGAGAGCGAGCGACGTCTTCTCCGCCTTGAGCTGGTCCGCCGCCATCTCGAGGATCTGGCGCTTCACGTCCAGCGCGGCGGCGCGCACCGCGGGCGAGTTGATGTGGGTGGTCTGGCTGCCGCCGGAGCTGACGCCGTACGGCGTCGTGCCGGTGTCCGCGTGGTCGATCCGGATCCGCTCGAGGGGGACGCCCAGCTCCTCGGCCACGACCATGGCCATGACGGTCTTGGTGCCGGTGCCGATGTCGCTCGCGCCGAGGCAGAGGTCGACGGAGCCGTCCGTCGCGTACTTGACGATCGCCGTCGAGTGGGGGTCGCCCTCCCAGCCCCACATCCCGGCCGCGACGCCCACGCCGCGCACGACCGGCCCCCGTCCCCGCGGAGTCGCCCGGGCCGCCTTCCAGCCGAAGGCCTCGGCCCCCTCCTCCAGGCAGCGGGCGAGGCCGGTGGAGGTGAAGGGCTGGTTCTTCCGGCGCTGGCTGACCATCGGGACGTTCTTGAGCCGCAGCTCCACGGGGTCCATCCCGAGCTTCCCGGCCAGTTCGTCCATGACCTGCTCGAGCGCCCACGCGCACTGGGGGAAGCCGGGAGCGCGGAAGGCCCGCGACTTGCCGGCGTTGATGAAGACGTCGGTCTCCTCGGTGCGCACGTTCGGGCAGGCGTAGAGGTCGCTGACCATGTAGCCGGCGCTCGACCCGTCGGGATACGCCCCGCTCGTGCCGAGGCCGGTGAGCTGGAGTGCGGTGAGCGTCCCGTCCTTCTTCGCCCCCGCCTTCAGGGTCAGGGTGTTGGGCGGGCGATTGCCCACGCAGAGGAAGCTCTCCTCGCGGGAGAGGAAGCACCGGACCGGCCGGCCGGTCCTCCGGGCGAGGAGCGCGGCGATCGCCGTGTACTTCCCGACCTCGAGCTTGCTGCCGAACCCTCCGCCCATGTAGGTGCTGATCACGCGAACGCTCGTGAGCGGCATTTGGAGCCACTGGGCGAGGCCGCTCCGGATGTCGAAGACGCCCTGGTTCGTGTCCCAAACGGTCAGGCGGCCGCCGTCCCACTTCGCGACCGAGCCGTGCGGCTCCATGGGCGTGTGGATCTCGCACGGGGTCTTGAAGGTCCTTTCGACGACGACATGAGCCTCCGCGAAGCCCCTCGCCACGTCGCCCCGCTCGTACCTCTCCGGCTCCCCGTTGCGGTTGCCGGCGTCGTGGACGGCGGGCGCGCCGGGCTTGAGCGCGTCGCCGTACTCGACGACGAACGGCAGCTCCTCGTACGCGACCGCCACCGCGCGCGCCGCATCGTGCGCCTGCTGTGGCGTGTCCGCGGCCACCGCCGCGACCTCCTCGCCCTCGTAGCGGCAGTGGGGGTCGAAGAGCAGGCTCAGCGGGCCCTTCTCGCCGAAGTACCAGGGCAGCTTCGCGCCCGGGCTCTCGCCGGTGAGGACGGCGCGGACGCCGGGCATCCGCTCGGCCTTCGAGGTGTCGACCTTCTTCACCCGAGCGTGGGCATGGGGACAGCGGACGATGACCGCGTGGAGCAGGTCGGGGAACGTGACGTCCATCGCGTAGACGGCGCTGCCGCTCACGCGCTCGTAGCCGTCGACGGGGGGCCGGACCTTGCCGACCACCGTCGTCTCGCCCCAGGGTGCGGGCCGTGTCTCGGTCATGGCTCACCTCCCCCCGCCGCGCTTCAGCTCTCCGGCCCGGCGCGCGGCTTCGAAGATGTGGGCGTAGGCGCCGCAGCGGCAGAGGTTGCCGCTCACGGCCTCGCGGATCTCGGCCGGGCTCGGGTCGGGCTGCTTGCGGAGCAGGCCCTCCACCGCCATCACCTGGCCGGACGTGCAGAAGCCGCACTGGAAGCCGTCCTTCTCGACGAAGGCCTGCTGGACCGGCCCCAGCGTCTCGCCGTCCAGGAGGCCCTCCACCGTCGTGACCTCGGCCCCTTCGGCCTCGAGGGCCAGCATCATGCAGGCGTAACGCGGCTGCCCGCCCACGAGGACCGTGCACGCACCGCACTCACCCCGCTCGCAGGCGGGCTTGGCGCCGGTGAGGCCGAGGGGCCCCCGCAGCACCTCGAGCAGAGTCGTGCGCGGCTCCACCGCGACCCGGCGGAGGCTGCCGTTCACGCGGAGGGCGAGGGGGACGGGCTCGTCGGCGGCGACGACGGCCGTGGGCGCCGCTTCGGCGGGCCTCGCCCCCAGCGCGGCGGTGCCCACGACGCCCGCTCCCATGGACGTGATGAAGCCTCGCCGGCTCACGCCGGGCTTCTCGCGTCTCTGCGGACCACTGCTCATGGCTGCCTCCCGGAGAGCCCCGGACCGACCTGAGCGATGGGGGCTACGGCAGATGCTCCTGCCGCGCAGGCGGCGGCGGAATGAGCCCGACGATCCGGACCACGGGGTTCAGGGCAGGCCGACCTGGACGGCCGATTCGTCGGGACCCGGGCGACCGGGGTCCCTCGGGAGGGCGTCGCTCAGGCCTTCGCGAGCGCCTTCTCGTAGGAGGCGAGTCGCGAGGCGTACAGGGGGAAGCGGTCGCAGACCCTGCCCACTTCGCGCCTCACCTCGGCCAGCTCCGTCTCGTTCTCCACGGCGTGGAGGGCCCGCGAGACGAGCCTCGCCACCTGGGCCATGTCGCCTTCCTTCATCCCCCGCGTGGTCAGAGCCGGGGTGCCGAGGCGGATGCCGGAGGCGACCATCGGGGAGTTCGTGTCGAAGGGGATCGTGTTCTTGTTGACGGTGATGCCGGCCCGGTCGAGCGCCTTCTCGGCGACCTTGCCCGTGATGCCCTTCGCGAAGACGTCGACGAGCATGAGGTGGTTGTCGGTGCCGCCGGAGACGAGCCGCCAGCCCTCGCCCTGGAGCCCCTTCGCGAGCGCCGCGGCGTTCGCCACGATCTGCCTCTGGTAGGCCTTCCACTCCGGGGCGAGCGCTTCCTTCAGGGCCACGGCCTTCGCCGCGATCACGTGCATGAGCGGCCCGCCCTGCACGCCCGGGAAGAGGGCCTTGTCGATCTCCTTCGCCCAGGCTTCCTTGCCCAGGATCATGCCCCCGCGGGGACCGCGCAGCGTCTTGTGCGTGGTGGTGGTCACGAACTCGCAGTGCGGGACGGGGCTCGGGTGGAGGTCGGCCGCCACGAGGCCGGCGATGTGGGCGATGTCGGCCATGACGAGGGCGCCCGAGGCGTCGGCGGCGCGCCGCACCGCCGCGAAGTCGATCGTGCGCGGGTAGGCCGAGGCCCCGACCACGATGAGCCGCGGCTTGTGCTCCACGGCCAGCCGCTCGAGCTCCCCGTAGTCGATCCGCTCGTCCTCCTTGCGCACGCCGTAGGCCACCACCGTGAAGTACTTCCCCGAGAAGTTGAGGGGGTGGCCGTGGGTGAGGTGGCCGCCGTGGGAGAGGTTCATCCCGAGGATCGTGTCCCCGGGCTTGCAGGCCGCCATGTACACCGCGGTGTTGGCCTGCGCGCCCGAGTGGGGCTGCACGTTCGCGTGGTCGGCGCCGAAGACCTCCTTCGCCCGGGCGATGGCGAGGCTCTCCGCGACGTCCACGAACTCGCAGCCGCCGTAGTACCGCTTGCCCGGGTAGCCCTCGGCGTACTTGTTCGTGAGCACCGTGCCGAGCGCTTCGAGCACCGCCTCGGAGACGAAGTTCTCGGACGCGATCATCTCGAGCTGCCGGCCCTGCCGCTCGGTCTCCTTGCGGATCGCCTCCGCCACCTCGGGGTCGGTCCGGGCCAGGTTCTCCATCGCGTTCACCTCGGTTCGGTCTTGGGCCGTTCGGCCGTCGGCAGCTCGATCTTCTCGACCCGCCGGGCGTGTCGCCCGCCGGAGAACGGCGTCTTCAGCCAGATCTCGAGGATCCGCTCGGCGAGGGCGTGGTCGAGGCTGCGCCCGCCGAGGGCGAGGACGTTCGAGTCGTTGTGCTCTCGGCTGAGCCGCGCCGTGTCCTCGTCGTAGGCCACGGCCGCCCGCACCCCGCGATGGCGGTTCGCGGCCATCGAGACCCCGATGCCGGTGCCGCAGACGACGATCCCTCGCGCGTGGCGGCCCTCCTCCACGGCCTCCGCCACCCGGTGGGCGTAGTCCGGATAGTCGACCGGCTCCTTTCCGTGCGTCCCGACGTCCTCGTACGGGAGGCCGAGGCGGTCGAGGGCGCGCTTGAGCTTCTCCTTCAGGTCGAAGCCGGCGTGGTCGGAGCCGATGACGATGGCGTCGGGCATTGGCTGCGAGCCACCAGTATACCGTCCCTACTCGACCCGCAGCGCCACCATCGGGTCGACCCGCGTCGCCCGGCGGGCCGGGAAGTAGCCGGCCGCGAGCACCACGAGCACGAGCACGAGCGTCGCGGCGCCGAGCGTCGCCGGGTCGCTGGCCCGCAGGCCGACGAGCCGCGACTCGAAGAGCCGCCCCAGGCCGACCGCGACCGGCAGGCCGGCGCCGATCCCGACGAGCGCGGTCGCGAGCACGTCGCGCAGCACGAGGGCCAGCACCGACCCCTGGTCGGCCCCGAGGGCCATGCGCAGGCCGATCTCGCGCGTGCGGCGGGCGACGCCGAGGGACGTCACGGCGTAGAGGCCGACCGCGGCGAGGACGGTGGCGAGGAGCCCGAAGGCGGCGGAGAGCCACGAGGACAGCCGGTCGAGGAGGAGCGACTCGTCCACGACCGCCGCCATCGTCGCGACGTCGTTGACCGGCAGGGCCGGGTCCACCCGGCGCACCGCCTCTCGAGCCGCCGGGCCGAGGGAGGAGGGGTCGCCCGCGGCCCGGAGGTAGAACGTGGCCCCGCCGGTCGTGTCGGTGCTCTGGGCGTGGGGCAGGTAGGCCATGAGCGGGACGCCGTCGCGCAGGCTGGCGTGGCGCGAGTCGCGGACGACACCCACCACCTCGATGTCGGCCGCGTCCCCGTGGCGGCCGAACCCGAACCGTCGGCCCACCGGGTCGCCGGCGCCGAAGTAGCGCCTGGCCAGCGACTCGCTCACGACCGCGACGCGCGGCGCCCCCGCCCCGTCCCGCTCGTCGATCGCGCGACCCCGCACGAGGGGTATCTGCATGGTCTCGAAGAAGCCCGGGGCCACGAAGTTCATCTGGGTCGCCACGCGCTCGTCGGGGGAGGGCGTGTAGCCCTGGACGGAGATGGTGAAGGAGGAGACGGAGTTGGTGAGGACCGCGTTCTCGGCCGCGGTGACGGAGAGGACGCCGGGAAGGGCGGCCAGCTCCTGCCGGAGCCGGCCCACCAGGCGCTGCGTCCCTTCGTTGGAGTAGCCGGCGCGCACGGGCTCGACGGAGAACGCGAGGAGCGGGCGGGGCTCGAAGCCCGGGTCGATCCGCCGGAGGTTCTGCAGGCTGCGGGCGAAGAGGCCGGCCCCGACGAGCAGGAGGAGGGAGAGCGCCACCTCGGCCGCGACCAAGGCCCGGCGCAGACGCAGCGCGCCCCCGGAGCCGGCGAGGCTGCCCGCCTGATCGCGCAGCGCCTGCACGAGCGAGGCCCGGCTCGCCTGGAGGGCGGGAGCCAGTGCGAAGAGGACGGCGGAGAGGACCGACACCGCGAGCGTGAAGACGAGGACCCGCGCGTCGGGCGCGGCCGTGAACGGTTGCGAGCCGGAGCCGATGGGCAGGACGGCGAGGAGAGCGCCGGTGCCCCAGGCCGACGCGAGGAGGCCGGCCGCCCCGCCGAGGACGGCGAGGAGCAGGCCCTCCGCGAGCAGCTGGCGGACGAGCCGGCTGCGCGAGGCGCCGAGCGCGAGCCGGACGGCGATCTCCCGTCGGCGGGAGAGGGCGCGCGCGCCGAAGAGGTTCGCGACGTTGGCGCACGCGACGAGGAGGACGAGACCCACCATCCCCATCAGCACGACGAGCTCGGTCCCGAACTGCGAGCGCAGGCCGCCCCGCCCCCGGGCGCCGGGCTCGAAGAGCAGCGGGCGGCTCACGAAGCGGCGCTTGAAGTCGGCCGACCGGTCCGGCATTTCCGCGGCCTCCGCCTCCCGCAGGCGCCGGTAGACGAGGCCGGCGGCGGCGGCGGCGGTCTCCCGGCTCACCCCCGGGGCGATCCGTCCCATCGCGTTCAGCCACATCCAGCGGCGGCTGTCCAGCCCGTCCCACGTGGGGGTGATCCACGGCTTCATCGCCATCGGCACGAAGACGTCGGGTGACCAGCCGACCTCGACGCCGTGGAAGCCCCGCGCGGCGACGCCTACGACGGTGAAGGGGTGGCCGTTCAGGCGAAGAGCCTTCCCGACGACCGCGGGGTCCTTCCCGAACTGGCGGGCCCAGAACGCGTGGGCCAGGACGGCGACCGGCCGGCCCAGGCGCTCGCCGTCGTCGGCCGGCGCGAGGACGCGCCCCGCCGCGGCCCCGACGCCCAGGACCTCGAAGTAGTTCCCGCTCACGAGCTCGGCCTCGGCCCGCTCGGGCTCGCCCTGGGCCGCGAGGTCGACGCGGGCGCGGAAGCGCGCCAGGAGGGAGACCGCGCCGCCGGCGCCGTCTCGGAGGTCGCGGTACAGCGGGTACGAGAAGAGCGTCGAGAAGTCGGAGGACGCCTCGAACGAGCCGGTGTCCGGCCCCGGGCTGTCGAGCACGACGATCTCGCCGGGTGCGCGCACCGGCAGGGGACGCAGGAGCACCTGGTCCAGCACCGTGAACATCGCGGTGTTGGCGCCGATCCCGAGGCCGAGAGTGGCGACGACCGCCAGGGCGAAGAGCGGGGAGCGGACCGCCAGGCGGAGAGCCAGGCGGACGTCCTGGCCGAAGTTGTCCATGCCCGGCAGGCTGCGAGCCGCGTGCCAACGCCTCCCTTGCCCACCAAACGGCTGCCGCGGCTCGGCTTGGAGCGTCCGGCTCGAGGAGAGCGCCCGTCCGGGCTCGTCCGCTCCCGGACAGGCGCGTCCCACGAGCGAGACGTCAGCTCGCGAGCTTGCGCTTCGCCTCCGGGTACGCGAGCGCCCGCTCGAGGCCGTTCTGCTGCGAGTCCATGACCGCGCGGTAGGCCTTCTCGGCCTCCGTGCGGATGCCGGCCTTCTCGTAGGCGCGCCCCAGGAGCAGCTCGTGGAAGGGGTTCGTCGGGTCGGCCTGCTTGAGCTCGGCGATGGCCGCCTGTGCGTCGCCTTTCTCGAGCTTCAGGTACCCGGCGAGGTAGTGCCAGGCGGGCAGGTACTGCTTCCCCTGCTCGCCGGCGTCGTCGATCATCGTCCTGACCTTCTGCGCCTCCGCCCAGGCCTCCTCGTGCCGGCCCATCTTCGCGAGCACCCGGCACCGCCCGTGCTGCAGCCGCCCGCGCCACAGCTCCTTCTGGTCCGCGGGCAGGCTGCTACCGGGCACGCTCTCGTAGCCCTTCTCGTACGCCTTCATCGCCGCGTCCAGGCGGCCGTTCTCGAGGTCGATCCGCGCGATCGAGTTCCAGATGAACACCTCGGGGAAGCCCTGGGCGGCCCCGCTGTCCCGGTACTCGTCGAGGTAGGTGTGGAGGGCGTCGAGGGCGGGGTCTACCTGCCCCTCGTAGAGGTAGCTGAAGGCGAGCCCGTAGCGGACGGCGAAGGGGGCCGAGCCCTTCGGCAGCGACTTCTCGACCTCCAGGAACACCCGACGCGCCGACCCGTAGTCGCCCCGCAAGAGGTCCTCGTTCGCGAGGAACGCCCGGACGCGCGGGCTCTTGGGTCCGATGTCGTCCGCTCGGTGAAAGGCCGCGCTCGCCTTCTCCGCCTCGCCCGCGGCCTGGTAGATCTGGCCCAGGATCACCTGGACGAGCCTCTCGCCGGGGTAGTCGACGGCCAGCCTCTCGAGGGCGGGGATCGCCTCCTTGAAGTTCGCGCCCTGGTTCGCCCGAGCCACCACCATCGCGTCGATGAAGCGCCGCTCGCCGTCGGACGCCCTCTTCGAAAGGGCGACGGACTTGTCGAGGTGCCCCTGGGCGTCGGCCGGCGGCAGGACGGCCGAGAGGTAGTACTCGCCCATCGCGAACTCCGGATCGGCGGCGACGATCCTCCGCGCGGCCTCGACCGTGTCCGAGCCGAACTGGAAGCTCTCGATCCGCTGCTGGACCTCGGCGAGTCGCTGCCGGGCGTCGGCCGACGACGTCGTCCACTCGAATCGTCGTCCGGGCGCGGCCGGGTCCGCGGCCGGTTCCGCGGTCGCCACCGCGGCCAGCCCGGCGGCGGCGAGTCCAAGAGAGAGGATGCTTTTCGTCATCGGCTCCTGCTCCTTCCGTCCATCAGTGTGGATGGACCTCACGCACGAGTGGGTTGGGGCTCGACGTATGAGTACGGCGGCTCGGCCGCTTTGTTCCTCGAGAGCTCCGCCGAGCTAGAATCGCGGCCCATGAAGAACGGACTGCGGCTGCTGCTGCTCCTGCTCTCGGCGACGGCCCTCGTCCTCGCCCAGGCGGAGCCGGAGGCCCTCGGGCCCGCCTTGCGGCAGGAGATCCTCTCCCCCGCCGTCGCCCTCCACGAGCTGCGGCAGCACGTCGTGGCGCGTGTCGCGAAGCCTCCCGTCCCCGCCTCGGCGACGCAGTGGACCGAGAGCGCCCGGCAGATCCGCCGGACGCTCCTCGAGGAGGTCGTCTTCCACGGGTGGCCGAAGGCCTGGGTGGAGGCGAAGCCCCGTTTCGAGGAGACGGGCGTCGTCGAGGCGGGCGCCTACCGCATCCGGAAGCTCCGGTACGAGATCGTCCCCGGCTTCTTCGGGGCCGCTCTCCTCTACGAGCCTTCGGGCTCGACGGGCCGGCGCCCGGCGATCCTGAACGTGAACGGCCACGTTGGGGCGCCCGGCAAGACCGTCGAGTACAAGCAGAAGCGCTGCATCACGTTCGCCCGCAACGGCATCTACGCCCTCAACCTGGAGTGGCTCGGCTTCGGCGAGCTCGGCGGCCACGGCAGCTCTCACTGGTACGGCGGCCATCTCGACCTCGTCGGCACGCACGAGCTGGGCCTCTTCTACCTGGCGATGCGGAAGGGGCTCGACTACCTCTACGAGCACCAAGGCGTCGACCGCGACCGGATCGGCATGACCGGGCTCTCCGGCGGCGGATGGCAGACGATCGTCCTCAGCGCGCTCGACGAGCGCGTGCGCGCCTCGGCGCCGGTCGCCGGGTTCAACGGGATGGGGGCCAAGGCGGTGGCCCTCGCCTACGGCGACACGGGCGACATCGAGCAGTCGCCGGCCGACTTCCTCGCCTCCGTCGACTATCCGCACCTCGCGGCCCTCGTGGCGCCGAGGCCGCTGCTCCTCGCCTACGACGCCGAGGACGACTGCTGCTTTCGCGCCGGCATGGTGAAGCCGGTGGTCGAAGAGCCGGCCCAGAAGGTCTACGGGCTCTACGGCAAGGGCGCCCTTCTCGTCTGGCACGAGAACCGGGACCCGGGCACCCACAACTACCAGCTCGACAACCGCGAGCAGGCCTACCGCTTCTTCAGCCGCGCCTTCGACCTGCCGCCGATCCTCACCGACAGCCCGGAGGCCGCGTCCGAGGTGCGTGGGTACGACGAGCTCGTGGTGGGCCTGCCCGCCGGCAATTCGACGATCCTGGACCTCGCGCGCCGGATCGCCGCCGGCCTCGTCCGGGCACCCGCTCCACCCGAGGCGGCGCGGGCGCGTCTCCGGGACGTCGTGCGCTACCGGCCCGGGCGCATCGACGACGCCTGGCTCGTGGCGACCACGAAGGCGCGCGGAGTCGAGACGGCCTCCTATCTCCTCCGCATGGGCGACGGCCTGAGCGCGAGCGGCGTCTGGTCGAAGGCCGTCTCGTCACGCCCGGACGCGCCGGCCACGATCGTGCTCGACGACGGCGGACGCGCCCACGCGGGGGCCGACGTGGCCGACCGGGTGAACCGGGGGGAGCAGGTCCTCGCCCTCGACCTCGCCTTCGTGGGTGACGCCTGGCGCGGTCACGAGATCCGTGCCTTCGCCCAGAACCTCAACGCCCTCGGCGAGCGGCCGGTCGGGCTCGAGGCGGCGGAGCTCGGGGCGGCGGCCCGGTGGCTCGCCGCCCGCTCGCGGGCGGGTCGGCTGCGCCTCGAGACGAGGGGCATCCGCAGCCAGCTCGTCGCGCTCGTCGCCGCCGCCGTCGAGCCCGGTCTCTTCTCCGAGGTCGTCGTGCGAGACGGCATGCGGACCCTCGGCCACGCCCTGGACGAGCCCCTGGAGTACCTCGACGCGCCCGAGCTCTTCTGTCTCGACCTCTACAAGGACTTCGACCTGGACGTCCTCGCCGCCCTGGGCGCGCCGGCGGCGGCGCGCCCGTAGGCCCGCGCGGCCCTCAGCGCGGGAGCCGCAGCGTCGCGCGGCAGCCGCCTCCCTCGCGGTTGGCGAGGGCGAGGGTCCCGCCGTGGGCCTCGGCGATCTGCCGGCAGAGGAGGAGGCCGATCCCCGATCCGCCCGGCTTCGTCGTGAAGAACGGGACGAAGAGGTTGGCCGACGGCGGCAGGCCCGGCCCGTCGTCGTCGACGCGGATCTCGAGGGCGGGAGCCGGCCTCTCGACGGGCGACCACGAGAGGCGCACGCCGCCCTTCGGGCCCGCCGCCTCGGCGCCGTTCTTCGTCAGGTTGATGAGGAGCTGCTCGATCTGGTCCGGGTCGACGTCGAGCGTGACCGCCTTCCCCTCCTCGACCGCGACCGGCACGCGCGTCTCCAGGCCGGCCACGCGCCGCACGAGGGGGCCGATCTCCACCTTCCTCCGGTTCGGGGCGGGGAGCCGGGCGAGCTGGGCGTAGGCGTCCATGAAGCGCCGCAGGGCCTCGGCCCGGCCCGCGATGACGCCGAGGCCGCGCCTCAGGTCCTCCTCCCAGTCGGGAGGCCGCGGCTCGCGCAGCGCCAGCGCCTCCAGGCTCCCGGCCACGGAGCGGATCGGGGCCAGCGAGTTGTTGAGCTCGTGGCCGATGACGCGGATGAGCCGCTGCCAGGCCTGGCGCTCCTCGTCCCGCAAGGCCCGGCTCACGTCGGCGAGCACCAGGAGCTGCGTGGGCTTGCCGCGCTGCCTAAAGACCCCCCGCCGCACGTCGAACCGGCCGGAGCCGCCAGGGAAGGACGCTTCGGCGATCCGCGGGGTCTCGCCGGCGAGGAAGGCGGTGAGCCCGAAGGCGTCGGCGCCGAGGCCGACGAGCCGCTCGGCGGGCGCGCCGAGGAGGCGCTCGCCGGCCCGGTTCGTGAGCTGGAGCGTCGCCTTCGCGTCGAAGGCGAAGACCGCGACGTCGATCTCCTCCATGACCTTGCGCAGGAGCGCGGTCGCCTCGAGCGCGCCCAGGCGCTGCTCGCGCAGCGTCTGGGCGAGCGCGTTCACCTCCGAGAGGGCCTGGCCGAGGGGGTCGTCGCGGCGTCCCACCCGGGCCCGGAACGAGAAGTCCTCCTCGCGCATCGCACCCAGGAGGTTCGAGAGCGTCTGCAGCGGCCGGGTGACCGCTTCCCGCGCGGACGCCGCGAACGCGAGCCAGACGAGGGCGACGGGAACGAGGAGGGTCCACTGCGCGCGGGGCGAGAGGTCGCTGCGGAAGAGGAGAAAGGCGGCCAGGGCCAGGGCGGGGAGACCGGCGCCGAGCGCGAGGAGCTGGATCCGGCGGTCATGAGGGAGGCGTCGGCGGCGCCGTGCGGAGGCCATCCCGCCCCGCGGCTATAGCCCGTACCGCTGGAGACGGCGGTAGAGGGCGCTGCGCGAGAGGCCGAGGGCCTCGGCCGCGCGGCTGACGCTGCCGCCGTGGCGCTGCAGCGCCTTCCGGATGAGGAAGGCCTCCACGTCCTCGAGGCTCATGTCGTCGAGCTGGCGGGGAGCCTCCGGCCCCGCGCCCTTGAGCCCCAGATCGGCCTCGCGGATCTCGTCGCCCCGCGCCATGAGCACGGCCCGCTCCACGGCGTGGTCGAGCTCGCGGACGTTGCCCGGCCAGGAGTGGGCGGCGAGGGCCCGCTGCGCGTCGGCGTGGAAGCCCGACAGGCCCTTGCGGTAGCGCTGGGAGTGGAGGCGGAGGAAGTGGGCGGCGAGGCTCGGGACGTCCTCCCGCCGGTCGCGGAGCGGCGGAACGTGGATCTCGATCGTGTTGAGGCGGAAGAGAAGGTCCTGGCGGAAGCGGCCGCTCGCCACCTCCTGCCGCACGTCCGCGTTGGTGGCCGAGAGGACGCGGACGTCCGCCCGCCGCGTCCGCGACGAGCCGACCCTCTCGAACTCGCCCGTTTCCAGGACGCGCAGCAGCTTCGGCTGGAGGTTCGTGGGCACGTTTGCGATCTCGTCGAGGAAGAGCGCTCCGCCGTCCGCCATCTCGAACCGTCCCACGCGGTCGGCCTTGGCGTCGGTGAAGGCGCCCTTGACGTGGCCGAAGAGCTCGCTCTCGAAGACCCCCTCGGAGAGCCCGCCCGCGTTCACGGTGAGGAGCGGCTTCGCGGACCTCGGGGACCGGGCGTGGAGCGAGGCCGCGACCGTGCCCTTCCCGGTCCCGTTCTCGCCGGTGACGAGGACGTTGGCGTCCGACGGGCCGACCCTCTCGATCATCTCGAGCACCGGGCGCATCGCCTCGGAGCCGGCGATGAGCAGCGGCCGGCCCTCGTCCCGAAGCGCCCGGTTCTCGGCCTCCAGACGCTGCCCGCGGCGGAGCGCGTGCGACAGCTCGGCCTGCGTGCGGAGCGTGGCGACGAGGCGGGCGTTCTCCCACGGCTTCTGCACGAAGTCGCGGGCCCCGCGGCGCATCGCCTCCACCGCCACGTCGACGCTGCCCCAGGCCGTCATCACCACGACGGGGAGCGTGGCGTCGCTCGCCTGGAGCTTCGACAGGAGGTCCATGCCCTCGCGGCCGGAGGTCGTGTCCCGTGTGTAGTTGAGGTCGATCAGCACCACGTCGAGTTCCCGCGACTCGACGGCGGCGAGGACGGCGGCCGGCGAGTCGGCGGTCTCGACCTGGAAGCCTTCGGGCTTCAGCAGGAGGCGGAGGGCCTCGAGGACGTCGGGCTGGTCGTCGGCGACGAGGACCCGCGGCGCGAGCCGGCTCATGGGACCGGCCGATTCTACCTGCTCCTCGGCGCGGTCGACGGGTCCAAAGGGGCCTCCCGCCGCGGCGAGCATCAGGGCTCCCGGAGGACGGCGGCTGGATCGACCCTCGCCGCACGGCGCGCGGGCAGGTAGGCGGCGAGCCCGGCCGCGGCGAGGAGGCAGGAGGCCGCAGCGGCGAAGGAGAGGGGATCGGCCGGGGTCACGCCGACGAGGAGACCGCGGAGGAGGGGCGCGAGCGCGAGCGACGCGAGGAGCCCGGCCGCGGCCCCGCCCGCGGCGAGGCCGAGCGATTGGACCATCACGTGGGTCACGACGGCGGAGGGTGTCGCGCCCAGGGCGACGCGCACGCCGATCTCCCGCGTGCGGCGGACGACGACCTGGGACACGACGCCGTAGACGCCCAGAGCCGCGAGTCCGAGGGCGAGAGCGGCGAAGGCGCCGACGAGGAGCGCGCTCAGGCGACGGAGGGCCAGCGACTCGGCCGCGAGCTCCTCGAGAGGCATGAGGTAGGCGACGGGCTGGTCCGGATCCACCTGCCAGACCGCCCTCCTCAGGGCGGTGGCCATGGCCTGCGGGTCGCCCTTCGTGCGCACGGCGAGGCAGAAGAGAGGCACCGGCTCCTGCGCGAACGGGAGGTCGATCTCGGGGTCGGGTGCGTGATCGAAGCCCAGGTGACGGACGTCGCCCGTGACGCCCACGATCTCCCGCGGCCGCGGCGGGCCGCCGTCGAGCGGGCGCACGCTCACGATCAGTCGCCGCCCGACCGCGTCGGCGACCGTCGTCCCGGGCAGGAAGCGGCGGACGAACGCCTCGTTGACGAGGACGACCGGGAGGGAGGTCGCTCCGTCGTGAGCGTCGAAGCCGCGTCCGGCCAGGACGGGGATGCGCATCGCGGCCAGGTAGCCGGGGTCGACCATGCGGAACTCGGCCTCCTTCTCGGCGCCCGGGGGAGGCGCGGCCTCGCCTTCGAGGCGGTGCGCCCTCTTGCCGTGCCAGCCCGAGAGGGGCAAGAAGGTGACCGAGCCGGCCGCCTCGACCCCCGGCAGCGAGCGCACGCGCTCGAGGACGGCGTCGTGGAGGGCGGTGATCTTGCCCGCGTCGCCGTAGCGGTGCTCCGGAGGCAGGATCCGGGCGCTCAGGACGCGCTCCGGGTCGAAGCCCAGGCCGCTCCCGCGCAGCTCCAGGAAGCTGCGCAGCAGGAGAGCGGCGCCGACCAGCAGGACGAGGGCGAGCGCGACCTCGGCCGCGACGAGCAGGGATCCCCCCCTCTCGCGCCTCACCGCGATCCCGCGCCCGGCGCCCCTGAGGATCCCCTCCGGCTCGGAGAGGGCGGAGCGGAGGGCCGGCGCGGCCCCGGACACGAGCGTCGAGACGACGCAGGCGCCGAGGCCGAAGAGGACGATCCGGAGGTCGACCGACACGGCCTCGATCCGCGGGAGCTTGAGGTTGGCGATGGATTGCGGGAAGAGAGCGGGAAGGAGCCCCGCGCTCCAGTACGCGAAGGCGAGCCCGAGCCCGCCTCCGGCCAGGGACAGGATCCCTGCCTCGACGAGCGACTCCCGAACGAGTCGCCCTCGGCCTGCTCCGAGCGCCACGCGCACCGCCACCGCTTGGCGGCGGCCCGCGGCCCGCGCGAGGGAGAGGCCGGCCACGTTGGCGCAGGCGACGAGCAGCACCAGGGCGACGGCCCCGGCGACCGCCGCCAGGGGCCTCCGGGCGTCCCCGCGGTAGAGGATGTCGAGCGGCTGGGCGACGAGCCCCCCGCCACGCACCGCGTTGGGGTGCTCGCGCTTCAGGCGAGCGGAGACGTCCGCGAGCGCTCGGGCGGCCGCCTCGCGTCCCACGCCGGGGCGGATCCGGGCCAGGACCCGCAGGACGCGCAGCCGACCGTCGTCGCGCGAACCGTCCGGGAGCGCGAGCGGAGTCCAGAGCTCGACGCCCGGCGGATGGACGACCCGCGGGGGCATGACGCCGACTACGGTGTACGCCTCACCGGAGAGGGTCAGGCTCCGGCCGACGATGGCGGGATCGCTTCCGAAGCGGCGCTGCCACAGCCGGTGGCTCAGCACGACCACGTGCTCGTGACCGGGCCGGTCCTCGTCGCCCGTGAAGGAGCGGCCTAGCATGGGCTTTACGCCGAGCATGGGAAAGAAGCCGGCGCTCAGACGGTAGCCGGAGATCGACTCGGGCTCCCCCGAGCCGGTGAGGGTGTAGACGTCGTCGAACGAGGCGCAAGCCGCCTCGAAGACGTCCGTCCGCGCGGCGAGGGCCGACCACACGGGCGGGGACACGGGCCGCTCCTCGTCGACGCCCTCGGCCCGGTCCCACACGTGGACGAGGCGGGACGGCTCGCGGAACGGCAGAGGGCGCAGGAGCGCCTCGTTCACGAGCGCGAAGATCGCGGCGTTCGCGCCGATCCCGAGCGCGAGCGTCGAGACGGCGAGGAGCGTGAACGCGGGCGCCCGCAGAAGGCCGCGCGCCGCCGTCCGCGCGTCGCGGAGGATCCCGGTCATCCTCAGCTCCCCGCGGGTCCGCCGCCGGCGCGTGCCTCCTGGCCCACGATCCAGCCGTCGCGGAGGCGCACGACGCGGCGGCCGTAGCCCGCGTTCACGTCCGAGTGCGTGACCTGGACGATGGTCGTGCCCTCCGCGTTCAGCCGGCAGAAGAGCTCCATGATCTCGCGCCCCTGGTCGGAGTGGAGGTTGCCCGTGGGCTCGTCGGCGAGGATGAGCTTCGGGCTGGCCACGAGCGCGCGGGCCACGGCCACGAGCTGCTGCTGGCCGCCGGAGAGCTGGCGCGGGTAGAGGTCCTTCTTGCCCACGATCTGGAAGCGGTCGAGGGTGTCGGCCACGATCGCCTCGCGCTCGGGCCTCTTCAGGTTGCGGTAGGAAAGAGGCAGCTCGAGGTTCTCGGCCACCGTCAGCTCGTCGAGCAGGTGGTAGCTCTGGAAGACGAAGCCGATCGTCCGCTTCTGCAGCTCGTGGCGGTCCTTCCGTCCGAGCTCGTGGACGGGCTGCCCGGCGAGGCAGAAGGAGCCCGAGAACTCGGCGTCGTGGAGCCCCAGGATGTGCAGGAGCGTGGACTTGCCCGCTCCCGACGGCCCCATGATCGACAGGAACTCTCCTTCCTCGACGCGGAGGTCGATCCGCCGGAGCACCCAGACGTTGGCCGCGCCCTGGGGGTAGGCCTTCTCGACGTTGCGAAGCTCGATCAGAGGACTCGTGGGATCTCGCTCGATCATGGCTGGAAGCCGGCCCATCACGAGGCGTGCCAGCCTCCACGCCCCGCCGAAGCTCCCGATGCGAATGGGTTCGCCGGTTGGTGTTCTCGTGGCCCCGATCGCGCGTGTCCGCGGGTGGGATCCCGCATTCCCACGAGCGAACAGCGCCACCGCTTGACGACCCGCCGCCCCGACCCCATAGTGCAGGCATGAACGGCTCGTCGCCGCTCTTCCAGCTCGTGGGTGCGCTGCAGGCGGTCGACCACCGGCTGGAGGACGCGCTCGAGCCGATCGGCCTCTCGATGGCGAAGTTCGGCGTGCTCGCGCGGCTGGCGGCCGCCGCAGAGCCTCTGCCGCTCAGCACTCTCGCCGAGCGCTGCGCCTGCGTGCGGTCGAACATCACGCAGCTCGTGGACCGGCTCGAGGCCGAACGGCTCGTCGCCCGGGCCCCCGATCCCCGCGACCGGCGCTCGACGAGGGCCGAGCTGACGGCCGAGGGACG
>Ga0335080_10001171_pt1 | contig 25312 bp, 20 predicted proteins | sample Lox_Sample_34_FD_206720 | JGI IMG/M metagenome (GOLD analysis project Ga0335080, IMG submission 206720) | Soil microbial communities from Loxahatchee National Wildlife Refuge, Florida, United States - Lox_Sample_3.4 | ecosystem: Environmental > Terrestrial > Soil > Wetlands | place: USA... | reverse complement strand
CGATCAAGCTCATCACCGGGATCGGGGAGCCGCTGGTCGGGCGCCTGATGATCTACGACGCCCTGGACATGACCTACCGGCCGGTCAAGGTCAGGAAGGACCCCGAGTGCGCGGTGTGCGGCAAGAATCCCACGATCACGGAGCTGATCGACTACGAGGAGTTCTGCGGGGCGGTCTCCGAGGACGCGCAGAAGGCGGCAGCCGGGTCGACGATCACCGCCACCGAGCTCAAGGACATGCTCGACCGCCAGGATGACATCTTCCTGGTAGACGTCCGCGAGCCGAACGAGTACGAGATCGTGTCCATTCCGGGTGCGGTACTGATCCCCAAGGGGGAGTTTCTCTCGGGCGCCGCCCTGGAGCACCTGCCGCAGGACAGGCAGATCGTGCTGCACTGCAAGAGCGGCGCGCGCAGCGCCGAATGCCTGGCCGTTGTCAAGGACGCAGGATTTTCGGACGCGGTCCATGTCGGCGGGGGCGTGCTGGCCTGGATCAACCAGGTGGACCCCTCACTTCCGGCCTACTAGAGCGCCGGGCAAGCGGATCGGCCGGGCCGGCAACCTGTCACAGCGAAGCGCACCGGTGCGATTAAGGCCGTAACATGCCGGTGTGGGATTGCGGCCGGAGCCACCGGGAGGCAGCGGCCCGGGGCCGGACGCGTGGCATCCGGCGCTACCCGGACCGGTGCCAGGGCCCCGGCGTCCGGTGAGCCCGCAGGTCCTGCCCGCCGGCGCGCAGGCGTACCCACCCGCCCAGCCGGAGCCGCCGCGCCCCCGGCGCAGGGGCCTTTTCCTGGCCGCCCTCGCACTCGCGCTGGCCGGACTTGTCGCCTCGGTGGCCGGGCTGGTGGTGCAGATCCTGCCCCGCACCTTCACCGCGGCCCAGAAGCAGCAGATCGTGGCCTGGGAGATGGGCAAGCGCTGGCGCACCTGGCCCGCTGGCGAGATCTTCCCAGGCGCCGTCCCGTACCGGGTCCCCAGCGTCGCGCTCGGCGGGACCGGGAGCCTCGCCCTGGCCGCGCAACGGGTCGGGATCGTCCGCCAGGCCACCTGCCGGGCGGCCATCGACGCGGCGGCGGCGCGGGTCCTGGACCAGCACGGATGCCTTGCCGTGCTGAGGGCAACCTATGACGACGCGACCCAGAGCCTTGCGGTGACCGTGGGTGTCGCCGTGCTGCCCGGCCCGGCCGCGGCCCAGGCTTCGCAGCGTGCCCTGCCCGGCCCGAGCGCGGATGCCCCACGTCCCGGCGTGCGGGCGGTGTCCTTCCGCCGCTCGCTGGTGGCGCGGTTCGGCAACCGGCAGCGCCAGCTGTCGTGGGAGCGCGTCGCCGGTCCCTACCTGGTGTTCGCCACCGTGGGCTACGCCGACGGCCGGCGGCGCGTGGATCAGGCCGCCAACATGTACACCACAGCGGAGATGCTCGGCCTGGAGGGCGGGATCGGGGACTGGGTGGCCACTCACCTCGGGGCTGTCCCGCTGCCGCCGGCATGCCCGGGCGGGGCCGCGTGCTAGGGCGCACCCGGCGGGCGCGGGTGGCCGCCAGGGTCGCCGCGGTGGCGCTCGCCACCGCCGGGCTCTGCGCGGTGACGGCCCTCCCGGCCAGCGCGGACGCCGTGCGCGAGCAGGAGATGTGGGTACTGGACATGATCCAGGCACCCTCGGCCTGGCAGGTCACGCAGGGCCAGGGCGTCACCGTCGCCGTCATCGACAGCGGTGTCGCGCCCTCGGTGTCTGACCTCGCTGGCTCGGTCATCGAGGGCCCCAATCTCTCCGGCGTGAACACCGCGCCGTCCAACTCCTCCTGGGGTGTCCACGGGACCTGGATGGCCTCGCTCATCGCCGGCCACGGCCACGGGGACGGGTCCAGCGGGATCATCGGCGTGGCGCCCGCGTCGCGGGTGCTGTCCATCCGGGTGGTGACCGACCGGGGCGATCCCAACTTCGGCAAGTACGAGCGCGAGTCCAACGGCGAGGTCCAGCAGGCGCTGGCCCGGGCCATCACGATCGCGGCCCAGCGCGGCGCGGCCGTGATCAGCATGTCCCTGGGCTACGGCGCCCCCAGCCACGTGGTCCGGGCGGCGCTGCAGTACGCCCTGAACCACGGCGTGGTGGTAGTCGCCTCATCGGGCAACTCCGGGGACTCGGCACGCGCCCTGAGCACCGGGCAGGCCCCCTATTCCTTCCCCGCTGACTACCCGGGGGTGCTCGGGGTTGGCGCGGTCACCCAGAGCGGGACGGCGGCCGGCTTCTCCAGCGACAACCTGTCGGTGGAAGTGGCCGCGCCCGGCGTCAAGGTGCCCGCCCAGGGCAGGGACGGGCAGTACTGGCTGGTCAGCGGGACCAGCCCGGCGTGCGCGCTGACCGCGGGCGTCGCCGCCCTCATCAAGTCGCGCTACCCCCACCTCTCACCGGCGCTGGTGGACCAGGCCATCACCTCCAGCGCCCAGAACCCGCCGCCACGGGGATACGACGACCGGGTCGGGTTCGGCACCGTGGATGCGGCAGCGGCGCTCACCGCCGCCGGCCGGCTGAGCCGCGACACCAGCACGGGCCGCGGCGTGAGCGCGGCCACGCAGTTCGGCGGCGGCCCGGCGAGCACCCTGGCGGTCCCGGTGGCGCCACGGGGCAAGGGCCGGCTCGTCCTGTACGCGCTGCTGGCACTGGCCTGCCTGGCCGTCGCGGTGGCGGCGGCGGCCCACCTCACCCGCCGGCCGCGGGCCGCGGGCGGCGGGCAGCTGCCGGGCAGCGCGCCACAGCTGGCAGCCGATCCCGGGCCGCGCGAGGGGCTGCGGCCCGGCAACGGCTGGTGGCAGGGCGGCGGGGCGAGCGTGGGCAGCGAGCCGTGGCAGGACGACGGGGCGGCCGTGGGCAGCGAGCCATGGCCGGGCAGCGAGCCGTGGCCGGGGGACAGGCCGTGGCTGGACGACCAGCTCTGGCCGGGCGGAGAGCCCTGGCCCGGAGAGCAGGGCCGGCCGTACCCGTCATCCGCCGCTGGCCCCGCGTCACCGGATGTGCCCCCACCCCCGCCCTACCAGCGGCTGGACCTGCCCCCTGGCGGGATCCCGCGAGGGCAGGCGCCGCCGCCCGATCCCGGCTCGTCCGGGCTGCCCTGGCTGTCACCGGGCCCGTGAGCGCCGCCCGCCCGGCCCAGGTGACGGACTTCGCCGACCGGGTGCTCGATGTCGTGGACACGATCCCGCCCGGCAGGGTGATGTCATACGGCGACATCGCCGAGTACCTCGGCCAGGGTGGCCCGCGCCAGGTGGGGCGGGTCATGGCCCTGTGGGGCGGTGGCGTCGCCTGGTGGCGGGTGATCCACGCCGACGGGTCCTTCCTGGCCGGACACGAGCGCGAGGCGCTGGCCCGCTACCGGCAGGAGGGGACGCCGCTGCGGCACACTGGCGACGGCCAGTTCCGGGTGGACATGCGGCAGGCCCGCTGGCCAGGCCCGCCGGCCCGGTGATCACGCAGCCCCCGGTCATCCGGCGGCATCCGGGACCGGCCGCTCCTGGTGGAAGCAGCAGGTGCCGGTGGCGCCGTGCGGCATGCTCTTGATCCCGGCCTCGGGATCGGTGCTGCCCCGGACGATCGCCCCGCCATAGCCCGGCGCGCCCAGGAAGACGCCCCACCACAGCACCCACGGCTGCGGCCCGGATGCGGCGGGGAAGGGCTCGGCGAGCGGGCGGATCCGTCGCTGCAGCACGAACGGGCCGTCCATCGCCGCGCTGAGCTGGCTCCGCCACTCCTCCGGGCTGGCCAGCCAGCCCTGGATCACCCCGGCACCCGAATGCAGCGCGGTCGGCTTGAGTACCAGGTGCTCCCGTTCGGCGAGAGCGTACTCGGCCATGTCCGCCTGGCCGGCGCCGCCAACGGTGACCGGTCCCGGGCGGACCATCCGCGTCCACGGCAGGACCCGGTCCAGGCTGGCCAGCTCCGCATCGCTGAACAGGTGCCGGTTGGCCTCGTCCGACAGCAGCGCGAGCGCGCCCTTGCTGCCGTACAGCTCCGCGTCCATGGGGGCGAACAGCTTGACCTCGCCCCGCTCGGCGGCCCGCAGGACCGGCTCGGCCAGCTCACCGGCCTGCGGGCGGAGCAGGTCCTTGATGAGGAAGACCCGGTAGATCACATCGACCGGCCGGCCGTCCAGCCAGACCCGCCCGCCGGACGCCCGGAGCTGGCCCAGGTGGCACGGCACGGCCTCCAGCCCGTAGGCGGCGAGCAGCGCCGCGCTGTAACGCAGCTGCCGCTCCAGGACCGGGAAGGAGTCCGGCCAGTCGGCGATCGCGATCAGCGGCCGTGCCCCAGCGGGCAGGGCGCATTCGGAGCGCAAGGTCCCGACCACGGCATCCATCGTGTCCACGTAGGACAGCCCGTGCGCGGCCACGAATCCGGCCACCGCGGGGTCGGCGAGGAACGCCCGGTTCAGCAGGGCGTTGTCCAGCCCGCCCAGGGCGCTGCCCAGGTTGAGCTCCATCACCCGGAACGCGGTCTCGTCCCGGAACACATCGGCCCGGCCCAGCCTGGTGGGGGCCTGGCCGGCGGCCCGCTCGATGGCTGTCACCTGGGCGCCGGTCAGCCCCACGGCGCGCGCGAACCCGGCCACGTCGCCGCCGAACAGCCGGCCGGGCAGGCTGGCGAGCGCCGCGTGCAGGGTGAGAAGGTCGTCGCGCAGGACCGAGAACTCGGCGTGCTCCAGGAAGACCGGCCTGGTCAGGCAGTCGCCGTCGTAGGAGGTCGCCGCCAGGTCGATCAGCTCGCGGGCCAGCCCGACCAGCCGGGCCGGCTGAGGCCCGCGCGCTGCCTCGTCGGCCAGGTAACGCCTGGTGAGCGTGTTCAGGGTCACCGCGCCCATGGTAGTCCCGGCCGCGGCCGGGCCCTGGGCCACGCGGCGCGCCGCGGGCCGCCGCGGGCTGGCCGGCCAGGCGCCGGTAACGGTCCGCCGCGGCGCCCGCCCCGCCGGTCTCAGGCCGTGGCCGCGACCTTGGCGTAGCTCGCCAGGATCATGCCCCAGCCGCCGGACGCGGAGACGCCGGCGTGGATGCCAGCCCCACCGGTTCCGTGCCGCTCGAAGTTACGGTGCTCGAGCTCCACCCGGGTCTGGCCGTCCGGCTGGCCGGTGAACGTGACCTCGATCTCGCTGGCATGCGCGGGATCGGGGTCGAGGTACCAGTCGTCGTCGTTCGCGTTGATCTGCCACGAGACCACGATCCGGTGCGGCGGATCGCACGCCAGCACGGCGCCCCAGTCGCACTCGCTGCCGTCCACGCCGCGCTCGTAGTAGCGGCCGCCGGTGCGTGGCTCCAGCACCACGTCGGCGAGATCGGCTTTCCCGAGATGGTGGCCGTGCGGCCACCAGCTGAAGTAGCCCTCGGTGAACAGGGCGAACGCCCGCTCCGGGGGCAGCGGCACGGTCACCGCGCAGCGGACGGGTGACAGCGACCCGGTGGCCGCGGCTTGCTCGGTCATGACTGCTCCTGTCTTTCGTCGCCGGTTGCGGCGGCGGCCGCCGCGGCCGCCGCCTGAAACGAGGCCAGCGCCTGCCCCCACATCTGGTCCAGATAGGCGTGGATGGCCTGCACGCCCTGCGGCTGGACCTGGTAGATGCGCCGGGTGCCGTCCGCCCGGCCGGCGACCAGCCCGGCCTCCTTGAGGACCCGCAGGTGCTGTGACACCGCTGGCCTGCTGACGGGCAGCTCGCTGGCGAGCTGGCCGACCGCCTTCGGGCCGCGGGCGAGGCACTCGAAGATGGCGCGCCGGGTCGGGTCGCCGAGCGCGGCGAGTGCCTCTCCTCCGTAAGTTCCCACGAACCGTAAGTTTGCACTTACAGATGGCGGCTGTCAAGCCGTCCGGCATGGGCGCCGCGGCCGGCATGAGGGCACGCCCAGGAACCGGCATGAGCGCCACGCCCCGCCGTGAGCGCCAAATAGCCCAGGTATGTCAGAGGGTTCTGGTGGAATGCGGTACGGACATGGACAGGCAGCATCCCGGCTACCACCTCGTCCGCTCGCCGGGGCGAGCCGACGGGGCGCCCACGCTGGACAGCGCGCAGCGGGCCGTCGTCGGCCACGCCGGGGGCCCGCTGCTGGTGCTGGCCGGCCCGGGCACCGGCAAGACCACCACGATCGTGGAGACCGTCGCCGACCGCATCGGTGTCCGCGGGATCGACCCGGAGCGGGTGCTCGTGCTCACCTTCAGCCGCAAGGCAGCCGAGGAACTGCGGGAGCGGATCACCGCGCGGCTGCACCGGACCACCCGGGAGCCGCTGGCCCTGACCTTCCACAGCTACGCGTACGCGCTGGTGCGCCGGGAGTTCGTGCTGGCCGGCGACGAGCCGCCCACCCTGCTGTCGGGCCCGGAGCAGCTGCTGGAGGTCCGGCGCATGCTCCGGGGCGAGGCCGAGGACGGCGCCCGGCGCTGGCCGGAGCACCTGCGCCCGGCGCTGGCGACCCGCGGCTTCGCCGCCGAGCTGCGTGACTTCCTGCTCCGCGCGGCCGAACGCGGCCTGGACGGCCCGGGCCTGGCGCGGCTGGGACGCCAGCTCGGGCGCGACGACTGGGAGGCCGCGGGCGGATTCCTCGGCCGCTACGCGGCGCGGTTCGACCTGGCCCCGGTGCCGGCCTACGACTACGCCGAGATCATCAGGATCGCCGCGACGCTGCTGGAGACCGGCGCGGCCAGGGACCGCGAGCGCAAGGCCTACGACGTGGTCCTGGTGGACGAGTACCAGGACACCGACCCGGCCCAGGAGGCGCTGCTGCACGCCCTGGCCGGCGACGGCCGGGAGCTGATCGCGGTCGGCGACCCGGACCAGTCGATCTACGCCTTCCGCGGTGCGGACGTGCATGGGATCGCCCGCTTCCCGGAGCGGTTCCGCACGCCGGACGACCGGCCCGCCCGGGTCATCGCGCTTCGCACCTGCCGGCGCAGCGGGCCCGTGCTGCTGGCGGCGTCCCGGCGGGTGGCGGACAGGCTGCCGGCCGCGCCGGGCGGGCACCGCGACCTGGACGCGCTGCCGTCCGCCCCGCCGGGGGTGGTCAGGGTGATCACCGCCACCAGCGCCAGCCAGGAGGCCACCGTGGTCGCCGACGTGCTGCGGCGCGCGCACCTGCACGATGGCGTGCCCTGGTCGTCGATGGCGGTGCTGGTCAGGTCGGTGATCCATCAGGTCCCGCTGCTGCGCCGCGCGCTGATGACGGCCGGGGTGCCCACCGTGGTCGCCGGTGACGAGCTGCCGCTCACGGCCGAACCGGGGACCCGGCCGCTGCTTCTGCTGCTGCGGTGCGCGCTGCGGCCGGGCGCCCTCGACGAGGACGCCGCCGCGGAGCTGCTGACCGGGCCGCTGGGCGGCAGCGACGCGCTGGGCCTGCGCCGGCTCCGCCGGGCGCTGCGGCTGGCCGCGGAGGCCGCCGGGGAGGAGCTGCCGGAGGAGCCGCTGGCCGCCGCGCTCCGGGACCCGCGCGACCTCACCCTGATCGAGGGCCCGGCCGCGGACGCGGCCCGGCAGGTGGCGACGCTGCTGGCGCTCGCCCGCGACACCGCCGCCGCCGGAGACGCGCACGACACCCTGTGGGCGGTGTGGCATGCCTCCGGCCTGGCCCGCGCCTGGCAGGAGACGAGCGCGGCCGGCGGGACCCGCGGCGCGGCCGCCGACCGCGACCTCGACGCGGTGGTCGCGCTGTTCGAGGCCGCGTCGCGCTTCACCGAGCGCCTGCCGCCAGGATCGGCCGGGCTCTTCCTGGACAGCCTGTCCGGCCAGGAGATTCCCGGCGACACCCTGGCCGGGCGCGCGCCGCCGGGTGAGGCGGTCCGCATCCTCACCGCCCACCGGTCCAAGGGCCTGGAATGGGACGTCGTGGTGGTGGCCGGGGTGCAGGAAGGCATCTGGCCGGACCTGCGGCTGCGGTCATCGCTGCTCGGCATGGACGAGCTCGTGGACACGGCCGGCGGGGGGAACGGCCAGGCCGCCGGGACCGACGCCGCGGCCGCCGCGCTCGCCTCCAAGCTGCTCAGCGAGGAGCGCCGGCTGTTCTACGTCGCGGCGACCCGCGCCCGGCGGGCGCTGGTGGTGACCGCCGCGGGCGGGGAGGACAGCGACGAGCGCCCGTCCCGCTTCCTCGCCGAGCTGGCCGGCGACGAGATAGGGATCGAGCACGTGTCCGGGTCGGACCTGCGCTGGCTTTCGCTGCCCGCGCTCACCGCCGACCTGCGGCGGGCCGCCGCCGACCGGACGCGGTCGCCCGCGCTGCGGCAGGCCGCGGCCACCCAGCTGGCCCGGCTGGCGCAGGCCGGCGTCCGCGGCGCCGACCCCGGCCACTGGTACCAGCTGACCACGCTGTCCGATCCCGGGCCGCTGACCGCCCCGGTCCCGGTCCCGCTCACCGCCCAGCCACCCGGCGACGCGCTGATCAAGGTCTCGCCGTCGCAGGTCGAGTCGTTCACCCGCTGCGGGCTGCGCTGGCTGCTGGAGACCGCGGCCGGCGCCGGGTCGGTGGATGTGGTCCGCCACTTCGGCATCGTCATCCACGCCGCCGCCGTGCTCGCCGCCGAGGGCGCCACCGACGCGGTGATCGGGGAGCGGATCGACGAGGTCTGGCACCACCTGGACTTCGGCAGCGCCTGGTACAGCGAGAAGCAGCGGGAGGCGGCCCACCAGATGGTGCGCAAATTCCTCGCCTGGCACCGGGACAACCCGCGGGAGCTGGTCGCCTACGAGGAGAGCGTGCGCGCCCAGGTGGGCGCGGTGGAGATCACCGGCCGGGTGGACCGGCTGGAGCGCGACGAAGACGGCCGGGCGGTCGTGGTCGACCTGAAAACGAGCTCGGCCCCGGTGCCCGGCACCGACCTGGACCGGCACCCCCAGCTCGGGGTGTACCAGCTCGCGGTCATGCTCGGCGCGTTCGAGCAGCTCGGCCTCACCGAGCCCGGCGGCGCGGAGCTCGTCCAGGTCGGCAAGGCCAGCCTGGCCGCGCGGGTCCGGGTGCAGCCGCAGCGCTCGCTGGCCGGGGACCCGGAGCCGGGCTGGGCGCGGGACCTGGTCGAGACCGTGGCCACGGGCATGTCGGGACCGCTGTTCAAGGCCCAGGTGAACCCGGGCTGCCGCCACTGCCCGGTCGCCGCCAGCTGCCCGGCACACGTGTCGGGAGAGCAGGTGACCCCGTGACCGGCCGGGTCACCTACAGCCCCGCCCAGCTGGCCGTGCTGCTCGGCCTGCCGGAGCCGACCGGCGAGCAGGCGGCCGTGATCGCCGCCCCGCTGGAGCCGCTGGCCGTGATCGCCGGGGCTGGCTCGGGCAAGAGCGAGACCATGGCCGCCCGGCTGGTCTGGCTGGTCGCCAACGGCATGGTCACGCCGGAGCGGGTGCTCGGACTCACCTTCACCCGCAAGGCCGCCGCCGAGCTCGGGCAGCGGGTCCGCGCCAGGCTGACCGGTCTGCGGCGGGCGGGCCTCGCCATCGGCAGAACGGAACCTGCCGGGCCGGCCCAGCTGCCCCGGCCGGCCGCACCGCCGGGTGACGGGCGCCCGCGGGGCGGGCCCCCAGCCGCCGACGAGGCACTGGACGGCGAGCCGGTGGTGTCCACCTATCACGCCTACGCCGCCCGGCTCGTCGCCGACCACGCGCTGCGGGAGGCGCTGGAGCCGTCGCTGCGCCTCATCACCCCGGCGGTGGCCTGGCAGATCGCGGCCCGGGTGGTCGCCAGCTACGGCGGCCCGATGGACGCGGTCGACCGCGCCCCGCAATGGGTGACCGCGGCCGTGCTCGACCTGGCCGCCGAGCTCGCCGAGCACCTGCGCACCCCGGGGGACGTCCAGCGGGCCGGGCAATGGCTGGACGCGGCCTGCCAGGCTCTCCGGGGCAAGGTGCCGGCCAGGGTCCGCCGGATCGCCGCCTGCCAGCGCACCCGGGAGCAGCTGCTGCCGATGGTGGCCGCCTACGCGCAGGCCAAGGCGGCGCGGGAAGTGATCGACTACGGCGACCAGGTGGCGCTGGCGGCGCGGATCGCCACCCGCCACCCCCAGGTGGGCGCGATCGAGCGCGCCCGCTACCAGGTCGTGCTGCTCGACGAGTACCAGGACACCAGCCACGCCCAGCTGGTGCTGCTGCAGGCGCTGTTCGGCGGCGGCCACCCGGTCACCGCGGTCGGCGACCCCTGCCAGTCGATCTACGGCTGGCGTGGCGCCAGCGCCGGCAACCTGCGCCGTTTTGTCGCCGACTTCCCCGTGGTCAGCGGCAGGGCGGTCAGCGGCAGGGCGGTCAGCGGCGGGGCGGCCGGCGGGAGCGTGACCGCCGGCCGGGCGGCAGGCCGCGGCGGCACCAGCGCGGGCGGGCGTGGCCGCACCCGTCCCGCCCAGGTCAGGCAGCTGTCCACCAGCTTCCGCAACACCGAGCGTGTGCTGGATGCGGCCGCCGCGCTGCAGGAGGGGCTGCGGGCGGAGGCGCCGCAGGTGCCGCGGCTGGTGCCGCCCCCGCGGCGGGCCGGGCGCGGGCGGGTGGCCTGCGCCCTGCTGGAGACCGCGGCGGACGAGGCGGCCTGGGTCGCATCCCAGATCGAGGGGCTGCTGGACCTGCCGGCCGGCACGGCCCCGGACGGCGGCCCGTGGCCCGATCCCGGCCACGTGGATCTGCGCGCCGCCGACATCGCGGTGCTCTGCCGCAAGCGGTCCCAGTTCCCGGCGCTGCGGGCGGCGATCGAGGCCCGCGGTATCGGTGTCGAGGTGGTCGGCCTGGGCGGGCTGCTCACCGTCCCCGAAGTGGCAGACGTGGTCGCGACCCTGCGGGTCCTGCACGACCCGACCGCGTCGGCCTCGCTGGCCCGGCTGCTCACCGGCCCGCGGTGGCGGATCGGGCCGCGCGACCTGGTGGCGCTGGGCAGGCGCGCCCGTGCCCTCGCCCGCGAGCGCCGCGCCCCGCGGGCGGCCGGCCCGGCACCGGCTGGCCCGGCACCGGCGGCGGACGACGATGCGCTGGCCCAGGCGGTCACCGACCTGACCGCCGAGCAGGGCAGCCTGGTGGAGGCGCTCGACGACCTCGGCCCCGCCGCCGCGTACTCGGCGCCGGGGTTCGCGCGGTTCAGCGTGCTCGCCGCGGAACTGCGGGCGCTGCGCGCGCACACCGGCCGCCCCCTGCCCGACCTGGTGGGCGAGGTGGAGCGGGTGCTGGGGCTGGATATCGAGGTGGCGGCCCAGCCGTGGCGCGACCCCGCCGCCGCGCGTGCCGACATGGACGCGTTCGTGGACGCGGCGGCCACGTTCGCCGACGACCAGGAGGAGCCGACGCTCGGCGCCTTCCTCGCCTACCTGACCGCCGCCGAGGCCGAGGAGTTCGGCCTGGAATCGGGCCGGCCAAGCGGCACGAACGCCGTCACCCTCACCACCGTGCACGCGGCAAAGGGCCTGCAGTGGGCGGCGGTGGTCGTGCCGGGCCTGTCCGCCGGGGCGAAGTCCCAGGTCTTCCCGGCCCGGCCGGTGGCCAGCCCGCGGTGGACGCAGAACCCGCGGCTGCTCCCGTTCGGCCTGCGGGGAGACGCAGGTGACCTGCCCGCCCTGCCCGACCTGACCGCGGAGTCGCTGGACGCCTTCGACGGCGCCTGCGCGGCACGCGAGCTGGCGGAGGAGCGGCGGCTCGCGTACGTGGCGGTGACCAGGGCGGCGTTCTGGGTGGCCTGCACCGGCTACTGGTGGGGCGAGGGCATCTCCCCGCTCGGCCCGTCGCTGTTCCTGGACGAGATCCGGGCCGCGTGCCAGGCGGGCGCGGGGTCCGTGGACCAGTGGGCGCCGCCCCCGGAGGAGGACGCCACGAACCCGGCGCTGGCCGAGCCGGAGCCCGTGCGGTGGCCGCTGACCCCGGCCGGGTCGCGTTACGAGGCGGTCCGCGAGGCGGCGGAGCTGGTGGGCCGCGCCCGGGCCACGCTGGCGGCCGGCGCCGTGCTGGACGGCAGCCTGGCGGACGGCGGCCTGGGCACCGGCGAGCTGGGGACCGGCGAGCTGGCCTACGGCGGGCTGGCGGCCGGCGGGCTGCCAGGGCCGGCAGCCGGTCCGGGAGCACCGGCACAGGGTGCCGGAGCGGCCGCCGGCCTGCTGGGCGAGCATGACCTGCTGCTGGCACAGGCGTGGGAGCGGGATACCGCGATCCTGCTCGCCGAGCGTGCGGAGCGGCGCAGCTACGCGGCCGCGGCGGTGTCGCTGCCCGGACGGCTCTCGGTGTCGTCGCTGGTCACGATCGCTGCCGACCCGGCCGAGCTGGCCCGCCAGATCCGCCGCCCGATGCCCCGCCCGCCCGCGCCGCAGGCCCGCCGCGGCACCTCCTTCCACCGGTGGCTGGAGGAACGGTTCGGGCAGCAGCGGCTGATCGACGCCGCGGACCTGCTCGGCGCCGCCGACGAGCCCGCCGACGACGGCGACGCGGGTGACCTGGCGCTGCTGCGGACGCGGTTCGAGGCGGGGGAGTGGGGCGGCCGCTGGCCGCTGGAGGTGGAGGTACCGTTCGAGACGCTGATCGCCGGCCGGGCGGTGCGCGGGCGGATCGACGCCGTGTTCGGCGACGCGGCCGGCGGCGGGTATGACGTGGTGGACTGGAAGACCGGCCAGCCGCCCGCCACCGATGAGGACCGGCAGGCGGCGGCGGTCCAGCTCGCCGCCTACCGGCTGGCCTGGGCCGGGCTGGCCCGGGTGCCGCTCGGCCAGGTGCGGGCGGCGTTCTACTACGTGCGCGAGGACCTGACCCTGCGGCCTGCGGACCTGCTCGACGAGGCCGGGCTGGCCGCGCTCATCGAGAGCATCCCGCGCCAGCCGGGATAGCCGCAGCGCCGCGGGGCTCGCGCGGCGGAACCTGTCAGCTGCCGGGGTAGGTCCCGAAGCTCCAGCTGACCGACCAGGGATCCACGGCCGTGAACATGCGGTTGCCGTAGTGGGTGTCCTGGAGTTCCAGGGTGATTTCCAGGCCGGCGGCCTTGACCCGCTGGTAGAGGCTGTCGGGATCGGGGGTGACCACGTACAGCCAGTTCGGTGCCGGGCGGTCCCAGCGGCGGATGATGATGCCCCCGCTGCCGTGCGGCCAGCGCAGCTCGATCTCGGCGTAGCTGCCTGGCTCTTCGCCGGGGATCAGGGCGGTCGGCTCGAAGCCAAAGGTGGCGACCAGGAAGTCGATCGCCGCCTGCGGGTCGGGGTAGGGAACGCTGGGCCAGATGGTCGGCGGCGGGTCGGATGAGCTCGGCGCGACGGCGGTGGTCACCGCCGGATCGGTGCTGTTCATGCCCTCAGCGTGCGCCACGGCCGGATCGGTGGTCTTGGAGAAAAGGGAGTTCCTCCGACATCCACTCGCCCGGTGTGCAGCCGCCGAGCTGCTTCCACTCGCTGGTCAGGTGGGCCTGGTCGAAGTAGCCACACATCACCGCGGTCTCCGCCAGGGCCGTCGTCCGGCCGGAGCGCAGGCAGCGGCAGGCGTGATCGAAGCGCAGGATCCGGGCCACCGTCTTGGGGGTCAGGCCGAGTTCGGTGCGGACCAGCTGCCCCAGATGGCGGCGGCCCAGCCCGATCCCGGCGGCGACGCTGGCCACGGGCAGGCGGCCAGCGGAGGCGGCGAGCCTGCGCCAGGCGGCATCGACCGCCGCCGGATAGTCCGCTGCTACCGCCCACCGGGCCAGCACGGTGTCCAGGACCCGGGCCCGTCCCGCCGGGCCCGGTGCGCTGGCCAGGCGATCGGCCAGCTCGTGCGCCCGGCGCCCGATGACCTCCTCCAGCGGCCACACCCCCTGGGCGAGCGCGGCCGCAGGCAGACCCAGCAGGGCCCGCGAGCCTCGTGGCGTCAGCGCGAGCTGGACACCGCGCTGGGTGCCGTCGTGGACGATCCCGACCGGGCTGGACCGCAATCCGGCGACGGTGGCGGCAGCCACCACATCCGCCCGGCCAGCACGCCGCACGGTCAGCGGCGCATTGGTGCTGACCACCAGCACCAGGGTCCCGTCGGGCAGGCCGCGGTGCCGGCCCGGCGGCCAGCCTGCCATGTCGAAATCAACGTAGCTGGCCACCAGCGGCCGCAGCTGCCTTGCTGGCTTCACCCGCATGACACTCCCGTGCCGGAATGCTAACCGTTCTGGGCCCGCATGAACATCGCCCCCATCGGCCTGGTCATCGCCGCGACCAGCCCGGGTGACCCTAGGCGGCCTCGGTGCCCGGTTTGCCTGGTTCGTCCGGGCTGCCGGAGGGCTGGGACGGCGGTGCCGCGCGCCGCTGGATGGCCCCGAGGCTGTCCTGGAGCGCCTGCCAGACGGTGCTGAGGCTGGCGCAGGCGGGCAGGTCGCCGCGGATGGTGCCGTCCGGGCCGGCCTGGTCGCCGAGCGCCTGGAGCGCGGCGCGGCCGGCCTCGACGATCACCGGATCGGCCGCCTCGATGGTGAGCCGCTCATCGGTGACATGGATGACCATCTGGCGCCGGCCCGCCTCTTCGGGCTGCTCGTCGCTGGTGCCGGTGACGTCCGTGCTGCGGAGCGCCTCCTTGGCCTGGTCCAGGTCCACGCCGAGGGCCGCCAGGGCCCGGGCGGCGGCCGTATTGGGATCGGCCAGGGCGGCGAGGAGCAGGTGGTGCGAGCCCACCGGCTGCGAGCCGGCCAGCCGGGCCGCCTCGCTGAGGGTGGTGTCCGCGGCCGGCGTGGCGCTCAGTACCGGCTGCTCGGCCGGCGTGCCGGGCTCGCCGGGCTCGCCAAGCTCGCTGGGGTCGCCCGCGGCTCCGCGCCGCAGCCAGCGCCGCCCGCGGGCGGCCTTGGTACCCGGAGGGGGCAGCGCGTCGAGCACGGCCATGCGGATCGCCAGCAGGTCGGCGTGCTGCCGCAGGATCTGGGCGGCGACGCCTTCGCCCTCCCTGATGAGGCCGAGCAGGATGTGCTCGGTGCCGATGTAGTTGTGGTGCAGCTGCAGTGCCTCGCGGAGCGCCAGCTCGAGGGTCTTTTTCGCCCGCGGGGTGAACGGTATATGCCCGCTGGGCGCCGCGCTGCCGGTGCCGACGATGGCCGTGACCTCCTGCCGGGCACCGTCGAGGGACATCCCGAAGCCCTGGAGGGCACGGGCCGCGACCCCGTCGGGCTCACCGAGGAGCCCGAGCAGGACGTGCTCGGTGCCGATGTAGTTGTGGTGCAGCCGCCGGGCCTCTTCCTGGGCAAGGACGACAGCGTGCCGGGCGCGGGCGGTGAATCGCTCAAACATGAGAATCAGCGTGCGGCATTCCTGCAACCCTGTCAATACCATGCTATTAATAGGGAAGCCATACTATTGATAGGGTTACTGGCCGGTCAGGAGGGCACTGGTCATGGATTGGGAAGACCGGCTCGACGACTGGGAGCTCGAACTCGAGCTGAACGCCCAGCTCGAAAGCTCCGACTGGGTGCCGCTGGAACGGGCGGTCACCGATACCGGGGTCTCCCGCGCCGCCCTGCGCAGCTGGTACCGGACCGGGCAGATCCCGTCCCGGCTCGTCAACGGCCCGCACGGGCCGCAGCGGCTGGTGCCCCTCGCGCTCGTCGCCGCCCGCGCCGAGGCCTCGCCGCGCCTGCGGCGCACGGCGGAGCGGCGGCTGGCCGACCAGGCCCAGCTCGAGATACTCCGGCACCGGGTCGACCAGCTTGAGGCCCGGCTGGCCGCGCTCGAACGGCGGCAGCCGGGGCAGCAGGAGCCACCGGCCACATGAGACGCTGCCGGAATGCGGTCAGGATCGGGACGGGCTGGCGCGGCGCCGGTGAGCCGCGGCGGTGAGAAGCTGGTGAGCCGCGGCGGTGCGGAGCGGGTAAGCCGCGGCGGTGCGGAGCGCGGCCGGTGACCACGGGCCAGCGGGCAGGCAGCCTGCTGTCGGTCAACGTGGGGCTGCCGCAGGATGTGGCCTGGCACGGCCAGGTGGTGCACACCGCCGTGTGGAAGCGGCCTGCCGCGGGCCCGGTGATGGCGCGGCGGCTGAACCTCGACGGTGACGGCCAGGGCGACCTGGCCGGGCACGGCGGGGAGCACCGGGCCGTGTTCGTGTATCAGATCGAGTCGTACCGGTACTGGCAGGAGCAGCTCGGCCGCGATGACTTCAGCCATGGCCAGTTCGGGGAGAACTTCACCGTGCAGGGCCTGGCCGATGACCAGGTGCGCATCGGCGACCGGTACCGGATCGGCGAGGCGGTGTTCGAGGTGACCCAGCCGAGGGTCACCTGCTACCGGGTCGGCATCCGGATGGGCGAGCCGCGCATGCCGGCCCTGCTGGTCTCCCATCGCCGGCCCGGGTTCTACTTCCGGGTGCTGCGCGAGGGCGCGGTGCAGGCGGGCGATGAGATCGTCCAGGTGGCCGCGGGGCCCGAGCCGATGACGGTGGCCGAGGTGGACGCCCTGCTCTACCTGCCTGGCCACACCCGCGAGCGGATCCAGCGCGCGCTGCGGATCCCGGCGCTGCCCGAGGGCTGGAAAGCCTCGTTCCAGGCGATGCTCGGGCAGCCGGGGGCGGGCGGCGGTGCCACCGGCAACGCCGGGCTGACGGCGGTGAGCCCGCCGCCGGCCTGGCCGGGGTTCCGCCCGCTGGCGGTGACCGCGGTCGAGCCGGAGAGCGCCTCGGTGGTGTCGGTGCACCTGGCCGATCCCGGCGGAGGCGCCGTGCCGCCCGCCCTGCCCGGGCAGTTCCTGACCCTGCGGCTGCCCGTCAGCCCGGGCGCTCAGCCGCTGCTGCGCAGCTATTCGCTGTCCGGGGCCCCGGGCGCGGGCAGCTACCGCATCAGCGTCAAGCGCGAGCCGCACGGCGCGGGCAGCCAGTTCATCCACACCCGGATCCGGGCCGGCGACCGGCTGGAGGTGGCCGCTCCGCGCGGCACCTTCGTCCTGCGGCCCGGCGAGACGCCGGTCCTGCTGATCAGCGCGGGAGTGGGCGCCACCCCGGTGATGGCGATGCTGCACGCGCTGGCCGCCGCCCGCTCCGGCCGTGACATCTGGTGGCTGCACGGCGCCCGCAGCCGGGCCGAGGAGCCGTTCGCCGCCGAGTCGCGGTCCCTGCTGGCGGCGCTGCCCAGCGGCCACCGGCACATCTGCTACAGCCGGCCGGGCCCGGGCGATGCTCGTGGGCGCGACTACCAGACGCTGGGGCGGCTGTCAGCGCCGGTCCTGGCCGCGCTGGGCCTGCCGCACGACGCCGATGCCTATATCTGTGGCCCGGCCGCGTTCATGGCGGAGGTGTCCGCCGCCCTGGCCGGCATGGGCATCGGCGCCCGCGTCCGCACCGAGATCTTCGGCGCCGCACCCGCGCAGACACCGGGAATCGCGCCCGTCGCCGCCCGGCCACCGCACCCGCCAGCGGGGGACCCCGGCGGCGGCCCGCAGGTCGGGTTCGCGCGCAGTGGCCTGACGGTGCGCTGGGACCCGGGTTACGCCAGCCTGCTGGAGCTGGCCGAGGCCTGCGACGTCCCGGTGCGCTGGTCATGCCGGACCGGCGTGTGCCATACCTGCGAGACGGCCCTGATGTCCGGGACGGTCGGCTACCGCCCCGACCCGGTCGATGATCCCGCCGACGGCAGCGCGCTCATCTGCTGCTCCCAGCCGCGCGGCGACCTGGTGCTCGACCTGTGACACCGGGAACGGCACACCCGCGGTGGGTGGTGCCCGGCGGCTTCGGCCACGGGAACCTGTGACCGGAACGCCGCGCGTGGGCAGCGTGCCCGCCAGGAGGAGGCACTGCATGGGCTGGGGGATGCCGGCGGAGATCGGCGAGGCGGGCCTGGCGGCGGCAAAACGAGCCTGGCGGGCCACCGGCTGGACCGGGCAGCACCTGCGGCATGTCGCGGAGATGATCCGGCAGGGCCGCAACCCGGCCGCCCGGGTCTACGAGAGCATCGGGCCGGAGTGCTTCCTCGCGCTGGCGCCGGGCTGGCTGAACCTGGGGCTGTGGGAGGGGCCAGGCACGGAGGCCGAGGCGGGGGCCGCCTGCCGCCGGCTCGTCCAGACGGTGGCGTCAGCGCTGCCCGCCGGGGGCGTCATCGTGGACGCCGGGAACGGCCTCGGCACCCAGGATCCGCTGATCGCCGAGAGCATCCGCCCGCGGCGGCTGATCGCGGTGAACATCGCGCAGTGGCAGCTGTCGGCAGGCAAGGACCGGCTGGCCGAAGCCGCCGCGGCGCCCGTCGCCGGGGATGCGGCCCGGCTCCCGCTGGCCAGCGGGACCGCCGACGGGCTGATCAGCGTGGAGGCGGCGTTCCACTTCCGCTCCCGCCGCGCCTTCTTCGAGGAGTGCTACCGGGTGCTGCGGCCCGGTGGCGTGCTGAGCATGACCGACATCTCGGCCGAGCGATGGCCGCGTGGCCCCGCCGAGCTGGCCTCCGGCCTGGCCCAGCTGAGGGTGTTCGGGCTCCGTCCCGGCGCGGCGATGACCGCCCGGCAGATCGCGGCCGCTGCCCGCGCGGCAGGCCTGGTGGAGGTGGAGGTGACGCGGTGCGGCGACCGCGTGATCGCCCCCGCGCTCGCCGTCATCGCGGCCCGGCTGTCGCGCTCACCGCAGGCGCCCCTCGGGCACCGCGTGGCCGCCCGCGTCCTGCTGTGGCAGGTGGAACTGCTGTGGCGGCACCAGATCATCGACTACCTGCTGCTCCGTGCCACCCGGCCCTGACGTCCCCGCGGCGCGGGCTGCCCCGGGATCGCGCATCCCGTGGGCCGGCGAGGTGGGCACGCGGCTAGAGTGCCCGGAGCAGAACCCGGGTGAGGAGGCGGTCAGCGGCCGTGGACGTCCGTGACTACATCGAGCAGCAGGCGAGCGGCTTCTTCGAGGACCTGAAGCAGTGGCTGGTCATCCCCTCGATCTCCGCCGATCCAGGCCACCACCAGGACGTGCGGGCCAGCGCCGGATGGCTCGCGGCCCATCTGCGTGCCACCGGGTTCCCCGAGGTGGAGATATGGGAGACCGGCAGCGCCGGCTCGCCGGGCATGCCGGCGGTGTTCGCCTGCTGGCCCGCGGCCGACCCCGCCGCGCCGGTGGTGTGCGTCTACGGGCACCACGATGTGCAGCCGGTCGAGCCGCTCGCCGAGTGGGACTCGCCGCCGTTCGAGCCGGCCGAGCGGGACGGCCAGCTGCTGGCCAGGGGCGCGTCCGACGACAAGGGGCAGGTGATGCTGCACACCCTCGGCGTCCGGGCCTGCCTGGCCGCGGCCGGCGCCACCGCCCCGCCGGTCACCATCAAGCTGCTGATCGAGGGGGAGGAGGAATCCGGCTCGCCGCATTTCGCCGACCTTGTCCGCGCGCGGGCCGGCCGCCTCGCCTGCGACGTGATCGTGGTGTCGGACACCACGATGTGGGCCGCTGACGTGCCATCGATGTGCACGGGGATGCGCGGGCTGGTGGCCGCCGAGATCACGCTGCGGGGCCCGGTCTCCGACCTGCATTCCGGCTCCTTCGGCGGCGGGGTGCCGAACCCTTTGCACGCCATGGCCGCGCTGCTGGCCGGGCTGCATGACGCCGATCGCCGGGTCACCCTCCCCGGCTTCTACGACCGGGTGGTGCCGCTGACCGGGCAGGAGCGGGAGCTGTTCGCGCGGCTGCCGTATGAGGAAAAGCACTGGCTCGCCGACGCCGGGCACAGCCAGGCGGCCGCGGGTGAGGCCGGCTTCAGCACCCTGGAGCGGATCTGGGCCAGGCCCACCGCCGAGGTCAACGGCATGTGGGGCGGGCACACCGGCCCAGGCGCCAAGACGATCGTGCCGCGTGAGGCACACGCGAAGGTCTCGTTCCGGCTCGTCGCCCACCAGGAGCCCGCCGAGGTCTGCGCGGGGCTGCGGGAGTACGTGGCTGCGCACACCCCGCCCGGCATCGAGGCCGGGGTCACCTTCGAAGGGCCCGGCGTGCGGCCGTGCTTCTCGCCGGTCACCTCGCCCGCGGTCCGGGCGGGCAGGCGCGCGATGGAGCGTGCCTTCGGCCGCGAAGTGCTGTTCACCAGGGAAGGGGGCAGCGGGCCGGAGGCTGACCTGACCGGCATCCTCGGCGCCCCGCTGGTGTTCGTGGCGGTCGGCCTGGACTCCGACCGTATCCATGCGCCCAACGAGAAGGCCGAGATGGACCTGCTGCTCAAGGGCGCGGAGGCAGTGGCGTATCTGTGGCCCGAGCTGGCGGCGCTGGACGGTGGCTGAGGGCGGCGGCGCGGCGCGCGATCAGCAGGAGCGTGAGGTCGCGGCGGATCTGGGCGGGTTCGCCCTGGCCCGCAGCGAGGTGGACCGGGCGAGCGCCCGCCGCGAGGACCCGGACTGGATCGCCGCCGCCTGGGCCGACGGCCGCAGCAGGGTGCTGGTGCTTGACGAGGGCCAGGCACTGGTCCGGTTCCGCGACGACGGCGGTGCCGAGCTGGTGCTGGTGCCGCCGGCGCAGGCGCCTGAGGGCCTGAAGTTCCTGCTGGGCGTGGACGCCGAAGGGATCGCCTACTTCGGGCTGGCCGGCCCGGCGGGCGGGCTCGGGGCAGGCCCGGCCCCGGCCCCGGGCACGGACATGGCGCCGCCCGGGCCCGGGGTGCGTCCGGCCGCCCTGCGGCAGGCCGGGCCGCTGCTCGGGGACCGCGACGCCGGGCTGCTCACCCACGCGGTCGCGCTGGCCAACTGGCACGCACGGCACACCCACTGCCCGCGCTGTGGCAGCCCGACCGTGCCCGCCCCGGCCGGGCACGCGCGGCACTGCCCGGTCGACGGCAGCGAGCACTTCCCGCGGATCGACCCGGCCGTGATCATGCTGGTGACCGACGACGAGGATCGCTGCCTGCTCGCACGCAACCGCCTCTGGCCGCCCCGCCGGGTCTCGATCCTGGCCGGCTTCGTCGAGCCGGGTGAGTCCGCCGAGCAGGCGGTCGCCCGCGAGGTCAGGGAGGAGACGGGGGTCGCGGTCAGCGGCATCCGCTACGTCGGCAGCCAGCCCTGGCCGATGCCGCAGAGCCTGATGCTCGGGTTCCGCGCCGAGGCGGGGCAGGGGCAGCAGATCAGGGTGGACAACGAGGAGATCGCCGAGGCGCGCTGGCTCACCCGGGAGCAGCTGGCCAGCGAGGTCGCGGCGGGTGAGCTGCTGCTGCCGCCGCCGGTGTCGATCGCGCACCAGATCATCCAGTCCTGGTACGGCAGCCCGCTGCCGGGAACCTGGTGAACGCCGCCCGCCCGCGGTGACCGCGGCACGGCCGGCAGCGGCCCGGGGGTGACCGGGCCTAACCGGTGGCCAGCTCCTCCGGCGTCAGCGGCCTCAGCACGCAGAACTCGTTGCCGTCCGGGTCGGCCAGCACCACCCAGCTGACGTCCGGGCCCTGGCCCACGTCGGCCCGCCGGGCGCCGAGCCCCTCCAGCCGCGCGACCTCGGCGGCCTGGTCCACCGGCCGCAGGTCCAGGTGGAGGCGGTTCTTGCCCGCCTTCTCCTCCGGAACCCGCAGGAACAGCAGGTCCGCCGCGACCCCGTCCTCGGGGCTGCCCGCTGGCGGCTCCAGCACGACTTCGTCGCCCCCCTCGGCAGACGTGATGCGCCACCCCAGGACCGACTGCCAGAAGGCGGCCAGGCCAGGTGGATCAGCCGTGTCGATGCACAGGCACTGGATGCGAAGACTCATGCGGCGACTCTGTGCCTGCCGCGCCCGCTCTGTCCACCGGTTTCCTCACCGGGCCGCTGCCGGACGGCCCGGCCAGGCTGCCGTGCCGGGTCCCGGCGGGGAGACTGAGGGCCGCTGAGGCCAGAGCCCGCCGCGACCGTGGCGGGCTCAGCCGGCCGGTGCCAGCTGGCGCACGGCGCCGGCCTCGTCCACGCCGGGGGCGGGCACCACCATCACGACCGGCGTGTCCAGTCCGCTGGCCCGGTACTGCTCGACCCGCTCCCGGCAGGCTTCCGGCGGGCCGTGCACGACCAGGTCGTCCACGACGTGGTCGGGGATGGCGGCGAGCGCCCCCTTGCGGTCCCCGGCCGCCCATGCGTCCTGCATGGGCCGCAGCACCTCACCGCGCCCCAGCCAGTCGTGGAAGGCGGCGTAGGCGGGGACGGTGAGGTAGGCGGCGATCAGCCTGCGGCCGACCTGCCGGGCGAGGTCCGCGTCCGGGGTCGGGCAGACGAACACCCGGGCGATCAGCTCGCAGTCCGGCCCGGCCGCCGCCCGCACGGCCGGCACGTCGGAGGGGGCGAGCCAGTTCGTGATCGCCCCGTCCGCCAGCGCGGCGGCCAGAGCGACCATGCCGGGCCGCAGCGCGGCGAGCGCGAGCGCTGGCGGCTGGGCCGGCGGCGGGTCCAGCCGGAAGCCATTGATCGTGAAGCTCGGGTACTCGGCGCTGATCTTCTCCCCGGCCAGCGCGGCACGCAGGAAGACCAGCGTGTCCCGGGCGCGCTGGTAGGGGCGGGCCAGCTCGATGCCGTTCCACGCCTCGACGATCACCGGGGAGGAGATGCCGATGCCGAGCACGAACCGGCCGGGCGCCAGCGCCGCCATGGTGGCACCGTTCATAGCGAGCAGGGCCGGGCCGCGGGTGAAGATCCCGGCGATGGCGGTCCCGAGCCGCAGCCGGTCCGTCCACTGGGCGGCCAGCGCCAGCGGGGTGAAGGCGTCCGCGCCGTTGAGCTCCGATGACCAGGCGTCGGTGTAGCCGAGGTCGGGCAGCCCGGCGACGATGTCCCGCTGCCCGTCCAGCGGCATGCTCCGCAGCGGCAGCGTGATGCCCCATCTCGGCGTGGTTGCCATCGGTGACCTCCCTCGCTTCCCGCCTATCATGCCGGTTACACCGGCGGGCGGGGCAGGTGGCCGGCTATGGATCGTCAGGCCGAAATGAGAGCAGTGCTCTTGACATCCGGCTCTGACTGAGTACGCTGTTCTCAAATAAGAGCAGCGCTCTCAAAGCGGTGGGCGCGGCGGGCCGGCAAGCTGAGCCAGGCAGCAAGCGGCGCAGAGAGCAGGCGAGCAGTGCAGGCAGAGAAGGGAATCCCCGCCATGACCACGAGCAACGAGCCCCGCTACGTCCGGCCGGGCAGGAGCACCAGCATCTTCAACGAGGCGGTCGCCACCATGACCCGCGCCGGGATCAGCGTCTGGGGGTCACGGATCCTCGCCGTCCGCGGGCGCAGTTCGGGACAGTGGCGCACCACCCCGGTGAACCCGCTGACGCTGGACGGCGAGCGTTACCTCGTCGCGCCCCGCGGCGAGACCCAGTGGGTGCGGAACATGCGTGCCGCGGGCGGCGGCGAGCTGAGGGTCGGCCGCCGGGCCGAGCGGTTCACCGCCACCGAGCTCGCCGACGCGGACAAGCCGCCCGTGCTGCGCGGCTACCTCAAGCGCTGGAAGTTCGAGGTCGGCGTGTTCTTCGACGGGGTCGGCGCCGACGCCTCCGACGCCAGGCTGCTGGAGATCGCGCCCGGCTACCCGGTCTTCCGGGTCACTCCTGCCGCCTGAGCTGCCCGCACGAGGCCCCTGTGGCCGCGCACGAGGCGCGCGGCCCGGCCGCCCCGTTAGTGGGTCAGGGCGAGGGTGGCGCCGGTGTCGTCGAGCAGCCGGTGGTGGCCTGTGGCCGCGGGGAAGCTCTCCCGGGGGCGCCGGACCCGCGCCCGCGGCCCGTCCGGGCCGGTCAGGGTGGTCCCTTCCGCATCGACCGCGATCATCTCGTCGCCGGAGCGCAGCAGCACTGGGCCGCCCCGCCGCCGGGAGATGGCCACCCGTCCGTGGCGCAGGCCGTCGAGCACCGCCTCCGGCCCGTCCCCGGCGCACTCGACCCAGGTGGTGGGTGTCCCGGGCGGCGCGTCGGACCCCGGCCGGTGCCAGTCGCTGCCGCCGACCGGGATCGCGGCCGGGTCCCAGGCCAGCCACCAGGCCAGGGTCAGGGTCCAGCGCAGGTCGAGCCAGCTCCAGTGCCAGACCTCGACCAGCGGCGGCCGCCTGCTCATCGGCAGCGTCCAGCTGAGCTGCCCGGCGATCGGGTGGTTCACCGACAGCAGCCCGCCGTGCCGCTCGGTCTGCTCCAGCCAGGAGTCGGCGGGCAGGCGGAAGTCGATCCAGCCGACCTCGCCCAGCGCGCCCGCGTGACCGCCGGCGGTCGTGACCTCCTGGCCGGGCAGCAGGGTGATGCCGTACCGGGCCGCGGCGGCGGGCAGCTCGCGGTGGTGGCTGACCGTGTTGTGGTCGGTGACCGCCAGGAAGTCCAGCCCCAGGCCCGCGGCATACCGGGACAGCTCGGGGACGGTCTGCGCGCCATCCGAGTGCACCGTGTGGGTGTGCAGGTCGCCCGCGAGCCAGCGGCGGCCCGGCAGCGCGGGCAGCAGCCGGGCAGGTGGCCGTTCCCCGGCCGGCGCTGGCGGCGGGGGAGCGGGCGCCGGCTCCGGCAGGAGCCGGCCGGCCCTGCTGCTCACCTCCGCCTCCAGCCGGTACTCCACCCCCTCCGGGGGCAGCTGGTGGATGCCGATGATCACCTGCCAGGTGCCCGGTTCCAGCTCGCCGCCGAGATAGCCGGGGGTCGCCGCATCGGGGGTGATCACGAACGACCGCCGCGCACCGCCCGACCAGCCGCGGAACCCGGCGGGGCCGGTGCAGCCCAGGTCCAGCACCGCGGCCGACCGGTCGTACTCCAGCTCCACCCGCAGCCCGCACGCCCCGGCCGGCACCTCGACCGGCAGGTAGTGCCACGCCGACGCGATGCGGTCGGTCATCGTCCACCGGCCCCGGTGCCGCGTCACGTCGGGCATGCCTCCATCCGACCAGATCCCGGCGGCCACCTACAATCCGGGCATGAGCGCCGCCCCGCCGGGCGTCTCCGGTGCCGGGCGGGTCCCGGGGCAGGCCGGCCGCCCGCGCCGGCGGTGGCCGAGGCTCAGCCGCAGCCCGCACGACGCGGAGATCCTGCGGCTCGCGGTGCCGGCGTTCGGCGCCCTGGTCGCCGAGCCGCTGTTCCTGCTCGCCGACTCGGCCATCGTGGGGCGGATCGGCACCACCGCCCTGGGCGGCCTGGGGGTGGCCAGCCAGGCGCTCACCACGCTGGTCAGCATCTCGATCTTCCTGGCCTACGGGACCACCGCGGCGGTGGCGCGGCAGCTGGGGGCCGGCAACCGGCCGGCCGCGATCCGGCAGGGGATCGACGGGCTGTGGCTGGCCGGCGCGATCGGCGCGGTGGTGCTCGCGGCGGGCTGGCCGCTCGCCCCGGCGATCATCCACGCCTTCGGCGCGTCCCCCGGCGTGACCGGGGGCGCGGTCACCTACCTGCGGATCAGCCTGCTGGGTGCGCCCGCCATGCTGGCGGTGCTGGCCGGCACGGGCGTGCTGCGCGGGCTCCAGAACACCCGCACGCCGCTCGCGGTGGCCGTCTGCGCCAACCTCGTGAACATCGTGCTCAA
>Ga0335080_10001170_pt1 | contig 25316 bp, 20 predicted proteins | sample Lox_Sample_34_FD_206720 | JGI IMG/M metagenome (GOLD analysis project Ga0335080, IMG submission 206720) | Soil microbial communities from Loxahatchee National Wildlife Refuge, Florida, United States - Lox_Sample_3.4 | ecosystem: Environmental > Terrestrial > Soil > Wetlands | place: USA... | reverse complement strand
CGTGAGCACGCTCGGCGGGTAGAAGGCGCCGGGCCCGTCGGGGACGCGGCAGCCAAGGAGCGGCCGCGCGCCCTGGGCGACGCTCGTCTCGACCTGGCGGTGGAGCTCGTCGCGGAGGTCGCGCCGCGCCTGCGGGCCCACGGCCACGCCCTCCTCCACCGGGTCGCCCACGCGGCGGGCCCGCATCCGCTCGATCAGAAGCCCGGTGAAGCGCTCGAGGACCGTCTCGACGACGACGAACCGCTTGGCCGCGATGCAGCTCTGGCCGCCGTTGACGAGCCGGGCTGCGGCGCAGGTCTCGGCCGCCCGCTCGAGGTCGGCGTCCTCGAGGATCACGTAGGGATCGCTCCCGCCCAGCTCGAGGACCGTCTTCTTGAGGCAGGCCCCGGCCTTCGCGGCCACTGCGCGCCCGGCGGGCGTGCTGCCGGTGAGGGTGACGGCCACGACCTCGGGCGCCTCGATCAGCGCGCCGACCCGCGCCGAGCCGACGAGCAGTGAGCGGAAGGCGTCGCGTGCGACGCCCGCGTCGTGCAGCAGCTCCTCGATCGCGAGGGCGCAGCCGGAGACGTTCGAGGCGTGCTTGAGGAGGCCCACGTTGCCGGCCATGAGCGCGGGGGCGGCGAAGCGGAAGACCTGCCAGAGGGGGAAGTTCCAGGGCATGACGGCGAGGACCGGCCCGAGCGGCTCGAACGCCACGTAGCTCCGGGACGCATCCGTCGCCACCTCCTCCGGCGCGAGCAGGGCCTCCGCGTGCTCGGCGTAGTGATCGCAGACCCAGGCGCACTTCTCGGTCTCGGCCCGGCCCTGCGCGACGGGCTTGCCCATCTCCAGGGCCATGAGCCGGGCGAGGCCGTCGCGTCGCTCGCGGAGAAGGGCGCCGGCACGCCTGAGGACGGCGGCACGCTCGGCGAACGACGTGCGGCGCCAGGCGTCGAACGCGCGAGAGGCGGCGGCGAGCGCGGAGGCCACGTCCTTCGGCGAGGCCTCGGCGTACTCGCGGATCAGGGAGCCGGTGGTCGGGTTGATGGACGAGAGCGACATGGCTTCCCAGGGCCCACAGCCAGTGAGGCCTTCCAGGAGTTCAGCGGGAACGAAGCCAGATCTCCCTCGGCGCCCGCCTCGGCCGTCGCGCCTCGGGAGGGCATCACCTCGCAAACACCTCCGAGACCGGGGTGATCGTGATCGCCTCGCGCGGGATGCCGAGCTTCAAGGCGCCGATCACCTGGTCCTCGTCGAGGAGCTCCTTTGGTTTCGGTGCGTCGTACTTGACGGCGGAGAACGCGTCGCTCGCCAGGGTCTCGGCGAGGCCCTTCGCGTCCTTCGTCACGACGACGACCTGCAGGTCCCGGCCCGAGAGGTGCCTCCGGATGGCGGCGTTCACGTCCTCCACCGTGAGCTTCCGGAGGGAGTCGCGCATGTAGCCGGTGTACTCCGGGGTGCCGTACCACTTCGAGTCGAGCGCGTAGCCGAGCTGCTGGTCCTGGGTCGCGGTCATCACGAAGACGTTCTTCGTGAGGTAGTCGCGCGTCGCCTCGAAGTCGGCGCGGGAGAGGCCGTTCTCGATCAGCTTGCGGACCTCGAAGAGCGCGATGCGAAGCGCCATGTGGCCGTTCTCCGGCACGACCGGCCGGATCCAGACCTCGAAGATCTGCGCGTGTCGCGCGAGGTTCGGCTCGGGGAAGAAGCGGAAGCCGCCTCCGGGGAAGGCCTCTATGTAGGCGTAGTCGCCGTAGTTCATCCCTCGCACCTCGCGGATGCGCTGGTAGAGGTGCGAGGTCGACGAGCGGTGCTCGCCGAGCCAGGTCCGGGCCAGGTAGAGGGCCGGGTAGTCGGGGTGCGAGCGGGTGACGGCGATCGGGTGGCCGAACGAGACCGCGGTCGCGCGGGTCTCCTTCTCGACGATGTCGACCGCGATGCCCTTCTGCGGCCGGCCGACGACGCCCGAGGGCGCGGGCAAGGCTGGGGCCTCCGGCAGCTTCGCCACCTCCTGGCCGAGCCGGGCCTCGAGTCCTTCGGGCAGGTCTCCGGAGAGACCGACCGTGAGCGCCGCCCGCGTGTAGGCCTTCGCCACGAAGTCCCGTACGTCGTCGAGCGTGATCGACTGGAGGCCGGCCACTGTGCCGAGGGCCGGGTGACCGTACGGCGTCCCTTCGAAGATGAGCTGCTGCAGCCGCTCCTTGCCGAGCTCCTCCTCGTTGTTCGCGCGCAGGTCCTGCTGGAGGGCGTTCAGCTGCTGGTCCTTGAGCCGGCGGAAGTCCTCCTCCCGGAAGCCGGGCTCGGAGAGCTGCGGCAGCGCGATGCCGGCGAAGCGGTCCCAGTTGTCGCGGTGGACGCGGGCGGTGAACGTCGTCATCTCCCGGTCCACCTGCGCGCCGAAGCTCGCCGCCATCGGGAAGAGGGCCTCGTTGATCTCGGCGATCGTCATCGTCCGCGAGCCGGCCTCGGTGATCATCGACGCGGCGAGGGCGGCGAGCCCTTCCTTGCCCTTGGGGTCGTGGGCGGAGCCCGCGGCGAAGACGAGCTTGACGTTCAGCTGCGGCAGCTTCGTGCGTTGCACGAGAGGCGAGAGGGCGACCGTCGGACCCGTGGGCGCGGGGACCGGCTTCGCCGCTGCCGGCCCTGGCGCTGCCGGCCCTGGCGCGGCCGCGGCGATCGAGGCGAGCGAAGGGACGGTCGAGATCGCCTCCGGCAGCGGGTCCTTCGAGAGCGTCGTCTGGACGAGGCCCGCGTCCACGAAGTACTTCCGCGCCGCGGCCAGGATGTCGGCCGGGGTCACCGTGTCGTAGGTGCGGTAGAGCTGGTCGAGGGTGTCGTAGGAGCGGCGGTAGCGCACGAAGCGGGCGAGGGTCCCCGCGATCGTCTCCGTGTTGTCGAGCGAGCGCAGGAGGCTGTAGCGGTTGTTCGACTTGGCGTCGGCCACCCGCTGCGCCGGCGGCGGCAGGGCCCGCGCCTCGGCGAACGCCTTCAGGATCTGGTCCCGCACGTAGGGGGTGTCCTCGGCCTTCTTGACCCGGGCGAAGACGGTGAAGAGCTCCGGATCCGCGCTCGACGAGACCCCGCCCCGCATCCGGTCGACCTTCTGCTCCCGCTCCACGAGGCGCTTGTAGAGGTCCGAGGTGGGGCCGAACGTGAGGTCGGACAGGATGTCGAGAGCCGACCACTCGCGGCTCGTCTCGGAGAACGCCGGCGAGTGGAAGGCCACCGACACCCAGGGCAGGGTGGGCGCGTTCCAGGGGACGTGGGCCACGAGCGGCCCCGCGGGCTTCGGCTCGGCGGGGATGTCCACCGTGTAGGTCCCCGGCTTCCACGAGCCCCAGTACTTTTCGACGAGGGGCAGGACCTCCTCGGCCTTCACGTCCCCGGCCACGATGACGGTCGTGTGCTCGGGGCGGTACCAGCGGTCGAAGAAGAGCCTCGAGTACTCGAACTGGTTGGGCATGTCCTCGATGTCCTTCAGGAAGCCCATGGTCGTGTGGCGGTAGGGGTGGACCTTGAACGCGGTCTCGCGCTGGACCTCGAAGAGCTTCTGGATCGGGTTGGCGCTGTTCTTGTTGTACTCGCCGAGGACGGCCCGCGACTCGGTCTTGAACGCCTCGACCGCGTACTCCAGGTTCTGGAAGCGGTCGGCCTCGATCTTCAGGATCGTCTCCAGGTCCTCCTTGGCGAAGGTCGTGTGGTAGTTCGTGAAGTCGTCCGTGGTGAAGGCGTTCTGGCGCGCCCCCGACTGGGTCAGGATGGCCTGGTAGGCGTCGGGCGGGTAGGCCTTCGTCCCCCGGAACATCATGTGCTCGAAGAAGTGGGCGAAGCCGGACTTGCCGGGCTCGACCTCGTTCCGCGAGCCGGTCTGCACCGGGATCTGGACCGACACGATGTTCGGGAAGCCGGTCGGGACGACGACGACCCGGAGGCCGTTCGGGAGCGTCCTCTCGACGGCGTCGAACGGGAGGATCCGGGAGGAGGGGGAGGGCGTCGGCGAGGAAGCGCTCATGGTCAGCAGGCTCGTGATCAGGACGGCGGGGAGGAGAGCTCGATCGGGCATGGTGCTCCATCATACCCGCCCGCCTTGGCGCTCGCGGCCCGCGGCCATTCCGGTACAATCAAGCGCGCGTGAGCTCGTCGATGATCTGCCCCTCCTGCAAGGCCCCGAACGACGACAACGCCGAGGCGTGCTTCACGTGCGGGCGGGCGCTCTCCGCCCTCACCCAGGGGTCGGTGATCGCCGGCCGCTACGACGTGCTGAGCCCGCTCGGCCGCGGTGGGATGGGCATGGTCTACCGCGCCCACGACCGCCTGCTGGACGAGACGGTGGCGATCAAGGTGCTGCGCTCCGAGTTCGCGAACACCGCGGAGATGCTGAAGCGGTTCAAGCACGAGATCAAGCTCGCGCGCAAGGTCTCGCACCGGAACGTCTGCCGCATCCACGAGTTCGGCGAGGACGGCGGCGTGCGCTACATCTCGATGGAGTACGTCGAGGGCACCGACATCAAGCAGCTCGCGCGCGACAAGGGCGGCTTCCTCGAGCCCGACGAGGCCTTCGACGTGACGGCGCAGGCCGCCGACGGGCTCCAGGCCATCCACGACGTCGGCATCATCCACCGCGACCTCAAGACGTCGAACATCATGCGCGACTCGATCGGCCGCGTGCGCCTCATGGACTTCGGCATCGCCAAGGCCGAGGCCACCGACCGCAGCACGAGCGGGGGCGGGCTCACCTCGACCGGCCAGATCATGGGCACGCCGGAGTACATGAGCCCGGAGCAGTGCCTCGGCGACAAGATCGACCACCGGTCGGACATCTACGCGCTGGGCGTCGTGGTGTACGAGATCTTCACCGGCACCGTCCCCTTCCGCGGCGACACGCCCGTGGCCACCCTCTTCAAGCACATCCAGGACCCGGTCCCGTTCGAGGGCCCGGTCGCGGCGCGCATCCCCCTCGCCGCGGTCGCGGTGCTGCGCAAGGCCCTGGCCAAGGACCGGGCCGGCCGCTACGCCTCGGCGGCCGAGATGGCCGAGGCGCTGCGCGAGGCCCACGAGCGGGGGCTCGCCGGTCCGTCGTCGGAGGAGGCGCCGACGGGGGGCATTCCGATCGTCGTCCCGCCCGAGGCCGAGGCGCCCATGTCCACGCCGGCCGAGCGCCGGCGCTCGTCACGCTTCGAGATCCCGTACAACTTCAAGCTCCGGCGCCTCGGGACGGCGGGCACCGTCCTCCAGGAGGAGCGCACCGTGGCCGAGAACATGGGCCGCGGCGGCGCGCGCGTCTTCACGACGATGGAGACGATCGTCCCCGGCGACATCGTCCACCTGGAGCACGTGGACGGCCCCTTCAAGACGCGAGCCGAGGTGCGAGGCAGCTACGTCGGGAAGGACAGGATCCGGCGGCTGAACCTCCACTTCCTCGACAGCCCCGCTCCCGACTACCTCGTCCGGGTGGACGACGGGTCGCGTCGGCGCTGAGGCGCCCTTCGTGCTGGCTCGGGTGGGGGATCGGGATAGACTGGCGGCACCGCAGAGACCGCCCCTCGCGCTCCCGGCGTGACGGGCATTCATTCCCATCGTGGAGGCTCCCGGATGGTGCGTTCACGCGCTCTTCTCGTCTTGGCCGCGGGCTGTGTCCTGGCTGCGGTTTCCTGCGGCGGCGGAGGAGGGACGCCGGTCGCCGCGACCTCCCCGCCCGTCGCCACGCCCGCGCCCCCCGCGAGCGACGGTGGAGTGACGGCCAGCGGCTGTCCGTTGGGCAAGGGTGACGTCACCGCCGCCTGCGGCCGGCAGTCGCCGAAGCTCCTCCCCGATGTCGAGGCCGCGATCGACCGCCTCGTGAAGGAGAAGCCGCAGCTCTTCGACCTGCAGGAGGAGGCGGGGGCGGGGACCGGCCAGTACCGCGTCCTCGACGCGGAGGGCTACGCCGACGGCCTCATCGCCGACCTCCGCGCGGCCGGCCTCTGCGCGGAGCGCACGCTCGACCTCCAGCGCCTGGCGGTCAAGGACAGCAACAGCTTCTCCGAGGAGTGGGACCTGCTCTCCTCGAGCGGCTTCATCCGCCGGACGGCCAACGCCTATCGGAGCACCTGCGATCCGGCCTCCTTCCCGGCCGACCCCGCCGACTACACCGCCTACGTCCGGACCGCCTTCTTCTCCTTCGAGTGCAATCCGGGCGTCGTTCCTCCTCCGAACCCGGACGGCCTCCTGCCCCTGAGCTGCGACGGCTACGTGACCGCGACGCCGAAGCAGAGGTCGGGCCTCGACGTCCCGGCCTGGATTCACGGGCCGGACATCCGTTGGGAGCTCCGCGAGGGCGACGACGTGGTGAACGTCGACGAGGACTGGCGCTACGGGAACGCCTTCAACAAGGTGCTGCGCACCAAGGGCCGGACGGGCGGCTTCGTCCTTTGCGCCACCGTCCTCGGCAAGGTGGGCTGCCTCAACGGCCGGGTGATCCCGTAGACTGCGGGCCGGGGCTGTCCGCGCCGCCGGCCCCCCGGAGCCGATGGATCCCGTCTATCGCAGCGCGCTGAACCGCGACGTGCCGAAGGCGTCGCCAGGGGAGTTCGAGACCCTGCGCGTCGGACCGATCCCGGTCTGGCCGCCGGTCGTCCTCGCCCCGATGGCGGGCGTCACGAACCCGCCCTTCCGCTCGCTCTGCCGCCGCTACGGAGCCGGCCTCTACGTGAGCGAGATGATCACCGCGCGGGCCCTCGTCGAGGGCAACCGCAAGACCCTCCTCCTCGCGAGCTTCGGCGCCGACGAGGCGACGCGGAGCCTGCAGCTCTACGGTGTCGATCCCCGGTATCTCGGGGAAGCGGTGGGCCTCCTCGTCGGCGAGGGTCGGGTCGACCACGTCGACCTGAACTTCGGCTGCCCGGTGCGGAAGGTGACGAGCAAGGGCGGGGGTGCGGCGATCCCGCTCAAGCCTGGGCTCCTCCGGAACCTCGTGCGGGCCGCGGTCCAGGCGGCGGGCACGGTGCCGGTCACGCTCAAGTTCCGGATCGGCATCGACGAGCGGTACGAGACGTACCTCGAGGCCGGCCGGATCGGGCAGGAGGAAGGCTGCGCCGCGGTCGGCCTCCACGCCCGGACGGCGGCCCAGCTCTACGACGGGGAGGCGCGGTGGGACGCGATCGCCCGTCTCAAGCAGGCGGTCACTCGCATCCCCGTCCTCGGCAACGGCGACGTGTGGGAGGCCGAGGACGCGCTCCGCATGATGCGGACGACGGGCTGCGACGGCGTCATCGTCGGCCGGGGTTGCCTGGGTCGGCCCTGGCTCTTCCGGGACCTCGCGGACGTCTTCGATGGCCGGGAGCCCGTGAACCCTCCCGCGCTCGACGGCGTGGCGGACGTCATGCTCGAGCACGCGCGGCTCCTCTCGGAGTGGCTCGGGGACGAGGCCACCGCCATGAAGGCCTTCCGCAAGCACTCGAGCTGGTACACGAAGTGCTTCCCTGGGAGCGCCCCGCTGCGCGAGAGGCTCATGCGCGTGCTGCGGCTCGAGGAGCTCGCCGAGGTGCTGGCCGGCGTCGACCGCGCGCTCCCGTATCCGCCGGAGGCGATGCGCGTGCCGCGCGGCAAGACGGCGGGCACACAGAAGGTCGCCCTTCCCGAAGGCTACCTCGACCACCTCGACGACGACGCTGCGCCCGGGCCCGGGGCCGAGGCCGCGGACTCCGGCGGGTAGGCCCTCCTCAGCGCAGGGAGGCGAGCCGGTCCCGGGCCTCCTCGGCGTAGTGGGCGTCCTCGACCGCGTAGTCCGGCCGGGGTACGAGGGCGGCCACGCCCTGGAGGAGGGCGCGCGCCTCGTCCTTCCTCGACGGCTCCAGCCGCAGCAGCGCGTCGCCGAGGAAGAAGCGCAGGGCGGGGTTCTCGGGCGCGACGGCCACGCCTCGACGGAGGCTCGCGACGCCCTGGGGCCGGGAGACCCAGGCGGTGACGAAGGGGATGCGGGGCGCTTCGGCGTGCAGCCGCCCGAGGATCAGGTACCCCGCCCCCTGCGCCGTCGACGGGTCGATCGAGATGACCGCCTGCGCCAGGTCCCGGATGCGCGCCGGCGCCCCCGTCCACGCCGCGTCGATCTTGTGGAAGACCGCCCATTGTCCCCACGAGACGGCCGCCCACACGTAGGCCTCGGCCGCGGACCCGCCCGCGCGCGCCGCGCCGGCCTCGAGGCGCCCCTTGCCCCGCTTCAGGCCGGCTTCCAGGTGCTTCACCGTCTCGTCGGCGATCCTCTTCGCCTCGTCGAAGAGCCTCCGCTCCTCGTAGGGCTCCATCGGCCCGCAGAACCCGCCCCGGAAGAAGTAGGCCCGCAGCAGGCGAAGCCGCGCGTCGAGGGACTCGGGGTCGAGGGCGAGCGCGCGGCGGTACTCGAGGATCGCGCCCTCGGCGTGAAAGGGCTGGGCGACGCCTCCTCGCGCGCCCTCCGCCCGACGGGCGTAGTGGGCGTCCCCGGCCGCGATCGCCTCCGCGGCTGGATCGGGGGGGGCGTTCGACTGCGTGTCCGCCCACGCCGGGCCCGCGGCCGTCGCCAGTGCTGCCGCGGCGACGAGTGCCCGGCCCGTCGCCGCCGCGCCCGGGCGCCCCGTCCTCGTCGCTCGAACTCGGGCCTCCGGCGTCATCCTCAGGAGTGCCGCACCCACTTCACGAGCTCGGGGAAGGTCGGCTTCTTCCCGTACATCAAGATGCCCACGCGATAGATCCGGGCCGCCGCCCACACCGCCCCCGCGATCGCGAGGACGAGGAGCGCGAACGAGAGGCCGATCTGCCACCAGGGCGGCGTGAGGACCACGATCCTGAGGAACATGATCAGGGGGGTCAGGAACGGCACCATCGACAGGCCGACGGCGAGGCCGCCGTCCGGAGACTCGAGGACGGCGGGGAAGCACACCATGCCGATGATGAGGGGCATGATGACCGGGAACACGAAGTTCTGGGCCTCCTGCACGGTGTTGACCGCGGCCCCGATCGAAGCGTAGAGGCTCGCGTAGAAGAGGAAGCCGAGCAGGAAGAAGAGGACGAAGGAGACGAGCACCAGCGGCCCGATCTCGGGCATCTTGAAGCCGCCCACGGCCAGGCCCTGGAAGGACAGGACGAAGAGCGACAGCGCCCAGACGAGGAACTGCGTGACCCCGGCCGCTCCCACCCCCAGGAGCTTGCCCCACAGCAGCTGGGTCGACGGGACGCCCGAGGCCAGGACCTCGACCACGCGGCTCGTCTTCTCCTCGATGACGCTCGTCATCACGAGCTGCCCCCACATGAGGATGGTCGTGTAGAGGATCATCATCAGGACGATCGAGAGGATGAACGCGTCCCCCCGGTCCTCGCGCTCTCCGGCCGCGCTGAGGCGGATCGTCTTCAGGTTCGCGCCCCTCGTGAGATCCCTGATCCGCGTCGGGTCGAGGCCGGCCCCGGTCAGCCGGTGAGCCACGAAGACGTCCCCGACCACCCGCTCCATCGTCCGCAGGTCGGCGAGGTTGCTCACGTTGCGGCCGTAGTAGCTGGCCGTCCCGGTGGCGAGACCGTCCTCGGGGATCGCGATGTACCCGTCGAGCCTCTGCTCGAGCACCGCTGCCTTGAGGGCCGCCTCGCGCTCCGCCGCGGGCGACTCCTGCGCCGTCTGCACGTCGAAGCGCGGCTTGGCGTCGAACCGCGTGGCCCGCAGGCCGTCCTCGAGCGCCGGCCCGAGGGTCCCGAGCCGGTCGAGGACAGCGACCCTCAGCACCTTCGCGCCCGCGCGCCCCGCCAGCATGGGGACGATCATGAAGGACGCCATCAGCAGGGGGCCGAGGACGGTGCCGATCAGGAAGGCCTTCGTCCGGACCCGCTCCACGTACTCCCGCCGGACCACGGCCCGCAGCTTGCCGCTCACGCCGCCTCCTTCCCGTCGCGCGTGACGGTCTCGACGAAGATGTCGTGCAGGCTCGGCTCGACGATCTCGAAGCGGCGCAGCCTCAGGCGCTTCGCCGCCTCGTGGAGGAGCGGCTGGGGGTCCGCCCCGTCCTTCAGCCGGACCTCGACGTACTGGCCGAAGTCGGTGACCCTCGCGACGCCGGGCAGGGACTCGATGAACGAGCCGTCGCCCTCGAAGGCCAGCGCCACCGTGTTCTTCCCGTGCCGGGACTTCACCTCGGCCACGGAGCCGTCGAGCACCTTTTCTCCCCGGTTGATGAGGGCCACGCGGTCGCAGAGCTTCTCGACCGACTCCATCTGGTGGCTCGAGAGCACGATGGTCGCGCCCCTCCGCCGCAGGTCCAGCATCACGTCGCGCATGACGTCCATGCCGACCGGGTCGAGGCCGCTCATCGGCTCGTCCATGATGAGCACCTCGGGCTCGTGGAGGACCGTGGCCACGAACTGGGCCTTCTGCTGCATGCCCTTCGAGAGCTCGTTCGTCTTCCTCTTCCGCCATTCGGCGAGGCCCATCCGCTCGAGCCAGGGCGAGAGCCGCCGCAGGGCCTCCTTCCGCGCGATCCCCTTGATGGCGGCCATGAAGACGAGCTGCTCCTCGAGGACCATGCGCGGGTAGAGTCCCCGCTCCTCCGGCATGTAGCCGACGCGGTCGCGGGCCGCGTGGTCGGCCGGCTGTCCCAGGATCTCGATCGTTCCGGAGTCGGGGCCGAGGATGTCCATGACCATGCGCAGCGTCGTGGTCTTGCCCGCCCCGTTCGGCCCCAGCAGGCCGAAGACGCTCGTCCGCGGGACCTCGAGGGACAGGTCCCTCACCGCCACGTGGCCGGAGAAGGCCTTGCCTATCCCCTTGAGGACGATGGCGTTGTCGTTCATGGACCCTCCCCGGCCTCCGTGAGCCGCCGATGGACGCCGGAGCGCGCGCCGGCCGACGTCCATGATCGCCCTACGAGGGTGCGGCCCCGGGTGTTCCAGGGCTCGCTGCCCGCCGTCAAGTGCCTGTGCTGATGCCGGATACGCCCGCTCCGATTCTATACTCAGCGGCCGTGCCCCCCTCTCCGCGGGACGAGGCGCGCGGTCTCGCGCTGGTCGCCCTCAGCACGATGGCCTACGGCATCCTGCCCGTGCTCGGCAAGGTGGCCTACGCCGCGGGGACGCGGCCGATGCCGCTCCTCGCGTGGCGGTACGCGATCGCCGCCTCTCTCATCCTCCTCCTGGAGCGCGGGCCCCGGCCCCCGCTTCGCGAAAGGCTGCGCCTCTGGGCGATCGGCTCCGTCTTCGTCGGCAACTCGATCGCGTACTTCCGGGCCCTGGAAACGATCCCGGCCTCGGTGACCGCGCTCGTGCTCTACACGTACCCGATGATCGTGGCCGTCCTCGCCGCGCTCCTGGGCGTGGAGCGGCTCACCTGGCGCGCCCTCCTCGCCGCGGCCTGCGCCTTCGCGGGCTGCGCCCTGACCGCGCGCGGTGGACCGTCCGGCGCGCCGCCTTCGCCGTCGGGGATCGCCTGGGCCCTGCTCGCCGCCCTCGTCTACGCCTCGTACCTCGTCCTCAGCAGCCGCTTCGGCCAAGGCGTCTCGGCGCGGGTGCTGGCGCTGCACCTCGCTCAGGCGTCGGCTGTCGTCTGCACGGCCTTCGCTCTCGCGGACGGCGGTCTCTCCCTGCCTCTCGACCCGCGCGGGCTCCTGGCCGTGGCCGGCATCGGTGTCGTCTCCACGGTCGTCGCGATGACGATCTTCCTCGCCGGGATGGCGATCGTCGGCCCGACCCGCGCCTCCGTGCTGAGCTCGCTCGAGGTGCTCGTCACGCTCGGCTTGGCCTTCCTGCTGCTCGGCGAGCGGCTCCAGGCCGGGCAGTGGGCGGGGGCGGCGCTCATCCTCGGCGCCGTGGCCCTGCAGAGCGCCTCGGCTCTGCGCCGGGCGGCGAGGTCCAGTCCTCGTCCCGAGGCCGGCCGGCCGGCTTGACAACGTCCGGCCCGGAGTCGAGATTGGGGGCGATTCTCCTGGTCCAGAGAGCGCCCATGGGCACCGTCGTCGGCGAGCCCGAGCGTCGTCCCACGAGCGGGCCCTCGCTCGCGCGAGTGGCGGCCTTCGTGGTGCTCGTGGTCACGGCCGAGCTCTGGGCCGTACGCCACCTCGGCTACGGCCTGACGAGCCCCGGCCGGGTCGGGCAGTGGGCGGCCGTCGCGTCGGCGGCGGTGGCCGTGCTCGGCCGCGTGTTCGGCGAGAGCCGCTTCGAGCCGCTCTTCGCGAAGCTCCGGAGCGCGGCCGACCTGCTCATGGCCGTCCCGGTCCTGGTGGTCGGCGGGGCCGTGCTCGCGTACCTCGCGGCCACGCGCAGCTCGGTGATCGTCCTGACCGCCGAGCGCGGGCCGATCGAGATGCAGCTCGAGGCGCTCCACCCGGGCTACGCGAGCTCCCCGCCCGAGCGCGAGCCGGGGTTCACGCGCTTCTTCGTCTCCGTGAACCCCCTGGGCACGCCGTTCCGCCTCCGCGTCCGCGGCTTCGTGCCGGCGTCCTTCGAGGTGTCGCCGCTCGTCGGCCGAACCGTGCGTCTCGAGGACCTTCGGCCCTCCCCGTCCGTCCTCGTGAGGCCCTCGCTCCTCGCCGTCCGCGAGCTGGAGCAGGGCCGCATCGTCGTGCGGCGGGACGGCGAGCGCGGCCCCCTGATCGCGTCCTCGGACGGCCCGACGTCGGCCCTCGTGGGCCCCCGGCGGCCGCTCCCCGCGGACATGCTCGAGGAGTGGAAGCTCGAGCTGGAAAGCCAGGAGGTCGTCGGGGCGCCCGCCGCCGCGGCGTTCCTCGCCTGGAAGCGGGCGCGGTGGGTGGACCCCGCGGTCGATCTCGAGACCGGCATGACGCTCTTCGCCCGGGCGGAGACGGCGGGCGGCACGCCGCTCGCCGAGGGGCGGATCACCCTCGGCCCCGACCCGATCGTCGAGCTGAGCCTCGTCGACGTCCGAGCCCGGTAGAGCCGAGGGGAAGAGCCATGCGCGGAAGAGCCTTCGGCGTCGGCCTCGCGGTCCTGACCGGCGCCGGCGCGGCGCCGGCGGCCGAGCCGCCCCTCGTCAAGGTCGAGTTCAAGCTGAACGACGACAGCTATCGTCAGCACTTCGACCGCTCGCCCGCCGTCATCGGGGCGCTCGAGGCGGCCGTCGCCGAGCGCCTGAGCCGGACGCTGTCGGATCACCACCGCTTCCTGCGCTTCGCGAGCGCTCTCGCGGGGCCCGGGGAGTACGGACTGCGCGTCGCCCTCGAGCCGCTCTCCGCCGCCGAGAATCCTCCCCTCCGCGAGGTCGGCCTGCAGGTGAGCGCCTCCGGGCCGGACGGCGGCGTGCAGAAGGCGAGGGCTTACTGGCGGCTCCGGACCGCCCAGCAGGGGCTGGTGCGCATCGGCTCGCCGGACGAGCTGGGCAAGGAGATCGAGGTGAAGACCGAGGCGGCGGGGTTCCACGACCTCCTCGCGCACGACGTCCTGCGCCGCATCCCGATCGCCGAGAAGGGATTCCTGTGGACGGACCCGCTCGGTTGGATCCTCCCGTACCGCGACCGCGAGCTCTGCATGGGCCAGGGCAGCCGCCTCGTCGTGCGCAACAACCTGCCCACGGGCGCCGGCGTCGAGCCGGTAGAAGTCGAGGCGGTGGCCCGCATGCCCTTCGACCCTCCGACCCCGGCTCCCTCGCCCTACGAGGAGCAGCGGCTGAACCTCTTCGCGCGCGCGGAGAAGCCCGACGCGCTCGGCACCGTCGCCGACCCGAAGCGGGTGGCGGTGGTCGCGGTCTTCGTCGCTCAGTTCGTCGACCTCGGAGGCGCCTGCGGGGAGCCGCTCTCGCCCGAAGCGGCGTTCCCGCAGCCGTGACGGGGGAGGCGCGGGCGTTGATCGCTCGACGGTCGGCCCTCGTGCTCGGCCTCGTGTTCGCGGTCGCCCGCGGCTCGTCGGCCGACGATGCCGCGACTGTCTCCAAGACGGCCGTCGGTCTCGGGCAGCAGGGCCGGTACGCGGAGGCGCGCGCCGGTGTCGAGCGGTCGCTCTCCGGCTGCGCGCCGGGCGACGCGGGGCGAGACTGCCGGGCCCTCCTCCACTACACCCTCGGCTTCCTCGCCCAGCTCGAGTCCGAGAGCCCCGCCTCCGGTCGCGCGCCCGCCGGCGAGGCACCCCTCCTCGACGAGGCCGTCCGCTCCTACGAGGCGGCGCTCGTGGACGCTCCCCAGCACGGGCCGACGCTCGCGAACCTGGCCGCGGTGCTCCAGCGGCGGGGAGACGCGTGGCTCGCCGCGCAGCGCGCCCCGGAAGCCCTGGCCAGCTACGAGGCGGGCCTGAAGGTCGCGCCCGGCTCCGAGAGCCTCAAGCGCCGCATGGTGGACGCCTGGACCTCGTCGGCCGAGGGCCTGGAGCCCGCCCTCGCTGCGCTGCGGCAATGGGAGACGTCGTGGCCCGCCGTCGTGCGCGACGGCTACGTGGCGGTCATGTCCGCCGCCTGGGCCCGGTCGCCGTCGATCGCGGAGAGGGCCCTCGTCCTCTGGGTCGACCTCCTCGCCCGGGGAGGCACGGTCGCGCCGGGGGACCTCGACGCCCTGCCCCGGGCCTGGGCCGCCGCCGCCCCCTCGGAGCTCCGGGAGTACGTGCAGGCGCCGTGGGGGACCCTGTCTCCATCGCACTGGTGGCTCCAAGCCTCGGATCGACGCGATGCCCTGGCGCGGTTCGCCCTCTCGCTCGGCGCGGGCTTCCTCGCCGCCGGCAAGGGGGCGAGCTGGCCCGAGCGCTGCTGGGGAAGCATGCTGCGCGTCGCCGATCCCATGAGCCCGCGCCGGGTGGACCTCGAGCGGGAGCTGGCCATGCTGTACTTCCACACGCCGGACCTCGACCCGGGCGGACGGAAGATGGCGGCGGTCGTCGACCGGGTCTTCGACGAGAAGCTGGGCGCCTACCTGGCCCGTGACCTCGACGCCATCCAGGGCTACCACACGACGCTCGGCCTGATCTTCGCCGCCCAGAAGCGCTGGGGAACCGACCACGATCCCCGCAGCGGCCTGTTCCAGCTCCGGCACGCCTTGGACGCGGCCGCCGAGAGGAGCCGCCAGGGCGCACCGCCGGAGCCCCTGCCCGAGCTGCGCGACCTGCTCGCGGAGGGCCTCGCCGCCACCGGGCGCTCGCGCGAGGCCTTCGAGACATACGTGGCGGCGGCGCGCGGCTACCTGGACACCGACGATCTGATCGCGGCCGATCGGTCGTTGAACCGAGCCGCCGAACAGGCGGGGTCCCCGGCTCCCGCAGCGTCGCCCCTGGAGCCGCTCCGGGCGCTCGTGCGGCTGCGGGCCGCGCTCTCTGGACCGGCCGCCCCGCCTCCGGCGGATCTCGAGGAGGCGGCGGCGTGGACCGCCCCGACCGGGCTCGATCCCGGCTTCGCGGACCGGCAGCGCTTCAAGCTGCTCGCCGACGCCGCCGCCCGCGGGCCGGCCGCCGGCCGGCATCGCGCCGCCGCGCGGGCCCTGACCTTCGCCGTCGACAAGCCGGTCCCGCTCCTCAGCCCCCGCGACCTCCTGCGCGTCGAGGACGTGATCGGGACAGTCGGCTCGCACCCAGTGAAGGTCGTCGGCGATTCCGTGACGCTCCCGACCGACCGGACCCTCGCGGTGGGAGGAGGGCTCGCCGGCCGGCCGGTGCGGGTCTCCGCGGGCACCGTGATCCACGCGCGGCTCATCGGGGAGGGGGCCCCGCCGGAAGGCGCCGCGGTGCAGGTCCGGGGCGACGTCGTCCGGGTGACGGCTCGACGCTCGCGCCGGCGGGAGGTCGAAGAGTACCGGGCCCGGATCGCCCGGCTGCCGGGAGTGGCGGCCGTGGTCGTCGAGGACGAGCCGGATTGAGTCATCATGGTCCCGTCCCGGAAGGCCCGATGAAGATCTCGATCGCGCACAGCCCCGACAGCGACGACGCGTTCATGTTCTACGGCCTCGCCAGGGGCGGGGTGCCGACCGGGGACCTGGAGGTGACGCACGTCCTCGCCGACATCGAGAGCCTGAACCGCCACGCGCAGGAGGGCCGTCACGAGGTGACGGCGCTCTCGTTCCACGCCTATCCCCACGTGGCCGACAGGTACGCGCTCATGCCGTGCGGCGGCTCGATCGGCGACGGCTACGGTCCGCTCCTGGTGGCCCGCGAGCCAATGGACCCGAAGGCGGTCGACGGGAAGACGGTGGCGGTCCCGGGCACGCTCACGTCGGCCACCCTCGCCCTCCGGCTCTTCGCCCCCGGAGTCGGGACCCGCGTCGTGGCGTTCGACCGCATCCTGGAGGAGGTTCGGGAAGGCCGGACCGAGCTCGGGCTCGTGATCCACGAGGGCCAGCTCACCTACGGCGGGCAAGGCCTCGTCAAGGTCCTCGACCTCGGCGGATGGTGGAAGGACGCCACCGGCCTGCCCCTGCCGCTCGGCGGCAACGCCGTCCGGCGCGACCTCGGCCGGGACCTGATGGCGCGGCTCACCCGCCTCGTCCGCGAGACAGTGAGGCACTCGCTCGCGCACCGCCGGGAGGCCCTCGAGTACGCGATGACGTTCGCGCGGGGGATGGACCCCGCGGTGGCCGACCGGTTCGTCGGAATGTGGGTCAACGACATGACCGTCGAGATGGGCGAGCGCGGCCGCCGCGCCGTCCAGGTCTTCCTCGACCGCGGGTTCGAGGCGGGTATCGTCCCCCGGCGCGTCACCCTCGACTTCGTCGACGCCTGAGGCCCTCGCCCCGATATCCTCCCCGCGGCTCGAGCGAAAGCGTTACCCTTTGGGGCCGATGACCTTGCTCGACCAGACGCGCGCGCCGGCCCCCGGGCGGGAAGATCCCCCGGTCCGGGACGGGTCCGCCCGCGGCCGCCCGGTCGGCGCCCGGGGTGGCTCCCGATGAAGCTCACCGCCGGCGCGGAGGCGGCGTGGATGATCGCGGCCGGCGAGGCGGCCTCGGCCGGACATCCCCGCATCGAGCCGGCGCACCTCTTGATCGGCGTCCTGAGCCTCGACAAGCTGAACGCGGCCACCGACGGGCCCGTGGACTCGAACGCCGCCCGCGTCCGCGACGAGAGCGCGCGGCTGCTCCGCGCCCTCGCCGCCTCCAGCCTGGACCCGCGGCGCCTGCGTCGGCGCGCCCGGACCCAGCTCGGGCGGGGTCCGGCCGAGGGCCCCCCTTCGGGCCCGCTCTCGCGCTCGCTCACGAGCAAGGCCATCTTCGCGGCCGCCGAGGCCCTCGCCGGCGATGCCCATCCGGTCGGTGTCGCCCACCTCCTCTGCGCCCTCGCCGAGGACGTGGACGTGGTGACGGCCCGGATCGTCCGGGAGGGGGGGACCGACCTCGCGAGGCTCCGCGCCGCCCTCCGGGAGGCGGGCCGGACCGTCGAGACGCCGGCCCCGGAGACGCCGCCCCCCGAGCTCGTGGCGCCCGACTCCCGCACGCCGAGCCTCGACCGCTTCGGCCGCGACCTGACCGCGCTCTCGCGGCGGGGCGAGCTCGGCCCCGTGATCGGGCGGCGCCGCGAGATCCTGGCCGTGCTCCAGTCGCTCGCCCGGAGCGCCCCGACGAGCCCGGTGCTCGTCGGGGATGCGGGGGTCGGGAAGACCGCGGTCGTCGAGGCGATCGCCGCCCGGGGAGCGGAAGGCAAGGACCCCGTCGTGCTCGGCGGCAAGCGCATCGTCGAGGTGAGCCTGGGGGCGCTCCTCGGCGGGGCCGAGAGCGAGGGCGTGGCCGAGGAGCGGGTCAGGGAAGTGATCGCGGAAGCCCGGGCCAACTCCGACGTCATCGTCTTCTTCGACGACCTGCAGGCGGGAGGAGGCGGCACGGGCCCCCGCGCCGTCGACGCCGGGGACCTGCTGAAGCCCGCCCTCGCCCAGGGAGAGCTGCGCTGCATCGGAGCCACGACCGCCGACGGCTACCGGCGTCTCGTCGAGTCGGATCCCGCCCTCGAGCGGAGGCTGGAAAAGGTGCCCGTCGCGGAGCCGGACCGGGACGAGGCCCTCGAGATCCTGAGAGGCCTGCGCCCCCAGCTCGAGCGCCATCACGCCGTGTCGCTTCCCGACGAGGCGCTGGCGGCGGCCGTGGACCTCTCGGTGCGCTTCGAGCCCGACCGCAAGCTCCCGGAGAAGGCGATCGACCTGCTGGACAAGGCGGCCGCCCGGACGCGGCTGCCCGTGCCGAGCCTGCTCCACCCGCCTGCGGACCGCGAGGACGAGGAGGTCCCGGAGGCGCCGCCGGTCACGCCGTTGATCGTGGCGCGCGTCCTCGCCGAGAAGCGCCGCCTGCCCCTCGACCTCGTCGCGGAGTCGCTCGACGACGGGATGGGGACCCGCCTGCTCGCGCTCGAGGGCTTCCTCCGTGAGCGCGTCATCGGCCAGGAGGAGGCGATCGCGCGGGTCTCCCGCCGGCTGCGCCTCGCCTTCGGATCCCCCCGCGGCGGCGAGCGGCCGGGCCCGATGGCCGTGCTCCTCTTCCTCGGCCCGAGCGGCGTCGGCAAGACGGAGACGGCGCGGCTCCTCGCGGAGCACCTCTTCGGCTCCGCGTCCGGCATGATCCGCATCGACATGTCGGAGCTGCGGGAGGAGCGCGACGTCTCGAAGCTCCTCGGGCCGCCTCCCGGATCCGCGGGGCCGGACGACGAGGGTCGGCTCACCGGGGCCGTCCGCACCAAGCCGCACGCGCTCCTGCTCCTCGACGAGGTGGAGAAGGCCCACCCCCGCGTGCTCGACGTGTTCCTGCGCCTCTTCGACGAGGGGCACGTCACCGACTCGAAGGGCCGGACGGCCGACGCGCGGTCGCTCGTCGTGGTGATGACGTCCAACCTGGGCGGGCCCGGGCGCGTCGACGGGCCGACGTCCGGCGCGACTCTCGCTCCGTCCGCGCCGGCGGACCCCCGCAGCGTCATCCGGCTCGACCTGCTGAACCGCGTCGACGAGATCGTCACCTTCCGGGCCCTCGACCCGGACGACGTGCAGATGATCGTCGGGCGGGCCCTCGCCGAGCTCACCTCGGCAGTGGAGCGGCGGCACGGGGTGCGGGTGCGGATGACGCCGGAGGCGGCCGGCTTCGCCGCCCGGCAGGCCGCCCTCTCCGCGCCCGGCGCGCGGGGGGCCCGGCGCACGGTCGAGCGGCTCGTGCACGGGCCGCTGAGCGCCCTCGTCCTGACCGGCAAGCTGACCCGCCACACCGCCTGGGTGGCGGTCTACGACGAGGGCGGGATCTACCTCCTCCCGGAGGGATAGAGCTACTTCTTCTTGAAGAGCCGGTCGAGCTGGCCCTTGGCCGCGGAGGTGGCCGCCGCCTTGCCGACGCGGGAGACGAGGTCGGTGCGCGGATCGAGCGTCGTGCCGAAGAGTCGGAAGTCGATCGAGGAGAAGCCGTCTCCGCCGTCCTGGAAGGCGGAGCGCAGCTCCGGGCGCGTCACCTTGGCGAGGAGCTTCGGAGCGAGAGCGAGGCGCATGTCGTAGTCGAGGCCGTAGGTGTCCAGGTTGACCGACCCCCGGCCGGTCAGCCGCAGCGCCTGTCCCCTGAGGCTCACGGCCGGCGTCGTGAGCCGGCTGCCCGACTGGACGAACTCCACCCGGCACTCCTCGAAGTCCGGGCTCTTGAGCTCCGGCACCTTCAAGACGTCGGCCAGCAGGGCGAGCGCCGCCGCGTGCTCGACCCGACAGCGGTCGACCGTCGCTTCGCCGCGCCCCTTCATGGTCGCCATGCCGCCCCGCCCTTCGAACGACGCCTTCGCCCGCAGCGTGCCGGAGACGCCGGCCGTCGACTTCGCCTCGGCGAGGAGCGTCCTCACGTCGGCGCCCTTGACCTCGAGGTTGGCCACGTAGCGGAAGCCGTCCTTCAGGTGGACGGTCACGTCGCCCGTCACGTCGCCTCCGGCCACTCGGCCGCGGACGGGAGCGAGGCGCACGGACTCCCTGGACATCTCGATCGGGCTGCGCAACGCCCTCACGAAGAGGAGGCTCGCCAGGTCCACCGTGGCCACCCTGGCTTCGCCCGAGCCGCGCGCGATCCCGCCCGCGACCTCGAACGCGCTCCGGAAGTCGGCCCCGTCGATCGCGAGGAGCCGGGAGCCGGAGTGGTCGGTCATCACGACCGACCCCTCGGTCACGGAGAGCTGCTTCAGGACGACGTGCAGCGCCGTGGCGGGCGCAGCGGACGTCGCGGAGGCGGGCGTCCTGCGGGCGGGACCGCCGAGCCTCTCGTAGTTGAAGGAGCCCCTCGCGTCCATGGCGAGGCCGAGGGCCGGCTTCTCGAGCGCGAGCCGCTCCACCTCCACGCGACCGGTGAGGAGGGGAAGGAGCCGGTAGCGCAGCACGAACCTCTCTGCGGTGAGGAGGCGTCCGGGGAAGGGCGCAGGGTTCTCGACCGAGATGCCCGTGAGGGTGACGCCCGAGAGGAGCGAAACGTCCATCGTCTTCACCGCGACGTCGGCGCCGATCGCGGCCCTGGCCTGGGCGAGGAACGACTGGCGGAGCTCGGCCGTGTTCAGGCGCCGAGCGAGCAGAGCGAGGGCGCCGAGCCCCGCGATCGTGACCAGGAGCAGGAGGGCCGCGCAGCCGAGGAGTGCCTTTCTCATGGGCTTGATTATGCCGTCGCGCGGCTCCGGGGAGTCGAGGGAAGTGCGATCGTGACGCGAGTCACATGCAGGGGTCTCGTCCGGCCGTCCTTTCCCGAGGCCCCGCGTCGTGGCCGCGGGCGGGGCGGCCGTCCTCGCCACCCGCGGCGTGGAGGTCGAGCTCCCCGCCGGCGCGCTGCGAGATCGAGCTCAGGAGGAGCCTGCGCCTGAGCTGAGCCGGCCGTCGAGCCGCCGCCGCGCCCACGCGGCGTGCTCGCGCACCACGGGGTCTTCGTCCGTCGCCAGCTGCTCGAGCAGGGGGCGGTGGGAGGCGTCGCCCGCGTTGCCGAGGGCCAAGGCGACACTCCGGACGAGCCCCCTCCGCTTCGCGCGCCTCACGGGGCTCCGCCGGAAGCGCGCGCGGAAGGCCTCGTCGTCGAGGCCGGCGAGCACGGCGAGGTCGGGAGCGAGCACTCCCTCCCTCGGCTCGAAGGCGGAGCCGCCGCGGCGGATCCTCTTCCGGTTCCACGGGCAGACGTCCTGGCAGATGTCGCAGCCGAACACGTGCCGCCCCAGGCCCGGGCGACGGTCCTCGGGAACCCCGCCCTTCACCTCGATCGTCAGATAGCTGATGCACCGCGTGGCGTCGAGGACGTAGGGAGCCACGAGGGCGCCGGTCGGGCAGGCGTCGAGGCACGCGGTGCAGGTGCCGCAGAGGTCGGGCCGAGGCGAGTCCGCCGGGAGGTCGAGGTCGGTGACGAGCTCCCCCAGGAAGAGCCACGAGCCGTGCTCGGGGTGCAGCAAGCAGCCGTTCTTGCCCCACGCGCCGAGGCCCGCGGCGGCGGCCCAGGCCTTCTCGGCGACGGGGCCGGTGTCCACGTAGGCACGGGCCTCGAGCGGACCCGCCTCCTCCCGCAGGTCGCTCGCCACCCGCTCCAGCATCGCCTTCAGGACGTCGTGGTAGTCGTCGCCCCACGCGTAGCGCGAGATCCAGCCCCGGTCCGGCGGGGCCGCCGTCGAGTACGGGTGCGGCGTGTCGTACTGGAGCCCCACGCAGAGGACGGAGCGGGCCCAGGGGAAGGCCGCGCGCAGGTCGCTTCGCCTCGCGACCTGGCCCGTGAGGTAGGCCATCTCGCCGGCATAGCCGCGAGCCACCCACTCGGCGAAGAACGAGAGGTCGGGCGGAGAGTCGGCGCGGGCGATCCCGGCGAGGTCGAAGCCCCTCTCGAGGGCGAGCTCCTTGGCCCGCGCCGCGAGGGCGGCGCCGGTCACGCTCCGGCCCGGATGGGCAGGCGGCGGCGGCCCACGCGGAGGTGGAAGCGGCCGCGCGTCTCCTCGACGTGCGCGAGCAGAGCCTGGTGCGCGGCGCGCGAGAAGACCGCCCGGGCCCGGCCCCTTCGGACGAGGCACTCGATACGTCCCGACGGCCCTTCGGTCGCGAGCGAGTCGGGGCCCAGCACCTCCTCGCTTCCGTCGTCGAGGACGACGCGGGCCTCGCCGGTCGCGGCGTCGAGCCGGAGCTCCGTCACCTCGAAGGCGGGGCCCTCGACCTCCACCGCGAGGCGCCGCTCGCCCTCCACGAGGAACGCGCCCTCGTCCTCGAACACGAGGCGCGACTTCAGGAACCGCAGGGACGGAAGGTGGACGATGCGGAACTCGCCCACGTTCCAGCCGCCGTTGGCGTCGACGCGGACCCCCTCCGGAGCGGGCCACCACTCGGCCATGCCCCAGTATAGTCAGTCCCGCGGCTCCTCCACCTCCCCTTCCGGGCCGCCCAGGCCGAGGCCGCACCCGGGGCACTCGTCGGCGTCGGGAGCCATCCGAGAGCCGCAGGCCGGGCACTCCGAGTAGCCGCGTTCGCCGTCGAACCGCGACTCGACGGCGTCGACGCGCCCCTTCTCCTCGTGGGGAGCGACGAGGTCGGCGATGGCCCGCAACGCGTCGGCCGCCGCGTCGTCGGGGACGAGGAGGGCGTAGCGCGGCGGCACGCCCTCGCCCGGCGCCGGCTGCTCCGCGAGGTGGTACTCGATGGCCGACTGCCGCAGCCGCTCGGCCAGCGGGACGAGCTCGGCCGCGCGCGGGGTCACGAAGAGGACGCGGGGGGCGGGCGGCGGCGGCGCCTCCGGCTCGTGCTCCGGAGGCGCGTCCGCGACGTCGCCGCGGCGGTCCTCGAGCTCCCCGCCGCAGTCCGCGCAGCGAGCGACCTCGGGCCGGTACTCCTCGCCGCAGTCGCGGCACACCCGCACGTGCATCGTCGGCTCCTTCAGGGGCAGGGACAGGGCGGACAGCCGCTGTCGAGGACGATCCGCCACTCGCCGTCCGGCTCGCGGCGCCAGGTCGAGGTGAAGGTGCCGGTGCGCCTGCCGTCGGGGTCGAACACGGGGCCGGTGCTGAGGGCGAGGGTCCCGGACGCGATCACCTCCACGCGGTCCGGCGCCCACGAGAACGGCGCCTTCGCCCCCTCGAAGTACGGCCTCCAGCCGGCCACGATCGCGGCCCGTCCGCGGAGGACGCTGCTGCGCCCCGCGAAGACGGCCTCCTCCGACAGGAACGTGGCGAACGCTGCGTGGTCCCGGTCGGCCATCGTCTTCGCGAACCCGGCCTCGCGCGCCCGCACCTTCGAGGCGAGCGCCTCGAGGTCCGGCGCGGCCGTCGCGGTCGGAGCGCACGCCACGAGCCACGCTGCCACGAGTCGAATCGCTCCCGTCACCCCTGCTCCTCCCCTTTCGCGGGGGCGGCCTCGCGTCCTCGGTTCGGCCCCCTCGCCCTCCAGCCCGAGCGTGGCCGGGACCGCCACCGCGACCACCCGCCGGAAGGTGCGGAAGGGGCTCTCGCCAGCCCGGCATCGGCATGCGCACTCCGTCTTCGGTCGCATATCATAGCGTCATGCCGAAGACGACACCCGACCACCACGACGCCGAGCTCCTGATCCAGGTCTACGACCTCCGCCGCGAGCCCGTGATGCGCCAGTCGCGGAAGGCCATCCAGGGCGATTTCTGGCCGAAGACCTGGGACGACGTGCAGGCGGTGCTGAAGGGCGACCATCCCCTGAACGCGGCCTACCGTCAGACCGGGACCTACTGGGAGATGATCTACAGCTTCGTCCGCCACGGGATCGTGCACCCCGCGTTCTGGCTGGAGAACAACGGCGAGGGGCTCTTCCTCCTCGCGAAGGTCGAGCCGTTCCTCGGGAAGCTCCGCGAGGCGGGCTTCCCGGCCGCGTTCCGCAACGCCGAGTGGGTGGCCCACGAGTGTCCCGAGGGCCGCCCGATCTACGAGCGCATCAAGACCCGGGTAGCGAAGCTGGCGGCGGCGAGAGGTTGAGGACCGATCCGCAGTCCCCTCCGATCGCAGCGGTCGTCCTCGACTTCGACGGCCTCATCGTCGACACCGAGACCCCGATCTTCGAGGCCTGGCACGGCGCGTATCGCCGCCGCGGCTTCTCGGTCGGCCTCGAGGAGTGGCAGCACTGCCTCGGGACCCACGGCGGCTTCGATCCCCTCGTGCACCTCGAGTCCCTCGCGGGGAGCCTCGACCGGGAGGCCGTCCTCGCCGAGGTGAAGGAGGCGACGGCCCGAGGCTGCGACGGCCAGCCGCTCCTCCCCGGGGTGGCGGCCCTTCTCCAGGACGCGAGGGCCCTGGGCCTGCGGCGGGCGGTGGCGTCGAGCAGCTCCTGCGGGTGGGTCGAGGGCTGGCTCGCGCGCCACTGCATCCGCCACCTCCTCGACGTGGTCGTGGCCCGCGACGACGTGCGGAACGTCAAGCCCGACCCCGAGCTCTTCCTGCTCGCCGCCACGCGGCTCGGCGTCCCTCCCGCGGCCTGCGCCGTCTTCGAGGACTCGCCGAACGGCATGCGGGCCGCGCTCGCCGCGGGCATGCGCTGCGTGGCCGTGCCGAACGCCCTCACCCGCGCGCTCTCGCGGCCGGACGTCGACCTCGTCCTCGATTCCCTCGCCGATCGGGCGCTCAAGGAAATCCTGGCCGATCTGGCCGGGGCCGCGGTACGGGCCTGACGGGGCCCTCGTCGGGCACGGCCAGAGGGGCCACATCACGTGAGCCCGCGGCGAGCCAGTGCCTCTCCCGCTGGAAGGGGTACGTGGGGAGGGCCACCTTGAGGCGGCCCCGGCCGCGGTCGTAGGCCGTCCAATCGATGGCGACACCCCTCACGTAGAGGTGCCCCAGGCCGGCCAGCAGCGACACCGGGTCGTCGAGCCGCAGCGGCGGCCGGAGGCGCCGGGTCTCGAAGGCTTCGATCGTCACGGCGACCGTCGAGGGCCCTGCCTCGAGGACGACGTCGCACCCCAGGCGAAGGAGGGCCTCGAGGCCCAGGTCGAGACTCGAAGCGGGCCGCGGCTCGATCCAGTACGAAGAGCGGAGGATCTCCTCGCCCGCGACCCCTCCGCTGACACTCGAGACGAGCGGGATCCGAGGCCGGCCGAAGGCCGCCCCGGCCGCGACGGCGGCGCGCTCCTCGGGCGAAGCGGCCGCGAGCTTCAACGCGGTCTCGAGCCTCAGGACTCCGGCCACGCAGGCGGCCACGTGCTCGCCGGACCCTGATCCCATCACCGCGTCCGGGAGGACGCCCCACGACGAGAGGAGCTCAGCGAGGCCGTACTGCAGCGAGAAGACGGCTCCGGACGCGGCCATCGTCCCCTCGCCTGCGTCAAGGTCGAACACCTCGTCCGGGGGCAGGGTGCCCCGGCGCAGGACCGCGGCGCAGCGCTCCACCGCCGCCCGCAGCGCGGGCTCGGTCTCGAGAAGGGCCGAGCACACGACGTCCCGCGTGGCGGACCCCCCGGTGAACACGATGGCCACCTTGGGCCGCTTCCTCCCCCCCGCCTCGCCCCGCAGGACTGAGGGAGCGTCAC
>Ga0335080_10001169_pt1 | contig 25321 bp, 23 predicted proteins | sample Lox_Sample_34_FD_206720 | JGI IMG/M metagenome (GOLD analysis project Ga0335080, IMG submission 206720) | Soil microbial communities from Loxahatchee National Wildlife Refuge, Florida, United States - Lox_Sample_3.4 | ecosystem: Environmental > Terrestrial > Soil > Wetlands | place: USA... | reverse complement strand
GCCGATGACCGCGTACGGGCAGCGCTCGCGCTCGCAGAGCTCGCCGAAGAGCGTGAGGCTCGACGGCGCGATGCAGAGCACGTAGCGCTCCTGCGCCTCGTTGCACCAGAGCTCGAGCGGCGAGAGGCCGGGCTCGTCGGTCGGGATCGACCGCAGCTCGATGCGCCCGCCGCGCGCGCTGTGCGCGATGGCCTCCGGAACCGCGTTCGAGAGCCCGCCGGCCCCGACGTCGTGGATCAGGAGGATCGGGTTATCGGGCCCGAGCGCGACGCAGCGCTCGATGACCTCCTGGGCGCGGCGCTGCATCTCGGGATTGCCGCGCTGCACGGAGGCGAAGTCGAGGTCGGCGGCACTCGCGCCGCTGCCGACCGAGGAGGCCGCGCCGCCGCCGAGCCCGATCAGCATCGCCGGGCCGCCGAGCACGATCAGCTGCGCGCCGGGCGGGACGTCGGCCTTCTCGACGTGCTCGCGGCGCACGTTGCCGAGGCCGCCGGCGATCATGATCGGCTTGTGGTAGCCGCGCGTGACGCCGGGCGGGTCGCCGGCCACGCGCTGCTCGAAGGTGCGGAAGTAGCCGTTGATGCCCGGGCGGCCGAACTCGTTGTTGAACGCGCAGGCGCCGAGCGGCCCCTCGATCATGATCTCGAGCGCCGAGGCGATGCGCGGCGACTTCGCTTGCGGCGCCTCCCACGGCTGCACGAAGCCCGGGATCCTGAGGTTCGAGGTCGTGAAGCCCGTGAGCCCGGCCTTGGGCTTCGCGCCGCGCCCGGTCGCGCCCTCGTCGCGGATCTCGCCGCCCGAGCCCGTCGAGGCGCCGGGGAACGGCGAGATGGCCGTCGGGTGGTTGTGGGTCTCGACCTTCATCAGGATGTCGACGGGCTCTTTGACGTAGCGGTAGGCCCCGCCGCGCGCGCCGGCGTAGAGGCGCTCGGCGACGGTGCCCTCGATGACCGCGGCGTTGTCGCGGTAGGCCGAGAGCACGCCGCGCGGGCTCTTCGCGTGGGTGTTCTTGATCATCGCGAACAGCGACTTCGGCTGGGGCTGGCCGTCGACGACCCACTCGGCGTTGAAGATCTTGTGGCGGCAGTGCTCGGAGTTCGCCTGCGCGAACATCATGAGCTCGATGTCGGTGGGATCCCGCCCGAGCCGCGCGTAGGCGGCGAGCAGGTAGTCGATCTCGTCGGGCGCGAGCGCGAGCCCGAGGCGCCGGTCGGCCTCGGCGAGCGCAGCGCGCCCGTCGCCGTTGAGCGCGATCCGCGCCAGCGGGCGCGGCGCCTCGACCGCGAACAGCTGCGCGGCGTCCTCGAGCGCGTAGCCGACCGCCTCGGTCATCCGGTCGTGCAAGGGCGCCGCGAGGCGCGCCAGGAGCTCGCGCGGCGCGGGCGCGCGCAGCGAGAGCGTGTAGAGCGTGCCGCGCTCGATGCGGTGCACGGCGCCGAGCCCGCAGACGTGCGCGATGTCGGTCGCCTTGCTCGACCACGGCGAGATCGTGCCGGGGCGCGGCATCACGACGAGGCGCGCGCCGCTCGCGGGCGGCGCGGGCGCGACGTCGGACTCGAGGAGGCGCGCGAGCACGCGCGCCTCGGCGTCCGCGAGCGGCCGCGCGAGGTCGATGAAGTGGTGGAAGTGGGCGGCCAGCGACTCGACGTTCGGGTCGATGGCCCGCAGGGCGCAAAGGAGCTTCTCGAGACGGAAGCGGGAAAGGGCCGGAGCGCCGGGCAGCAGCAGCATCAGGGATCCGCGGGAGGCCGGCCGGGCCGGCTGGGTGCGTATTCTACCCGCTTTGCACCAGCGGCGCCGCGCGGCCCGCTACTTGCGGCCGCCCGACTCGGGGCCGCCCGGCACCATCGGCATCGGAAATGTGCTGACGTTGCCGCCCTCGTAGGTGCTGATCTTGCTGATGCCGGTCTTCTTGACCTCGTCGATGCGCAGCACCGCGTGCATCGGCAGCCACGTGCGCTTGACCCCGGCGAACTCGGCCTTGACCTTCTCCTCGCCCGGGTCGACGACGACCGTGGAGCGCTCGCCGAACACGAAGTCCTCGACCTCGATGAACCCGAAGAGGCCGCCGTGGGTCACCTTACGGGCATAAACTTCCCAGACCTTGCCCTCGCGCACGAATTGGACCTTGAAAATGTGACTGGCTGCCATGGCTTAAGCTCGCACCCGCGATAGCCTTTTGCCATATTACCCGGGGAGAGGGTATGGCGCTGAGACTCCGTGTGACCGGCCCGCGGGCCTCCATGCTTGGCGAACGCGCGACGCGCGTGTTCGGCGTGCATGGCGGGCGGATCGGTCGTGCCGGGGACAACGAGTGGGTGCTGCCGGATCCCGAGCGCTTCCTGTCGGGACACCACGCGCAGATCGAGCATCGCGGCGGCCACTGGTACGTCGTCGACACGAGCTCCAACGGCACGTTCCTGAATCAGTCGACGTTCCCGCTCGGGCGCGACAACGCGCACGTGCTGAAGGACGGCGACCGGCTGCGGATGGGCGAGTACGACCTGCTCGTCACCGTCACCGCCGACAACGACTTCCCGCCCGACGACGACTCGGTCGCGGCGCTCGACCTCGCGACCGAGGCCGACTTCGCGCTCGCGACGCACGGCGATCTCGGCGCCGAGCTCGACCTCAAGGGCCTCATCGCCGATCCCAACCCGCCGCCCGACGACGCGCCGCCGCCGAAGCCGGAGCCGATCCGCGTCTCGGACGCCTACGGCCAGGTGGTCTCGGTGGCGGGCGGCAAGGCGAGCGCGCCCCGTCCCGCGCCCCGCCCTGCGCCGCCGCCCGGCGGCCACGGCCCCGCGGTGCAGGCGTTCTTCCGCGGCGCCGGCCTGGACCCGTCGCCGCTCTCGATCGAGCAGGCGAGCGCCGCGCTCGCGCTCGCCGGCCAGCTGCTGCGGGAAATGGTGCTCGGCCTCATGACCGGCCAGCAGAACCGTGCCGAGGTCCGCGGCCGCTACCACATCGACGAGACCGGCATCCGCAAGGTCGAGCAGAACCCGCTCAAGAGCGCGAGCAGCGTCGACGAGGCGCTGACGCGGCTCTTCGGTCCGCGCTCGACGCGCTTCCTGCTGCCGCTCGAGGCGGTGCGCGCCAGCTTCAACGACCTCAAGCGCCACGAGCAGGCGACGCACATGGCGCTGCAGGACGCGCTCGCCGAGTACCTGCGCCGGCTCGCACCCGACCAGCTCGAGCAGCAGTTCGCCGAGGCGCTCGCGCGCAGCGGCCCGCTCGGCCGGGACCCCGGCACGAAGTACTGGGAGATGTACGGCGAGATCTACAAGGTGCTCGCGCAGGCGACGCCCGAGGGCCTGCCGCACGCGTTCGCCGAGGAATTCGCTAAGGCCTACGCGACCGCGCAGGGCGAGCTCGCCGAGCAGGACAAGCGCACCCCGGCCGCGAGCGGCCGGCGGTCGTCGTAATCGGGATCGCACGCGCCTGTCGGCACGAGCATTCAAAAAGAGTGGCGGAGAGGGTGGGATTCGAACCCACGGTGGGCGTAAGCCCACTCCTGATTTCGAGTCAGGTACATTAGACCACTCTGCCACCTCTCCGCGGCGCCAGTCGTCGGTCTAGCGGCAGGTATTCTACATCAATGGCGGTCCCGACCCGATCCCCGGACCTCCCGCTGACGCACCGCGCAATCCCCGTCCCGTGGCGAGCGGGGCTGGCGCTCGTCGTCGCGGGTCTGCTCGGCACCTGCAGTGCGCGCCCGGGCGTGCTCGAGCAGGTGCGGATCCTCGGCGTCCTCAAGGTCGCGACCCGCAACAGTCCGACCGCCTACTACCTCGGCGCGCAGGGGCCCGAGGGCCCCGAATTCGACATGGCGGCGCGCTTTGCCCGCGAGCTCGGCGTGCCGGTGCGATTCCTGACGCTCGCAACGCCCGCCGCGGTGCTCGACGAGGTCGAGAGCGGCCGCGCCCACCTCGGCGCCGCGGGGCTCGCGATCACGCCCGCGTGGCGGCGGCGCGTCGACTTCTCCCGGCCGTACCAGCGCGTGCGCCTGCACCTCGTGCACCGCCGCGACAAGCCGCGGCCCGAGCGGCTGGATGCGCTCGGGTCGCGCACGCTCGCGGTCGTCGCCGGCAGCGCCCACGAGGCCGCGCTCGCCGAGGTCGCCGCGCAGGTGCCGGGGCTCAAGTACGAGTCGGTCCAGGGCGTCGACACGCTCGACCTTCTCGACCGCGTCTGGACCGGCGATCTGGATACGACGATCGCCGACCGCAACGAGTTCTCGCTGACGCGCAACTTCCATCCCGAGCTTCGGATCGCGTTCAACCTGCCGAACGTGAGCGAGCTCGCGTGGGCGCTGCCGCGCGGTGACCGCGAGTTCGCCGCGCGCGTCGATCAGTACCTGCAGTCGATCGAGAGCGACATGGCGGCGCTCGTGCAACGCTACTACGCGCCATCCGACCGCTTCGACTACGCGGGCGCCCGCCAGCTCGTGCGCGACGCCGAGGACCGGTTGCCGTCGCTGCGGCAGCACTTCGAGGACACCGCGCGCGAGTTCGGCGAGGACTGGCGCGTGCTCGCGGCGATCGGCTACCAGGAATCGCGCTGGGACCCGCTGGCGGTATCGCCGACCGGCGTGCGCGGCGTCATGATGCTGACCGCCGAGACCGCCGAGGCGCTCGGCGTCGCCGACCGCGCGAATCCTGCCGAGAGCATCCGCGGCGGCGCGAGCTACCTGCACCAGATGCGCGAGTCGATCCCGGCGCGCGTCCCCGAGCCCGACCGCACCTGGCTCGCGCTCGCCGCCTACAACATCGGCTACGGGCACCTCGAGGATGCGCGGGTGCTGACCCAGTCGCACGGCAAGGATCCCGACTCGTGGCAGGACGTGCGCGAGTTCCTGCCGCTGCTCGCGCAGGAGCGCTTCTACGTGCAGCTGAAGCGCGGCTACGCGCGCGGCTGGGAGGCGGCGCGCTTCGTCGACAACGTCCGCAGCTACCTCGACGTCCTCGAGTGGGTCTCGCCGGAGCCCTCGGTGCCGGCGAGCTAGGGCGCGCCGCGGCGGCGCGCGAAGAAATCCCTGAGCAGGCTTCCGCACTCCTCGGCGAGCACGCCGCCGAAGGCGTCGAGCGCGTGGTTGAGCGCCCGCGAGCGCGTCAGGTCGAAGGCGCTGCCGGCCGCCCCCTGGCGCGGGTCCCAGGCGCCGAACACGAGCCGCGCAATGCGCGCGTGCACCATCGCCGCGATGCACATCGCGCAGGGCTCGAGCGTCACGTACAGCGTCGCGCCGCCGAGGCGGTAGCTCTCGAGCGCGCGACCCGCGGCGCGCAGCGCGACGATCTCCGCGTGCGCGGTCGGATCGTGGCTCGCGACCGGCTGGTTCCAGCCCTCGCCGACGATGCGGCCGTCCGGCGTGACGACGACGGCCCCGACCGGTACCTCGTCGGCCGACTCGGCGGTGCGCGCGAGCTCGAGCGCGCGGCGCATGTAGTCGACGTCGCCGCGCGCGCTGTCCGTGGCTTCCCGTTCACTCATGGCGCAGAGGATAGCGGCATTTCGGGAGCGCAGCCTCGGCTGCCGCGGCGCCGGGGCGGCCCGGATCCAGAGTCCCGTGCCGCCACCGGTTCAGCGCGGCAGGCGTTTCGCGGCGTCGACGAGCTGCTCGAGCGCCTTGCCCCAGCCGGCGTGAAAGCCCATCCTCTCGTGCGCCTCGCGCCCGGCCTCGTCGCCGTGGACCACGAGCGCGCGGTAGCGCGTGCCGGCGCCCTCCGCGCTCAGCGAGATCACGGCCGTCATCAGGAACGGGACCTGGCGCATCACGGCCGCGGAGCGCGGCCGGTAGCCCGGGCCGAGGGCTCCGGTCCACACCAGCTTCTCGGGCGGGACGATCTCGAGGAAGCAGCCCGAGTTGTCCATCGTCTGGCCCTCGGGTCCGCGCATCACGGTGCGGAAGATGCCGCCGGGCCGCAGGTCGATCTCGCAGTCGATCGTCTGCCACGGCGCCGGCGTGAACCACTTCTTCAGGTGCTCAGGGATGGTCCAGCACGCCCAGACGAGTTCCATCGGCACGTCAACGACTCGCTCGAGCAGCAGATCGAGCTTGGGATCGGCGACATGGACGAGCGGTCGGTTCATCGCGGCCTCTCCTTGAGTTCGACGAGATAGCCATCAAGCTGGTCGAGTCGCCTCTCCCACAGCGCCCGTTGCTCGCCGAGCCAGTCGTGGGCGAAGCGCAGCGGACGCGGCGCAAGGCGATAGGTCCGCACGCGTCCGGCCTTGCGCGAGCGAACGAGCCCCGAGCGCTCGAGCACGCCCATGTGCTGTGCGAACGACGGCAGCGCCATCGAGAACGGCCGCGCGAGCTCGCTCATCGCCGCGGGCCCGCGCCGGAGGCGCTCGACGACCGCGCGGCGGGTCGGATCCGCGAGCGCATGAAAGACGTGGTCGAGAGCCGACGTATTGTTAGGCATGTGCCTAAGTATATCGGACCCTATTCCGCCGGTCGAATGGCGTCGGCGGGAGGCGGTGAATCAGCTTCCGGCGTCGAGCGCGACCGGCTGGCCGTGCGGCGTGAGCCGGTAGGCCTCGGCCCAGGCGCGCTTGCGCGCCGCGAGTGCATCGTGGTCGGAGAGCCGGTGCCGGACGACGAGCCGCTCGAGGGCCGCGAGCCAGCAGTGGTAGTAGTGCGAGCCGTCGTCCGGCTCGCCGCGCGCGGCGCTCGCCTGCAGTTCCTCGCCGAGCGTCGCCGCCCACTCGCTCCAGCTGAAGTGACCGGCACGCGACAGCGAGACGGCAAGCGCGAATGCCGAGGCCTGCCAGGGCTCGCTGAACACCGGGCCCTCGCCGTCCTGCGGCAGCTGCGGCAGGGATGCCGCGTCGGAGCGCTGGGCCGGATCACGCGGGCTCAAGGTAGTCCTCCCACAGGTCCATCTGCACCGAGTCGCTCGCCGAGGCGTGCTCGCCCCAGAGCTCGCGCGCCGCAAAGCGCACCACGTAGAGGTGCTGCGGCTTCTTGCCGAGGCCGTGCGCCTGAGTGTCCGGGAAGCTCTCCACGCCGCGATCGCGCTCGATCGTGCCGATGCGGCCGCGGACGTAGCGTGGCAGGCGCGTGTGACCGGTCGGATTCAGCGTCCGCGCCCGCACGCGCTGACCTGCGTGAAAGGCCGGCGTCGCGACCGGCGGCGACTCGGGACTCGCCTCCGGCAGGATCCAGGTCGCGACCTCGGACGCCGTCAGCACGTGGAACTTCGAGTTCTTCGCGCCCAGCGCCCGACCCGAGTCGAGCTCGGCCTGCGTCACCATGCCCGCCCGCACCATCAGCGGGCCGATCGCCGTCAGCCAGCGTTCGTAGTAGCTGATTCGCAGGTAGTCGGCCGGCGGGATCAGGTCGATCTGGCTGCGCATCATCGGCCATTCGAGGTCGAGGGCGTTGAAGAGGGCGAACATCCGCCGCTCCCAGGGCGCGTGGAAGGTCGGCTCGTTCGGCTCGCGATGCACCGGACCCATGTCCTGCATGCCGCCCATGTCGTGGATACCGTTCATGCGGCGCTCCCGGGCGGGGCGAGCTTCGCGATCCCGACCATCGCATCGCGCGTGACGAGCGCCGCGAGTGCCGATTCGCTGAGCCCCTCGGTGCCCGCCGGCCGTTCCGGCAGCACGAGGTAGCGGTGCTCCGCGGTGCTGTCCCACACGCGCACCTCGACGTCGTCGGCGAGGTGGAGGCCGAACTCCTCGAGCACGCCGCGCGGGTCGATCACGGCACGGGAGCGATACGCCGCCGACTTGTACCAGAGCGGCGGGAGCCCGAGCACGCTCCACGGATAGCACGAGCAGAGCGTGCACACGACAAGGTTGTGGGTCGTCGGCGTGTTCTCGACGACCGTCAGATCGTCGGCCCCGACGCCAAGCTCGGCGACGGCCGCGCCGGTGTTCGCGAGGAGCCGCGCGCGATACGCCGCGTCGACCCAAGCGCGCGCGACGACCCGTGCGCCGACGTGCGGGCCGACCTTGTGCTCGTAGGTCTCGATGAGGGCGTCGAGCGCCGCAGGATCGACGAGTCCTTTCGCGACCATCAGCGACTCGAGCGCCTTGACTCGCAGTGCCGGATCCGACGGCACCGTCGAGTGGTCGTGATCGTGGCCATGTTCGTCGGCCGGGGCCGCGGGCGGAACCAACGCCGCCCCGGCTGCGGTCAATGCCCCCGTCAAAAGGTCGCGTCGCGTAGTCGACATCGGCCCCCCCGGCAATGGTCGCGGCGTCAGGCCGCGTTTTCTTTGGCGCATCGAGTATAGGCCAGACGCTATAGCGGCGCAGCGCAGCCTAGACGCCGGTACCGGTACCGGCGTCGCGGTGACTTGCGGTCGCGAGCGGGTGCCGGTTAGCGATCCCTGCGCGACGAACCGTGACCTCGCAGCCCGCGCCACCACCCGAGGAGGCCGCGCCAGCGTCGGCCCAGCACAACGGTCACGCCCATCCCGGACCCCGCGACCGTCGCGGCAAGGACGGCAGATCCGACGCATAGTGGACACATGGACGCGCCCTAACGCTCGTAGCGATCGTGGTGTCGGACCCATCCCGACGGATGGGGCTGGCTCGAGTCCTCGTTGCGTCCGAGCGCGGTGAGATCGAGGAACTGAAACGCGACGTTGAGCATGTCGACGCCGCGCGCGTAGGTCGAGTACGTGTGGTAGATCGCCCCGTCGCCGTCCCGATAGAACGCGCTGCAGCCGTGCATCTGATCCGAGAACGGCTCGACGGTCTCGTAGTTGTAGAGCACTTTCCCGGCCTTCAGCTCCTCGGGACGGGCGGAGGCCTGGAAATCGAAATTAAAGTCGGTGTTCGCGGCGGACACCCACTTGAACGTCCAGCCCATGCGCTTCCTGAACGCCTCAATCTTCGCAAGCGGCGCCTGCGAGATCGCCATCAAGGTCGTGTCGCGGTGTTTCAGGTGCTCGACGACGCCGTTCCAGCCGTCGGCCCAGAACGAGCAATGCGAGCAGCCCTGCTGCCAGTCCGCACCGAACATGAAGTGCCAGACGACGAGCTGCTTGCGGCCGTCGAAGAGATCGGCGAACGTGGCTTTGCCGGACGGGGCATCAAAGGCGTAGGCCTTCTCGACGCGCTCCCACGGCAGCGCCCGACGCTGCTCGTTGAGCTGATCGCGCAGGCGCGTGAATTCCTTCTCCTGCCTGAGGAGCTCGCGCCGCGCGGCGAGCCACTCGGCGTGCGCGACGACCGGATGCGACTGCGCTCGAAGGGTTGCGTCGGCCATATCTCCTCCCTGCTGCTGCCACCGGTTCCATTGCGAATCCGAATCGGCCACCGCGGCGAGCCGTGCGCGGCGCCCGCTGGCGCGTCGCTAGGACGCCCAGGTGTCGAGCGGGCGCCCCGTTTCCAGGAACGACTTCAGGCTCGACAGCACGCGCGGCCAGCCGTTGGTCACCGCCCTCGCCATGTCGGTCCCGAGCTCCTCGTGCGTCACCGTGACGCGGACCATCGCGCCGACCGTCTCGAGGTCGATCGCGACGCGCGAGTGCTGCGCGGGATCCGCAGCCTCCGGGCCCGCGGCCCAGGTCAGCACCAGCCGGCGGTTTGGAACCATCTCGACGACGGTGCCGACGATCCGGACCGTCCCCTTGCCGTCGTCGGCGACGCTCCGCCACTTCGACCCGGGCTTCCAGTCCGACTCGTTGGTGTGCTTCCAGTACTGGCGCGTGAGTTCGCCGTCGAGGAGCGCGCGGAACACCTTGTCGGGCGTCGAGGCGATGTAGGTGACGTAGACGAACCGTTCGGCGTTCATTTGCGGCCTCGCTCCAGCTTCGTTTTGAACTCGTGCAGCGCCGCGAGGCGCTGGGCCTCGTGCTTGCGGATCCAGCGCTCGTAGATCTCGTGGATGGGGACCGGATTCACGTAGTGAAGCTTCTCGCGCCCGCGCCACTCGATCGCGATCAGGTTCGCCGCCTCGAGCACGTCGAGGTGCTGCGATACCGACTGGCGCGCCATCGGCAGGCCCTTGCACAGCTCGCCGAGCGTCTGGCCATTGGACTCGTAGAGCCGGTCGAGCAGCTCGCGGCGGTGCGGGTCGGCCAGTGCCTTGAATACGGCGTCGGTGTCTTTCACGGTCTGCCCGGTCGGAAGATGCAGGTTTTCACCTGCATGACTATTATGCAGTCCATTGCCTGCATGTCAAGGCCCGCCGACGGGCGGCATTTCGCGGATAGTCGACTTTGCGCATTTCGGCACGCGAGCTTCGGCGGCCGAGATGCGCGACGATGGGGCGGAGCGGCGCTCGAACGCCCGTGCGTCCGGCCTGATCCGGACCGCCGGAATCGTCGCGATCACGACCGAAGGGGGCGGCCGCGCCGGGCCTCGGTGGCGCGCCATGCCGGGAGGACGAGCGATGAAGTGCATCACGGTGCTCTATCCGTCCAAGGACAACGAAGACTTCAACTTCGACTTCTACAAGAAACGCCATGCCAAGCTGATCGAGGAGATCCTCGGGACCGCGCTCGCCCGCACCGAGATCCGCCGCGGCCTGCCGGGGCCGGACGGCAAGCTCCCGCCGCACATCGCGACGATCACCTTCTGGATCCGCGACTGGGACGCGTACGAGAAGGCGATGGCGGCGCGCGCCGCGGAGCTGATCGCCGAGGTGCCGCTTTTCTCCAAGCAGCCGCCTACGTTCCAGGTCGACGAGCTCGTCTACGAGTACCCCGGCTGAGCCGCGGACGAGGCCATGCGCAGCGTTGACACGATCATCGTCGGCGGCGGCGCCGCCGGCTGCGTACTCGCGAACCGTCTGAGCGAGGATCCGGGCCGCCAGGTTCTGCTGCTCGAGGCCGGAGGACCCGTGACCGGCCTCTTCAAGGACATGCCGATCGCCTTCCAGGCCTACGTCCAGCGCCGCGACCTCAACTGGAACTTCATCGGCGAGCCCGAACCCGCCCTTGGCGGCCGCACGATCGAGGTGCCGCGCGGCAAGGCGCTCGGCGGTTCGTCCGCGATCAACGGCATGGTGTACGCGCGCGGCCATCGACTCGACTACGACGACTGGGCGCGGCAGGGGCTGCGCGGCTGGAGCTACGCCGAGGTGCTGCCGTATTTCCGTCGTTCGGAGAAGAGCTGGCTCGGCGAGAACGCCTATCACGGAAGCGCCGGCGAGCTCGAGGTCGTCGTGCCGACGGCGAACATGATGTACGCAGAGCTGCGTGCGGCCTCGATCGCGGCAGGCTACCCGGCCACCGACGACGTGCACGGCGCCCAGACGGAAGGCGTGCAGCGCAGCGAGATGACGGTCCGAGCCGGCCGGCGGGGCAACGCGGCGCGGCTCTTCCTGAGGCCTGCCCTCGGCCGCCGCAACCTCAGCGTGCAGACGCGCGCGCTCGCGACACGCGTCATCGTCGAAAACGGCCGCGCCGTGGGCGTCGAGTTCGGTCGCGACGGCCGCGCCGAGGTCGTCCGAGCGGCGCAGGAGGTCATCCTCGCCGGCGGCGTCTATGGCTCGGCCCATGCCCTGATGCTGTCCGGCATCGGGCCGGCCGATGATCTTCGCCGCGTCGGCGTTGCGCCGATCGTCGACCTGCCCGGCGTCGGTCGCAACCTGATCGAGCACCCCTTCCTGCTGATGGGCTGGCAACCTCGCCAAGGCGTCTACCAGCAGCAGCTGCGCCTCGACCGCGCGATGGTCTCGGCGCTGCGCTGGTGGCTGTTCGGCACCGGCCTCTTCGCGACCAACGGAGCGGCCGGCAACATCTTCATCCGCACGGACCCGTCCTGCGACCGGCCGGACATGCAGTTCACGTGCATGTCGACGGAGGTCTGCGCACAGGGACTGTCGTTCCCCGGGAGGCCGCCCAAGGCGCTGCTCGGCGTCGGCGTCTCGATGATCCGCCAGGACAGCCGCGGCGCCGTGAGCCTGCGCTCGGCGAACCCGGCCGATCCGCCGCGCATCCTGTTCAACCTGTTCGAGCAGCGGTCCGACGTCGCGCGCATGGTGCGCGGCATCCGTGCCGCGCGGGCGATCTATGGGCACAAGCCGCTGGCCGACCTGGTCGAGAGCGAGCTGCTGCCCGGACGCGACCTCGAGTCCGATGCGGCGCTCGGCGACTGGGTGCGCCGGGTCGGCGCCATCACCCAGCACGCCGTCGGCACCTGCAGGATGGGCGTCGACGCCGATCCGGCGGCCGTCGTCGACGATCAGCTTCGCGTGCGCGGGGTCGCGGGGCTGCGCGTCATCGACGCCTCGGTGATGCCGAACGTTCCGGGCGGCAACACCTACGCGCCGACGATCATGATCGCGGAGAAGGGTGCGGACCTCATCCGTGGCCGAGCGCTCCCGCGCGCGAGCGTCTGACAGTCCCGGATCGCAAGGAAAGGCAGCACATGAAGGATCTGGCAGGCAAGGTCGCCTTCGTCACCGGCGGCACGAGCGGCATCGGGCTCGGCATCGTCAAGGTGCTGGTCGCGGAGGGAATGAAGGTCGCCTTCACCTATCGCCGCCGGGACCATCTCGACGAGACGCTCGCGTATTTTCAGGGGCGCGCGCATGCGCGCCTGCTGCCGCTGCGGCTCGATGTCACCGACCGCGCGGGCCTCAAGGTGGCGGCCGACACGATCGAGCGCGAGCTCGGCCCCGTGCAGCTGCTCGTCAACAACGCGGGCGTCGGCGTGCATGGGCTCGTCGAGTACGCGACCTACGACGACTGGGACTGGGTGCTCGGCGTCAACCTCGGCGGCACCGTCAACGGCATCGTCACGTTCCTGCCGCGCATGATCGCGAGCGGGCTCGAAGGCCACATCGTGAACGTCGCCTCGATCGGCGGCATTGCGGCCCTCGGTTCCGTCGGGCTGTACGCCACGTCGAAGTTCGCGATCGTGGGCCTCACCGAGGCGCTGCGCACCGACATGATCGGCCGTCCGATCGGCGTCTCGGTCTACCTGCCCGGCCCCGTCAAGTCGAACATGGCCGAGAGCGGCCTCAGCCGTCCGGCGGCGCTGGCGGCGACCGGCTATTCATCGCCGGAGCGTATCGAGGGTGCGCCTCCGCCCGAGTTCATGGTCCATGCGATGGAGGCGGTCGACGCCGGCCGCTACGTGCTCGACGGCATCCGCTCGAACCGGCTCTGGATCCTGAGCCACCCCGAGTTTCGCGACGTCATCGGCGCGCGCCATGACGCCCTCCTCGCCTCATTCCCGGATGAGCCGATCAACCAGGCGCGCGCGGACTCGGTTCGGTGGATCCTCTCGAACCCGGTCTACAGCGAGGGCGCCTAGCGAGGCGCGGCGAACGAATCGACGATCAGTGCTCGAATGCGCGGCGCACGAAGGCATCGCTCCTTTCGAGCAGCGTCGCGCGAGCCTCCGTATCGTCGAGCGAATGCCCGAGCCCGTCGAACGCAACAACCTCGTGCGCGAGGCCGGCCGCCTTCAGTGCGCGGTCCATGATTTCGGTCTGCTCGAATGGCACGTTGCCGTCCGCGCGCCCGTGCACGAGCAGCACCGGCGCCCGCAGTCGCTTGGCTTGGCGGGCAGGCGAGCCGTCCTTGAGGTCGTCGCCCGAACCAAGCATGGCGCCTAGCATGATGAACTCAGTGCGATCGCGAAAAGACGCCTTGAACTTCGGCAGATCGGTGACGGGCGCGATGGCGACGACCGCGCGGAAGAGCTCCGGCGCGACGACCGCGGCCTGCAGCGCCGCGTAGCCGCCATACGACCAGCCGACGATCGCGAGTCGGGAGCGATCGGCGACGCCGGTGTCGGTCATCCATCGCGCGCCGTCGACTACATCGCCGATCGATGTGCGCCACGAGCGGAAACCGTTCTTCAGGTGCCACGCTTCGCCGAATCCGGCCGAACCCCGGAAGTTCGGCTGCAGGACGGCGTAGCCCTGGTGGGCGTAGAACTGCGCCAGCCAGTCGAAGCCCCACTCGTCGCGCGCTGCGGGTCCGCCGTGCGGCATGACGATCGCCGGCAGGCCCTTCGGTTCGCTCACCCCCGGCGGCAGCGTCAGGTAGGCCGGGATTGTCGTGCCATCCGCGGCCTGATAGCGAACCGGGGACATCCGCCCGAGCTTCACGCCTTCGAGTCCCGCACGCGCGACGTACAGCGTCTGCAGCTGATGCATCCGGCGATCGAACAGGAAGTAGACGCCGGGATCGTCGTCGCTGCCGGCGAAGATCAGCAGGCGATTGGCATCGGCCGAGGCTCCGGTGACGCGGATGTCGCGATACGCCGGCAGCGCGCGGCCGATCGCGGCGATCACGCCGCGCAGACCGGCGTCGAGATAAACCGTTTCCGGATAGTCCCGGGCCATCGTGACGCCGACGACCTCGTTCGTCGAACCGAGCGTGACGAGATTGCCGACGTCGACCGCGTCGTCGGCATACACGAGTTCGGCTTCGTCACGGCCGTCGAGCGGGCGCGCGTAGACCGCGAGCCGGCCGTGCAGGCTCTGCAATCCGTAGACCCGGCCGTGTTTGCCGTCGACGACGAGTGGAAGGAATCCGGTCCGCGTCTCCGGGTCCCACTCGCAGAACAGCTCCAGCTTGGCCCCTGGTGCGCGCCGAAAGAGGTACTGCTCGCCCGCCCGGTCGTAGCCGCCGGTCCGCATCCTTCGCACCGCGAGGAGCGCGACGTGCCCCAGCCCATCGCCCAGGTAGAACTCGCCGCGGATGTGCTCCGGCTCGACCGTCATGGATTCGCCGGTGCGCGTGTCGAGGCGATTGACGCCGAGCGCAAACTGCCCGTCGGTAACCACCGGCGACTCGACCAGCACGGTGCCCGGCGCGCCGCCGTGCAGGTCGACGATGTCCCCGATGTCGATACCGAACACGACCCCCGCCGCACCGCTGCCGAGCTTCCTGAGGTTGCCGCCGTCGGCATCGAGCGCCAGGCGCCGGTGGTACGGCCGCGGCTCGCCATCGACCTTGTCGAGGCCTGTCAGCTGGCAGAGGAGCCGCCCGTCGTCGATCCACTCGCAGCGATCGAGGCTCTCGGGTGGCTGCGCCCGCAGCAGCGCGAGCGGCTGCGACCCGGCTTCGGTTCCGGCCACGTAGAGTACGCCGCCGCGCCCGGGATCCGGCGCGACGTACGCGAGGCTTCGGCCGTCGGGCGAGATCGCAAGCGCCGAGATGCTCGGCCGTGCACCGAAGACTGCCGCCGCGTTGATGCCGGCCCGTGCGTCGCCGAAGCCCAGGCACGCAGCAAGCAATCCCGTCGTGAGCAACGTTCGCATCTCACGCGCCGCCGATGCGCGCGTGTCGAGCGATGCACGACGCGGCGTTAGCCGCCGACTCAGCCGCCGTCATTTCGATTCATTGTTCTGAGGCGCCGGTAGCGAAGCCGCATGACGCGCGCCTGGCCCTGCGACCCTGCCAGTATCGCGCAAGGTGTACGTCACAAGGCGGCGCGCCCTCACTGGATGATATCCAACCGGGGGGCGACTCGCCCGCTTGCGATGGCAGCATCCGACGACGAGCACCTCTGGACGCCGAAAGCGCGCGTCACTCCCACTCGATCGTCGCCGGCGGCTTCCCGGAGACGTCGTAGACGACGCGCGAGACGCCGGCGACCTCGTTGACGATGCGAAGCGACACGTGGGCGAGGAAGTCGTACGGCAACCGGGCCCAGTGCGCGGTCATGAAGTCGACCGTCTCGACCGCGCGAAGCGCAATCACCCAGTCGTACCTGCGCCCGTCGCCCATGACGGCGACCGAGCGCACCGGCAGGAATACCGCGAAAGCCTGGCTGACCTTGTCGTAGAGCTCGTGGCGCCGGAGCTCCTCGATGAAGATGGCATCGGCCCGGCGCAAGAGGTCGGCGAATGCGCGCGTCACGGGCCCGAGGATCCTGACGCCCAGCCCGGGGCCCGGGAACGGGTGGCGAAACACCATCTCCCGCGGCAGGCCGAGCTCGAGCCCGAGGCGCCGCACCTCGTCCTTGAAGAGCTCGCGCAGCGGCTCGAGGAGCTTCAGGTTCATCTTCTCCGGCAGTCCGCCCACGTTGTGGTGCGACTTGATCACGTGCGCCTTGCCGGTCTTGGCGCCCGCCGACTCGATGACGTCGGGATAGATCGTGCCCTGCGCGAGCCAGCGGATGCCGGCGAGCTTCCCGGCCTCCTCGTCGAACACCTCGATGAACAGCCGCCCGATGATCTTGCGCTTGGCCTCCGGATCCTCGACCCCGGCGAGCGCCGCGAGGAAGCGCTCGCTGGCGTCGACCCGGACCACCTTGACGCCCATGTGGGCCGCGAAGGTCGCCATGACCTGATCGCCCTCGCCGAGGCGCAGCAGGCCGTGGTCGACGAACACGCAGGTCAGCTGCGGCCCGATCGCCGCGTGCAGGAGCGCCGCGACCACCGACGAGTCGACGCCGCCCGAGAGCCCGAGCAGCACGCGGTCCGGGCCCACCTGGTCGCGCACGCGCTCGATGAGGTCGCGGGCGATGTGCCCGGCGTCCCAGAGCGCATCGCAGCCGCAGATCTCGCGCACGAAGCGCTCCAGGAGCCGCGCGCCCTGGCGCGTGTGCGTGACCTCGGGGTGGAACTGCACCGCGTAGAAGCGCCGCTCAGGGTCCTCCATCGCGGCGAGCGGGGCGTTGTGCGAGCTCGCGCTGACCCTGAAGCCGGGCGGCAGCGCCTCGACGCGATCGCCGTGGCTCATCCAGACGTCGAGCACCCCGCCGGCGCCGGCCTCGCGGTCGGCGATGCCGCGAAACAGCACCGCATCGGGCCGGGTCTCGACCTCGGCGTAGCCGAACTCGCGGTGCGTCGAGGGCAGCACGCGCCCGCCGAGCTGCGCCGCCATGGTCTGCATGCCGTAGCAGATGCCGAGCACCGGGACCCCGAGCCTGAACACGGCGTCGGGCGCGCGCGGCGCCGCCGACTCGGTGACGGACTCCGGGCCGCCGGACAGGATCACGCCGCGGGCGCCGAAGGACTCGACGAACGCGTCGCCGACGTCCCACGGGTGGATCTCGCAGTAGACGCCGAGCTCGCGCACGCGCCGCGCGATCAGCTGCGTGTACTGGGCGCCGAAGTCGAGGATCAGGATGCGGTGCGCGTGGATGTCGCGCGGGTCGGCGGGCGCGGGTGCTGCGTTCACGTTCAGCTGATCCGGTAGTTCGGAGCTTCCTTGGTGATCGTCACGTCGTGCACGTGGCTCTCGCGCACGCCGGCGTTGGTGATGCGCACGAAGCGGGGCTTCTGGCGCAGCTCCTCGATGCTGTTGCTGCCGGTGTAGCCCATCGCCGCGCGCAGCCCGCCGGTCAGCTGGTGCAGGATCGCCACGAGGCTCCCCTTGTACGGCACGCGGCCCTCGATGCCCTCGGGAACGAGCTTCTCGAGCTCGCTGGTCGTGTCCTGGAAGTAGCGGTCGGCGGAGCCGTGGCGCTGCGCCATCGCGCCGAGCGACCCCATGCCGCGGTAGGCCTTGTACGAGGCGCCCTGGTAGAGCTCGACCTCGCCGGGCGACTCCTCGGTGCCGGCAAAGAGCCCGCCGATCATCACCGAGTGCGCGCCGGCCGCGAGCGCCTTGGCGATGTCGCCGGAGAAGCGGATGCCGCCGTCGGCGATCAGCGGCACGCCGCTCTTCGCGAGCGCGCGCGAGACGTTCGAGACCGCGCTGATCTGCGGCACGCCGACGCCGGCGACGATGCGCGTCGTGCAGATCGAGCCCGGGCCGATGCCGACCTTGACGCCGTCGGCGCCGGCATCGACGAGCGCGAGCGCGGCCTCGGCGGTCACGATGTTGCCGCCGATGACCTCGAGGTCCGGATAGGCCTTCTTGATGCGCGCGACCATCTCGAGAACGCCGCGCGAGTGGCCGTGCGAGGTGTCGACGACGACGACGTCGACGCCCGCCTCCTTCAGCTGCGCGACGCGCTCGAGCGTGTCCGGGCTCGTGCCGACCGCGGCGCCCGCGCGCAGCCGCCCGCTCGGGTCCTTGCAGGCGCGCGGGAACTCGGTCGCCTTCTGGAAGTCCTTGACGGTGATCATGCCCTTCAGGTGCCCGGCGGCGTCGACGACCAGCACCTTCTCGATGCGGTGCCGGTGCAGCAGCAGCAGCACCTCGTCCTTCGGGGCGTTCTCGCGCACCGTGATCAGCCGCTCCTTCGGCGTCATCACGGTCGTCACCGGCGCGTCGTAGCGCTGCTCGAACCTGAGGTCGCGGTGCGTCACGATGCCGACGACCTCGCTGTCGGCGGTCACGACCGGCACGCCCGAGATGCCCTTGCTGCGCGTCAGGTCGATGACCTCGCGGATCGTCTTGTCCGGGGTCACGGTGATCGGGTCCGAGATCACGCCGCTCTCGTACTTCTTGACGCGCAGCACCTCGCGCGCCTGCGCCGCCGCGGTCATGTTCTTGTGGATGATGCCGATGCCGCCTTCCTGCGCGATCGTGATCGCGAGGCGCGCCTCGGTGACCGTGTCCATCGCGGCCGAGACGGTCGGCAGGTTCAGGCGGATGTTGCGCGTCAGGCGGGTCGAGAGGTCGACGTCGCGCGGCAGTACGTCCGAGTACGCCGGGACGAGTAGCACGTCGTCGAAGGTCAGCGCTTCTTCGTCGATACGCATGGGCGTTCCTCGGCCGCAACTCCTTGCGGCGGGGCCGATGCGCGGCAGGGGCTCCGCCGGGGAGCCTTGGGTAAAGCCGGGCAGTTTACTCTGATTCCGATTCTTCGTAAACCACAATTGCCGATCTCGGCCCCGGGCGCGCGACGCTAAGATCGATGCGATGCAACGCCCGCCCGACGCCGCGCCGACGCGCGAGGTCTACACGGTCTCGCGCCTCAATCGCGAGGCGCGGCTGCTGCTCGAGGCCGGGCTCCCGGCGCTGTGGATCGAGGGCGAGCTCTCGAACTTCGCCCGCCCCTCCTCCGGCCACTGGTACTTCACGCTCAAGGACGCCGACGCGCAGGTGCGCTGCGCGATGTTCAGGAACGCCAACAACCGCGTGCGCGCAACGCCGCGCGACGGCATGCACGTGCTGCTGCGCGCGCGCGTCAGCCTCTACGAGGCGCGCGGCGAGTACCAGCTGATCGCCGAGCACCTCGAGGAGGCCGGCGAAGGGGCGCTGCGGCGCCGCTTCGAGGAGCTGAAGGCGCGGCTCGCCGCGGAGGGCCTGTTCGACGCGGCACTGAAGCGCCCGCTGCCGCGCCTGCCGCGCCGCATCGGCGTCGTGACCTCCCCGACCGGGGCGGCGATCCGCGACATCCTGCACGTGCTCGCGCGCCGCTTCCCGGCCATCCCGGTGCTGATCTACCCGGTCGCCGTGCAGGGCGCCGGCGCCGCCGCCGAGATCGCCGCGGCGCTCAGGCTCGCGAGCGCGCGCCGGGACGCCGACGTCCTGATCCTCGCGCGCGGCGGGGGCTCGCTCGAGGACCTGTGGTCCTTCAACGAGGAGGTCGTCGCGCGCGCGATCCGCGCCGCCTCGCTCCCGGTCGTCAGCGGCGTCGGCCACGAGGTCGATTTCACGATCGCCGACTTCGCGGCCGACGTGCGCGCGCCGACCCCGACCGCGGCGGCCGAGCTCGTCGTGCCCGACCGCGCCGAGTGGCTGCGCGCGCTCGGCGCCGGCCGCGAGCGGCTGGCGCGCGCTTTTCGCCGCCTCGGCGCCCGGGCGCGCGAGCGGCTCGCGTGGCTCATGCGCAGGCTCGAGCTCACGCACCCGCGCACCAGGCTCCTGGCGCGCGCGCAGCGCCTCGACGAGCTCGAGGCGCGCCTCGGGCGGGCGCTCAGGCGCGAGCTCGCCACCGCCGCCGCGCGCCTGGCGGCGGCGGCGCGCACGCTGAACGCGGTGAGCCCGCTCGCGACGCTCGAGCGCGGCTACGCGATCGTGACCGGACCGGACGGCCGCGTCGTGCGCGCCGCGAGCGACGTCGCGCCCGGGGACGAGGTGCTGGCGCGCACCGCGGGCGGCGCGTTCGCCGCGACCGTCACGCGCATCGACAGGGCCTAGCCGGGCTCAGCGCCGCTTGGCGTGCTTGATGAGCCGCCGGCGTTTCTGCTTCTGCCGCTCGTTGAGCTCGTTGCGCCGCCCCGCGTAGGGGTTCGCGTCCGAGCGGAACTCGACCTTGACCGGCGTGCCGTGCAGGCGGAACGCCTCGCGGTAGGTGTTGATCAGGTAGCGCCGGTAGGCCTCCGGCACGTGCGCGACCTGGTTGCCGTGCACGATGATCAGCGGCGGGTTGCGCCCGCCCTGGTGCGCGTAGCGCAGCTTGATGCGCCGGCCGCGCACCAGGGGCGGCTGGTGTGCCTCGAGCGCCTTCTCGAGCACGCGCGTGAGCTCGGGCGTCGGCAGCTCGCGAAACGCCGCCTGCGCGGCGCGGCGCGCGGCGCCCAGGAGATCGCCGACGCCGGTGCCGTGCAGCGCCGAGATGAAGTGCTGCGGCGCGAAGTCGAGGAACGGGACCTTGAGCGCGAGCTGGTTGCGGATGTGGTCGCGCTGGTCGACGGGGATGTGGTCCCACTTGTTGATCGCGAGGATCAGCGCCCGGCCGCGCTCGGCGACGTGGCCGAGCAGCGTCGCGTCCTGCTCGGCGATCGTCTCGTGGGCGTCGAGCACGCCGATCACGACGTGCGCCTCGTCGATCGCCTGCAGTGCCTTGATGACGCTGAACTTCTCGACCGCGTCCTCGACGCGCGCCCGGCGGCGCACGCCCGCCGTGTCGATGAGCACGTAGCGCTGGCCGTTGCGCTCGAACGGCACCTCGACGCTGTCGCGCGTGGTGCCGGGCTCGTCGAACGCGACCAGGCGCTCCTCGCCGATCAGCCGGTTGATCAGCGTGGACTTGCCGACGTTCGGGCGGCCGACGACCGCGACGCGGATCGCCGACTCCTCGTCCGCGGGGCCCGCTTCCGGCTCGCCGACCGCGAGTCCCTCGAGCGCGCGCGCCACGAGCGCATCGATGCCCTCGCCGTGCGCGGCCGAGGTCGCGACCGGCGCGCCGAGCCCGAAGGCGTGGAACTCCGCGCCCGCGACGTCGGCGTCGACGCCCTCGCTCTTGTTGGCGACGACGATCACCGGCTTGCCGCTGCGCCGCAGGCGCCCGGCGACGTGCGCGTCCTCGGGCGTCGGGCCGCTGCGCGCGTCGACGACGAACAGCACGCGGTCGGCCTCGGCGCCCGCGCGCTCGGTCTGCGCGGCCATCAGCGTCTCGACGCCCGAGGGCGCGACCACGAGGCCGCCGGTGTCGACGACGATGTAGCGGCCGCCGCGCGTGCCGAAGCCGTACTGGCGGTCGCGCGTCAGCCCCGGGAGGTCCGCGACCAGCGCGTCGCGGGTTCCGGTGAGCACGTTGAAGAGCGTCGACTTCCCGACGTTCGGCCGCCCGACGATCGCGATGACCGGCAGCATGCGCGCCCGCCTGCGCTCATTTGCTCGGCTGGGCGCGCAGCGCGTACAGCTCGCCGGCGTCGTTCTGCACGTACACGAAGCCGTCGGCCGCGAGCGGGGCGTTCGTGTAGCGCGTGCCGCCGGCCGAGATGCGGCCGATCAGCGCGCCGCTCGACTGGTCGAGCCAGTGCACGTAGCCCTCGAAGTCCGCGACCACGACCGCATCGCCGTCGATCGCGGGCGCCGTGAGGCCGCGGCGCGCCAGGCGGTCCTGCTGCCAGAGCGGCGTGCCGTCGCGGCGCCTGAGCGCCATCACCAGGCTGTCCGCGGTCGTCATGTAGATCGTCTCGCCGGCGAGCGCGATGCCGCGGTAGCTCGAGGCCTCGCGCGACCACCAGATCTGGCCCGAGTCGAGCGCGATCATCGCGACGCGGCCCTGGAAGCCCGCGACGAACACGTCGTGGCCCGAGACCGCGAGCGGGCCGTCGATGTCGACGAGCCGCTCGAGCTCGGTCTTGCCGCGCGGCGGGCTGACGGCCGTCTCCCACAGCGTGTCGCCCGAGGCGACGCCGTAGGCGGCGACCTTGCCGTTGTCGAAGCCGCAGACGACGGTGTCGCCGGCGAGCGCCGGCCGCGACACGCCGCGCAGCGTCAGGCGCGGCACCGGCTGCTCGTTGCTCCACAGCTCCTTGCCGCTGTCGAGCGCGAGCCCCCGCACGCGGCCGTCGACGGTGCGCACTATGACGGCCTGCGGCGCGACCACCGGCGCCGACAGCACCTCGCCGGACAGGCGCACGCGCCAGCGCGGCTCGCCGGTCGCGGCGTCGACCGCGACGAGCTGCCCGTCGCTCGAGCCGGCGACGACGAGGCCGCTGCCGACCGCCGGTCCCCCGGAGAGCGCGAGCTTGGTGTCCCTGCGCCACAGCGTCTTGCCGGACGCGCCTTCGAACGCGGCGAGCGCGCCGTCGCCGCCGGCGGCGTAGACCTTGCCGGCCGCGGCCGCGGGCGCGAGTTCCAGGCGCAGCGAGCGGTCCTTGCCGCCCATGCTCGCGCTCCAGACCCGCTGCACGGCGAGCTTGGCGTTGATCGCCACGAGCGCCACCGGCGGCTCGATGTCCTTGTCGGAGTCGCAGGCCCCGATCACGAGTGCAAGCGCCGCGAGCGCGGCGGCCGGACGCAACATCGGGTGGCGCATCACGGCTTCGGCGCGCTGGCCGGCGGTGCCGCCGACTCGACCGAGGCGACCTTGAGCTCGACGAGGTCGCGGTTGATGCCGGCCGATTTCGCGGCCAGCGCCTCGCGCCAGGCGGCGACGGCACCCGCCTTGTCGCCCTTGTCGAGCAGCACGTCGCCGCGCACGTCGGCGAACGCCGGGGACGTCGCGGCGGCCGGGGCGGCGGCGAGCGTCGCGAGCGCGGCGTCGGGCTTGCCGTCGGCGCGCTGCACCCGCGCGAGGCGCAGCCGCGCGACCATCGCGAGGTCCTCGTCGCGCGTGTTCTTGACGACGTCCTCGAGCACGCCGGCGGCGTCGCCGAGCTTGCCGGCCTCGACGTCGAAGCGCGCGACCGCGAGCGCTGCGAGGTCGCTGTAGGGCGTGCGGCCGTAGGAGGCGCGCAGCTCCTTGGTGAGCTTCAGCGCCCCGTCGGCGTCGCCCTTGGCGAGCAGGTCGAGCGTCGTCTCGTACTTCTGGCTCGCGGCCGCGGACTCGCGGTCGCGCCAGCCCTGGAACTGGAAGTAACCGAAGAAGCCCGCCGCCGTCAGCACGACGCTGGCCACCGCCCACGGGGCGTTCTCCTTGATGACCTGGCGCAGCCAGTCGACCTGCTGGCGCTCGGACAGATATTCGTCCACGAACTTCTCCCGCCTGATAGTCGTCGTTTAGCGGCCCGGATCTTGCCGAGCCGGGCCCGCCGCGTCCACCAGCCGCGCGAGGCAGGCCGGAAGGTCCGCAAAGCCTGAGTCCTGCTGCTCGCCGCCGCCGCGCAGCGGCTTGACGGCCGCGACCCCGCGCGCGAGCTCCTGGTCGCCGAGCACCACCGCGACCGCCGCGCCGCTCTTGTCGGCGCGCTTGAACTGCGCCTTGAAGCTGCCCCCGCCGAGGTCGGTCTCGATCCGAAGCCGGGGCTGCGCGTCGCGCACCTCCTCGGCGAGCCGGAGGCCCCTGGCGGTCGCGGCGGCGCCCGCCAGCACGAAGTACACGTGCGGGACTTCGGCAGCGGCCGCGCAACCGAGTTCCTGCATCAGCATCACCACGCGCTCCATGCCGAGCGCCCAGCCGATCGCCGGCGTCGGCGTGCCGCCGAGCTGGGTCACGAGGCCGTCGTAGCGGCCGCCCGAGCACACCGCGTTCTGCGAGCCGAGCGCATCGGTGACCCACTCGAAGACGGTCCGGCTGTAGTAATCGAGGCCGCGCACCAGGCGCGGGTTCAGCGTGTAGCCGACGCCGGCCTCATCGAGCCGCGCGCGCAGGCCCGCGAAGTGCTCGCGCGATCCCTCGTCGAGGTGCTCGGTCAGCAGCGGCGCGCCGGCGATGAGCTCGGCGAGCTCGGGGTTCTTGCTGTCGAGGATCCTGAGCGGGTTGCCGACGAGCCGCCGCCGGCTGTCGGCGTCGAGGCGCGCCTCGTGCTTTGCGAAGTAGGCGCGCAGCACCTCGCGGTAGTGGGCGCGCGCCTCGGCGGTGCCGAGCGAGTTGAGCTCGAGCCGCACGCGCTCGATGCCGAGCATCTTCCACAGCCGCGCCGACACCAGGATCAGCTCGGCGTCGATGTCCGGGCCCTCGTAGCCGAAGGCCTCGGCGTCGATCTGGTGGAACTGGCGGTAGCGCCCCTTCTGCGGGCGCTCGCCGCGGAACATCGGCCCGAACGTGAACAGCCGGTGGCGCTGGTTGTGCAGCAGGCCGTTCGAGATCGCCGCGCGCACGATGCCGGCGGTCGCCTCCGGCCGCAGCGCGAGGCTCCCGCCGTCGCGGTCCTCGAAGGTGAACATCTCCTTCTCGACGATGTCGGTGTACTCGCCGATCGCGCGCTTGAAGAGCTGCGTGCGCTCGAGCAGCGGCACGCGGATCTCGCGATAGCCGTACTGCGCGAACGCGGCGCGCGCCGCCGACTCGAGGCGCTGCCACCAGCGCGCCTCGTCGGGCAGCACGTCGTTCATGCCGCGCAGCGGCTCGATGATCTCGCTCAACTCGCTGGTCTCCCCGGGGTTATTGCGTGGCGCCGTCGCCAGCGACGACGAAGCGCGCCGTCGTCGCGCCACGGCGCGTGGCCGGGACGGTCACGCCGCGCTCGCCGACCGTCAGGCGCGCGCCGTCCGCGGTGCCGAGGAACACCTTCCACGGGCCCGGTCCCGGTGCCGAGCGCGTCTCGCCGGTGCGCACGAGGTCGTAGACCAGGCGGCCGCCGCTCGGCGAGTACACCTCGACCCAGCAGTCGCGCAGCCCGTGGATCACGAGCGAGTCGTCGCCGCGGCCGCCGACGCTGTGGCGCGCGCTCGAGGCCGTCGCGACCGCCGGCGTCGCGACCGCGGCGGTCGCCGGCATCACCGGCAGCGTCGCGACCGGCCGCGAGCGCGGCTCGGGCGGGCGCGGCACGTACGCCGGCGGCTCGTCGAACGGCGCCGGCGCGCTGCGTGCGGGCCGCGCCTCGGCGACCGGCTCCGCGGCGGCGGGCGCGCTCTCGGTGATCGGCGCGGCGGGCGCCTTGGGCGCCGCCGGCCGTGCGCTCCACCACCAGGCGAGGCTGCCGACGACGGTGAGCGCCACCACGGCGGCCAGGGGCCCGAGCGGCACAGCGCCGAGCGCGGGCGATGCCGGCGCGACGTTGAGCGCCGGCACCGGCGCCGGCGGCGCGGACTCGCCAACGGCCGCCTGGTAGGCGGCGAGCGCCTCGTCGGGCGAGACGCCGACGAAGGTCGCGTACTTGCGCAGGAACCCCTTCGCGTAGACCGGGGCGTCGAAGGCGGCGAAGTCGTTGGCCTCGAGCGCCCCGATCAGCCGCGGCGCGACGTGCAGTGACTCCGCGACCTCGCCGACCGAG
>Ga0335080_10001168_pt1 | contig 25330 bp, 24 predicted proteins | sample Lox_Sample_34_FD_206720 | JGI IMG/M metagenome (GOLD analysis project Ga0335080, IMG submission 206720) | Soil microbial communities from Loxahatchee National Wildlife Refuge, Florida, United States - Lox_Sample_3.4 | ecosystem: Environmental > Terrestrial > Soil > Wetlands | place: USA... | reverse complement strand
ATCGCCACCCACCCGTTAACGGTCTGTTAACCATAACGAACCTAGCCTGCGCTCATCAGCGCGCGTGACCGTCCGGTTCGTTCCAGGAGAACAGCCGATGCCTATTGAAACGCTGACTTATGCCGCTTTTGGGGCCCGCCTGAACATCTCGCAGGTGGCCGCTCGTTCGCTCGCCAGGCGGCGTCGATTGCCGCGCTCTCTTTCCGACGAGGGCAAAACACTGGTGAGCGTCGATCTCGCCGAGATACGGCATAGGCCGCGGCGACCGGCCAATCGCCGGGGAGACAATGTCGCTGCATCAGCCGCCAGGCTCGTGGCGTTGCAGGCGGAGATCGCGCGACTGGAAGCAATAGCGGCCGGTCACCGGGCAGATTTCGAACGCGAACGCGAGCGTGCCGACCGCCTGTTGGTTGAGCTGTTGCAGGCAACTGCCGAGACCTTGACGGCCAGGGAGACGACGGCGCGGCTTGAAGGCTTTCTGCGGACGCGGACTGGTGGAGCGAGCGACAGCAAAGGGCTCGTGGAACGCCCGCTCGGGCATCTGGCCGCCGAGCTTGTGGGAGCAGACCGCAAGGCCGTCAGGCAGCAATCCGCGTCCTTTCATTCCGAGCTTTCTGCAGAAATCGTGAGGCAAAGATGACCACCATCGCCGATATTCATGAGATGAAGGCGCGCATCATCGTATTCGGGGTCGGCGGCGCCGGCGGCAATGCCGTGAACAACATGATCGCGTCCGGGCTGCAAGGCGTCGAGTTTATCGCGGCCAATACCGACGCGCAGGCACTCAGCATGTCAAAGGCCAGGCAGATCATCCAGCTGGGTACAAGGCTGACCCGAGGCCTTGGCGCCGGCTCGCAGCCCGAGGTCGGGCGCGCCGCAGCCGAAGAGTCGGCAAATGGGATCCGCGATCTTTTGACCGGCGCTCACATGGTGTTCGTTACCGCCGGCATGGGCGGCGGCACAGGCACCGGGGCAGCGCCGGTCGTGGCCAAAATCGCGCGTGAGCTCGGCATTCTCACCATCGGTGTCGTCAGCAAGCCATTCCACTTCGAAGGCCAGCGCCGCATGCGCTTTGCAGAAGCGGGAATCGCGGAACTGCTCCCGACGGTGGACACCCTGCTCGTGATCCCGAACCAGAACCTGTTCCGGGTCACCAACGCGACGACAACAATCGCCGATGCCTTCGCCCGGGCCGATCAGGTGCTTTACTCGGGCGTGGCCTGCATCAGCGACCTCGTCGTCAAGGAAGGTCTGATCAATCTCGATTTTGCCGACGTTCTCACCGTGATGGGCGAGAAGGGCAAAGCCATGATGGGCAGGGGCGAGGCTTCCGGCGAGAAGCGCGTGCTTAATGCGGCCATAGCCGCAATTTCCAATCCGTTGATCGAGGATCCCTCGATCAAGCGCGCCAGCGGCCTCATCATCTCCATCACCGGCGGCGAGGATCTCACCCTGTTCGAGGTCGACGAAGCCGCGACCCGCATTCGCGAAGAGGTCGATCAGGACGCCAATGTCATCGTTGGCGCCACTTTCGATCACACCCTCAAGGGGCTTGTCCGCGTCTCGGTGGTCGCGACCGGCATCGATAATCTCGGCGCCGCACGCCAGGCGCGACCGGCGGAAAGCTCACTGACGGGACTCGCCGGCAGGCTCCGCGGCGACAACCCTCGCATCGTCGCTCCGACCGAGCGGCCAGCACCCTTGCCGCAACCGCAGAGCCCGGCACTCCGCCCGGCGATCCGCCATTCCGAAGGGCGACTGGTAAAGCCGATTTCGGAATTTGCACGGCATGCCGCTTCGCGCGGCCGCCCCCTCGAGCTCCGGTCATTCCTGCGCCGCCGGGCCAATTGAGCCGTCGCGGGCAGAACAGGGCACGCCAAAAGCGCTACCGCCGTCGCAGCGGCCGCGGACGCAAGGGTTGCCCGAGCGGGCATTCGAGTGCGTCGCGATTCCACCCGCCAAGATCGGCTGCGGCTTGATACGTGCTCTGCAGAAACGCCGTGAGCGCAGCTTCCGGATCGGCGGCCGTCCGCACCGCGTCGTAAGGCAGCAGAAACTCTCCGAGCCTGGAGTCGAAATACGCGCCCTCGGGCGCAACTCGCGCGTCCGCGAAGCCCTCAGGCGAGGGATAGGCGTAGGAATAAAAGGCCGGAAAATCGGTTCCGCCGCCGCCGGGCCAGAAACCGGCCGACGAAACCTCGTCGCTATAGGCTTCGCGCGTCACCTCGTCGGGCAAACCGGGAATACCGCCGGGATGCAACGGGGCTGGACGTCCCGAGAAGCGCGTCACCGCAAGATCGAAACTGCCCCAGAACAGATGGACGGGGCTGACCTTTCCGGTGAAGCCTGTTCGAAAGCGCGAGAAGACGCGGTCGATGGCAACCAGCGCTTCGAAGAAGCGCCTCACCGCCTCGGCATCGTAAGGCCTCTTTTGCCAGTCATGGGCGAACGGGACGGGATCGGCGACCTCGTTCGGGCGGCCGTCGAACTCCGCTGTGCCGCCAAGACGCGCGATCATGTCGCGGAATTGGTGATGAAACTCGGCGACACACATCGGCCCCAGCGCGATTTCGCCCCTGCGCCCGTCTGCGGATTCTCCGATCACCGTGTGTCTGACGAGATCGAATATGATCTCGATCCCGGAGGCGTCCGGAACCAGCGACGTCGTCAGCCCGCGCGCGTTCACATAAAGGGTCGCGTGCCATGAATGGTTGACCCACGGCGTCCGCGCAAGCCGGTACTTGCCGACAATCTGACAATACAATTGCAGCGCGGCGCAGGTTTCGCGCCATGGGTTGAACGGGATGTCGGGCCAGATCGCGCTCACCAGCGGCTCCTCGCGACTACGAGCGCGGCAGCATACAACGGTCGGCCCATTGACGTAAGCACCAGCTTCCTACTCAGCCGCACCTTGCGTGAACGCACGGGGGCTCGCGACCTCCTTCTGTGGCGCCTTCGCGCGGTCTCCCGCCAGCACGCGCTGCACGCTCACGAAAAACACCGGCACCATCATCAGCGCGAGAATGACGACCGCGTGCCGCCCATGACGCTGGTGCCGAGCGCCTGCTGGCTCGCGCCGCCCGCGCCCGTCGCAATCGCCATCGGCAACACGCCGCAGACAAAGGCAAGGCCCGTCATCAGAATGGGGCGGAAACGCAGGCTGCACGCCTCGATCGTCGCCTCCACCAACGGCTTGCCCTGCGCGCGCAGATCTTTGGCGAATTCGATGATCAGGATCGCGTCCTTGGCAGCGAGACCAATGATGGTGATGAGCGCAACGGTGAAATAGACGTCGTTCGGCAATCCGCGCATCGAGGCAGCCACCACCGCGCCGAGGATGCCGAGCGGCACCGTCAGCAGCACGGCGAGCGGGATGGTCCAGCTCTCGTAGGGCGCAGCAAGACCGAGGAACACGACCAGCGCCGACAGCGCGAGTAGAAGCGGCGCCTGCGAGGCCGACAGCTTCTCCTGCAGCGACTGCCCGGCCCATTCATAGCCGAAGCCGCGCGGCAGCCTGTCCGCAAGCCGCTCCATCTCGGCGATCGCGTCGCCCGAGGTATAGCCCGGCTTGGCCTCGCCCCTGATACGCACCGCGGGGTAATAATTGAAGCCCGCAATCTGGGTCGGTCCCTTGGCCCACTCGACGGTGGCGAAAGCGGAGAACGGCACGAGCTGGCCTTTTCGGTTCTTGACGTTGTAATTCAGGATATCCTCGGCGTTCATGCGGCTTGCGCTGTCGGCCTGCACGATAACGCGCTGCATGCGCCCGCGGCCCTATGTCACAAGCTGCTATCGTATTGAGACCAAGCGTGTTTCCAGGGGATCACCGCATTTGTGACGCCGGCTTCCGCTCGACTTTGTGACCAGATGGAACCCGAATCTGCGCCGCTTTCTGGCTGACGCCCCAATTCGCTTATCGGCACAACCAGCCCGCAGCGCAGGCAAGAATGCCGACGCATAGTGCCGGACCAGCCAATGACCGGGCGCGATGGACTCGGCACGACCGAGCGGTGAAGAAAATGCTGCACGATGAAGTCATCGCGCATCGAGCCGTCGAAACGGTTTCAGCGCGAAGTTCCGCGTCCGCCGGCAGGACTCCGCGAACAAGCTTTTTTCCCGCCGCCGCTGTGCCATAGTGTTCCGCGATACCGGTTCCCATGGATGACAGAATGCCTGCAAGCCCCTCGTCCCGCTCCGCGATCGTGGATGTCGAACTGAACAAGCTATCCTCGCCAAGGATTTTCCTGGTGCGGATGCTGGTGTTCCTGGTGCTGTGCGCGCTGGTCATGGTGGTGCTGTATCGGCAGATCATCCAGGCCTTCTTTGCCAATCCGGGCCTCAACGCACTGATCGGACTGGTTCTGCTGGTCGGCATCATCCTGGCGTTCCGCCAGGTGATCCGGCTCTATCCGGAAGTAAGCTGGGTCAACAATTTCCGCATCGCCGATCCCGGGCTTGCGGTCGACCGCCATCCGACGCTGTTGGCCCCGATGGCCGCGATCCTGGGCGGCGAACGCACCGGGAGGATGACGATCACCCAGCAGACCATGCGGCATCTTCTGGATTCGATCGCAACCCGGCTCGACGAGGCGCGCGACATTTCCCGCTACATGACCGGGCTTCTGGTCTTCCTCGGCCTGCTCGGCACCTTCTGGGGCCTGATCGAGACGGTCGGCTCGGTCGGCGACGTGATTCGCGATCTCAAGGTCGGCGGCGATGCCGGCGCGCTGTTCGATACGCTCAAGCAGGGCCTCGCCCGCCCGCTCGGCGGCATGGGCATCTCGTTCTCGTCCTCGCTGTTTGGCCTCGCGGGCTCCCTGATCCTCGGCTTTCTCGACCTGCAATCGAGCCAGGCGCAAAACCGCTTCTACACCGACCTCGAGGACTGGCTTGCCACCACCGTGCGCGAATATGGTGGGGGCGATGCCGCCGGCGATCTCGGAGGTGCCATCGACCGGCTTCGCGCCGCGGTGGAGGAAGGCGGCGGCAACCGCAGCACGACGACCGCCATGGCCAATCTCGCCGAAGCGATCCAGGGACTGGTTGCGCATATGCGCACCGAGCAGCAGATGATCCGCGAATGGGCCGACGGCCAGGGCGAGCAGAACCGCGAGATCAAGAAGCTGCTGGAGCGGCTGGCGCGTGAGTCGGAGAAAAGTTAGGCTGTAACGGAGAATTCGATGGCCCTCGCCCGCTCGCGCTCCCGCGAATCCGTCTTCAATTACTGGCCGGGCTTCGTCGACGCGTTGTCGACCTTGGTGCTTTCGATCATCTTCCTGCTCACTGTGTTTCTGGTGGTGCAGTTCTTCCTGTCGCAGGAAGTCACCGGCAAGGACAAGGCGCTGGAAGAGCTCAACGCCAGGATCGCACAACTCAACGACATGCTGTCGCTGGAAAAGCTTGCAAAGCTCAGCCTCGATGATCAGGTGGCGCAGCTCAAGGCCGGTCTCGCCTCGTCGGAGACCGAGCGCGACCGCGTCAAGGGGCTTTACGAGGGACTTGCCGGCGCCGGCAATGACGCAGCCGGGCGCGCTGCCGAGCTCAACAAGGCGCTCGATTCGGAGAAGGCCGTCACCGCGCGCGCGCTGGCCCAGATCGAGGTCCTGAACCAGCAGATCAGCGCGCTGCGCCGCCAGCTTGCCGCGCTCGAGGAAGCGCTCGACGCCTCCGAGAAGCGCGACAAGGAATCGCAAAGCCGCATCGCCGACCTCGGCCAGCGGCTGAACGTGGCTCTGGCCCAGCGGGTACAGGAGCTGTCGCGTTACCGTTCGGAATTTTTCGGCCGGCTGCGCGCCATTCTGGGCAACCGGCCCGATATTCGCATTGTCGGCGACCGTTTCGTGTTCCAGTCGGAAGTGTTCTTCGACACCGGCCAGGCGACGCTCTTGCCGGAGGGACGCGCCGAGCTCGACACCGTTGCCGCCGCCCTGACCGACATCGACAAGAAGATCCCAAGCGAGATTGCCTGGGTGCTGCGGGTGGACGGCCACACTGACGTGCGGCCCATCTACAGCTCCGGATTCAAGTCGAACTGGGAGCTGTCGTCGGCGCGCGCGATTTCGGTGGTGCAATATCTGATCTCGCTCGGCGTGCCGGCGCAGCGGCTGGTCGCCGCCGGCTTTGCCGAGTTTCAGCCGCTCGATACCGGCAATACCGAAGACGCCTATCGCCGCAATCGCCGCATCGAACTCAAGCTGACGGAGCGGTAATCGGCGAGCTGCTCGCCCACATTCCGCTCTCATGCGCCAGCTTCACCGGGGCATCCAGTACGCCGCGGCTTCTCCGCATCGCAATGCTCTCTCTGGAATAATGCTCTCTCTGGAATACTGGATCACCCGCTTCCGCGGGTGATGACACCTGTGATGTGGAAACAGATGGGCGCTCACGCTCCCTCGAACTGCAGGCGCGCAAGGCGAGCGTAGAGCCCGCCTGCGGCGGCCAGCGCGGCATGGGTGCCCTGTTCGACGATACGGCCCTGCTCCAGGACCAGGATGCGGTCGCAGGACAGAACCGTCGCCAGCCGGTGGGCGATTACAAGCGTGGTACGATGGCGCATCAAATCTTCCAGCGCAATCTGCACGAGCGTCTCGCTCTCGGCATCGAGCGACGAGGTCGCTTCATCGAGCAGCAATAGCGGCGCGTCGCGCAGGATGGCGCGGGCAATCGCGATGCGCTGGCGCTGGCCGCCGGACAGCATCACGCCGCGCTCGCCGAGCGGCGTCTCGAAACCCTGCGGCAGGTGGCGAACGAACTCGGTCGCGTGCGCGAGAGCGGCTGCGCGCTCGACCTCGGCATCGTCGGCGTCCGGCCGGCCGAAGCGGATGTTGTCGCGGGCGCTTGCGGCGAACACCACCGATTCCTGCGGCACGAGCGCGATGCGGCTGCGCAGCTCGTGCGGATCGGCCGAATTGATGGGCACGGCATCGAAGGAGATCGTGCCCGCCGTCGGATCGTAGAAGCGGAGCAGGAGGTGAAACAGCGTGCTCTTGCCCGCGCCGGAGGGGCCGACGATCGCGACTTTCTCGCCGGCCTTGACCGCAAGCGACACCTGATGGACCGCCGGCACCTCAGGTCGCGTCGGGTAGGCGAAGCTGACATTCTCGAATGCGACATCGCCGCGCGCGGGCCTCGGCAGTGCGCGCGGCGACGCGGGTACGGTGACCTCCGGCTTGACGCGAAGGATTTCGAACAGCCGCTCGGCGGCGCCGGAGGCTGCCGCCACCTCGCCCCAGACCTCGCTGAGCTGGCCGAGGCCCGCCGCGGCAAACGCCGTATAGAGCACGAACTGGCCGAGCCGGCCCGGCGTGATGATGTGGGTGAGCACGTCATGCGAGCCGACCCAGAGGATCGCGACCACGCTGGTGAAAACGATGAAGATGATGATGGCCGTAAGAACCGCCCGCGCGCGGGTCGAGGTGCGCGCCGCCTCATAGGCCTGCTCGACCTCGTTGCCGAAGCGCGCGTTCGCCAGAGGCTCGCCGGTAGAGGCCTGGACGGTCCTGATCGCGCCGATCAGCTCGGAGGCGTAAGCGGACGCATCCGCCAGCGTATCCTGCGCGTTGCGCGACAGCCGCCGCACCCAGCGCCCGAACGCCACCAGAGGAAGCACGATCAAGGGGATCGCAAGCAGCACAAAGCCCGACAGGCGCGGGCTCGTCACCACCATCATGGCGGCGGCACCGATGAACAGCATCAGGTTGCGCAGCGCGATCGAGACGGAGGCGCCGACCGCGGATTTGATCTGGGTGGTGTCGGCGGTGAGCCGCGAGATCAATTCGCCCGAGCGCGCCGCATCGAAGAAGGAGGGCGACAGCGAGATCAGATGTGCGAACACGTCGCGTCGCAGATCCGCGACGATCCGCTCGCCGATGGTCATCACAAGGTAGTAGCGCGAGGCCGACGCCAGCGCGAGCACGGCCACGACCGCGATCATGACGGAGAAATAGCTGTTGATCAGCTCGATGCCTTCCGGCGTGAAGCCGAAATCGATCATCCGCCGTACCGCGACCGGCACCAAAAGCGTGGTGATCGCGGCAATCGTCAACGCGATCAAAGCGAGGAATGCGCGGCCGCGGTAGCGCGCGACATAGGGCGCAAGCTCAAGCAGCGGACGCAGGCGCGCCCTGCTCCTGGAGCGTCCGCCATCCGCAGCGGTCGCCTCGGCAACCGGCGCACCCGGCGCGAGCCGCTTCTCGTCCCCGGCCTCGTCAAGCCGTTCCACTGCGCTCATCAGGTCTGACCCATCGCTAGCCCACCCACCACATAGGACTGGCTCGGGGTCGAGGCAAATCCGTGAATATCCCAATGGAATCGCGGCTTGTTTCGCAGGGACGCATGCGTTATAGAGCCGGCCAAATCCGTCATTGCCAGCATAGAGAACGGGCGCAAGCCGCCTTCAGGACATGCCATGAAAGCCGAAATTCACCCAAATTATCATATGATTACGGTCGTGATGACCGACGGCAGCGAGTACCAGACCCGCTCCACTTGGGGCAAGGCGGGCGACAAGCTGCACCTCGACATCGATCCCAAGTCGCACCCGGCCTGGATCGGCGGCGCCCAGCAGATCCTCGATCGCGGCGGCCGCGTCTCGCGTTTCCAGAAGAAGTTCTCGGGCTTCCTCAAAAAGGAATAGTCCTGCTGCAGCGGCGACGGCAAAACGCCCCCGTTTCGGGGGCGTTTTTGTTTTCCGCTTGCTGTCATTCCGGGGCACGCGAAGCGTGAACCCGGAATCTCGAGATTCCGGGTTCGGTGCTTCGCACCGCCCCGGAATGACTGAGTATCAAGGCTTACTGCTCGAATGCGGCCTTCAGGCGGTTGAGCTGCGGCACCAGCGGATTGCCGATCGTGGAGCGGTCAGCCATCGGCGAGTGGATCGTGCTGTCGAGGCGGCGGATGCGCGACTGCAGGCTCATCGAGCGCGCGATCAGACCCTGCAACTGCTCGGGCAGCTTCTCGATGGTATCCGCCGGGCCCGGATCGGCGGCCGAGAGTTTCACCTTGGTCTTCTCGCGATTGGCCTGGGTCAGCGTCATCTCGCCTTCCTTCACCGCGCGATGCAGGAGAAGCCAGGAGGCGAGCTGCATCAGGCGGGTGGTCAGCCGCATGCTTTCGGTCGCATAGGTGAGGCTCGCCGCACGGTCCAGCGCCTTGGCCTCGGCGCGGCCCGCGCCGTCGAGATAGGCTGCGGTCTCCTCGACCAGGTCCATGCCCTCGCGAAAAAGATTGCCGAACGCCGTGGAATTCGTGAGCCGCTCGCTGAACTGAACCAGCGCACCATCGCCCTGCAAACGATCGGTCATGGTTGACGCCTCTTAACGCTACAATTACCCCCGCCGGCCGAACGCCCCCGCCAGCTTATGCTGAACAAATCATTGCGCGAGCGGGACGAAGAGTCCAGCGGCAACGGTTTTTATGGTTTCCGAGCAGTGGGGCGGTTCTGAGAAAGCCCGACAGGAAGTGCGACGCAATGCGCAAAAAAAGAGCCGCCGTTTCCGGCGGCTTTTGAAGTTGATAACAGGGAGGCGTCAAACAGAGTGGACAGGAGCCACTCGGTGTCCAAACGAGGACGCTGTCAGTCATAAACGCGAAAGCTTAATCGATCGTAAAGAGGCGGATTTTTTTAGGGCTTATTAGCCATCTCGGCCATTGGCCGAGTTCTTCGCAGGTTTCGCAGCTTCGGCGAGGCCGAGCAGCTAACGCTTGAAAAAGCCGTCGGCCGCGTCCTTTGACGCGCGCTTCCTGGCGGCGGCTTCTTTCAGCCGTTCGATCTCGCTCGCAAGCAGCGCGATCCGCTCGGTCAACTCCTCGAGCGACAAAAGCGACAGGTCCTGCCCGACCTCGTGGGTGACTTTCTTGCGCGGCCGCTCGTCGTCATCCATTGGCATCGCCTGCTCCTTCCACTGTTGCAAGGGGCCTACCGGCTGGCTAATCAGGGTCGGCTTCAAAATCCAGCATCGTCGGGACAAATCATCATGGAAAAGCTGCCTGCGCAAATGACCGTTGTCGGCATCAGCACACCGGGCGGCCCCGAGGTGCTCCTTCCGGAAACCCGACCCGTCCCGGTTCCGCGCGAGGGCGAAATCCTGATCAAGGTGATGGCGGCGGGCGTCAACCGTCCCGACGTCTCGCAGCGGATGGGCCATTACCCGCCCCCGCCCGGCGCCTCCGATCTGCCGGGGCTCGAAGTTGCCGGCGAAGTGGTGGCGCTCGGCGCCAACTCAAAAAAGCACAAGCTTGGCGACAAGGTGATGTCGCTGGTCGCCGGCGGCGGCTACGCGCAATATTGCATCGCCCAGGACGCCCAGGCGATGGCGGTCCCGCCATCGCTTTCGATCAAGGAAGCCGGCGCGATCCCGGAAACCCTGATGACGGTCTGGCACAATGTGTTCGAGCGCGGCGCGCTGAAAAAGGGCGAGACGCTGTTGATCCATGGCGGTTCCTCCGGCATCGGCACCATGGCGATCCAGCTTGCCAAGGCGTTCGGCGCGAGGGTGATCGTCACCGTCGGCTCCAAAGAGAAGGCCGACGCCTGCACCAGGCTCGGCGCCGACCGCGCCATCAACTACAAGGCCGAGGATTTCGTCGCCGAGGTCAAGGCGGCAACCGAGGGAAGTGGCGCCAATGTCATCCTCGACATGGTCGGCGGCGACTATATCGAGCGCAACTACGAGGCCGCGGCAGTCGACGGCCGCATCGTGCAGATCGCCTTCTTGGGTAGCCCGAAGGCGACCGTCAATTTCACCAAACTGATGGTCAAGCGCCTCACCCACACCGGCTCGACGCTCCGCCCCCGTAGTAATGCGGACAAGGCGGCAATGGTCGCGGCGATCGAGGCCAAAGTCATGCCGTTGCTCCGCGAGGGGAAGGTGAAGCCCCTGATGGACTCGAGCTTTCCACTGGAAAAAGCGGCCGACGCGCACCGGCGCATCGAGACCTCCGAACATATTGGCAAAATTGTGTTACTGCTTTAGCGCCCGCGGCGGAAGGGTGTCCGGAAAGCCTTTGATTTCTCTCGCTTTCATGGCAATTATCGCACGACAAACGAACGCATCGGGGCGGGGTCCTGGCGCGCATCTTTCGTTTTACTCGCTTTATTCCGACTGAGCGTCGAACGCGGAGAACGGACATTGCGTTTGATCAGGTGCCTTGCGCCGCTCTTGCCGGTGCTAGGCCTCATGATTGTCGTCGCCGGCGCCCCGGCGCAGGCGCTTGACGCGGTCAGCGTTCGCGGCGATGCGCCCGCAATCGACCTCACAGGCGTGCTCGAGCACCAGCGCAGCGAAGGCGACCGCATCCAGGTCTCGACCGCGCCGGGCACTGACGGCATCGTCCGCCGCATCGAGGTGCGCGCCCGCGAAGGCGGCACGAACTGGGTGGTGTTCGCGCTCGCCAACAACACCGACGACCAGCTCGACCGCCTGATCGTGGCGCCGCATTACCGTATCGTCGCCTCCGGCCTGATGTGGCCCGACCTCGGGCTGTCGCGCATTGCGACGATCACGCCCTCGACCGGCGATCGCCCCGACCGCCAGGAGAACCCGACCGCCGACGTTTTCCGCATCACCCTCGACCCCGGCGCGGTGATCACCTTCGTCGCGGAGCTGCGCACCGACAAGCTGCCGCAGCTCTATCTCTGGGAGCCGGAGGCCTACAAGGACAAGGTCAATTCGTTCACGCTGTATCAGGGCATCGTGATCGGCATCTCCGGACTTCTCGCACTGGTGCTGACCATCCTGTTCGTGGTCAAGGGCTCGATCATGTTTCCCGCCGCCGCCGCGCTCGCCTGGGCGGTGCTGGTCTATATCGGCGTCGACTTCGGCTTCTGGGGCAAGGTGCTCGACATGTCGAACAACGCCGAGCGCGTCTGGCGCGCCGCGGGCGAGGCGATCCTGGCCGCGACCCTGCTCGTCTTCCTGTTCGCCTATCTCAACCTGTCCCGCTGGCATGTGCGCTATTCCCACATCACGCTGGGCTGGGTCACCTTCCTCGGCGCGCTGGTTGCGCTCGCATTGTTCGATCCTGCCGTGGCCTCCGGCATCGCGCGGATGTCGCTCGTTCTGATCGCCTTCGCCGGCTTTGCGCTGATCGTCTATCTCTCGACCCACGGCTTTGACCGCGCGGTGCTGTTGATCCCGACCTGGTTCCTCTTGGTGGTCTGGGTGATCGCCGCCGGCCTGACGGTAGCGGGCAGCGTCACCAACGACATCGTAGGCCCGGCCCTGCTCGGCGGCCTCGTACTGATCGTGATGCTGATCGGCTTCACCGTCATGCAGCACGCCTTTGCGGGCGGCGGCGCCACCACCGGCATCGTCTCCGACGTCGAGCGGCGCGCGCTTGCGCTTGCAGGAAGCGGCGACCTGATCTGGGACTGGGACGTCTCCGCCGACAAGGTCTTTACCAGCCCCGAGACCGAGAGCCTGTTGGGCCTGAAGCGCGGCACGCTCGAGGGCCCCGCCGCGAAATGGCTCGAGGTGCTGCATCCTCTCGACCAGGACCGTTTCCGCGCAGCCCTCGACAGCGTGCTCGACCAGCGCCGCGGCCGCCTGGTGCAGGATTTCCGCCTGCGCACGCCGGACGGCCACTTCATGTGGTTCGCGTTGAAGGCGCGTCCGGTGGTCGGCTCCGACGGCGAGGTCTCGCGCGTGGTCGGCACGCTCACCGACGTCACCGATATCAGGAACGCCGAGGAGCGCATGCTGCACGATTCCGTGCATGACAATCTCACCGGCCTGCCGAACCGCAAATTGTTCATGGACCGCCTCGGCGCGGTGGCGAATTTCGCCAGGACCATGCCGAACCTGCGGCCGACCCTGATGGTGATCGATCTCGACCGCTTCAAGCAGGTCAACGATTCCGTCGGCATCGCGGTCGGCGACTCCATCCTGCTGACGCTGGCGCGCCGCCTGACGCGCATCCTGAAACAGCAGGACACGCTGGCGCGGCTTGCCGGCGACCAGTTCGGCCTGATCCTGCTCTCCGAGCAGGATCCCGCGCGCATCACCGCTTTTGCGGAGACCATCCGCAAGACCATCCGCGCGCCGATCGCCTTCAACGACCGCGAGATCTTCCTGACCGCGTCGATCGGTCTTGCGTTGTCCGACCCGCAAACCCAGCTCTCCGACGAGATCATCAAGGACGCCGAGCTTGCGATGTATCATTCGAAGCGCATCGGCGGCGACCGCATCGATGTGTACAAGCCGGCCATGCGTGCGCGAAAAACCGATCGCCTCACGATCGAGAGCGAATTGCGCCGCGCCATCGAGCGGCAGGAGATCACCATCCTGTATCAGCCGATCGTCCGGCTGGAAGACCGCGCGATCGCCGGTTTCGAGGCGCTGGCGCGCTGGGATCATCCCAAGCTCGGGCGGATGTCGCCGATCGAGTTCATCACCGTCGCCGAGGAGATCGGGCTGATCGTCGATCTCGGCACCTTCGTGATGGACCAGACCGCGCGGCAGCTTGCGGTCTGGCAGCGCGCGATGCGTTCGCGGGAGCCGATCTTCGCCTCCGTCAACGTGTCCTCGCGGCAGCTCCTGCGCCACGATTTGTTGCACGACATCCGCACCGTGCTGTCGCGCTCCTCGGTGGCGCGCGGCACCTTGAAGCTGGAGCTCACGGAATCGCTCGTGATGGAAAATCCCGAGCACGCGGCGCAAATGCTGACGCGAATCCGCGAACTCGGCGTAGGCCTCTCGATCGATGATTTCGGCACCGGCCATTCATCGCTCGCCTATCTCCAGCGCTTCCCGTTCGACACGCTCAAGATCGATCAGTCCTTTGTACGCACCACGAGCCGCGGCACCCGTCCGGTGATCCTGAAATCGATCATTGCGCTCGCGCACGATCTGGGCATGGACGTCGTCGCCGAGGGCGCGGAGACGGACTCGGATGCCGTCGAGCTCTACCAGCTCGGCTGCGAATATGCGCAAGGCTTTGCCTTCGGCGAGCCGATGGATGCCGACGCCGCGATGCGCCTCCTGACCGAGGAGCGGCTGGAAGCGGCGAGCTGACGGGAGTGCAGCGGTGTGGCCCGGGTGAGCGAAGCGACACCCGGGATAAACCAGCATATCGCTGCGCTCATGCGGGCTACGATTACGATACTGTCCGGGCTCGCTTATCGCGTCCAGCCTATCCGGTCAGCTCGACTCAACAGGGGGCGGCGACGCCTGTTCTTCTTCGCGAGCCGCAGGGGCCGGCGCACGCTGCTTGACGTGCTTGCTGAAGATCCTGACCACGTAACCATCGACCGGCGGAGCCTGGGCATACAGATCGGATGCAATTGTTTCAATGTCGTCCCGCAGCGACAGGAATTGGGCCTGTCTCGCGCTGTTTTCGGTGCCGATCACGCCCGCAAGCTCATCCATGGCGGCGTCGCTGATCTGACAGGGCACGACCTTTCCTTCGTTCAGCATCGTGAACTTGAACGCCAGCCGCTCACTGTCGTGACCGATGATCTTGTCGCGCGTTAGTGGCATCGACCATTCTCACTGCGTGGTTCCATCTGACCGTTGACGCCGGGTTCATGTCAACCTCTTCGGCCCCGTCATCGCTTGGCCGGCGCGCCGCCATTCCGAGCCCGCGCGAGGCGGACCCTTTTCCAAAATTGTGGCTGGGGGGCGCCTTCTTTGAGCCAAAGATCTGACCACTTCCTGAGAGCCCATTGATGTAAGGTATTGAGATGCTTAGGCCCATTTGTCTCGCCCTACTTTGTCTGTTTCTTGTCGGCGCGCTGCTTGCCGTGCGGACAACCATTGCAGCGCGGGCCATAGCGGAACCGGCCGTCTCGGAGGCAGCTCCTGACGCCATTCCTGAGGCGGACGACGATTCCCCGCCGCTCGCCAAATCGGACAGGCTTCCCATGGTCGATCTTGATGCCAAACGGGTGCCCGTGATCCCGATCGAAGTCGCTCCGGCCGAGAAGGCAGCGGACACGCTGAAAGAGACCAAGCTGCAGGAGGCACCGACGGCAGAGACGAAGCCAACGGAAACACCGAAGGCAGAGTCAAAGCTAAAGGAGACACCGAAGGCAGAGCCAAAGCCAAGGGAGGCACCGAAGCCAGAGGAAACCATAAGCTGGCACTGGCACGTCGGCTCCAAAATATCCAAGCGCACCGGCAAGCCTGTCCAATAGGTGCGATGCGCTTTTTCAGAAGCGGGCGCTGCGCGACGTACCGCTCTTACGGCTTCGGCGAATGCCACTTCCGCGGCGGCGGCGAATAGGTCCTGAAGCGGGCGAGCATCGGCTCGACCGCGGGCTCGACGATCAGCATGTCCAGATAGTTCCGCGTCAAGAATCCTTCCGTGACGATCTTTTCGATCAATGCCAGCAGCGGATGGAAGAAATCCTTCACATTGAGAAGCCCGCAGGGTTTTGCGTGAATGCCGAGTTGCGCCCAGGTCCACTGCTCGAAGAATTCCTCGAAGGTGCCGGCGCCGCCGGGAAGGGCGATAAAACCGTCGGCGAGGCTCTCCATCGTCTGCTTGCGCTCATGCATGCTCTCGACCACGCGAAATTCGCTCAAACCCGGATGAGCAAGCTCGCGTTCGAATAGCGCACGCGGCATGACGCCGATGACGCGACCGCCCGAGGCCAGTGCGGCTTCAGCGACCGCGCCCATCAGGCCGACCTTGCCGCCGCCATAGACCAGCGTCAGGCCCGCGCGCGCCAGCGTCTCGCCGGCCGACACGGCTGCATTCAGATAAGCGGGATCGCGGCCCACATTCGAGCCGCAAAAGACGCAAACGGATTTCACGAGGAGCCTCCCTCCGTTGAATCAAGCCAATGCCGTTGCGAAGCGCGATCTAGCACATGTCGGCGATTCGAACGAAGCACCGATCGTCGGAGTTCGACAACACGGCCGATCCGGACCGTCACCGCTCGGTGTCGCGCGGATCATCCGCGCGGGCCTTGCTGCGTTTCCCCGCCTTGGCTAGGCTTTCGGCAAAATAGATGCTGGAGGCCCTCGTGACACAATCCGACGATGCGAAAATTTCCGAAGACCGCCGCGAGGCGCTGCGCTACGCGCTCGCGCTCGGCAGCGGCGCCGCATTGACATCGGCGCTGGCAAGCCCGGCATCGGCGCAAGGCTCCGCCGATAACACGCTCGACCGCATCCGCGCCGACAAGGCATTGCGGATCGCCGTGCTGCCGGGCGAACTGCCCTACTTCAACAAGGATCTTGCGACCGGCACCTGGTCGGGCTTCTCGATCGAGATGGCCAACGACATTGCGAAGCTCCTCGACGTCAAGCTCGCCTATACCGAATCCACCTACGGCAATTCGATCCTCGATTTGCAGGCCAACAAGATCGACCTCGGCTTTGCCCTCAATCCGACGCCGCAGCGGGCGCTGGTGGTCGATTTCACCAGCCTCGTGTTTCCGCATCCGTTCGGCGCGATGCTGAGGAAGGGATTGGAGGCGAAGACCTGGTCCGACATCAACAAGCCCGAGGTCAACATCGCAGTCGACGTCGGCTCCGCCAACGAGGCGGTGGCGCGGCGCTTTGCGCCGAACGCTTCGATCAAGTCGATGAAGTCGCGCGACGAGGTGATGCTCGAGATGGCGTCGGGGCGCGTCGATTGCGTGGTCAACGCGCTGGTGCTGGGCCTGACCGCGATCGCCAAGAATCCGAACCTGGGCACCTACAAGATCCTGCAGTCGCCGGCGGTCACCATCGCCAGCAGCATGGCGGTGCGGCGCGAGAGCGACAAGCGCTGGCGCGACTTCCTCTCGGTGTGGGTCGACTACAACCGAGGCGTCGGACAGATGCGGGAATGGTTCGTCAAGGGGCTGGCGCTGAGTGGCGTGAAGCCGGAAGACGTACCGGTGGAGTTGAATATCTGAGGCTGCCTTTGCGCTGAAGCGAACAAGGTTATCGTCATTGCGAGCCAACGGGTCGCGCGAACGCGCGCCCGATGACGGGCTCCGCGAAGCAATCCAGCGCCCTTGGTGAGACGCTGGATTGCTTCCGCCTACGCGCAAGAGCGCTTCGGCGGACTTCTCCCCGGCGTAGCTCGCATGAGCCGAGCGTAGACGGGTCGTCGCTTCGCTCCTCCGCAATGACGGCGAACAAGCGCAGGGATTATCCGACCTAGGCCCTGTCATAGGTCATGCCGCGCTCGAACCGGCGCGCAAGCAACGTCGCCGGAAACAGGATCGCGAAATAGATCAGCGCCACCACGGTGTAGACCTCCAGCGGCCGATAGGTGTCGGCGTTGATCAGCGTCGCGTTGTAGACGAGGTCCGGCACGGCGATCACCGACACCAGCGACGTGTTCTTGAGCTGCGTGACGGATTGATTGACGTAAGGCGCCATCATCGGCTTCAGCGCCTGCGGCAGGACCACGAGGCGGAGCAGACGCCAGCCGCGCAGGCCAAGCGCGTGGCCGGCGTCCCACTGGCCGCGCGGCACGCTTTCGACCGAACCACGCACGATCTCCGCGTAGAAGGCACCGCCATAGAGCGTAAGCACGCTGACGGCTGCGACATGGGCTGGGATGTTGACGCCGAGCACGACCGGGAAGGCGTAATAGAACCAGATGATCTGGACCAGCAGCGGCGTGCAGCGGAACAGTTCGATATAGGCAACCAGCAGCCAGTCGATCAAAGGCAGCCGTGCGACCCGAAGCATGCCGACAATGAGGCCGAGCACGGTGCCGAGCACGATCGTGCCGATCGTATAGGCGATGGTCCAGCCGAGCCCGAGCCAGAACAAATGGCTGTACTTGGCGAGGATGGCAAAGTCCCAAACGTAGTGCATGCCTGCTCCAGTTTGGTCTTCAGAGATAGCGGCGCGGCGAAAACGGCGTGGCGTCGAAAGGCGGCGGTTCGCCTGCGATCATTGCCGCAATCGCTTCGCCCGTCGCAGGCCCCGTCGTGAATCCGATATGCTGGTTGCCGAACGCAAACCAAAGCCCGGAATGACGCGGCGCCGGCCCGATCATCGGCAGGCTGTCCGGTAACGTCGGCCGCGACCCGCGCCAGGGCTCGGCGACGGCGTCGCCGAATTCGACAACTTCGCGCGCCGCCGCAACCGACCGCTCCAGTTGAGCGAACGACGACGGCGCGTCGCGATGGGTGAGCTCGACGCCGGAGGTGACGCGGATTCCATTCTCCATCGGCGTCATCAGAAATCCGGTTTCGGCGTCGTGAATCGGGCGCAGCAATTTTCGCAAAGGGTTCGGCCGAAACTCCCGGTGATAACCGCGCTCGGTCGCAAGCGGCACGCGATAGCCGAGCACCCGCAACAGATCGGCAGACCACGGCCCCAGCGCGACCACGACATGGTGCGCGCCAAGCTCGTCATCGGCAAGGATCACGCGCCAGCCATCGGCTTCCGGCGCGATTGCCTCGATCTGCGAACGGCGGATCGTCCCGCCCGCGCCCTCAAACATCCGCGCGTAGGCCTTCACGACATTGCCCGGCGAATCCACCGACGCGGTCTGGGTGTGCAGAAGCCCGACCTGGTAGACCGGCAGAATGTCGGGTTCGAGCGCCGAGATCGCCTGGCGATCGAGCAGCTCGCTCTTGATGCCGTACTCCGCGAGCGCGGCCTGCTGCGCTCTGGCCGCATCGTGCGCGTCGCCGCGCCATGCCTTGAGCCATCCGGTCTCGCGGATGCGCTCGGGAATGCCGGCCTGCACCACCCATTCCCGATGCAGCTTCAGCGACGGCACGATCAGGCTCTGCAGCGCGGTCGCGCGCGGCTTGACGCGTGACGGCACGGCATTCGCCAGAAAGCGCGCAACCCAGCCGGCGTTCCGGATCGACCAGAGCGGATCCCAGCGCAGCGCGGGATGGCGGTTCATCACATATTTCGGCAGTGCGTCCCACAGCGAAGGCACATTGAGCGGAAAGATCGAGCCGCTCGAGAGAACCCCGGCATTGCCGTAGGACGTCTCGCTGCCCGCCTCTCGCCGGTCGACGAGGATCACCGAAAAACCCCGTTGCCGCGCGGCAATGGCCGTCGACACACCGACGATACCCGCGCCGAGCACGACAATGTCCGCGTCCTTTGTGGTGTTGTCCGGCATTCGGCCCGCCCCTAAAAAACTCACCTCAACGTCAAACCGCCGTCGACCGGCAACAGCGCACCCGTAATGTGGGACGCCTCTGCCGACAACAGAAAGACGACGAGCGCGGCCACCTCGTCGGGCTCGGCGAGCCGCGCCTGCGGATTGGCTTTGGCAGCGGCCTGCCAGGCCTGCGCGTCAAGAGCGCCGGTAAGTCCGGCATCTTTCCGCGTATAGCCGGGCACGACGATGTTGGCGGTTGCACCGGAAGGAGCAAGCTCGATCGCAAGACACTTAGTCAGCGCTTCCAGCGCGGCCTTGGCCGCCGCCGAGCCCGGATAGATCGAGCCCGGCGCGAAACGATGCGCTCCAAAACTCGAGATCGCGACCACGCGTGCCAACGGCCGCAAAAGGTCCGTCATCGCCGCGGCCGCGAGCTCATGGAACGAGGCGGCCATCACTGCAAAGGCGCGCTGGAGCTTTTCGGGCGGCAATTCCTGGAAACTCCGCCGGTCGGCAAAGCCCGCGGCATGCACGATCGCGTCCACCGGACCGAACGAGGCGCGCGATGCGCGAACGAGTGCGGCCGCGGTGCCTTCGGTTGCGAGATCGCCGAAGCAGATTTCGACCCTTGCGCCGGCATTCGCGCATTCCGTTGCAACCGCCGTCAACCGCCCGCGTCCGGCCTCGTCGGCCCCCTGCCCGTGCAACATCAGGCACTGATCGGCCGCCGCCAGCCGCCGCGCGACGGCAGCTCCAATCCCGGAGCCGCCGCCGGTGATGATCGTTGTCCGCATGAACGGTCGTTTCGAGCGCTCTTGAAGGGGCGACTATAGTTTTCCCGATTTCAAATGCCAATGATTGCACGCCACCGCCTTGCAAAATAGCGCAGCGTCGTGGAGCATGAGGATCAAGCAATCCGAGGGCGGGAGGACGACATGAAAGCTCAGCGATCAGCTGCGGGCGCGATGACGGTCGCAGCCCTTTTGTGCGCGACCCCCGGCGGCTACGCCCAGTCGACCGATCAGCCGACCTATCTCGTGACCTATATCGAAACCGCGCCGAAGGCCGCGACCGAGGCGCGCGACCTGATCGTCGCACGCTGCGCGAGCGCGCGTAAAGCAGCCGGCCTCGCGCAAGTCGAGGCCTTTGCCCGCACGGGCTATCCGAGCCAGTTCGCGATGCTGGAGCAGTGGCAAACCATCAAGGCAAAAGACGATTTTGCCGCGACCGATGACGCCAAGACCTTTCTCGCGCGGCTGTCGCCGCTGATGGTCGCGGGTTATGACGAGCGCATCCATGTGCCGCTCACTATCGGCGCATCGATCCCCGCGCCGGCCGATGCGGTGGTGGCATTGACCCATGTCGATCTGATTCCGACCTCCAAGGACGCCGGGGTCCCGATGGTGAAGGCGTTCGCGGAGCAAAGCCGCGGTACGAGCGGCAATCTCCGCTTCGACGTGCTGACCCAGGCGAGCCGGACCAACCACATGACGGTGGTGGAGAGCTGGTCGACGGCGGCGGCGAAGGATGCGCATATCGCGGAACCCTTCGTAAGATCGTTCCGCGAAACGCTGATGCCGATGAGTGGAAGTCTCTACGACGAGCGCGTGTACAGCCCTCTGCATTGCTGACCGAGGCGTGCCGGCCACGATCGCCGCACGCGCTAACGTCGCTTCCCGGCAGCGGACATCCGCTTGAACTTCACGCGCCGGCCGTCGGGCATGCGGGTCGCCACATAGCCCGCCGCCAGGCAGGCCTCGCGCTGCGGCATCTTCTCCTGCGGACTGCGCAGGCTGTCCCACCAGGACGCGCGCTGTGCCGCCCGCGGCAGCGCGGCGCCTATGATCTCCTCGACCTGCTCGAAGCTCAAGACCAGTTCGGGCAGGGTCTGCTTCTTCAGATAATCGCGCAGCGCGTCGTAGTCGTTCACGGCCTTCCCGTCGTTCGCTGGCTTTCACTCGTGGATCGCGTTTGTTTCTGATCCCTCAACCAATCGTTAACCGATTAACGCATGGTTGTCCTCATTTAAGGCGTTCGCAACGTTTGTGGCGCATCCAACCAGCCCGGGAGCTGAAAAGCAGATGCGATTTGGACGGCGCAAGGACAGGGCCAAACAGACGCCCAAACACCCCTGGCGACTATCGGCAAAGCTGCTGATCGCCTCGTCGATCGTAACAGTCCTCGGCTTTTCCGCGATCTGCGCCAGCATCATGCTGGACACGCGGCATGGCGAAGTGCAGCTGGCGCGTCAGTCCCTGGAAAACCTCGCGGCCACCGTCGACGCCGACATTGGCCGCAACATCGAGCTCTACGACCTGTCGCTGCGAGCCGTTGCCAGCAACATGGTGCTGCCGGAGATCAACGACGTCTCCAAGACGATCCGCCACCTCATCCTGTTCGACCATGCGGCGACCGCGAATTATTTCGGGTCGATCCAGGTGTTCGACGCCGAGGGACGGCTGCAGATCGACGCCTCGACGCTCGATCCCGTGGCGGAGAACCGCGCCGACGAGGAGTATTTCCAGGTTCATCGCAATCGGGACGACGTCGGACTCTATATCAGCCGCCCGATGCTGCACCGGGGCGCCTATGCGGTCGTGCTGAGCCGCCGCATCACGGCCGCCGACGGCCATTTCCTCGGCGTGGTCGCGGGCTCGATCCGCTTCAGCTATTTCCACGAGCTGTTCGGCCGCCTCAACCTGAGGGAAGGCGATACCATCTGCGTGCTGCGGCGCGACCGCACCATCATCATGCGCACGCCGTTCGACCTCGACGTCATCGGCAAGAAGCTCGGCGAGATGCCGCGCGGCAAGGTGCCGGCGTTGGCGGAAGGCAGCTCCTATTCCGGCGTCGGCCCGATCGACGATATCCCCCGCCTCTATGTCCGCCGCGCCAGCAACAACCCCCTCATCGTCGTGGTTGGCAAGCCGCTGGACGACATTTTGGAATTGTGGCGCAGGCAGGCGCTGCGGATCGGCGCCGCCGAGATGGCGCTGATCGCCTTCGTGCTCGGGGTGACGATGTTTCTGGCGCGCGAGATCGGCCGCCGCGCCGATGCCGAAGACAAGCTGGAGGAGCTTGCCACCACGGACGCGCTCACGGGTTTGCGCAACCGGCGCAAGTTCGACGTCACGATCGACAGCGAATGGCGGCGCGCAATGCGCTACAAGACGCCGTTGTCGCTGCTGATGATCGATGCCGACCACTTCAAGACGTTCAACGACACCTTCGGTCATCAGGCCGGCGACCAGGTGCTGGTCGGGATCGCGATCTGCATCTCCGATTCGGTAAGGCGATCCGGCGATTGCGTGGCGCGCTATGGTGGCGAGGAATTCGCCGTGCTGCTGCCGGGACAAACCATCAAGGAAGCGTGCCAGGTCGCCGAGACCATCCGCACCAAGGTGCAGGTCTGGTCGGACGACAACACGATCTCGACTGTCAGCATCGGGATCGCCGGCGTAACGCCCAGCGCCGGGATGGATTGGCATCAATTCATCCACGCCGCCGACAGCGCGCTCTATGCGGCGAAAGCCGCCGGGCGCAATCGCTGCGCTCTCGCCAGGGGGCCGGGCCTGTCGCTTGCGGCTTAGGCTGCCGAACACGTCATTGCGAGCGCAAGCCAAGCAATCCAGAATGGCACGGCAAAGACCGGATTGCTTCGTCGCTCCTCGCAATGACGGTTAAAGCTCGAGCGCGCTCATCTCACTCATTGAAGTACCGCTTCATTTCCGCGCGCAAACCGTCGCGCAGATCGGCGCGCGCCATGCCGTAGGCGATGTTGGCGCGCAGGAAGCCGGCTTTCGAGCCGCAATCGTGCCGTTCGCCTTCGAACTCGACGCCAAAGAATTTCTGCATCCCTGCAAGACCGATCATGGCGTCGGTGAGCTGGATCTCGCCGCCCGCACCGCGCTCGTGCCTGGCCAGGATCGCGAAAATCTCCGGCTGCAGGATGTAGCGCCCGGTGATGGAAAAATTCGACGGCGCAGTCCCCTTCGCCGGCTTCTCCACCATGCCGTCCACCTCGAACATCCTTGCCTTGGCATGACGCTGGCCGACACCGCAGATGCCGTATTGATGCGCCTGGTCGGCGGGCACTTCCTGCACCGCGAGCAGGTTTGATTTTTCCGGCAGATGACTCGCGGCCTCGATCATCTGCGCAAGGCAGCCCGGCCTATTGAGCACGAGTTCATCCGGCAAAAGGACCGCAAACGGCTCGTCGCCCACGATGTCGCGGGCGCACCACACCGCATGGCCAAGGCCCAGCGGCGCCTGCTGGCGGGTAAAGCTCATGGCGCCGGCCTCGGGCTGGTCGCGCGCCAGGATCTCCTGCTCGGTCTTCTTGCCGCGGGCGGCGAGCGTGGCGTCGAGTTCGAACATGCGGTCGAAATGATCCTCGATCACGCCCTTGTTTCGGCCGGTGACGAAGATGAAATGCTCAATGCCGGCTTCCTTGGCCTCGTCGACGACATATTGAATCAGCGGCTTGTCGACGATCGTCAGCATTTCCTTCGGCATCGCCTTGGTGGCGGGCAGGACGCGGGTGCCGAGACCGGCGACGGGGAAGACGGCTTTGCGGATCTTCATGGCGATATGGCTGATACCTGAAGGTGGGCGGGGTCGCCGTTGGTAGCCGGTTTTGTCCGGGGAACAAAGGCAGAAACTGCCGGCCAAGACGAAAACTGAAGTTTTGCTAAATTGCTGCCTTGTTAAACTTTTGGAAACCGCAAGCGAAGCCTCCTGAAAGCCTCAAATTGAGGGCAGCGGGTGGGGATCATGAGTCAACCAGAAGGATATCGGTTCCTGGCGGCCGCCGCGATCGCGGCCGGCCTGCTGCTGTCCGGACCGACGATGGCGCAATCCTCCGGCGGCGGACTTTCCAACCTGTTCGGCGGCATATTCTCCGGCCAAAGATCCGATACCCAGCCGCCGCCGCAAGCCGCGCCGGGGTCGACACCCTGGAGCGGCGAGGACGGTGCGTCCGGCCATCCCCTGATGACGGCGGCGGCAATCCGGCAGGCAGCCGCGAATTTCGACAATTGCGTCGCTTCCATGTGGCCGGAGGCCGCCCGACGCGGCATCACCCAGGACAATTTCCAGCGCTTCACGGCGGGCCTGTCGCCCGACCTTCGCATCATGGACCTGATGGATGCGCAGCCGGAATTCACCAAGTCGATCTGGGACTATCTCGACATCCTGGTCAACGACAACCGCCTTGCCAAGGGCAAGGAGGTGCTCGCCAGATACAAGACCCAGTTCGACGCAACCGAGAAGGCCTATGGCGTCGACCGGACGATCATCGCAGCGATCTGGGGCATCGAATCCAACTATTCGACCCAGATCGGCGATCGCAGTGTGCTGCAATCGACCGCGACGCTTGCCTGCATCGGCCGCCGCCAAGCCTACTTCAGGGAAGAGTTTTTGTCGGCGCTGGAAATCCTCAACCGCGGCGATCTGCGGGTGGAGCAGATGCGCGGCTCCTGGGCCGGCGCGTTCGGCCCGACGCAATTCATGCCGACCGCCTTCAAGCGCTATGCCGTCGATGCCAACGGCGACGGCCGCAGGGACGTCGTCGACGACCCCGCCGACCTGATTGCATCCACCGCCAACAATCTGAAGAGGGACGGTTGGCAGACGGGCCAGACCTGGGGCTACGAGGTTACCGTTCCGCAGGGCTTCAACTACATGTTGGCTGACCGCTCCAGGATGATGACCATGACCCAATGGGAACATCTCGGCATCAAGCGCGCCAATAACCAGCCGTTCCCGCACCCCAACGACAAGGCCTATCTCCTGGCACCCGCCGGCGCCGAAGGGCCCGGCTTTCTGATGCTGCAGAATTTCCGCGTGATCATGAAATACAATCCGGCGGAGGCCTACGCGCTCGCAATCGGTCATTTTGCCGACCGGTTGCGGGGTGGACAGCCGTTCGTGCAGCAATGGCCTCGACAGGAGCGCGAATTGTCGCGGGCCGAGCGGCTCGAGCTGCAGCAGCTTCTGGCCCAGCGAGGCTTCTACCGCGGCACGCCGGACGGCCAGTTCGGTGGGGAAACCCGGCAAGCGCTGCGCAATTTCCAGGCCTCCATCGGCACGCCGGCTGACGGCTTTGCGACCGCGCAAGTGCTGGAGAAGCTGCGGGGAAACTGAAACCGGCGTTTTTCGTTATAAACGGACCCAAAAACCACGTTTGGACGAAAGTGGCGAGCTTCGGAACACAAGCCTTGACGGGGGGCCACGGGGCTCTCTTTATGAACAAGGAATCTGCCCGCGTGAGGCCTGATTCCGCTATTATCATTATCGCTGATCATCTTCCTTG
>Ga0335080_10001167_pt1 | contig 25337 bp, 18 predicted proteins | sample Lox_Sample_34_FD_206720 | JGI IMG/M metagenome (GOLD analysis project Ga0335080, IMG submission 206720) | Soil microbial communities from Loxahatchee National Wildlife Refuge, Florida, United States - Lox_Sample_3.4 | ecosystem: Environmental > Terrestrial > Soil > Wetlands | place: USA... | reverse complement strand
TCTCGTCGAATCCCCAAGCGGCAAGGCACCGTTCCTGATCGCCGAGCATCACGAGGACGCATCGGCGCCGACCGTCCTGATGTACGGCCATGGCGATGTCGTCGACGGCATGGTCGGCGAGTGGCGCGGCGGGCTCGATCCCTGGCGGACCACGCAGATCGACGGTCGCGTCTATGGCCGGGGCACGGCGGACAACAAGGGCCAGCACTCGATCAATCTCGCTGCACTCCGCGCGGTGCGCGCGGCGCGGGGCGGCAAGCTCGGCTTCAACGCCAAGTTCATCGTCGAGATGGGCGAGGAGATCGGTTCGCCCGATCTGAACAAGGTGTGCGCAGCGTTGCGCGACGAGTTGAAGGCCGATGTCTTTGTCGGCTCCGACGGGCCGCGGCTCGCCGCAGATCGTCCCACCGTATTCCTGGGCTGCCGCGGCGGCATCCGCATCCATCTCGATGTGAATTTGCGGGAGGGCGGACATCATTCCGGCAATTGGGGCGGTGTGCTCGCCAACCCCGCCACCATCCTGTGTAACGCGATCGCGGCTCTGGTCGATGGGCACGGGCGTCTCAGGCTCGACGCGCTGAAACCGCCGCGGCTCACCAACCAGATCAAGAGTTTTCTTGCCGATGTCGAGATCAAGCCGCTGCCGGAGGAGCCGTCGCTGTCGGAGAATTGGGGCGAGGAGGGACTGTCCGCCGCAGAGCGGCTCTATGCCTGGAACACGCTCGAGGTGCTGGCGATGTCCTCAGGCAATATCGAGAAACCGGCGAACGCCATCCCCGGCCACGCCCGCGCCGTGCTGCAGCTTCGTTTTGTCGTCGGCACCAGATACGACCAGGTCGTCGATGCCGTGCGGGCGCATCTTCACGCCAACGGCTTTCCGATGGTCGAGGTCAGCGCGACGCAGAGTTTTATCGCCTCCCGCACGGATTTCGACAGCCCCTGGATTGCATGGGCGGCGGACTCGATTGCCCAGACCACCGGAAAGGCGCCGGCGGTGTTGCCGAATTTCGGCGGCTCGCTGCCGAACGACGTGTTTTCGGAAACGCTGGGACTACCGACGATCTGGGTGCCGCACTCCTATGCAGGCTGCTCTCAGCACGCGCCCGACGAGCACATTTTGCTTGGCGTGACCGAGGAGGCGCTCGGCATCATGGCGGGGCTGTTCTGGGACCTCGGCGAGATGGCGCGGCCCTTGCAGGGCGCAGGTCGGTAAAAGGGACCTCAAGATGGCGATTTCTGCGGAAACGGAGTTGACGCGGATCGTCCCGCCGGCGGCGAAGAAAAACCTCACCCGACTGATCGTTGCGACCTCGCTCGGCAATGCGTTGGAATGGTTCGACATCTCCGTCTACGCCTATTTCGCCGTCTACCTCTCGAAGGCGTTCTTCCCGGCGAACGACCAGACCACATCGCTGCTTCTGACCTTTGGCACCTTCGGGCTGACATTCCTGGCGCGGCCGATCGGCGGCGTGTTGCTCGGCACCTACGCCGATCGTTACGGGCGCAAGGCATCGCTGCTTGTGTCCATCGTCATGATGACTTTTGGCACGCTCGCAGTTGCCCTGATGCCGACTTTTGCGCAAATCGGCGTGCTTGCGCCGCTGCTCGTCATCATCGCACGCCTGGTGCAGGGATTTTCAGCCGGCGGCGAGTTCGGCAGCTCCACCGCCTTCCTGGTCGAGCATATGCCGGGACGGCGCGGCTTTGTCGCGAGTTGGCAGTTCGCGAGCCAGGGCCTGAGCTCGTTTTTCGGAGCCGGCTTCGGGGCGCTATTGTCCTCGACCTTGAGCGAGGCCGATCTGCAGAGCTGGGGCTGGCGCATCCCGTTCCTGTTCGGCGTCCTGATCGGGCCGATCGGCCTCTATATCCGCAATCACATCGAGGACGCAACGACGCCTCCGGCAGCCAAGCACGACACGCCGGCTCGCACCGTTTTCATGGAGCAGAAGCTCCGCGTCATCCTCGGCATCGGCGCGCTCGCGATCTCGACCGCGGTCAACTATCTCATCATCTACATGCCGACCTATGTGGTCAAAACATTGAACCTGCCGCCGGTCATCGGCTATGTCGCGGCCTTTGCGGCCGCGATCGCAGCCATGCTGCTCAATCCCGTCGCGGGCCATATCTCCGACCGGGTCGGGCGCACAATTTACCTGATCACCATCGGCGTGCTGCTGCTGTTCTCGATCTTTCCCCTGTTCCTGCTGCTCACGAGCAGGCCGACGCCGGCCACCATCGTGATCGCCGTGCTGGCGCTCGGCACGCTTAAGGCGCTTTATCTCGGTGCGCTTGCGGCGCTGATGTCGGAATTATTCCCGCCAGCGACCCGCGCCACGGGATTAGGCTTGAGCTACAATATCGGCGTCACCGCCTTTGGCGGCATGGGGCCCGCAATCATGACGTGGCTCGGCAGCTTTGCCCTGATCGGCGAGCTTGCGCCCGGCTACTATTTGACGACGGTCTGCATCCTGAGCCTTTTGGCGCTTGTCACAATCCGGCGGACCGCGGCGGACTCCCATCGGTAAGCGCTCAACCGCCCAAAAGTCACATTCAATTCCGGCCCGGTTTATGCAAGCATTTCCAGGCAGGCCATCCAGAACGGGGAGAGGATACATGAAACAATTGCAAATCCTGGGCGTGGTGCTCGCGGTCGGCCTCGGTTTGAGCGGAGCCCGCGCCGAAGAGCTGACGGGGACGCTGAAGACCATCAAGGAAACCGGCGCGCTCACGATCGGCTATCGCGATTCCTCCATTCCCTTCTCCTATCTCGACGACAATCAAAAGCCGATCGGCTTTGCTCTTGATATTTGCTACAAGATCGCCGACGCCATCAAGGCCGAGCTCAAACTCGACAAGCTCGAGGTCAAGATGAACCCGGTGACGTCGTCCACCCGCATTCCGCTGATTGCCAACGGCACCGTCGATCTCGAATGCGGCTCGACCACCAACAATGCGGAGCGTCAGAAGCAGGTCGCCTTCACCAACACCCATTTCCTGACCGCGAGCCGTTTCGCTTCCAAGAAGGCGAACAACCTGACCATGATCGACGATCTGAAGGGCAAGACCGTCGTCTCGACCGCCGGCACGACCAACATCAAGCAGCTCACCGAGGCCAATGCGGCGCGCAACCTCGGCATCACCATCATTCCGGCGAAGGAACACGCCGAGGCATTCCTGATGGTCGAGACCGATCGTGCGGCAGCCTTCGTGATGGACGACATCCTGCTCGCGAGCTTTATTGCGGGATCGAAGGACCCGAGCGCCTACACCATCTCCAAGGACGCCTTCTCCAAGCCCGAGCCCTACGGGATCATGCTGCGCAGGGACGATCCAGCCTTCAAGAAGGTGGTCGATGCCGCAACCGCCAAGCTCTACACCTCGGGCGAGGGCCAGAAGCTTTACGACAAGTGGTTCATGTCGAAGATTCCGCCGAAGGGTCTCAATCTCAACACGCCGATCGGAGCGGAGTTGAAGTCAGAGTTCGCAAAGCCGTCGGATTCGCCGGACCCGGATTCCTACAAGGCGATGTGAACCAGATTAGCGAAATGAAATCGAGCAGCATCCGCAATGGCGGTCTGCTCCCTCCCCTTTTGGGCCCCAACGGGAGAGGTGAAGCGAGCTTTCGCCCGTGAACTATCACTGGAACTGGCACATTTTCTTCGAGCCGGACCCGACCGGGGCGACCACCTATCTCGATCTGCTGTTGCAGGGACTGCTGCTCACGATCGAGACCGCGTTGTTTGCCTGGGTGATCGCGCTCGTGTTCGGTTCGATCGTCGGCGTGTTGCGCACGCTGCCGTCGAAAACCGCATCGTGGATCGGCTTTTTCTACGTCGAATTCTTCCGCAACATGCCGCTTTTGGTGCAGCTCTTCCTCTGGTTCTTCGTGCTGCCGGAGTTGTTGCCGCGCGCAGCCGGCCTCTGGCTGAAACAGCTTCCGCACGCCTCGTTCTATACCGCGGCTATCGGCGTCGGGCTGTTCATGTCGGCGCGCGTCGCCGAGCAGGTACGCGCCGGCATCGGATCGCTGCCGCGCGGGCAAGGGCAGGCGGCGACCGCGCTCGGGCTCAACACCGCGCAAACCTACGCCTACGTGCTGCTGCCGATGGCGTTTCGGATCATCCTGCCGCCGCTGACGTCGGAATTCCTCTCGACCATCAAGAATACATCGGTCGCCATCACCATCGGCCTCCTCGAACTGACCGGCCAGGCGCGCTCGATGCAGGAATTTTCCTTCCAGGTGTTCGAGGCCTTCACGGCGGCGACCCTGCTCTATCTTCTGCTCAATCTCGTCGTCGTCGCCGGCATGCGCTTTCTCGAGCGCGCGGTTGCGATCCCCGGTTATATCTCGGGGAAGTGAGCGGCAGCCATGTTTTCCAATTTCGACTTCGACGTCATCCGCCGCGCGCTCCCTTACCTGTTCTACGAGGGCATGACCTTCACGTTGACGCTGACCGCGCTTGCAGCGCTCGGCGGACTCGCGTTCGGGACCATGCTTGCCCTGATGCGCCTGTCGGGCCTCAGGCTGCTCGGACGGATCGCGGGACTTTACGTCGACCTGATGCGGTCGCTGCCGCTGGTGCTGGTGATCTTCTGGTTCTATTTCCTGGTCCCCTATATCGGGCAATGGTTCACCGGCGCCTCGCGGCCGATCCATGTCGGCGCGTTTGCCTCTTCGCTGATCACCTTCATCATGTTCGAGGCCGCGTATTTCTCCGAGATCATGCGCGCCGGCATCCAGTCGATCTCCAGGGGCCAGCCGGCCGCGGCGCAGGCGCTCGGCCTGACCTACAGCCAGACCATGCGCTACGTCGTGCTGCCGCAGGCTTTCCGCAACATGCTGCCGGTGCTATTGACCCAGACCATCGTGCTGTTCCAGGACACCTCGCTCGTCTATGTGCTGTCGATCCCGGACTTCCTGGGCGCGGCCTCGAAGGTGGCGCAGCGCGACGGGCGTCTGGTCGAGATGTACCTGTTCGCCGCGCTGGTTTATTTCACCATCTCCTGTGTCGCCTCCTTCGGCGTCCGCCGTCTGCAGGCGCGCATCGCCATTGTCCGTTAGCGGGGTCGCATGATCGAGATCAGCCATGTCGACAAATGGTACAATGCGACTTTTCAGGCGCTGAAGGATTGCACGACCTCCGTCGCCAAGGGCGAGGTGGTCGTGGTCTGCGGTCCCTCGGGATCGGGAAAATCGACGCTGATCAAATGCGTCAACGCGCTCGAGCCGTTTCAAAGCGGCGAGATCTTGATTGACGGCATCAAGGTCAATGACCCCAGGACCAACCTGCCGAAGCTGCGCGCCAGGGTCGGCATGGTGTTCCAGCACTTTGAATTGTTTCCCCATTTGCGCATCATCGACAATCTCTGCCTCGCCCAGCAAAAGGTCCTGGGCCGCGCCCATGACAAGGCGGTCGAGAAGGCCCTCAAGCTTCTCGATCGCGTCGGCTTGAAGGAGCAGGCGAAAAAATATCCCGCCGAGCTCTCCGGCGGCCAGCAGCAACGCGTTGCGATCGCGCGGGCGCTTGCGATGGATCCGATCGCCATGCTGTTCGACGAACCGACCTCGGCTCTCGATCCCGAGATGATCAGCGAAGTGCTGGACGTGATGGTCGATCTGGCGCGCGAGGGCATGACCATGATGGTCGTCACGCATGAGATGGGTTTTGCCAGCAAGGTGGCCCATCGGGTGATCTTCATGGACCGTGGCGAGATCGTCGAGGATGCCGACAAGGCCGACTTTTTCGGAAAGCCCCGCAGCGAGCGCGCGCAAAAGTTCCTCTCCAAGATCCTCTCGCATTGACGTTTCATGTGTATGATGCCGCCGACTGCTCCGGCCAAGGGAGAATCCGCTTGCACCAGATAGCCTACGTCAATGGTTCGTTCGTGCCGCTTTCGGAGGCCAAGGTCTCGATACTCGACCGCGGATTTCTGTTTGCCGACGGCATTTACGAAGTCTCCGCCGTTCTGGACGGCAAGCTGGTCGACAACGCCTCGCATCTGGCACGTCTCGAACGCTCGGTCGGCGAGATCAAGCTCAAGCTGCCGGAGAGCGTCGAACGGATTACGGAGATCCAGAAGGAACTGATCGCGCGCAACCAGCTCGCCGATGGTCTGGTCTACCTGGAAGTGACGCGCGGCGCCCATAGCGGCCGCGATTTTGCGTTTCCCAAGGGCGACGTACGGCCCACGCTGGTGATGTTCACGGCGACAAAGGACATCATCGGTGCGCCGCAGGCCAAGACGGGCATCTCCGTGATCACCGTGCCCGACATCCGCTGGGCGCGGCGTGACATCAAGAGTGTGGCGCTGCTGGCGCAGGTACTGGCCAAGCAGGCTGCCGCGGAGGCCGGCGCCGGCGAGGCCTGGATGATCGAAGACGGGCTCGTCACCGAGGGCGGATCGTCCTCGGCCTTCATCCTGACGCAGGATGACGTGCTGGTGACCCGGCATAACGGCAGCGAGATTTTGCCCGGCTGCACCCGCAAGGCGGTGGTCAAGCTGGCCGAAGAGCGCCAGCTCCGGGTCGAGGAGCGCCCTTTCTCGGTCGATGAGGCGCTGCGCGCCAAGGAAGCCTTTATCACCAGTGCGACCGTCTTCGTGCAAGCGGTGGTGTCGATCGACGGCAGGACGGTCGGCGACGGCAAGCCCGGTCCGATGACCAGCCGCCTGCGCGAGATCTATGTCGATTTCGCGCGCGCAACGGCCGTGTAGGCCTGTTCGCGCCGGCCAAAAACGCCGAGTCGATCGGCCTTGAGCTTGCCAGGCAGGCAGGCTGATTGGCGCAATCGGCTGCTCCGGCGGCGCCGGAAGAGCAGAGCGGGCGTCGCGACCGGCCGCTTGCGGCGCCGTTGCTTTTGCGGGAATAATCGACTCGCCACGGGGTTGAGGGAGCGCTGCCAGCAATCCGGGAGGTAGTCATGGCCGGGAAAATCCTTCGTGCGTCCGCAGTCTTCGCTTTCGCCCTCGTTTGCGCTACGTCGATCGCGTCGGCGCAGGACACGATGCGCATCCGCGGCACGGTCGAGCGCATCGACGGACCGGTCTTCGTGGTCAAGACCCGCGATGGCGCGGAGGTGAAGCTGACCGTGACTGACAATCCGCTATGGGTCGTGATCGTCCCGAGCAAGATCAGCGACATCAAGCCCGGGATGTTCGTCGGCTCGGCCGGCATGATGCAGGAGGATGGCACCCAGAAGGCGATCGAGGTCCACATCTTTCCGGAATCGATGCGCGGCACCGGCGAGGGGCATTACGACTGGGATTTGCTGCCGAAGAGCAAAATGACCAACGGAAATGTCGAGCAGTCCGTGACCGGCGTCGACGGGCCGATGCTGTCGGTCAAGTACAAGGACGGCGAGAAGAAGCTGGTGGTCACGCCGCAGACGATCGTGGTCACCTACGAGATGGGCAAGCGGGAAGATATCCAGCCCGGTACCAGGATCTTTGTCGCCGCTGCGAAGAAACAGCCTGACGGGACGTTACAGACCCCGCGCATCACCTACGGACGGAACGGCGAGGGACCGGCGTTCTGACCGCCGCCGCGTTACGGCTCGATCTTTATATTGGCCGACCTCGCGACATCGCCCCAGCGGGCGATGTCGGCTGATAGAATGCGCGTAAATTCATCGGTCGAGTTGCCGACCACGTCGATGCCGAGCGCTTTCAGGCGCGCGACGACGTCGGGCATTCTGGAAATCCGGATGAATTCGCGCTCGAGCTTCCTGGCGATCTCGGGCGGCGTCTTCTTTGGTGCGAAGACGGCGGTCCACAGCGTCCCGTCCACGTCGGCGCCAAGCTCCTTCAGCGCCGGCACGTCGGGAAAATCGTCCGACCGCCTGGGCGCGGCAACCGCGAGCGCACGCACCGTGCCCGCTTTGACCTGGGGCAGCACCGGACCCGCGTCCGCGAATGCGGTGACCACCTGGCCCGAGATCACCGCGAGCACCATCTCGTTCGCGCTCTTGTAGGGAATGGCCTGCATCGTTGCGCCGGTCTTCTGCTTGAACAGCTCGCTCACGAGCTGAAACGACGCCGACGAGCTTGCGTAATTCGCCTTGTCCGGGTTGGCCTTGGCATAGGCGACGAGGTCGGCGACCGACTTGATCGGCGAGGAGGCGCTGACGATCAGGATCAGGGGAAAGGTGACAAGCTCGGAGATCGCGACAAAGTCACGCTCGGAATCGTAAGGCAGTTTTGTGTAGATGCTCTGATTGATCGCCATCCCCGAGGAGCCGACCAGCAAGGTGTAGCCGTCAGGCGCCGATTTCGCGACATACTCGGTCCCCACGATCGCGCCGGCGCCCGGCTTGTTCTCGACGATCACCGGCTGGCCCAGATTCTCCGAGAGTTTCTGCGCATAGATGCGCGCAATGATGTCGTTACCGCCGCCCGCGGCGAAGCCGACGACGATGTGGATCGGCCGCGTCGGATATTTTGCGTCGTCCTCGGCCGCCACAGGTCCGGCGGCAAGCAGAAGGCAGGCGACCATCAATACGGTTCGTGCGAACGTTCCCATGCGTCTCACAGCCGCGTCACATGCACATGCAGCACGGCGGCCTTGCCGTCGTCGAGGGCCGCAAGGCAGCGCTCGATCGCGCCGGCGAGTTCGTCTGGCTCGCTCACGCTTTCGCCGTAAGCGCCGAACGCCTTTGCGACGTCGGAAAAATCGCGCCGCTCGCCCTGGCGTCCGGAGGTCAGTCGCGACTGGAACCGGTCGGTCTCGGCCGCAACGCCCTTGGGGTAAACGCGCTGGGTTGCCGATTTCACCGCCTGCCAGCCGCCATTATCGATGACGACGGTGAAAATCGGGATCTGGTATTGCTGGGCGACCGCGTAGACGCTGTCGGGCGAAGAGAAGTGAAATCCGCCGTCGCCGATCACCTGCACGACGCGGCGCTTCGGCTGCGCGAGCTTCAGGCCCAGCGCCATGCCGCCGGAAAAACCGAGCCCGCCGCCGGCAAGCCCGACATAGCTGCCCGGCTGGCTGCGTCTCAGATGCTCCTGAAGCACGGGTCCGTTGCGGATCGCTTCGTTGAGCACGATGTCGTCTTGCACAAGCTTCGCGCCGAGCGTCGCAAACACGAAGGCCGGATTGAGCGCGCCGGAGACGCCCTTGTTGGCGCTTGCGGCCGCCCGGCGTTTGGCGGACGTCTCGCGTAGACTTTCCCAGCCCGCGATCCGCGCTGCAATGCGTTTGCGAAAGCCGTCGTCGGCGCGAGCTTCGACTGCCTCCAGCACCTGCTGAAGGATGATCGCGCTGTTGCCGGCAATCCGCATGTCGGTCGCAAAGCCCCACATCGGAAAATCCGCCTTCAGCGGATCGATATCGATCTGGATCCAAGTCATGGCGTTGGCGCGCCTGGTTGACTGCGGCACAAAGGGCACGTCGGTGTCGAGCAGCAGACCGAGATCGGCGCCCTCCAGAAGCGGTGAGGGATCGATGCCGGCATAGCAAGGCGAGTCCTGCGGGATGTTGAGATCGATCGCATTGAAGTCGGCAACCCGGATGCCACAGGTGCGCGCCAATTGGTCGAGCAACGCAACCGCACCCGGCCTGCGGCCGAGATAGGCGGTGAACGCCACGGGGTTTTCCGCCTCCATCAAGGCGCGGGCGATCATGTCCGCCCGCGCCGGCTCGATGCCGCCGGACTGTACGCTGCCGTAGCGCTCCGGCGGATAGGCCGGCATGGCCGCTTCGTCAAACTCCTCGGCGAGCGTCTCGCGCGGCAGCATCATGTAGACCGGCCCCGGCGGATCGCTATGCGCAAAGGCCGCGGCGCGCGCCAACGCCTCCTTCACCACGATGCCCGAGGGCAACGAATACTCCCATTTGACATAAGGGCGGACGATGCTTGCGATATCGAAGGGATCCTGGACAAAATGCACATAGGTGTCGCGCGAACCCTTCAATTCGCCGTGCAGCGTGTGCGGCGCGCGGCCGGCGAACAGCATCACAGGCAAGCGGTAGCGAAAGAGGTTCTGGATCGCCATGCATGCATTGGCAGTGCCGGCATCGACATGCACCAGCACGGCCTGGCTCTTTCCGGTCGCAAGCGCATAGCCGCCCGCCATGTGAACCGCCACTACCTCATGCGGGCACAGGATCATCTCGGGATGTTTCTTGCCTTCCTTGTCCCAGCGCGCCATCTCCTCGATCAGCGAGACATGATCGGTGCCGAGATTGGCGAAGATGTAGTCGACGCCAAGATCGACCAGGCCTTCGAGGAAGTAGTGTGCGGCAGAATAGCGGGCCACTAGCGCTTCTCGGCCACGAACTTGTTGCGCAAGGTGCCGATGCCGGTGATCTCGATTTCGACGACATCGCCCGCCTTCAGGTCGGGGGAGGCGCCGTCGGTCCCCATCCAGATCACATCGCCGGGCCACAGCGTGAAATATTTTGTCAGCTCGACAATGAACGGCACGACGCCGAAGATCATGTCGCCGGTGGCGAAGCGGCCGGTTTCGTTGCCGTTGACCTTGATGATGGTCTCCATCTTGTCGAGATCGGCGTCGGTCTCGATCCACGGTCCCATTGGTTTGAAGGTGTCGGCATTCTTCGATCGCCACAGGCTTCGGTCGGCCTTCTGCCAGGTGCGCTCGGAGACGTCGTTGCCGATGGTGTAGCCGAGCACGCAGGACATCGCATTCGCTTCGGTGAGATGCTTCACCTTCTTGCCGATGACGACGACGAGCTCGCCCTCGTAATGGATCTTCTCGGTCGCGCTTGCCGGGATCACGACGTCCTCGTCATGCGCGATCAGCGCATTCTGCGCGCGATAGCCGATCTCGGGACGATCGGGGATGTTCGGCACCGTGCCGGCCTTGTCGGCGGCTTCCTTCAGATGCTTGAGGTAGTTCAGGCCGACGCAATAGAAAGTGCGGGGCACGAGCGGCAACTCGATCTTGACGTCCTTCAGCGCATGCGAGCGCGCCGTGCGCGACCATTCGCCAAAGGGATCGCCATCGACAGCCGTCACCTTGTCGCCCTCGACGAGGCCCCAGGATGTCTTGCCGGCAGCGGTGAATTTCAGCCAACGCATGATGTGTCCTCAAATTATTCGGCCGCAGCCCGCGACGGAGTCTTCCAGGCGCCGAGAGCGGGATGCCTCAGTCCGAGATTTTCGCGCAACGTGACGCCGGCATAATCCTCGTGAAACAGGCCGCGGCGCTGCAATTCCGGCACGACGTGACGGACGAAGTCGGCATAGGAGCCGGGCACATAGGTCGCCGCGATCACAAAGCCGTCGCAGCCACGACCCACGAACATCTCTTCCAGCTTGTCTGCGATCTCCTTCGGACCGCCGACGATCGCATCCTGGGTCTGGCCGCGGCCGGAGAAAGTGATGAAATCGCGCGTCGAGGGATTGGTCTTGCCGGATGTCCGCAGCACGCCGTCCCGAATCCCAAGCATGCCCTGCATGCCCTGCAATTCCTCAGTGGTCAGCGGCTCGTCGATGTCCTTGGCCGCGAAATCGAAATTGAGCCCCTCCGCGAGCAGCGACAGCGCGTCGATCTCGAGTGGGAGCTTCTCGATCAGCGCCATCCTGTCTTCGGCCTCCGTCCTGGTCGCGCCGCAGACCGGCGTGGTCAGATTGCACAAAAACATCTGGTCGGGATCGCGGCCGGCCTTCGCGGCTTCGCTCCGGATTGCTTCATAACCCTGTTTCGCATTGGCCAGGTTGCGCGCGGCGGTGAAGATCACTTCGCCCCAGCGGCCGGCAAAGCGCTGACCGCGGCCGGACGCGCCGGCCTGGATCACCACGGGGTGACCCTGCGGCGAGCGCGGCACCGTGAACGGCCCGCGCGATTTGAAGTAGCGGCCGTCGTGATCGAGCCGCTTCACCTTGGTCGGGTCGGCAAAACGTCCGCTCTTCTTGTCGATGATCAGCGCGCCGTCCTCCCATGAATCCCAGTGCCCGAGCACGACCTCCATGAACTCGTCGGCACGGTCGTAGCGCAGATCATGTTCGAGATGATGCTCCTTGCCCATGTTGAGCGCTTCGCCGTCATTCACCGACGTGACCACGTTCCAGGCCGCGCGGCCGCCGGTCATGAGATCGAGGGTCGCAAAGCGACGCGCCACATCAAACGGCTCGAAATAGGTCGTCGAGCAGGTCGAGGCGAGACCGAGCTTTGTGGTGACCATGCCCATCGTGGTCAGCACGATAACGGGATCCATCTTCACGCAGCGGATGCCGTATTCGACGGTATGGGCGTGGTCGTTGCCGTAACGATCCGGCATCGCGAGGCGATCGTCGAAGAACGCCATGTGGAATTTGCCGGCTTCGAGAATCCGCGCGATCTCCTGGTAGTAATCCGCCGACATCGAATCGTCGCGCGATTCCGGATGCCGCCAGGAGCTCGGCAAATTGGTGCAGTTCTGCGCCTGCAGGAAGCCGACCATCGCCATTTGCCGTGTCATGCCTCTCCTCCCAGACCAGCACTCTTCAGACGAGATCAAGTGCGCCGGCGATCTTGTATTCGGCGGCGAGCGCGCGCAATTTGTCCCAGGTCGCGTCCTCGACCTCGATGCCGCTTTTCCGCCGCTCCTGCTCGCGCAGATATTCGATCTCGCCGGGATAGAACACGCCTTGCGAGCCTTCGGACGTCGGCGTCGATTTGAGATAGCGCGCGAACTCGGCGACCTCTTTCCTGAAATCCTTGAGCGGGCGGAACGCCGCGACATTGAAGACCGCCATGAAGCAGCCGTCATTGTGCCGGCCGGTCGGTTCGACGCCAAAACCCAAGCCCGTCAGCAGGCCGCACAGCACCTCCACCATCGCAGCGAGCCCGCTTCCCTTGTAGCCCTCGCTACCGCCAAGCGGCAGCAGCGCGCCCCCCTTTCGATAATCCCTGGGGTCGGTGGTGTGCCGCCCCTGAGCATCAATGATCCAGCCCCTCGGGATCTGCTCGTTGCGCGCAACCGCAAGCGCGATCTTTCCGGCGGCTACGGCCGAGGTCGCCATGTCGAGATAAAATGGCGCTTCGAGATCGGACGGTACCGCGATCGAGATCGGATTGGTGCCGAGTCGCGGTTCGCGCCCGCCGAACGGCGCAACATGCTTTGGCGAGCGACCTGAATCGGCGGTGGCAAGCCCGATCATGCCCGCCTTGGCTGCCATCAGCGGATAGGCCGCGAGCCGGCCGACATGGCTTTGCCGGAATACGGTGCACGCAGCGACATTGGCCGTCTTTGCCTTCTCGATCGTGAGCGCCATCGCTTTTGCGTTGACATGGAAGCCAAAACCCCAATGGCCGTCGATCACCGTCGTGGTCGGCGATTCCTGCACGATGCTCCATTTCGCGCCGGGCACAATGTGGCCGGCCTTGATGCGATCGATATAGGTCGGGATCGCGATGATCCCGTGGGAGTCGTGGCCGGCAAGGTTTGCATTGACGCAGCCGACCGCCACCGCATCCGCCTCTTCGTCCGAGGCGCCGGCGGCCTTCAACAGCGCAGCCCCGACACTGATGAGACGATCGACTTGCACGATCGGCATGGGGTTTCCTCAAGGAGCTTGCCCGCATGGCAGCGGGTCTTGCTTGTTCTCGACCATTGCATGGTCTCAAAGCCGTCCGCCGATGGCAATGACCCCGCGGCTGATTGCGGTCGATTCATGGGTGCAATGCGATACCGCTCGGGGGCGGGAGGTCATGCTTTCTTAACGAGGACCATATCCGTTTGGTAAGCAAACTGTAGCTCCCGCGCGCCGTCGCTGACGGGCATTTGCGCCTCGTTCACTCTGAATCCCGGTTTCTGCTCCGTAATAACCACCGTTTAGGCGTCCGATCAGCATAACTCCGGCCGGATGGCAGGACTGCCAGGGGGAGCAGAGAGCATTGGGCACGACAGCCGCGCGTATTCTCGCTGCGTTGAGCGCGACCAACGAGGCGATCCTTTACGCAAAATCACCGGAAGAGCTGTTCCAGAAGGTCTGCGAAGCCGCCTTTTCCAGCGGCGACTTTCTGGCGACGGCCGTCTTCCTGCTGGACGAGGCGACCGGCCTGCTGCGGCTTGCCACCGGCGTCGGCGACGATATTGCGCGGCTGAGCAGCATCGAGATTTCGACGGTTGCAGGCACGCCGGAAGGGTCGGGGGTTTGCGGGCAGGCCTTTCGCGATCGAGCACTCTGCATCAGCAATGATTTCCTGAACGACGCGCGATCGTTGGCCTGGCGGAAGGGCGCCGAGAAGGGACAGGTCGGCGCGGCGGCGGCCTTGCCGCTGATCTGCCATGAAAAAAGCATCGGCGTGTTGCTGGTCACCAAGCGTGAGCCCCATTCGCTGACCGACGAGGCGGTCTCGATGCTCGGCCGCATGTCGGCCAATATCTGCTATGCGCTCGACAATTTCGCGCGGGAAGCGGCACGGCAGGGCAGCGAGCTGGCCGCCAACCGGTTTAACCGCATGTTCGCCGCGCTGAGTGCGACCAACGAGGCAATCATGCGCGCGACCTCGCGCGCCGAATTGTTCGCTCTGGTGTGTGAGGCAGCGCTTGTCGGCGGCGATTTCACCTCGACCGCTATCGCCCTGATTCGGCCGGGCGCAGACTTTCTGGAGAATGTCGCGGCCGCGGGTCCCGATCGTGAGCGCGCGATGAACGTGAGATTGTCGATCGACCCGGCTCGACCGCAAGGGCAGGGAATCACCGGCGGCGCCTACCGAACGCGGCGTCCCTATATCAGCAACGACTACCTGACCGAGTTCGGCGCGAAGGGACATTTCTTCACCGAGCTTCGCGACAGCGGGACGCGATCGGGCGCGGCCGTGCCGCTTCTGAAGGATGGTGAAGTGATCGGCTTCATCCTGTTTCTGTCCCGCGAGCTCAACGCCTTCAGTCCCGAGCTGATCGTGCTTTTGGAGCGCCTTGCCAGGAACGTCGCCTTCGGTCTCGAAAATTTCGATCGCGCCGACGAAAAGGCGAAGGCCGACGAGCAAAGGGAGCGGCTCGCGCGGATGTTTGCGGCATTGAGCGCCACCAATGAGGCGATCATGCGCGCTAAGACCCGCGGCGAATTGTTCGAGCTGGTCTGCGCGGCGGCGGCGAGCGGTGCCAAGTTCACCTCGACCAGCCTTGCGCTTGTCAGAGACGGCAGCGACGAGCTCGATATCGTGGCGGCGGCAGGGCCGAACGCGGAAGGCTTGCGGCAGGCCAGGATCTCCATCGACGAAGCGCGCCCCGAAGGACAGGGGCTCTGTGGCCGCGCCTTCCGCTCGCGGCAGCCTTGCATCGCCAATGACTATATGGCCGATCCCCACAATCAGGCGTTCTACGCGAGAGCGCTGAGCGACGGCTCCAAGTCGGGTGCGGCCTTTCCCCTGATCGCGGGAGGGCGGGTCGTCGGCACCATGCTCTTCGTCGCCGTCGAGAGGGAAACGTTCACGCCCGAGTTCACCGAGTTGCTGCAGAGGCTCGCCGAGAACGTCGCCTTTGCGCTGGAGAATTTCGACCGCGCCGACGAGAAGCACAGGGCGGACGAACGCATCGAGTATCTCGCCTCGCATGACAGCCTGACCGGCCTTCCCAACCGGGAGATGTTCAACGAGCTTCTGCGCCACGCGATCGAAGCAGCCGCTCGCTACGAGCGACGCTTTGCGCTTCTCTTCATCGACCTCGACCGCTTCAAGGTGATCAACGACTCGCTCGGGCATGATGCCGGCGACCAGCTCCTGGTGGAGGTCGCACATCGCCTTCGCGGCAGCCTGCGCGCGAGCGACGTCGTGGCCCGGCTGGGCGGCGACGAGTTCGTCGTGATCCTGGAGGGGGTCGCCGACGTCGCCGACGTTGAGCGCGTGGCGACAGAACTGCTCTCGGTGCTGAGCCAGCCGCTGCAGTTGAGCGGTCACGAATGCCACACCACCGCCTCGATCGGGATTGCGATGTACCCGTCGAATGGCAGCGACCTGTTGACGCTGACCAAGAATGCGGACATGGCGATGTATCTCGCCAAGGAGGACGGCAAGAACGCCTTCCGTTTCTTTTCGCGCGACATCAAGACGCAGTCGATCGAACGGTTGACCCTGGAATCGGCGCTGCGGCGGGCGACCGAGCGCAACCAGTTCTCGCTGCACTACCAGCCGAAGATCGACATCGCGAGCGGCCAGATCACCGGCGTCGAGGCCCTGCTGCGCTGGAACCATGCCGACTTCGGCATGGTGGCGCCGATGCAGTTCATTCCGCTCGCCGAGGAAACCGGGCTGATCGTGCCGATCGGACGTTGGGTGCTGCAGGAAGCCTGCGCCCAGAACATGGCCTGGCAGCGCCAAGGCCTGCGTCCCGTGACCATGGCCGTCAATCTCTCGCCGCGACAGTTCGCCGACCCGCAATTGTTGAAGGACATCGATCAGGCGCTGCTCTCGAGCGGCATGTCGCCGGTCTTGCTGCAGCTTGAAGTCACCGAAAGCATGGTAATGCGCAATGTCGCGAGGGCCGTGCGCGTGCTCGATGCCATCCAGAGCCGGGGCATCCGCCTTGCGATCGACGATTTCGGCACCGGCTATTCCTCGATGTCGCTGATGAAGCAGTTTCCGATCGACACCATCAAGATCGATCGCTCTTTCGTGCGCGATCTGCCGCAGGACACCGAGGATTGCGCCATTGCGGAAGCGATCATCGGCATGGGCAAGGCGCTCGGGATGACGATCGTGGCGGAGGGGGTCGAGACCATGGACCAGCAGACCTTCCTGCGCGACCAAGCCTGCGACGAGATGCAGGGCTATCTGTTCAGCAAGCCGCTCCCACCACAGGAGATGGCCGATTTGTTGCGGTCGCAGCCCAGGCTCGACTCGCCGCCGTTGCAGCCCGAGGGCTATGGCGAAACCGGCGCGATCGCAGGTCGGTTGGAGGATGGCGGCCTCGCCGGGTCCTGATCTTCATTACAAGCGTCGCGCGTCACAAGCTGCCGGCCGGCATTGGAACGATGCCGTGCCCAAGGGTCGAACTTCGCGCCCCGATCCGACCCACCAGCGCCGCGCTCACGAACCCTCACGCGCACTTCACGAGGCCGTGCATTCGGGGCAACGGCGCGCGCCGCGGCTTGCGCGGAAAAGGCTGCGGCAATACCAGCGCCGCGCCATCGCCTGCAACGGCCTGCGCACCAACTGCGCCATGAACAAGACTTCCACCATCGTAATGCCTTTCGTCTTGCAAAGCAGATAGTGCGGCGTTCTCGCCGGAGAACGCCGCACTTTTCGTATCTGCCATGCAATCCGCCGCGGTGCTCGACCGAGCGGCTCAGCCGTGGAGCTTTTTTGCGGTCTCGGCGATCACGCGTCCTTGATAGCGCGCGCCCGCAAGTTCGTTGGCGCTCGGAAGCCTGCTGCCGTCGCCGCCGGTGATGGTGGTGGCGCCGTAGGGCGAACCCCCCGTGATCTCGTCGAGCTTCATCTGGCCGGCAAAGCCGTAGTTCAGGCCGACCACCGTCATGCCGAAATGCAGGAGGTTGGTGATGATCGAAAACAGCGTGGTCTCCTGGCCGCCATGCTGGGTCGCCGTCGACGAGAAGGCGCCGCCGACCTTGCCGTGCAGTGCGCCCTTCATCCAGAGGCCGCCGGCCTGATCGAGGAAATTCGCCATCTGCGACGACATGCGGCCGAAACGCGTGCCGGTTCCGACGATGACGGCATCATAATTGGCGAGCTCCTCGATCCTGGCGATCGGCGCGGCCTGGTCGAGCTTGTAGTGCGAAGCCTTGGCGACGTCGGGTGGCACGAGCTCCGGCACGCGCTTGATGTCGACGCTGGCGCCGGCCTCGCGCGCGCCTTCGGCAACGGCATTGGCCATCGCTTCGATATGGCCGTAGGCGGAATAATAGAGAACGAGGACTTTTGTCATTGGTGGTTTCCATTTCAAGTTGGGGTGTTGTGTGGCTGTCGTTCCGGGGCGCGTCGAAGACGCGAACCCGGAACCTCGAGATTCCGGGTTCGATGCTTTCGCATCGCCCCGGAATGACCGAGGAGAGCTTGCTCCTTACACCGCGTCGACCAGCACCAGCTCGGAATCTTCCAGAGCCTTGATGGTGAGCTTCGCCTCGTCGCTGATCGCCGCTCCATCGCGCGCATTGACGCGCACGCCGTTGATCTCGACGCTGCCTATCGCCGGCACGAGATAGAGATTGCGCCGCTTGTCGGTCGCGTATTCCGCGCTCTCGCCGGCCTTCAGCGTGGTGGCAAGCACCCGCGCATCGGCACGGATCGGTAACGCGTCATTGTCGCCGGCAACGCCGCTGGCGATGGTGACGAGCTTTCCGGAACGATCGGCTTTCGGGAACGGCTTCGAACCCCAGGTCGGCTGGCCGCCGCGCGTGGTCGGCTGGATCCAGATCTGGAAGATCTTCGTGTTGGTCGGCTCCAGATTGTACTCGGAGTGACGGATGCCGCTCCCGGCGCTCATCACCTGCACGTCGCCCGCTTCGGTGCGGCCCTTGTTGCCAAGCGAGTCCTGATGGGTGATCGCACCCTCTCGGACATAGGTGATGATCTCCATGTTGGCATGGGGATGCGGAGGAAAGCCGGTGTTCGGCGCGATCTCGTCGTCGTTCCACACGCGCAATGCGCCATGGTTGACGTTGGCGGGATCGTAATACTCGGCGAAGGAGAAGTGGTGCTTCGCCTTCAGCCAGCCGTGGTCGGCGCCGCCGAGCTTTGCGAAGGGTTTCAGTTCGATCATGTAATGTCCTTTCGGTTCGTCTTGTATTTCGTAAGAATCAGGCGCCAAAGCCACCGTCGACATTGAGCACTGTGCCGGTCACGAACGAGGCCTCGGGGCTTGCCAGGAAGACCACGCCCGCCGCGACCTCTTCGGGCCTGCCGAAGCGCTGCAGCGCATGCTCCTTGCGCTGGGCTTCGGCAAAATCGCCGCCATCCTTCGGGTTCATGTCGGTGTCGATCGAGCCGGGCTGCACGACGTTCACAGTGATGCCGCGCGGCCCGAGATCGCGCGCCGCGCCCTTGCTGTAGCCGACCACGGCCGCCTTGGTGGCGGTATAGTCGGCAAGTCCCGGAAACGAGGCGCGATCGGCGAGCATGGAGCCGACGGTCACGATGCGGCCGCCGTCGCCCATCAGCTTCGACGCCGTGCGGATCGCGGTGATCACGCCATGCACGTTGATGGCATCCTGCCGCGCAAGCGCGGCAACGTCGGTTGTGGGATTATCGATCGGTCCGCCGACCGCCACGCCCGCATTGTTGACGAGGATGTCGAGGCGGCCAAAATCCCTGGCGACGTCGTTGACCAGCCGCTCCACGTCTGCCGGCGAGGCCTGGTCCGCTCTGTAGGCGCGGGCGTCCACGCCCTTCGCCTTCAAATCGGCCACGAGCGCCTCGGCCTTGTCGGGGGAGGCGACATAGCTGATCGCGACGTTGGCGCCTTCATCCGCAAGCGCGCGGGCGCTTGCGGCGCCAATGCCGCGTGAGCCGCCGGTGACGAGGGCCACCTTGTTCCTGAGTTTGTTGGTCATTGGATTTCTCCATGCCTGTCCAATTTCCGATGCCCTCTGGATATGCTCTCGGCCGTGGTATAGAAATAGAAATGATCGAAACTCATTGTTTCCAAATTGTATCAAGGAGCCGCGATGGCGAAACTCCCGGATTTCGAGGCGCTCGCGATTTTCGCCAAGGTCGTGGAACTCCGCTCGTTTGCGGGCGCCGCCGTCGAGCTTGCGCTGTCGAAAGCAACCGTCTCCAAAGCGGTCGGGCGGCTCGAGGAGCGGATCGGGGCGCGGCTGTTCAACCGCACCTCGCGGCGCCTCGCACTCACCGATGCGGGCCAGCGCCTGTCGGAGCGTGCCGCGCGGCTTTTGGCCGACGGCGAGGCCGCCGAGAGCGAGGCGCTGGCACAGTCGGCAAGCCCGCGCGGGCTGGTGCGGCTTGCGGTGCCCATGACGTTCGGCGTCAAGATCGTCGCGCCGCTGCTGCCGGAGTTCCTGGAAACCTATCCCGAGGTGTCGATCGACCTGCATCTGAGCGATGCCACGGTCGACCTGATCGGCGACGGTTTCGACGCGGGCCTTCGCATCGCGCGCCTGCCGGATTCCTCGCTGATCGCGCGGCGGCTCTGCGGCATGCCGCGCTACACGGTGGCCGCGCCGTCCTACCTCAAGCGCTACGGCCGGCCGACGCATCCGATGCAACTCGCCGACCACAAATGTTTTGGCTATGCCTATCTCTCGACGCCGAATGTCTGGCACTACACCAATGCCTCGGGCGAGCAGGCGAGCGTGCGGCCCGGCGGCCCGCTGCGCGTCAACAATGGCGAGGCCCTCATGCCCGCGCTCCTTGCCGGCCTCGGGATTGCCGACCTTCCCGAGTTCATCGCCGGAGAGGCGATCGCCTCCGGCGAAGTGGAGGTGATCCTGAAAGGCTGGAAGCAGCCTGAGGGCGCGGTGCATCTGGTCACGCCGCCGGGCGGCCCGCGCCCCGCACGGGTCGAGGTGCTCGCGGAGTTTCTGACGAGGAAGTTTGCGAAGGGGAAGAAAAGGTGAAGGGGGCCCAATGACGGTAACACACCTCCGCATTCCCGCGGCGCGATTGCGTCCGGGTGATGCAGGGAACGGCGTCCTCGACGATAAAGAGGGCGCAGGGAATGCCGGGTGTTGTGCTGCACCCGCAGCCTTGTGTGCAAAGTGAGAGAGCACACAAGCAAAGTCACTACAGGTGAAGCCGCAACATCGACATTCCCTGCACGATGGTGTTAACGGCTGCTTCGCGCTCTTCCCGGTGTCCATGACCTTTTAGTCACCGTCGCTTGCGAGATCATCACCCGCAAACTTAGCGCCAGCCCAGGGGCGCCAGAACCACGCGACTTGGCCGTCCGCAGCGCCCGCCTCCGCCCAAAGGCTTCGGCGGAACAGGCACCGCACGTCAGACGATGCCTTGCGTCCATCGCATCCCGCGCCCGACGTTTCGTGACGATCGCGAAGCGCCCCTCTCGTGGGCGCGGGACAGCGCCGGATTTGCCATCGATTCCGATTTTCCGCAATATCGCGCGCCTGCGACAGATTGGCACGACGGGCAATTTGCGCATGCCATGCATGACAAGTTTTCGCTTGGCTTGTCGGGCAAATCAGTGATTGCGGCACAGCGGCTGTGGGGACATCCGATGTCCCGCAATCCGTTTGTCTTGCGGAGTCCCGCGGGAGATGGATCGCATTTGCGAACTATCCCCAGCGTGGCTGTTCGCCCAGGTCGATTCCGAGCGCCGTCTTGGCGACGATCTCATGGGTGAGGAACGTGTTTGCCGGATGGAAGCGCCCACACCGGGCATCACGGAACAGACGCTCCAGCTCGTTGCCGCGGAACATGCCGGTGCCCCCCGAAACGTCCATCGCCCAATCAACGATGTTCCAGGCCGTCTCCACGGCATGATGCTTGGCGGACACGATCTTCGAGGGCCAAGCCGGCCCGTGATCGATCCCGTTCGACCAATCCTCGGCCACCTGGTCGAGAAGCGGCGCGATCGTATCGTTGGCCAACACCATCTGCGCGATCCGATGCTGGACTTCGGGATGATAGGCCATGGTGCGGGTGACGGCGAGCGAGGTCTTGCCTTTGGCGGACGCAACGGCAAGATCAATTGCCCGCTGCGCGATCCCGCAGTACACGTTGGCGAAACCCGTCACGGCCCAAGCGAAGATCCCAAGGACGAAGGCATCGGGAATGCCGGCAGGCACGATGCGCGCGACATAGCGGTCCGGCACGAAGACACCCTCGAGCTTCACGTCGTCGCTGCGTGTGGCCCGCATGCCGAGCGTGTCCCACGTCTCGACAATCCGGTAATTCGCCGTGTCGCGTGGCATGAACACGTGGACGATTTTCGGGCCGCCCTCGGCATCGGCCCACATCGCGTGAGCCCCGTAGCGGGTGAAGACGGGCGCGAGGCTGCCGAACATCTTGTGGCCGGTGATGCGGAAACCGCCTTCGACCCGTTCGGCCTTGCTCGTCGACAGTAATGCCGGAATGTCGTTGCCGCGTTCGGAATGGCCGGCATTGAAGATTTCGCCCGCCATCGCCTCCTTCAATATCCATTCCAGCGATTTGTCGCCCCGGCGCCACAGGTCGGCGACGAGGCCGACCCAATAGATATGCATGTTGATGCCGAGCGCCGTGGCAGGCGCGTAATAGGCCAGCCGGCGCTGCTCCCGGCAGCTCTGCGCGAGCGTCAGACCGCGACCGCCGAGCTCGGCCGGCACATTCATTGTCAGATAACCCGCAGTCTTCAGATCGGCGAAATCCTCGGAAAAGAAGCGGTTGTCTCGGTCATAAGCCGCGCACCGCTCGGCGAATCTGGTGAGCAGATCGGTCGACAGGACGTGATCCTGGGTCAGCATGTGAACCTCCTGGACGCCGGCTCCTTCCGGCTTGCCGTGATCCTGCCGGATGCCGACCGGGCTGAAAATCGACAGGTCTATGGAGGCGCGCCTCTTCCATGGAGCGCTTTGTTCTCGACAGGCTTGAGGAGGTAGCCCGTTCCTAGGCCAGAAGGTTGAGCCGCGCGGCGTACGCAGCCGCCTCGGTGCGGTTGGCGCATCCGGTTTTCGTCAAAATGTTATGGACGTGGGTTGCGACCGTGCTCTGGCCGATCGCGAGAGCGAGCGCGATATCGGCATTGCCGCGGCCGATGGCGAGCAGGCGAAGCACATCCAGCTCTCTTCCTGTCAAATTGTCCGGCGCCTGCGATTTTGGCGGCGGTTCGGCCAGCCGCTGCCGGGTCATGCCGATACGCCGGCCGAGTGCGATCAGCCCCAACCGGCTGGCATGGCCTTCCGCCGTATCCAGATAGGCCGACGCTCTCGCCTGGTCGCCGGAGGCGCCGCGCTTCACAAGCATGTCGGCATAGTCGCGTCGCGTGTGCTCGCGCGGCAGAATGGCGCCGATCCGGTCGTTCATCGCGAGAGCCTTCTCGAAATGCCGCTCCGCGTCGGCAAATCGTCCGTCCAGCGAGGCAAGCAATCCGAGAAAGCGGTCGCTCGATCCCAGACATTCTATCCCGACGGCGATGTTGCGGCCTGACCAGGGCAGCAGGAGCTTGTAGAGACGGGAGGCGCTCGTGCAGTCGTCGAGTGCGACGCAGACTTCGGAGAGATAGGCGATGCAGGTCGTCCATCGGGCGTCCTGAGGTATCGACTGAAAATCGTCCGCAGCCAGATCATCGAAAACGCCGCGCGCCGAAGCCAGATTGCCAAGCTCGACATAGAGCAAGGCGAGGGCGGGACGCCAAATCGCAGCCGTCGCGCTCTGGCGCACGAACATCGCAACCGCGGGCCCGAGCGTTCCCAATTGGCCCCGCTCCCGACGCAGCGTGAAGATCATCTGCGCTGCGGGATCGTTTACTCGATTCGTAAGTTTGACCGTCCGAACATGATTAATGTACTCTTCCGCCTCGCCGAGCGCGCCGCGCATGAGCGCCAGCCTCGCCTTCATCGCGTGGACGTAGGCGTCGAAGAATGGCTGTCGCAGATCGGTGTTGAAGCGGGTCATCTCCGCAACGGCGGCGGACACCCCATGAATATCGCCAAGCTCGAGCAGCAAGGTCGCGCGACGAAAATGAGCGCGTATGGCGATTTCAAGATTGTTGGCGCGCGCACCCGCTTCGGCCATCTCGGTAGCATCGCGAAGCACCTCTTCCGTTTCATGCGGTTGCCAGGGAGCCTCGGAGAGTCCGGCCAATGCCATCGCCAGCGTTGCCGGGTCGTTCTGCTGGCGCGCCATGGCGACGGCATGGGATCCGATCGCTCTTGCCTCGTCGAGCCGGCCCTTGTGGAGGCAAACGCGCGCGAGCGAGCCCATGAGCCAGATTCGCAAGCGGTGCTCGGACTGGGGAATATGGTCAAGCGCCGCCCGCAAGAGTTCGTCGTCAGGGGCATCGATTTGCGCAACGTAGCGCACGACGACTTCCGCATAAGCCAGCGCAACTTCGGCCAGGACGCTGTGAAGATTCCGCGAGCGCGCGATTTCGGCGGCCGCGCTCAATGATGCCGGTGCTCCCATCTCGTGCACCTTGCCTTGCGACTGGCCGAGCGCAAGCAGGAGGCGGCACCGAAGGTCCGGATCATCCGTCTCCTTCATGTCAAGCATGTCGAGCGCGTTCTGGAAGCTGTCGATCGCGTCCTCGAAGGCCAACGCTGCGTCCGCGTTCTGTCCGGCGCGTGTCGCGTAGTCGATCGCACGGTCGATGGCGCTTCCGAGACCTGCCGCGCGAAAATGATAGGCGAGATTGCTCAGGGCGGGGGTCGGATCGTGGCGATGCACCGCCTCGAGCGCTTCGCCGACGGCGTGATGCCGACGTCGACGTTCGCCCGTCCGCAATTCGTCGTAGAGCGTGATCCGCAAGAGAGTATGGGTGAACTGATGGAGTCCGGACCCGGTCTCCTCGACGATATGCGCGGTAAGCGCTTCATCGAGTGCCTCGATCACGGCGTCGTCGGCGTGCGGGCGGCTCGCGCGTGTCAGAACGTCGAGCCGGAATTCATGGCCGATAACGGCGGCGGTCGCCAGGATGTCGTTGCAGGCGGCGGAGAGCAGATTGAGGCGGCGGCCGATCGCCTCGCGGATTCCCTCCGGAAGCCGGATCGTCCTCGGGATCATGGCCGAGGAGGCGCGGTCGAAGTGGCCCTGTTGCTGCAAGTAGCGCACGACCTCCCGCACGAACAGTGGATTGCCCTCGGTCTGGCTGTGGATCGCGCTCGTCAGCCACGGCGGCAGCGCCATGCCGGCGGTCGTCGTCGCAAACTGGCCGACGTCCTCGATATCCAGGCCCGACAGGTGCAGGCGAATGACATGTGGCACCCGTATCAGCGCCCCCAACGTGTCAGACAATTGGTGACGGCGCGAGACATCGGTATCCCGATAAGTGCCAATGATGAGCAGCCGGCCCTCGGTCATTTCCTGAGTCAGGAATTCGAGCAGCCGCAGTGTTGGGGCGTCGGCCCAGTGCAGATCGTCGAGAATGAGAACCAGGGGGCGGCGACGCGAACGATTGACGAGAAAGCGCGCGATCGAGCCGAACAGGCGGAAGCGCGTCTCCGAAGGATCGCTCAATGCTGCCGGCGGCGGATCGAGGTCCGGCAAACGGGTCCTGATCTCAGGCACGATTTCCGCGATATCCGGTCCCCCCGCGCCAAGGTCGGCGCGCAACAGGGCTGTATCCTGCGCTGCCGCCACTGCTTCCAGGATTTGCGCCCATGGCCGATAAGGTGGCGCGCCCGCCTCTTCGTGACAGCGGCCCCAGGCGATCACGGCATCGTGTTTCGATGCCTGAGCCGTCAATTCCAGCGCCGTACGGGTCTTGCCGATGCCGGGCTCGCCGGCGAGAAGCGCCAGACGGACATGCTCTTCAC
>Ga0335080_10001165_pt1 | contig 25361 bp, 21 predicted proteins | sample Lox_Sample_34_FD_206720 | JGI IMG/M metagenome (GOLD analysis project Ga0335080, IMG submission 206720) | Soil microbial communities from Loxahatchee National Wildlife Refuge, Florida, United States - Lox_Sample_3.4 | ecosystem: Environmental > Terrestrial > Soil > Wetlands | place: USA... | reverse complement strand
GCAGCTGCTGCACGAGGCTCATCACGCGTTGCGCGCGCAGCGGGTAGTGTTGCGCGAGCCAGTCGCGGAAGAGCTCCTTCACCTCCAGCGGAAGCCGCAACATGGTCCACATGGCGTAGCGCGCGCCGCGGCCGGCCGACGCCTCGAGGACCGCTTCGAGATCCCTGTCGGTGAGCTGCGGTATGACCGGAGCGACGTTCACGCCCACGGGCACGCCCGCTGCGGCGATGGCGCCGACCATATCCAAGCGCCGCTGCGGAGAAGGCGCCCGCGGATCGAGCTTGCGCGCGAGCTCCTTGTCGAGCATCGCGATCGAGACCTGCACGTGCGCCAGGTTCTTCGCCGCCATCGCCGCGAGCAGATCGAGATCGCGCTCGATGAGCACGCCCTTGGTCGTGATCGTGACGGGGTGCTCGCACTCGGCGAGCACTTCGATGATCTGCCGCGTGATCCGCCACTCGCGCTCGATCGGCTGGTACGGGTCGGTGTTCGTCCCGAGCGCCATCGGCTCGCAGCGGTAACCCGGCTTCGCGAGCTCGCGCCTGAGCAGCGCCGCCGCGTCGGGCTTGGCGAAGAGCCTGGTCTCGAAGTCCAGCCCGGGAGACAGATCGAGATACGCGTGCGTGGGCCGCGCGTAGCAGTAGATGCAGCCGTGCTCGCAGCCCTGGTACGGATTGATCGAACGGTCGAAGGGAATGTCCGGGGAGTCGTTGCGCGCGATGATCGTGCGCGCCTTCTGGATCGTGACGGTCGTTCGCGGCGCAGGCGCTTCGTCGCCTTCCTCCGGCCGGGCCGCCTCCCAGCCGTCGTCGACCGCTTCGCGGCTGTCGCGGCGGAACCGGTTCTCCGGATTGAAAGTCGCCCCGCGGCCCTTCAGGGCCGGCGGCCTCGCCTGGGCCATGCCGCGCGTTCTATCCGACCAGCCGCGCGTCCATCGTGATCGTCGCGTTCAGCACGCGCGACACGGGGCAGTTGGCCTTGGCGTTCCCGGCGATCTCCGCGAACTTGGCCGCGTCGATGTCCGCGACCCGGGCCCGGGTCGTGAGATGGATCGAGGTGATGGTCCACGCGCCGCCGACCTGATCGAGCGTCAGCGTTGCCTCGGTGTCGATCGCGTCCGCGGTGAAGCCCGCGTTGTTCAGCATGAACGACAGCGCCATGGTGAAGCAGCCGGCATGCGCCGCGGCGATCAGCTCCTCGGGATTCGTGCCCTTCCCGTCGCCGAACCGGCCGACGAAGGAGTAAGGTGTGTCCTTGAGCGTCCCGCTTTGCGTGGCGATGGTCCCTGCGCCTTCCTTGACGGTGCCCTGCCAGCGGGCGGAGGCCTTGCGTTGCATCGTCGTCTCCTGGTTGCTCGGTTGCCTTCTTCCACACGCGAAGTGTAGGCCGATGCGCGTTGTGCGCCAAGGGGCCGAGCGGAGCGATCGAGTCATGCGTTAACATAGCGCCGGCCGCTGGACCGGCACCGCTGCGTGCCGCATGGCGATCCGACGATGACCAAGCCCAAGGGGATCCGCTTCGACACGCTGACGCTGCACGCGGGCGCGCGCCCCGACAGCGCGACCGGCGCGCGCGCGACTCCGATCTACCAGTCCGCGTCGTTCGTGTTTCGCGACGCCGACCACGCGGCGGCGCTGTTCAACATGGAGCGGGCGGGCCACGTCTATTCGCGCATCTCCAACCCGACCTGCGCGGTGCTCGAGGAGCGCATCAGCGCGCTCGAGAGCGGGGTCGGCGCGATCGCGGTGGCGAGCGGGCAGGCGGCGCTGCACCTCGCGATCGTCACGCTCATGGGCGCCGGGTCGCACATCGTCGCGTCGCGTTCGCTCTATGGCGGTTCGCACAACCTGCTCGGCTTCACGTTGCCGCGCTTCGGCATCGAGACGACGTTCGTCGATCCCCGCAACATAGACGCGTGGCACGCCGCGATCCGCCCGACCACCCGGCTTCTGTTCGGGGAGACGCTGGGCAATCCGGCGCTGGAAGTGCTCGACATCCCGCGCGTGTCCGCGCTCGCGCACGAGCACGGACTGCCGCTCTTGGTGGACTCGACCTTCACCACGCCGTATCTCGTGCGCCCCTTCGAGCACGGCGCGGATCTCGTCTACCACTCGGCGACCAAGTTCCTGTCCGGCCACGGCGTGGTGATCGGCGGGCTGCTCGTCGACGGAGGCAAGTTCGTCTGGGACGAGCCGGGCCGCAGCGCGGGGAAGTTTCCGACGCTGACCGAGCCCTACGCGGGATTCCACGACATGGTGTTCGCGGAGGAATCGACGACGGCCGCGTTCCTGCTGCGCGCGCGCCGCGAGGGCATCCGCGACTTCGGCGCCTGCATGGCGCCGATGACGGCGTTCCACATCCTGCAGGGCATCGAGACGCTCAGCCTGCGCATGCAGCGCCACGTCGAGAACACGCGCCGGATCGTGGCGTTCCTCGCGAGCCATGCGTTCGTCGAGTCGGTCGGCTACCCCGAGCTGCCGGGTCACCCGGACCACGAGCTCGCCGGCAGGCTGCTGCCCCGCGGCTGCGGCGCGGTGTTCAGCTTCTCGATCCGTGGTACGCGCGACCAGGGCCGGAAGTTTATCGAGAGCCTGCGCATCTTCTCGCACCTGGCCAACGTCGGCGACGCCAAGTCGCTGGTGATCCACCCGGCGTCGACGACGCACTTCCGGGTGTCGGTCGACGAGCTGCGCGCCGCGGGCATCACCGAAGGGACGATCCGCCTGTCGGTCGGTCTCGAGGATCCCGAGGATCTCATCGAGGACCTCGGCCGCGCGCTCTACGCCGCCGAGAGGGCCTGAGCCGTCATGCGCGTGAGCGTCGCGGGCAGGGAGATCTACGCCTACGCCGGATCGCGTCCCTTCGTTCCGGAGCAGCGCGCGCTGCTGTTCGTGCACGGCGCGGCCAACGATCACGGCGTCTGGGCGCTGCAGTCGCGCTATTTCGCGCATCACGGATGGAACGCGCTCGCCGTCGACCTTCCCGGTCACGGGCGCAGCGCCGGCGCGCCGCTGCCGTCGGTGACCGCCATCGCCGACTGGCTGATCGCCGCGCTCGACGCGCTGGGGATCGAGCGGGCCGCTGTCGCGGGCCACAGCATGGGCGCGCTCGCCGCGCTCGATGCCGCCGCGCGGCATCCGGGGCGGGTCACGAAGCTCGCGCTGCTCGGCGCGGCGGTTCCGATGCCGGTGAGCGAAGTCCTCCTCGACGCGGCGCGCCGCGACGATCACATGGCCCTCGAGCTCATCAACGGCTGGTCGTTCTCGCCGTCGGATCAGCTCGGTGGCAACCGCATGCCCGGCGTATGGATGGCCGGCAACGGTTTGCGGCTGATGGAGCGCTCCCGCCCTGGTGTGCTCCACGCCGACCTTGTCGCCTGTCACTCCTATGCGGAGGGGCTGGCCGCCGCGGCGAAGATCCGCTGCCCCGCGCTCGTCGTGCTCGGCCAGCGGGACCAGATGGCGCCGGCGAAAGGCGCCGCGGCGCTGATCGCGGCGCTGCCCGATCAGCGCACGCTCGCGATACCGGACTGCGGGCACAGCCTCATGGTCGAGGCCCCCGACGCGGTGCTCGACGCGCTGCGGGAATTCCTCTAGCCCGGGCCAGGTCTTCAGCGCCACTTGATCGAGCAGCCGATCGACGCGGTCTGCTTGGCCGGGCCCTTGCCGGTGCGCGCGACTTCCAGCATCGCCTGGTAGAGCTCGCGCGGAGCATCGGGCTTGGCCGAGCGTCCCGAATCGTCAAGGCGCCCGCGATACTGCAGCTCGAGCTTGCCGTTGTAGCCGAAGAAGTCCGGCGTGCACACCGCTCCGTAGCTCTTCGCGACCGCCTGGCTTTCATCCCACAGGTAGGGGAACGGGAATTGGAGCCGCGAAGCGACCGCCTTCATGTTCTCGAACGAGTCCTCGGGGTAGTCGGTCGGATCGTTGCTGGAGATCGCGACCGAGCCGATGCCCTGCGCCTTGAGCTCGGAGGCGTCGCGGATGATCTTGTCGAGCACCGCCTTGACGAAGGGACAGTGATTGCAGATGAACATCACCAGCAGTCCCTTGGGCCCGGCGAGCGTGTCGCGGCGGTAGCGACTTCCGTCGGTGCCTGCGAGATCGAAGTCGGGCGCCGGTGCGCCGAAATTGCATACCGGTGGAGTCGCCGCCATGACGCTTGAGTCTCCTGGTGTCGTGACCTGGCAAGATGCTAGCATGCGCCCGCGCGCGCCACAGCCACCCGACACGAGACGCTCCCGCATGATTCCGCGCTTCTTCGTTGCCTTCCCGCTCGCGGCGCCGAGCGAGGTCGCGCTCCCGGCGGCTGCCGCCCATCACGCGTCGCAGGCGCTGCGCCTCAAGCGCGGCGACGCGGTGACGCTCTTCGACGGCGGGGGCGGCGAGTATGGCGGCGAGATCGGCAGCGCGACGCCGCGCGCGGTCGAAGTGCGCGTGACCGAGCGCCGGACCGTCGAGCGCGAGTCGACGCTCGACGTGACGCTCGCGCAGTCGCTCATCGCCGGCGAGCGGATGGACGCCGTGATCCAGAAAGCGGTCGAGCTCGGAGCCACGGCGATCGTTCCGATCGCGAGCGCCCGCTCGGTGACGCGGCTCGAGGGCGCGCGCATCGAGCGCCGCCGCGAGCACTGGCGGCAGATCGTGATCGCCGCGTGCGAGCAATGCGGTCGCAACCGCCTTCCCGCGGTGCTGCCTCCGCACGAGCTGGGCGCGTGGCTCGAGCGTCCTTCGAGCGCGTCCGTGCGCCTGCTGCTCTCGCCCTCGGGGCCGCAGTCGCTCGGCGGCCTGGCCGTCCCCCGTGGGTCGGTCGAGCTCCTGGTCGGGCCCGAAGGCGGATTAGCGCCCGAGGAGGAAGCCGCCGCGATCGCGGCGGGCTACCGCGCCCTGCGCCTCGGTCCGCGAATCCTGCGCACGGAGACCGCGGGACCGGCTATGCTGGCGGCCTTGAACGCCCTCTGGGGAGACTGGCGGTGAGGCAGCGGGCACGCGACCCGCGCCGCGCGGCGCGCGGCGCGCTGCTGCTGACGATCGGCTTACTCGGCGGCTGCGCGCCGATGGCGGGGTCGCCCGACCGCGGCGCCGACCCGATCGAGGCGGCCTTCGTCGTGGTCGGCGTCGAGGGCCAGGCGGTCGCCCGCGCGATCACGCGCGCGGACGAGTGTCCGCTGCTCCTGGTCGACGATGCTCCGCAGCCGATGACGGTCCGCGCCGCAGCGGGGACGATGCCGCTGCGCAAGACGCAGAGCGCGCAGGCGAAGCCATCCGCATTTCCCGTGCGGGTCTGCGAGGCGTACGTCGGTGCACGCGCGGTCCGGGCGAGCATCGCCGGACGTTCCCTGCCGCTGCCCAAGGCGAATCCGCGCCGGATCGTCGTCATTGGCGACACCGGATGCCGGCTCAAGGGCGCCGACGGCAGGTTCCAGGACTGCAACGACCGCGCTGCATGGCCGTTCGCCGACGTTGCGGATGCCGCCGCTGCCCTGCATCCCGATCTCGTCGTCCACGTTGGCGACTACCTCTACCGCGAAGATGCCTGCCCCTTCGGCAACGCGGGCTGCGCGGGCAGCCCATGGGGCTACGGCTGGGATGCCTGGAACGCCGACTTCTTCACCCCTGCCCGCAAGCTCCTGGAGGCAGCGCCCTGGGTCGTCGTCCGCGGCAATCACGAATCCTGCGACCGCGCGGGGCAGGGATGGTGGCGCCTGCTCGACCCGAGACCGCTCGGTGCGTCGCGCGACTGCAACGATGCCGCCAACGACGCGATGGGCGACTTCAGCGATCCCTACGCCGTGCCGCTCGCACCGCACAGCCAGCTCATCGTCTTCGATTCCTCCCGGGCCGGCGTCGATCCTCTCGAGCCCGGCGATCCGGCGTACCGCGCGTATGCGTCGGAGTTGGCGGCTGCGTTCGCACTCGCCGAGCGGCGCCCGGGCATGCACAACCTGTTCCTCGCTCACCATCCGCTTCTGGGCTTCGCCCCGGACCCGCGAACCGCGCCGGCCGGCCTCTATCCCGGGAACGGCGCGCTGCAATCGGTGCTGAGGGCGGTCAACGGCGACGCGCTGTTCCCGGCGAGCGTCGACGCGCTGCTTTCGGGGCACGTGCACCTGTTCGAGGCCGTGAGCTACGCGACGAATCAGCCGAGCCAGATCATCTCCGGCAACGGGGGAACCTGGGCCGACGTCGCGCTTCCGCGGCCGCTGCCGCCCGGCGCGACGCCTTCGCGCGGCGCGACGATCCAGGGCATCGTCTCGACCAACCGCCCCGGCTTCTTGATCCTCGAGCGCGAGGGCTCGATCGGCGATGCATGGCGGATCGAAGTCCGCGATCGCCGCGGAGATCTGCTAACCCTTTGCGCGCTCGCCGACCGAAAGACGCGCTGCGCGCCGGAGAGCCTGCCATGAGACGCCTGCTTTGCACGCTGTGCTGCGCCGGGATGGCTGCTGCAGCCTGGGCCGACGGCACGCCCGAGATACCGCCGTTCTCGAGCGGCCAGCCGGGAGGCCCCCCGCCGGCCGGGTGGAGGAACGTGCCGCTCGCATCCTTCAAGAACAATACCGAGTACAGCCTCGCGAGCGATGGCGGCGTGGTGGTTCTCAAGGCAGTCGCGCACAACGCGGCGTCGCTGCTCGCGACGAGGGTCGAGTTCGACCCGCACCAATTCCCGATCCTCTCGTGGCGCTGGAAGGTCGTGCAGGGGATTCCGACGGCCAACACCGCAGAGCAGGCCAAGGAGGATGCGCCGGTGCGTATCCTGGTGGCGTTCGACGGGGACGAATCGAAGCTCTCGACGAAGGATCGGCTGGCCGCCAAGGCCGCGCAGTCGATCTCCGGCATCACGCTGCCCTATGCGACGCTCATGTACGTCTGGGGATCGAAGGTGCCCCTCGACTCGATCACGCCGAGCAGCCGCAGCGCGCGCATCCGCATGCTCGCCCTCGCCGTCGATGAGCAGGGCGTCGGTGAATGGCACAGCTATCGCCGCAACCTGGTCGAGGACTTCAAGCGCGTGTTCGGCGAGGACCCTGTCCGGGTGCACTCGATCGAGGTGCTGACCGACACCGACAACACCGGCGCGGATGCGCAGGCTCTGTACGGCGATATCAGCCTATCGGCGGCGAAGCCGTAGGACGTAGCCCGGGGCGGGCCCAGCGAACCCCGGGGCAGGCAGCCAGCCCGCGAGATCCGTCCGTCAGCGCTTCGGCGCCGTCTTCGCGCCGCTGCCCGTGTCGGCGGCGACCAGGATGCTGCAGCGGACCCGCTCGATCAGGACCGCGTCGACCGAGCCGCGCCACCAGCGCAGCGCGAAAGCCTTGCTGCGCGGGTGACCGAGGATCAGGAGATCGATGCCCAGCTCGGAGACGAGCTTGGTGATCACGTCGACCGGCTCGCCGACGACGAGGTGATCGACGACGTTGAGACCCTTGCCCGCGAGGACCGCGTGCGCCTCCTTCAGATCGGCTTCCATGTGCTCGCGCTCGTCGGCGAGCGCGACCTCGGGCACGTATTCGCCCGCGAGGAGATAGGCCGACGGGTAGTGCACGACTCCGGCCAGGTGAACCTCGACGGAGGCCTCGGGAGCGAGGCGTGCGGCTTCGTCGAGCGCGGAGCGGGATTCCGGGGTGCCGTTGTAGGCGACGAGAATCTTCCGGTACATGACTCGTCCCTCCTTTAGCGTCGTTTCGGTGTCTTGATCGCCAGGGCGGGGGCCACGGCCGCCGCAAACGCGATCGTAACCACCAAAAAGCAATCGCGAAAGGCCGGAGTGGCCGACTCGGCGGCGCCGTAAACGGCCAGCCGCCATTCGAGGAGCAACGCCAGCAGGTTCACGCCGATCGCGCCGCCGAGCTGGCGGGCGAAGTTCACCACCGAAGCCGCGTGCCCGAGATCCTGTGGCGGAAGCGTCTGCACGGCGCCGACGTTGAGCGACGGGATGATGAGCCCCAGTCCGGCGCGGCCGATGCCCAGCCACAGGGCCAGCAGCCAGAACGCCGTCGTCCCGGTCGCGAGCGCGAGAAGGAGGCTCGACAGCGCGAAGAGCACCAGCCCGGCGACGACGACGTAGCGGGCATGCGCGCGGTCGGTGAGCCGGCCGGCGAAGACGATCGCCGCGGCGAGCGCCAGTCCCGGCGCGAAGAGCAGATTGCCCGCCTGCGCCGGCGAGTAGCCCGCGACGTCCTGCACGAACACCGGGACGAGGTAGGTAGTGCCGAAGAGCCCGACGCCGTAGGCGAAGGCGACGATCGACGCGGCGCGGAAACCGGGGTTCGCGAAGAGCGCCGGCTCGAGCAGCGGCGCGGGGGCGCGGGTCTGCCAGAACACGAACGCGGCCGCGAACGCGAGCGCGACGACGGCGTGGACGAGCGTGAGCGCCGAAACCCACCCGGCGCGGTGACCGGCGACCGGCAGGTCGAGCAGCGCGATCAGCGCGCCGGCGAGAAGCAGCGCGCCTTTCCAGTCGAACGGCCGCCGCGGCGTCGTGCGGCGCGTGTCGGGCAAGGCGCGCATGCCGATCGGCCAGGCGGCCATGCAGAACGGGACGGCGAGCAGGAAGATCGCCCGCCAGCCGAACAGCTGCATGAGCGCGCCGCCGATCGCCGGGCCGATGGCGGGGGCCAGGACGACGCCGAAGCCGAAGAGACCCATCGCGCGGCCGCGCTCCTCGGGCGCGAACACCGCGAAGAGCGCGATCATCGACAGCGGTTGCATGACCCCGGCGGCGGCGCCCTGCAGCACGCGCGCCACGATCATCGATCCGGTGCTCCAGCTCGCCGCTCCGAGGATCGAGCCCGCGAAGAACACCGCCATGGTCAGCAGAAAGGTGCGCCGCTGGCCGAGCTCCGCGACGAGCCAGCCGGTCGCCAGCATGGTCGTCGTGGTCGCGGCCAGGAATCCCGTGGCGATCCACTGCAGCGAATCGTGGCCGATGTTGAACTCGCGCAGCAGCTCGGGGAAGGCCACGTTGACGATCGTCGCCGACAGGATCGTGGCGACCGTTCCGACCATCGCGGCCGCAACGACTGCTGACCGGCGCTGCACGAAGGCGGAAATGACGTCAGGCCGGCGCGGCTTGGGGGAGCGCCATCGGTCGCCCGCAGAGGATCAGCGCGGCGTCGGCGAGACCTTGCCAGACGTCGCCGTCGCCGATGCCCTTGGCGAGCGCGTCGAGACGCGCGAGGCGGACGATGAGCCCGCGCAGCGTCGCGGCGTCGACCCGTCGCGCGGCGCGCTCCATCGCCGCCTGGCGCTTGCCCCAGACCCGGCGCTCGCGCATCGCCGTCGAGACGGGCGTACCGCTCGCCGATGCCGAGAGCACGGCGGCGAGCGCGTGCAGGTCCTCGCCGAGCTGCCAGAGGATGAGCGGGACGCCTTCGCCGGCCGCTTCGAGCGCGCCCAGGATGCGTAGCGCGCGCGAGGCCTCGCCGGCGAGCCAGGCCTCGGAGAGCTGGAAGACGTCGAACCGCGCCACGTCCGCGACCGCCCGCAGCACCGCTTCGTGCTCGAGTTCGCCCTCGGGCAGCAGCAGGGCGAGCTTGTCGATCTCCTGCTTGGCGGCGAGCAGGTTGCCCTCGGTGGCGTCGGCGAGGAACTGTAGCGTGTCCTCGCCGACGCTCTGCCGCTGGCGCGCGAGGCGCTCGCGCAGCCAGGCCGGCAGCTCCTGGCGCTCGATCGGGTACACCGCGATGCTCACGCCGGCGCTTTCGAGCGCCGCGAACCACGCGGCACCCTGGGCCGAGCGATCGAGCCTCGGCAGGGAAACGAGCGTCAACGTGTCGTCGCTCGAGCTCGCCGCGTAGTCCTCGAGCACGCGTGCGCCTTCGACGCCGGGCTTGCCGGAAGGAATCGCGAGATCGATCACGCGGCGCTCGCCGAAGAGCCCCAGGTTGCGCTGTGCTGCGGCGAAGGCATCCCAGCGGAAGCCCGCGTCGGCGACGAAGATCTCGCGCTGGTCGAAGCCCGCGGCGCGCGCGGCCGCGCGGATCTGGTCGCAGGCTTCGAGGGCGAGCAGCGTCTCGTCGCCGTGCACCACGTAGAGCCGTTCCAGGCCCCTGCGGAGATGCGAAGCGAGCTGCGCCGGACGGAGCTGCACCGAAAGCCTACGCGGGTTTCTTCGCCGCCTGCAGCCGCCGCACCATCTGCGCCACCGCGTCGTCCTGCATTTCGTGCCAGAGCCGCTGCTCCTGCGCCTCCTTGGCGAGCGCCTCGGCGTCGTTGTAGGTGTAGGTGCGCCGCACGAGGAGCTCCGAGGTCGGCAGCCAGTCGTTGCCCGCGGCATCGCGGACGCGGAAGAGGACGCGCTTGGTGAGCAGGTATTCGGCAACTTTCCCGCCGCTGGAGAGCGACAGGATCTGCTTGTTGTTCTCGACGCTCGTGACGTCGAGGATCGCCTGCGCCTGGTCGGGGGAGGCGACCAGCCTGGCGCTCCCTGCTCCCTCGAGCGAGCGGCGCAGCTCGGCGGTCAACGGCTGCGACGCGGGCGAATTGAGGTACAGCGTCTCGAAGGCGTAGTGCGCCTCGCCCCGGAGGTGGAAGCCGCAGGAGGCGAGCAGGCCTGCGAGCGCGAGCGTCGCAAGACGGAAATCAGACCACCACATTCACCAGCCGTCCCGGCACCACGACGACCTTCTTGGCCGGCGCGCCATTGGCGTGCTTCGCGAACTCCGGGCTGGCGACGGCCGCGCGCTCGATCTCCGCGCGATCGGCCGCGGAGGGCACGCGCAGCTTGCCGCGAAGCTTGCCGTTGACCTGCAGCACGAGCTCGATCTCGTCCTGCAGCAGCGCGTCGGGATCGACGGCGGGCCACGGCGCGTCGAGCATGCCGCCCAGGCGTGCGGCGTAGCCCAGCTCCTGCCACATGACGTGAGCGGTGTGCGGGGCGACCGGATTGAGCACGCGCAGCAGGATGGACAATCCTTCCCGCACGAGCTCCGCGGCCGCCGGCGAGCCGTCCGCCGGAATCTCTTCCAGCGCGTTGAGCATCTTCATCCCCGCCGACACGACCGTGTTGTACTTGATGCGCTCGTAGTCGTCGCTCGCCTGCCTGAGGTGCAGGTGGAGCACACGGCGGATCTCGCGCAGCGCGGCCGCCGCCCGCGGCCAGTCGACCGCGGCCGGAGGACGCGCGAGAGCCTCGGCGTGCGACTGGCCGTAGGCCCACAGCCGCTTCATGAAGCGGAACTGGCCCTCGATGCCTTCGTCGGACCACAGCGCGGAGTCCTCGGGGGAGCCGGCGAACATCACGAACAGCCGCGCCGTGTCCGCGCCGTACCTGGCGATGATCTCGTTGGGATCGACACCGTTCTTCTTGCTCTTCGACATCGTGCCCGTGCCGCCGTACTCGACCGGGCTGCCGTCGGCCTTGAGCACGCCGCCGGTAACGTGTCCCTCCGCGTCGTGCACCGGCTCGACGTCTTCGGGCGCCACGTAGTCGATGCCGCCGCGGTCGGTGCGCCGGAACCAGGCGTGGTTGAGCAGCATCCCCTGCGTCATCAGCCGCACGAACGGCTCGTCGAAGCGCAGCATGCCCATGTCGCGCATCACCTTGGTCCAGAAGCGCGCGTAGAGCAGATGCAGGATGGCGTGCTCGATGCCTCCGATGTACTGGTCCATCGGGTTCCAGTAGTCGTTGCGCGAGTCGACCATGCGATCCGCCCCGGGGCAGGCGTAGCGCATGTAGTACCAGGCGGAATCGACGAAGGTGTCCAGCGTGTCGGTCTCGCGCCTGGCCGGACCGCCGCACTTCGGACAGGTGGTATCGACGAAATCGGCGCGCTTCGCGAGCGGATTGCCCGCGCCGTCGGGCACGCAGTCCTCGGGCAGCACGACGGGCAGGTCGGCTTCCGGGACCGGGACGTCGCCGCAGGCCGGGCAGTGGATGATCGGAATCGGCGTGCCCCAGTAGCGCTGCCGCGACACGCCCCAGTCGCGCAGGCGGTAGGTGATGCGCTTCTCGCCGAGGCCCAGCGCCGCCAGGTCGGCGGCGACCGCATCGACCGCCGCGCGGTACGCGAGCCCGTCGTACTTGCCCGAATGCACGCAGCGGCCGCGCTCCTTGTCCTCGTACCAGGGCTGGAATGCCTCGGTGGAGAAGCTCTCGCCGGGCACCGCGATCACCTGCCTGATCGGCAGCCGGTATTTCTTCGCGAACGCGAAGTCGCGCTCGTCGTGGCCGGGAACGCCCATGACGGCGCCGTCGCCGTAGGCCATGAGGACGTAGTTGCCGACCCAGACCTCGACCTTCTCACCGGAGAGCGGGTGGCGGACGAAGAGCCCGGTGCGCACGCCCCTCTTCTCCATCGTCGCGAACTCGGCCTCGATCACCGTTCCGCGCTTGCATTCTTCGACAAAGGCCGCGACTTCGGCGCTCGAGCGCGCGGCGTGGGTCGCGAGCGGGTGCTCGGCGGCGACTGCGACGAAGGTCGCGCCCATGATCGTGTCGGCGCGCGTGGTGAACACCCAGAGCCTGCCGTCGCCGACGAGCGCGCCGGCCGCGTCGCGGATGCCGTGCGGGAACGCGAAGCGCACGCCCTCGCTGCGCCCGATCCAGTTGGCCTGCATGGTGCGCACGCGCTCCGGCCAGCCCGCCATCTTCGGCAGATGGTCGAGGAGCTCGTCGGCGTAGTCGGTGATCCGCAGGTAGTACATCGGGATCTCGCGCTTCTCCACCGGCGCTCCCGAGCGCCATCCCCGGCCGTCGATCACCTGCTCGTTGGCGAGCACCGTCTGGTCGACGGGATCCCAGTTCACCACGCCGGTCTTCTTGTAGGCGATGCCCTTCTCGAGCATCTTCAGGAAGAACCACTGGTTCCAGCGGTAGTAGTCCGGCTTGCAGGTCGCGAGCTCGCGGGACCAGTCGATCGCGAGGCCCACCGCGTTCATCTGCTGCTTCATGTACGCGATGTTGTCGTAGGTCCACTTCGCCGGCGCGATCCCGCCCTTGATCGCGGCGTTTTCCGCAGGCAGGCCGAAGGCGTCCCAGCCCATCGGGGTGAGCACGTTGTACCCGTTCATCCGCAGGTAGCGGTACATCATGTCGGTGATCGTGTAGTTGCGCACGTGACCCATGTGCAGCACGCCCGACGGGTAGGGCAGCATCGAGACGAGGTAGAACTTGCGCCGTGCCGGATCCTCGACGGCGCGGAAGGCGTCGATGGCGCGCCAGTGCGCTTGCGCAGCGGCGTCGATCTCTGCGGGGCGGTACGGCTTCATCGAATCGCTCGGCGATTGCCCGTCGGGCCGATGGGGCCCGCGGCCGAAGCGCCCGATTATACCGGGAGGATGAAGCCGGCCCGCCGCCCTGTTAGCCGGCGAAGATCGCCACGAGGGCGAGGGCGGCGAACAGCGCGGCCGCGAATAGCCGCGCGGCACGCAGAGAGATCTTCGCGGCGATGGCGCGGCCCAGCCACACGATCGGCACGTCGGCAACGAGCATGCCGAGCGTGGTGCCCGCGACGACGGCCTGCAGGTTGTCGAACTGCGCGGCGAGGGCAACGGTCGCAATCTGGGTCTTGTCGCCCATCTCGACCATGAAGAACGATGCCGCCGTCACCGCGAAAACCCCGAGAGGGCCACGAGCCTCGCGCGGGTGCTCGTCCAGCCGGTCGGCCTTGAGCGCCCAGAGCGCCATCGCGAGGAACGTCGCGGCGATGATCCAGCGCAGCCCATCGACGGGCGCTCTCCCGCGCAGCCAGACGCCGAGCGCCCCGGCGAGGGTATGGTTGGCGAGCGTGGCGGCCAGGATGCCGAGCACGATCGCGCCCCGGCTCCGGAAGCGCGTGGCGAGCAGCAGCGCGAGCAGCTGGGTCTTGTCGCCCATTTCACCGGCGGCGACGACGAGCATCGAGACGAGGAATGCTTCCATGCGGGCGCCCGGCATCGCCAAGGGGGCGCGCGCGCGAGCAAACCTTTCGTCGGGTGGCGCGGACCGTCGCTCATCCGACGAGGGTCCGGCGTCGGAGGCTCTCACGAGGCGACTGCTACAATTGTAACGTGGCGCCGGGAACCTCTCGCGAGGCGAGCGAGCCCAAGCACCGATCCGCAAGCACCGCCTGCCACCATGCCGCGACGGTTGATACTGCTCCTGCTGTGCGCCCTGGCGGCGCTCGCGCTGCCGGCGGCGGCCGCCCCGATCCGCACCGGGCACGTCGAGGCGGAGCTCGTTCCGGAAAAGACGGCGATCACGCCCGGCGGCACGCTGACAGTCGCCTTGCGGCTCGCGATGGAACGCGGCTGGCACACCTACTGGCGCAACCCCGGCGAGTCGGGATTGCCGACGACGCTCAAGTGGACGCTCGACGAGGGATTGACGGCGGGCGCAATTCAGTGGCCTGCACCGCGCGCGTTGCCGGCGGGGCCGTTGATGAACTACGGCTACGAAGACGAGGTCTTCCTGCTCACGGACATCGGCGCGCCGTCGAGCCTCGCCGCCGGAAGCACGGTCGCGCTCAAGGCGCGTGCCGACTGGCTGGTGTGCAGGGAGATCTGCATCCCGGAAGGCGCGGATCTTTCGCTCGCGATCCCCGTCGCGGATCGGGCCGACCCGGACCTGCGCTGGGCTGCGGCGATCGCGCGAACACGCGCCGAGCTCCCGCGGCCGCTCGAAGGCTGGAGCGTGACCGCGACCGGCCGCGGCGATCACGTCGACCTCGTGCTCGTGCCGGCCGCTGCGGCAGGCGACCCGGGAGAGATACGCTTCTTCCCCTACAGCGAGGGCAAGATCGAGCCGAGCGCGCCGCAGCCGCTCACGCGCCAGGGCTCGGAGCTCAAGCTCACGCTGCCCGTATCGAGCCAGCAGGTCGGCGATTTCACGCGGCTCGCGGGCGTTCTCACGGCGAGCCGCGGCTTCGCGGCGGGCAGCGCGGCCACGATCGACGTGCGGCTGGCCGGCAGCGTCGTCGCCGGCCGCTCGCCCGGCGCCGCCCCCGAGCCCCTCGTGCTCGCCGATGCGCGCGGCGGGCTCTCGCTCGGACTCGCGCTTCTCTTCGCGCTGGTCGGCGGGGTGCTGCTCAACCTCATGCCCTGCGTCTTTCCCGTGCTCTCGCTCAAGGTGTTCGGCTTCGCGACGCACGGCGGCGGGATCGGACCAATGCGCGCGCACGGGCTGGCGTTCGGCGCCGGCGTGATCGCGTCGTTCGCCCTCCTCGCGGGCGCGCTGATCGCGCTTCGCGCCGGCGGCGTGCAGCTCGGCTGGGGCTTCCAGCTTCAATCGCCGGTCGTCGTCGCGGCGCTCGCGCTGCTGTTCTTCGTCCTCGCGCTCAATCTGTCGGGCGTGTTCGAGATCGGTCACGTCCTGCCTTCGGCGGTCGCGAGCTGGAGCGCGCGCAACAGCTATGTCAACGACGCGCTGTCGGGCGTGCTGGCCGTGGCGGTCGCCTCGCCGTGCTCCGCGCCGTTCATGGGGGCGGCGATCGGCTTCGCGCTCGCTCAGAGCGCCGCCGCGACGCTGGCCGTCTTCGCGACGCTCGGCGCGGGCATGGCGCTGCCGTACGTCGCGCTCGCCTTCTTCCCCGCGTGGCGCAGATATCTCCCGCGACCTGGACCGTGGATGGTTCGTCTGAAGCGCGTGCTCGCTTTCCCGCTCTACGCGACGGTGATCTGGCTCGCCTGGGTCCTCGGCGCGCAGCTCGACAACGATGCCGTGGCCCGGCTCGGCGTCGCGCTGCTCCTGGTCGCGCTGGCCCTCTGGGCGTGGGAGGCTTCGCGCACGGGCGGATCCGCGAGATGGCGATGGGCGGCCGCCGCCTCGCTGATCGGCGCCGTGATCGTCGGCGCGCCGGTCGCGATGATGCAGGCGGGCGGCGAGCCCGTCGTGAAAACGGCGAGCGCGGAGCGCGGGGCATGGCAGGATTACGCTCCGGAGCGCGTGCGCCAGCTCACCGGCAGCGGCCGCCCTGTCTTCGTCGACTTCACCGCCGCGTGGTGCGTCACCTGCCAGGTCAACAAGCGCCTCGTGCTCAATACCGAGGTGGTGCAGCGTGCCTTCGCCGAGCACGACGTCGCGCTGCTGCGGGCCGACTGGACGCGTCGCGACGCGACGATCGGCCGAGCGCTCGCCGCCCTGGGCAGAAGCGGCGTGCCCGTCTACGTCCTGTACCGCCCGGGCCGCGAACCTGTGCTCCTGCCCGAGGTCTTAAGCCAAGGCGTTATCATCGATGCGCTGGCGAATCCCGAGCCGGCGCGTCTGGTCACGGAGGCCAAATGAAGCTCGTCCACGCCGCTGCCGCTTTGTTGCTCTCGCTCTCGGTGCCCGTCCTGGGCGCGACCGCGGGACAGGCCGCTCCCGATTTCACGCTCACCGACGTCCACGGCAGGGCGGTGCACCTCGCCGATCTCAAGGGCAAGTACGTCGTGCTCGAATGGACCAATCCCGGCTGCCCCTTCGTTCGCAACCACTACAACACGCGCAACATGCAGGGCCTGCAGTCGGAGTGGACCGGGAAGGACGTCGTGTGGCTGTCGATCGATTCGTCCAACCGGTCGAGCTTCGATTTCATGCCGCCGCAGAAGCTCTCCGACTGGATGCAGGCGCGCGGCGCGGCGCAAAGCGCGGTGCTCGTCGACCCGGACAGCGCGACGGCGAGGCTCTACCAGGCGAAGACGACGCCGCACATGTTCGTCATCGATCGCGAGGGCCGGATCGTCTACGCCGGCGCGATCGACGACCGGCCTTCGACCAGCCCGGCCGATCCCCCGGCCGCCAACAACTACGTGCGCGCGGCGCTGACCCAGGTGATGGGCGGGAAGCCCGTGACCACTGCGGCGACCACCCCGTACGGCTGCTCGGTGAAGTATTGATCGGCGCAGCGTCTTCGCGCGCTCGATCCGCTCCGCGGTGAGCCGTCCGGCGCCGTAGCGCCGCGCGCCGCGATCCCGTCGTCTTCGTTCCCCCGTCTGCTTTTGCGCCGAGCGGAGCCGCGCCTGGCCCGTGGCCGCTCGTTTGGCACCGGCGAGCACGCGGCGCCTCCTCCCGGCTGCCCCGTCCGGGGCGCGTGCGCTATCCTTGCGGCGCGTCGACGGAAGAAAATGACCACGACCGCAGTCCTCGGCCGCCGCTTCCTTTCGGCGCTCGCCCTTCTTGCCCTGACCGCCTGCGGTCCGGCCAAGGAGCGTCCCGTGCAGGGCTATGTGGAAGGCGAATACGCGCGCGTCGGCGCGCCGTTTGCGGGGACGCTGGAGAAGCTCTCGGTGCAGCGCGGCGATCAGGTTGGCGCCGGCGCGCCGCTGTTCGCGCTCGAGCAGGAGAACGAGGTCGCGGCACGCCGGCAGGCCGAGGAGGAGCTCAAGAGCACGCAGGCGCGCCTCGAGAACCTCAAGACGGGAAAGCGGCCGCCTGAGGTGAAGACCGTCGAGGAGCAGCTCCGGCAGGCGGAGGCGTCGCGGGAGCTCTCGGAGGCGAACCTCAAGCGCCAGGAAGCGCTTCACAGGTCGGGCTTCGTGAGCCAGTCGGTCCTGGATGACGCCCGAAGCAAGCTCAAGAGCGACGAGGCCCTGGTCGCCTCGCTCAGGGCGTCGGTGGCCACGGCCAATCTGCCCGGCGGGCGGCCCGACGAGATCCGCGCTGCTCAAGCGGACGCCGATGCGGCGCGCCAGGCCCTCGCGCAGGCGGACTGGCGTCTTTCGCAGCGCGCGATCGAGGCGCCTCAGGGCGGGCGCGTGAACGACACCTACTACGTCGTCGGCGACTTCGTGCCCGCGGGCAGCCCGGTGGTGAGCCTGCTGCCGGTCGCCAACGTCAAGATCCGTTTCTACCTTCCCGAGCCGATGCTGGCCCGGGTGAAGCTGGGCCAGACCGTGAGCTTCGCCTGCGATGGTTGCGGCGACGCCATGCCGGCGACCGTCTCGTTCATCGCCGATCGCGCCGAGTTCACACCGCCGGTGCTGTATTCGCGCGACAGCCGCTCCAAGCTCGTCTTCCTCATCGAGGCGAGTGTGGCGGCGGACGTCGCCGCGCGCCTCAACCCGGGGCAGCCGGTCGACGTCAGCTTGCCGACGCCGCCGTGAACGCGGAGCGCGCCGACGACGTCGTGATCGACGTGCGCGGCCTCAACAAGCACTTCGGCGAGAACCACGTCGTGAAGGACCTCTCGCTCACCGTCCGGCGCGGCGAGATCTTCGGCTTCCTCGGACCGAACGGCAGCGGGAAAACGACCTCGATCCGCATGCTCTGCGGCCTCCTGACCCCCGACAGCGGGCAGGGCACCTGCCTCGGTCACGACATCGTGAGCGAGACCAAGGCGATCAAGCGCGAGGTCGGCTACATGACCCAGCGCTTCTCGTTCTGGGAGGATCTCACCATCCGCGAGAACCTGCGCTTCGTCGCGCGCATGTACGGGATGCACGACGCGCGCGAGAAGGTCGAGCAGGCGCTCGCGCACCTGGGGCTCGAGAAGCGCGGCAATCAGCTCGCGGGCGCGCTGTCCGGCGGCTGGAAGCAGCGGCTCGCGCTCGCGGCCTGCCTGCTCCACGAGCCGCAGCTCCTGCTGCTCGACGAGCCGACCGCCGGCGTCGATCCCAAGGCGCGGCGCGACTTCTGGCAGGAGCTGCACGCGCTCGCGGCGCGCGGCATCACGGTGCTGGTGAGCACGCACTACATGGACGAGGCGGAGCGCTGCATGAAGCTCGGCTACATCCTGTACGGCCGGCTCCTGGTGCAGGGAACGGCGCAGGACGTGATCGCCAGCCAGTCGCTGCACACCTGGTCGGTCGCGGGCGAGGATCTTCCTTCGCTCGCCGCGCGCCTCCGCGACATCCCGTCGGTCGAGCAGGTGGCGGCGTTTGGCGCGGCGCTCCACGTGACCGGGACGGACCGCGAGCGCATGCAGCGCGAGCTCCGCCCGCTCATGGCAGATCCGCGGTACACCTGGTCCGAGGTCGCACCCAATCTCGAGGACGTCTTCATTCATCTCATGGGCACGGCGGCCGAGCCGGTCACCGAGATCCACTGATGGGAGACTACTTCTCGGTCTCGCGCTGGCTGGGCATCGTCGGCAAGGAGCTGATCCAGCTCAAGCGCGACCGGCTCACCTTCGGGATGATCGTCGGCATCCCGATCATCCAGCTCGTGCTCTTCGGCTTCGCGATCAACGCCGATCCCAAGCACCTGCCGACCGCCGCGCTGATCGCCGACAAAAGCGAGTTCTCGCGCAGCATCATGGCGGGCCTGAGGAACAGCGACTACTTCGCCTTCATCGGCGAAGCGCGCGACGAAGCCGACGCCGACTGGATGCTTCGGACCGGCGAAGCGCAGTTCGTCGTGACCATCCCGCCGGATTTCTCCAAGCGCCTGGTGCGCGGCGAGCGCCCGGCGATCCTCCTCGAGGCGGACGCGACGGATCCGACGGCCACCGGCAACGCGATCGCGGCGGTCAACCAGCTCGCCGGAACGGTGCTCGCCCGCGACCTCAACGGGCCGCTCGCGTACCTCTCGCCCGTGTCCCCCGGGAGCGCGTCCCAGCCGGTGCTCATGCCGACGCCGAATCCGTTCGAGGTCCGCGTGCACGCCCGCTACAACCCCGAGTCGATCACCGCGTACAACATCGTACCGGGGCTGCTCGGGGTCATCCTGACGATGACGATGGTGATGATGACCGGGCTCGCGATCACCCGCGAGCGCGAGCGCGGCACGATGGAAAACCTGCTCGCCACGCCCGCGACGGCGCTTGAGGTAATGACGGGCAAGATCATGCCCTACATCGGCATCGGGCTGATCCAGGTCACGCTGGTCGTCACGCTGGCGCAGATCCTCTTCAGCGTGCCGATGCAGGGGAGCTACACCGTGCTCTACGTCTCGGTGCTCCTGTTCATCGCCGCGCAGCTCATGCTCGGGCTCACGATATCGGCAGTGGCGCAGAACCAGCTCCAGGCGATGCAGATGACGTTCTTCTATTTCCTGCCGTCGATCCTGCTGTCCGGCTTCATGTTCCCGTTCCGCGGCATGCCGAACTGGGCTCAGTTCATCGGACAGGTCCTTCCCATCACCCATTTCCTGCGGATCGTTCGCGGTGTGCTGCTCAAGGGCAACGGCTGGAGCGAGATCGGACAGGAAGCCTGGCCAATCGGCGTTTTCATGCTGGTGGTCCTGCTCGTGGGGCTGCGGGCGTTCCGGAGCACGCTGGACTAGCTCCGGCAGTGGCGAGCGCCGGCGAGCGAGCCCGCAGTATTTGCGAGGGAGCGCTCGCCGCCGCCCCTCATGCTGCGCAGCGTATTTGCAAAGCGCTCGCGCTGGCCCACAATAGGCGAGGAACCCCGGGGGAGGAGGACTCCATGAAGGTCAGCTTCAATCTCAACGGCAAGCCGGCGTCGATCGCGACCGACGACCCCGAGATGCCTCTGCTCTACGCGCTGCGCGACGATCTGGGGATGCACGGCCCGCGCTTCGGCTGTGGACTGGGCCAGTGCGGAGCCTGCACGGTCCACGTCGACGGCAAGGCCGTCCGGTCGTGCTCGATGCCGGTATCGGCGGTGGCGGGGAAGAGGATCGTCACTCTCGAGGGGCTGGGGACGCCGGCGAAGCCGCATCCGCTGCAGCAGGCGTTCATCGACGAGCAGGCGGTGCAGTGCGGCTACTGCATCAACGGCATGATCATGCAGGCGGCTGCGTTCCTGCAGACGACGCGCAATCCCACCGAGGCGCAGATACGCGCGGCCCTCGCGGAGAATCTCTGCCGCTGCGGCACGCACCTTAGAATCGTCCGCGCGGTGAAGCGCGCGTCCGAGAAGATGGCGTGACGGAGGATGCCATGACGATCGCGATCAGGGGACGCAGCACGAACGAGTCGCGCCGGACGTTCCTCAAGACCGGCGGCGCATTGGTGGTGAGCTTTGCAATCGTCGACGCCGGCGCCGTCGCGCCGCCGACTGCCGCGAAGACGGTCGCTGCGGACCAGGTCGACGGGTTTCTTGCGATCGATGCGAGAGGGCACGTGACCGTATTCTCTGGCAAGGTCGACCTCGGCACCGGCGTCGAGACGGCGATGGCACAGATCGCCGCCGACGAACTCTCCGTGCCGCTCGACCGCGTCAGCGTCATCCAGGGCGACACGGCGCTCACGCCGGATCAGGGCGTGACCTTCGGCAGCCTCTCGATCCAGAACGGGGGCATGCAGATCCGCCAGGCGGCGGCGACCGCGCGCGACGCGCTCGTCTCGCAGGTCGCCGCGGGCCAGGGTGTCGCGAAGGAGACGCTGAGCGTCAAGGACGGCGTCGTGATGCCGAAGTCGGGAGGCAAGGGCTGGACCTACGCGGAGCTCGTCGGTGGCCGCGACTTCCAGCTCAAGCTCGATCCCAAGGCTCCGCTCAAGGATCCGAAGGACTACGCGATCGTCGGCAAGTCGATCGCGCGCTTCGACATTCCCGAGAAGGTCACGGGGCGCTTCACCTACATGCAGGACTTCAAGCTGAAGGGCATGATCCACGCCCGCGTGATCCGGCCGCGCGCCATGAAGGCGACGCTTCTCGCCTGGAACGACTTCGTCGCGCGGAAGATTCCCGGCTACATCGGCTGCATCCGCAAGGGCAACTTCCTTGCCGCGCTCGGCCGCAGCGAATGGGCGGCGATCAAGGCGAGCCGGACCGTGGAAACGACGTGGTCGGAATGGCGGGGCCTCCCAGACAAGGCAAAGCTCTGGGACTACATCCGAGCCGTGAAGGTCAACAAGGACGAGGAGCTGCAGAAAGTCGGCGACAGCGCCGAAGGAATGAAGGCGCCGAACGCCAAGCTCGTGTCGGCGAGCTACGACTTCGCGATCCACACCCACGGCTCGATCGGGCCGTCGTGCGCAGTCGCGGAGTACAAGGACGAGAAGCTCACGATCTGGACGGCATCGCAGGCCACGCACCTGCTTCGCAAGCAGGTCGCCAACATGCTTGGGATGAAGCCCGAGGACGTGCGCTGCGTCTACATCGAAGGCTCCGGCTGCTACGGCCGCAATGGCCACGAGGACGCGGCCGCCGACGCCGCGCTGCTCGCCAGGGAGACGGGCCTGCCCGTGCGGGTGCAGTGGATGCGCGAGGACGAGCACGGATGGGATCCCAAGGGGCCGCCGACGCTCTACGACTACCGTGGCGCGGTCGGCGGCAACGGCACGGTGCACGCGTGGGAGTCGCAGGCGTTCCTTCCGGACCGGCCGAAGGACATCGCGGTGACGCTCCTCCCGGCGGAGCTCGCGGGCCTGCCGCGCGACGAGGCGCATCCGGGCAACATCCAGGGATCGCTCGCGATTCCCTACGTGTTCGCCAACGTCAAGGCCACTGCGCACTGGCTTGCCGAGACGCCGTTCCGGCCGTCGTGGATCCGCACCCCGGGCCGGATGCAGAACACCTTCGCCAACGAGAGCTTCGTCGATGAGCTCGCTGCGGCCGCCGGCATCGATCCGCTTGAGTTCCGCCTGCGCAACCTCAACGACCCGCGGGGCGTCGAGCTGCTGCAGCGGCTTGCGAAGCTCGCGGGCTGGTCGCCGCGGGGGGCTGCCGGCCGCCAGTCGGGCGACGTGCTGAGGGGACGCGGGTTGTCGTACGTGAAGTACGAGCTCGTCCGGACCTACGTCGGCGTGGTCGCGGACGTCGAAGTCGACCCGAAGACGGGCCAGGTCGCCGTCAGGAAATTCTACGTCGCACACGACTGCGGGCAGATCATCAACCCGGATGGACTGAGGAACCAGATCGAGGGCAACGTCGTGCAGACGACGAGTCGCACTCTGCTCGAGGATCTGCAGTTCGACCGCTCGACGGTGACGAGCGTCGATTGGAAGACCTATCCGATCCTCAAGTTTCCCGACGTACCCGAGGTCGCGATCGAGCTGATCGATCGGCCGACGGAGAAGCCGTGGGGCGCGGGCGAGCCCACGGCCGCGGTGGTCCCATCGGCGATCGCCAACGCGATCTTCGATGCCACCGGCGTGCGGCTGCGCTCGGTGCCCTTCACGCCGGGGAAGGTCCAGGCGTCGCTCGAGAAGACCTAGCCGCTTCGCCGGGCTGTATCGCATCAGGGGCAACACCGCCGTGCGGCCGTCCGGCGCCCGGAGGCCGCATTCGTCCGCCTACGGGTGCTCGGTGCTCCGGCCGCGCTTTCGCCGGCCTCGCCGTCGCGAGGGCCGTATTCTACGCCTGCAGCGGCGGAGGATCGTCGCGCAGCAGCGCGTCGAGCCCTTTCACCGCGAGCGTCTTGTCCACGCAGTGATCGAACCCGGCCTGCTTCGCTCCGATGAGCGTGGTCGGGTCGAGGTCGGTGCCGCTCATCATTACGAGCCGCATCACCGCCGGAGGAAAGCGGGCGCGCAGCTTGCGTGCGACGGCGTAGCCGTCGATCTTCGGCATGTGCACGTCGACGATCACGAACTCCGGCGACCAGGCTTCGGCGAGCTCCACCGCCTGGATGCCGTCAGCCGCGAGGCGCACATCGTGGCCCATCTCCTGCAGGATGGCGGCGAACGAGTTTCTCACCGCCTGGTTGTCGTCGGCGACCAGGATTCGCCGGCTGCCCTGCGCAGCGCTCGCCGGCGGGACGCACGCCAGCATCGTCTTCGCCGGTCCTGCCGTGGGCGCCGCCGCGCGATCCTGCGGTGGCGACGCGAGCGGCAGCCCGATCGTGAACTCGCTGCCCCGCCCGGGGCCCTCGCTGCGCACGCCGATCCGCCCGTGGTGACGTTCGCAGATGGCGCGCGCGGTCGCGAGTCCCAACCCCAGTCCCGCGCGTCCGGGCGGGCGCGCCGCGCACGCGTCGAAGAGCTGCGGCAGGAGATCGGGCGCGAGCCCCTGACCGCTGTCGCGGACGCGGACCTGGGCTTCGTTGTCCGCCGCCAGGACCTCGATCGCGATCTCGCTTCCCGCGTCGCTGTACTTCGCCGCGTTCTCGATCAGGTTGCCGATCGCCCGGGCGAGCAGCGCCGGATCGCCGTCGACCCACACCGGACGCGCCGGGGACTGGAGACGAACGCGCTGCCGACGGTTCTCGATGAGGCCCGCGTGCGCCTGCCGGGCGCTTTCGACGCTGGCCGCGAGATCGATGCGCTGGAGCTCGAGCGCGACGTCGCCGCGCGCGAGGCGCTCGGCGTCGCCGACGGCATCCAGCATGCGCGTCATGGCGGCAATCTGGCGATCGACGATCGCGAGCGCGGCTGCCAGCTCACGATCGCTGCCTGCACGCAGGCGAACCAGCTGCACCGCGTTGACGATCGGTGCGATGGAATTGCGCAGCTCGTGCGCAAGCACGCGCAGGAGGTCGCCGCTCATGTTCGCGCCGCTTGTGCCGGGCGTCATCGATTTTGAAGCCGTCGTGGAGTCTCCGGTCGGCAGTATCTTAGCGCGGCTCCGGCCGCGGCGATGCACAATCCAAAGTTGTAATTCTTACAAGCTTCCATACCTCGCGGAGACGCCGCCTAAGGACATGTTTCAGCGCTATCAGCCGTAATCCTACAAATCCGCCTGCAAACACATCGATTACCTGTGCGAATCCCATTGCGCGACGCCGGCAAACCGAGCAAGAATGCGGTGCTCGCCGCGTCGCCCAGTCCTTTGGGAGGGAGACAAGGTCGACTGATTGCCGATTTGCACAACGGCGCTGTGACGCCGAGAGCGCGGATTCCCACCGATCGCCCGAGCAGGCTCGCGCGGGACCGCAGGTCGCGTCCAGGCATTTCTCTCCGCCAGCTTAACGGAGCATGATCATGCAAGCAGCCCAACGCGCTGTCGTTCCCGCGAACGAGATCAGCGTCATCGTGGGGGCGTTGAACGCGCTGAAGCGCGGCGACGCCTCGGTGCGCCTGCCCCCCGACTGGGCGGGGCCCCTCGGACGTCTCGCGGACGTGTTCAACGACGTGGTCGAGCGCAACGAGCGCATGGCGCGCGAGCTGGAGCGCTTGTCGCGCGTCGTCGGCAAGGAAGGCAAGCTCGCCAAGCGCGGCTCGCTGGGCGACGTCACGGGATTCTGGCGCGACTCGATCGACGCCGTGAACCAACTCATCGACGACCTCGTGCACCCGACGAGCGAGACTGCGCGCGTGATCGGCGCGGTCGCGCAAGGCGACCTCTCACAGACGATGGCGCTGGAAGTCGACGGCGAGCCGTTGCAGGGCGAGTTCCTGCGCACGGCCAAAACGGTCAACAAGATGGTGGATCAGCTCGGCTCCTTCGCCTCGGAAGTCACCCGCGTGGCGCGCGAGGTCGGCACGGAGGGCAAGCTCGGCGGCCAGGCGCGGGTCAAGGGCGTCGCCGGGACCTGGAAGGACCTGACCGACAGCGTCAACTCGATGGCCGGGAACCTCACGGCGCAGGTGCGCAACATCGCCGACGTGACCACCGCGGTGGCGACGGGCGATCTCTCCAAGAAGATCACGGTGGACGTGAAAGGGGAGATTCTCGAGC
>Ga0335080_10001164_pt1 | contig 25366 bp, 25 predicted proteins | sample Lox_Sample_34_FD_206720 | JGI IMG/M metagenome (GOLD analysis project Ga0335080, IMG submission 206720) | Soil microbial communities from Loxahatchee National Wildlife Refuge, Florida, United States - Lox_Sample_3.4 | ecosystem: Environmental > Terrestrial > Soil > Wetlands | place: USA... | reverse complement strand
TTCGAGCGCGCCATCCAAGATCTCATCAACGAGGCGGCGATCACGTCCTGAAAACATGACTCGTCCGTGAACCCTTCAACGGCCTAGCGGAGCTAGACCAAAAGGGGGTCACCAATGTCATTCTGTTTCCCGCGCGCACGCGCGGTTGCTGCCGTCTTACTCTGCTTAGGTGCGCTGTTGCTCGTAGTCGCCGCGGGTTCGGCAGACGCCGCTATCGACGTCCCGAGTATTGGCGACTGCAACTTCGCCGAGCAGCTGCTGGTCATGGACGGCGGATTCCTCGACGACGGCAGCGAGGACTTCGATGACGAAATGATCGTCGCCGGCCGCGAGAGCCTCTACCCGGGCTGGTGCAACCGCGAACGAGACTGATCTCGTGTGGCCACAGCCGGCGGCCGGGCATTTGGTCCGCCGGCAGCGACTCCTGCAACCCGGCGGCAACCCGAACGAGGCTCCGAGCCGTGCTAAGCCCGACACGATTCGCGCCGCGGCGACCGGAGCCGGAGGCATTCCGGGGGAGCGGTCGACCGCCGCCGTTGCGGCAGTCTCGGCCGGCGCACGCTTGGATCTGGGCGGTACCAGCAGCCAGGCCCACCGGGATGGCCCCGGCCGTGCAGAGGCGGCTCAAGTGAGCTTGTGCTTCACGGGTGGGAACCTTGGTGTGTCGACAGCGCCGTGGAGGTCGCATCCGTGTGCGATCGTCATTTGCGGCGCGCCGGTCGCGGCGTTCTTTTGAAGGAGTCCGTTCTGTCAGTGTCTTTTGATCGGGTCGCCGCGACTGGGTCTACACCGCCGGGGGGCGTAAGGGCATGTGTCGGTTGACGTCCTTGTAGAGGAGGTAGCGGAACCGGCTGGGACCGCCGGCATAGCATGCTTGCGGGCAGAAGGCGCGCAGCCATAGGAAGTCGCCGGCCTGCACCTCGACCCAGTCCTGGTTGAGGCGATACACGGCTTTGCCTTCCAGGACGTACAGCCCATGCTCCATCACGTGCGTCTCGGCGAAGGGGATGATTGCGCCGGGCTGGAGGGTCACGATGTTGACGTGCATGTCGTGGCGCAGATCGGCCGGGTCGACGAAACGTGAGGTGACCCAGCGACCGTCGGTGTCTGGCATGGGGATGGGGGTGATGTCGCGGTCGCTGGTGACGAAGGCCTCGGGCACGTCGATTCCGTCGACATGCTGGTAGGCCTTGCGAATCCAGTGAAACCGCGCTGGATGTTGGCCTGCATGCTGGATGGACCAATTGGCGGCCGGCGGCAGGTAGGCATAGCCGCCGGCCGACAAGTTGTGTGGGCGTTGCTCGATGGTGAGCGTCATCTCGCCGTCCAAAACGAAGAGGACGGCCTCGGCTGAGGGGTCGGATTCCGGGTGGCCGCTGCCGCCGCCCGACGACATTTCGACGATGTACTGGGAGAAGGTCTCGGCGAACCCCGACAGCGGCCGCGCCAGCACCCACAGCCGCGTGTTGGCGAAGTGCGGCACGTAGCTCGTGACGATGTCGCGCATCGTACCGCGCGGAATGACGGCATAGGCTTCGGTGAACATCGCCCGGTCGGTAAGCAAGTCCGTCTGAGCAGGAAGTCCGCCTGGTGGTGCGTGGTAGATGAAGGTCATCGATTTGCTCGCAGCAGCTCTAGAGGTGGCCGGGGGCTGAGCATACATTTGCCGGTCGGGAGCCGGACCGGGGCCGAGGCACATCGTGCCGGTTTCGCAACGCCGACGCACCGTGCCTCAAGACGCGGTCGGCAAACGCGGATCTCGGCCCGGCCGTCCTCATTCCCAGGCTCGCGCGGCTGCCTCGGCATCCTCCCGGGTGACCGTGGCTTCGATCAGGCCGTAGGGACGGTCGTCGGCGTGGAAGACGAGGTTGTCGTTGTCCTTGCCGAATGGCGCCAAGTCGACCACGAAGTGGTGCTTGTTGGGCAGCGAGAGCCGTACCTCGGCGATCTCGGGCTGAGACTCGATCAGCGCTCCGCCCATGGCGTACATGGTCTGCTGCACCGACAAGCTGTGGTGTCGGGCAAAGGTCTCCAGAAGCACGCGCTTCGCGTCGGCGTAGGACCGGGCCCAGTCGACCTCGGCGGTGTGGCGCCATTGCGCGGTGACCATCGTGGCGAAGATCCGATCGTAAGTCTCGGCGAGCGTGGTGTACTCGTCGTTGATGTAGCCCCAGAACTCCGATTCGGTGGTCTTGAGCACGGCGAGGTTGGTGATGCCGGAGATCACCGACGCCGAGCCGGCGTCGTAGTGCACTAGGCAGGTGCGCTCGTAGCTGCCTTGACGCATGAAGGCGTAGGGGTGCGGACGCCCGTCGGCCTCCAGCCGCGCCCACGGGTACTCGGTGATTTCGACGCGGGCGTGGTTGATCGGATCGGTGTTCTCGACGAAGTGCCGGGCGAGACGCAGCGCGAACTCCTCGATCTCGCCGACGCCGTCGCGGGCGAACGCGTAGACGGTGTTCTTCTGCGTATCGGTGGGGAGGATGTGGGCGTTGTCGCCGCTAAGGTGAACCTCCTCCATCTCGCCGGACAACAGCGAGGTGACATTCAGGTCGGACAGCTCGTGGCGGTCGGCGTGCTTTGTGACGCGCACGCACCTCACCTCTGCCTTGCCATAGCGGTTGGCTCCCAAGACGACACGATTGGATCCGACAACGATGGTCATTTGCTCTAGCTCCCTCGATAGGTGGTATAGGAAAACGGGCTCAATAACAGGGGGATGTGGTAGTGCTCTCGGGTGGCGGCGATCTCGAAGGTAACGACGACCTCCGGGTAGAACGCCGGCTGCCCGGAGGCGGCAAAGTAGGCGCCGGTATCGAACACGAGCCGGTGCACGCCGACGCTTGTGTCATCAACGCTCAGGTCGTGGCAGCGTCCGTCGCCGTCGGTCTGGCTGACCGCCAGTCGCTGCCACTCACCGTCGCTGCGCCGCTCGATTGCGACCGGCACCGCCGCGGCGGGGGTGCCGGCCACGGCGTCCAGCACGTGCGTCGTGACGTTGCTCATGGCGCACCAGTATTTCCGTCGACCACGAGCTCGCGCAGGCGCAGTCGAGCGATCTGGACGATCTGCTCGATCGCAGTCGTCAGTTCCTCCTCCGGCGAGTTGCGCAGGCGTGCCTGCGCCTGCGCCAGGATTGACGCTGGTTCCTGGTTACGGACGGCGATGACCAGCGGGAAGCCGAATCTCTCGCGGTAGGCGCGGTTGACGTTCCGCAGTCGGGCTGCCTGCTCGGCGGCCAGCCGGTCGAGCCCAGCGGTTGCTTGCTCGGCGGCTGACTTGTCGGTCAGAGTTCCCTGCCGAGCCTCGCGTCCGCCGAGCTCGGGATGCGCCCGCACCAGAGCCAGGCGGACGTCGGCGGGAGCTTCGCGTACGGCATCCTCGAAGGCCACGGCCAAGCCGTCGAAGCTCGCAAACGGCCGATGCCGCCAGGCGTCACGGGCCGCCCAAGGGGAGTGCTCGTAGACGCCGCCGAAGTGGCGCACGAAGGCCTCCTCGTCCAGCGCCTCCACCTGCCTGACGGTGATTGGTTCGGTGCTGGTACTCACGCGACCACCGCCTCGCTGCGCTGCTCGATCAGGTCAGCCAGCCGCAGGTTGGCGATCTTGGCGATCTCCACAACGGCCGTCGCCCATTCTTGGGTGGGAGCGTTCTGAAGTCGGGCCCAACCGCTCTCGAGGATGCTGTCCTTGGTCAGGCCGGGTGCCCGGACGGCGATGATGAGCGGAAAGCCGAACCGGTCTTCGTAGGCTCGGTTCATGGCCGTGAACTGCTCGAACTCATCGCTCGAGAGCCGGTCCAGGCCTGCGCTGGACTGGTCGCGCAACGACTCCGGACGGAGTCCCGAGACCGCGATGAGGTCGTCGACCGCGTCGGACGAGATGCCTAGGCCAGCCTCCGCCTGATCGGGCTGGACGAGCTCGCCGAGTCTCGGGTGGGAGCGCATCAGCTCGAGCTGCTCCTCGCGCGAGGACGCGAACAACTCGTCCTGAAAGGCGCGCCGGAGCTCGATCATGTCGGCGAACGGGGCGTGCTTGAAGGCGCGCTCGACGATCCACGACGGCCCTTGGAAGATCGACTTGAATGTGGCCACGAAGGAGTCCCGGTCGAATCCGTTGACACTCTCGAGCGTGAGCTTCGGCGTCTCGGCAGCGAAGCGTTCGTCGAACGGTTCCACCTTGGGGCTGAACGGAAGCTGGACGCGGCGGCGGCGCCACACGTTGAATAGGAGGTTCAACAGCACGGCCACCACGGCGCCTGCGCTGATGCCAGAGTCGAGCACTGTCTGGGCGCCGGTCGGAAGGTGGGAGTAGAAGTCCGGCACCACGACCGGGACCAGCCCAACGGCCAGCGTCACCGCAACGATGATGAGGTTGGCGTTGCCTTCGTAATCGACCCGTGCCAGGGTGCGGATGCCGCTGGCGGCGACCGTTCCAAACAGGACCAGGCCGGCGCCGCCGAGGATGGGAAGCGGGATCGAGGCCACGGCCGCGCCGACGGGCGGGAACACGCCTCCAACGAGAAGGATCACCCCGGCGACCGCGACCACGAACCGGCTCTTGATTCCGGTCACCGCCACGAGGCCGACGTTCTGAGCAAATGCCGTGCAGGGAAACGTGTTCCAGGTCCCGGCAAAGGCGCTTGAGATGCAGTCGGCGGCGAGACCCCGTCCCACGCCCGACACCCCCTGCGGCCGGCCGGCGACCTCGCCGATCGCCAGGATGTCCGCCGTGGTCTCGGTCATGATGACCAGCATCGCGACGACCATCGACACCGAGGCGCCAACGAGGAAGATCGGGGAGCCGAAGTGCACCGGAGCGGGAACCTGGACGATCGTTGCTTTCGTCACCTGACTGAAGTCGTCCAGCCCGAAGGGGATCGCAACAACGATCATCGTAACCAGCCCGAGGAGGATCGCCGCCCGGCTGAAGAAGCCGGGCAGGAACCGGTAGATCAGCAGGATGAGCAACAGCGTCCCGCCGGCGAAAGCCAGGTTCTTCGAGGCGCCAAAGTGCGGGCTGCCGACGCCTCCCGCGCACCATTGCGTCGCGGTCGGCAGCAGTGACACTCCGATTATCGTGATGACCGATCCGGTGACGACCGGGGGGAAGAACCGCAACAGCCGGCTGAAGATCGGAGTGAGCGCCAGCCCGACGAGGCCGGCGACGATCACGGCGCCGTAGATCGTCCGCATGCCGGTGAGTCCGCCGTGCACGGTCCCGATCGCGATCATGGTGGCCACCGGGGCAAACGACACGCCTTGCACGATCGGCAGCTTGACGCCGAACTTCCACACGCCGAGTGTCTGGAGCAGCGTCGCGAGGCCGCAGACGAACAGTGTCGCGGTGACCACGTAACCGGTGTCGGCGGCGCTGAGCTTAAGCGCGCCGGCGAGGATCAGCGGCACCGCGATTACGCCGGCGGCCATGCTCAGCACGTGCTGCAAACCGTAGGTGACCATCAGTGGGGGGGCGAGCACCTCGTCAACCGGATGCCGGTCAGGTGCCCTGCCGCTGGCTTCGACGGATGCCGGAGCCGTGCGGATCGACGACATGAGCTGTTCTCCTTCCTTCAATCTGGTTAATCGGCGGCTCAGTCGAGCAGCGCGATCGCCTGCGGCGCGTGCTCCGCGGTGGTCGCGAGCTCCTCGAACTCGGTGACGTTGTCAAGATCGGTGCCCATCGAGATGTTGGTAACCCGCTCCAGGATGACCTCCACGAGCACCGGCACCTTGTGCTCCGCCATGAGTCCCTTGGCCTTCTCGAAGGCCGCGCACAGCTCGCCCGGCTCGGTCACCCGAAGCGCCTGACAACCCAATCCCTCGGCGACCTTGACGTGGTCAACGCCATATGCACCGACGGCGGGGGCGTTGACGTTCTCGAACGAGAGCTGCACGCAGTAATCCATGTCGAAGGCGCGCTGCGACTGGCGGATCAGACCCAGGTAGGCGTTGTTGACCACGACGTGGATATAGGGGATGTTGAACTGAGCGCCGACGGCCAGTTCCTCGAGCATGAACTGGAAGTCGTAGTCGCCCGAGAGCGCGACCACGGTTGACTCCGGGTCGGCCACGCATACGCCAAGCGCCGCCGGGCCCGTCCAGCCAAGGGGGCCGGCCTGGCCGGCGTTGATCCAGTGGCGCGGTGAGAACGCGTGCAGGAACTGGGCACCCGCGATCTGCGAGAGGCCGATCGTGCTGACATAGCGGACGTCGCGGCCGAAGGCGCGGTCCATGTCCTGATAGACCCGCTGGGGCTTGATCGGCACGTCATCGAAGTGGGTGCGTCGCTGCAGCGTCTGCTTGCGGCTCCGGCACTCGGCCACCCAATCCGCACGATCTGGCAACTTGCCCGCGCGCTGGCGCTCGTCAGCCAGTTCCACGAATAGCTCCAGCGCCGCCCTGGCGTCCGACACGATGCCGTAGTCGGGCGCGAACACGCGACCGATCTGGGTCGGCTCGATATCGACGTGCACGAACCGGCGCCCGCGGCGATACGTATCCAGCCCGCCGGTGTGACGGTTGGCCCAGCGGTTGCCGATGCCCAGCACGAAGTCGGAGGCCAGCAGCGTCGCGTTGCCATACCGGTGCGCGGTCTGCAGCCCAGCCATCCCAACCATCAACGGATGGTCGTCGGGGATAGCGCCCCACCCCATCAGCGTGGGAATCACCGGCACGCTGACCAACTCGGCGAACTCGACCAGCAGCTCGCAGGCGTCCGCACCGATGATGCCCCCGCCCGCGATGATCACGGGACGCTCAGCCTCGGCCAGCATGCGCAGCGCCTGGTCGATCTGCGCGCGCGTGGCCGCGGGCTTGTAGACGGGCAGCGGCTGGTAGAGATCGGGATCGAAGTCGATCTCGGTCATCTGCACGTCGAACGGCAGGTCGATCAGCACCGGACCCGGACGTCCGGAGCGCATAAGGTGAAATGCCTGCGCAAACGCCCCCGGGACCTGCGCCGGCTCGAGCACGGTCATGGCCAGCTTGGTCACCGGCTTGGCGATCGAGGCGATGTCGACGGCCTGGAAGTCCTCCTTGTGCAGCTTGGCCACCGGGGCCTGTCCGGTAATGCACAGGATCGGAATGGAGTCACCAATAGCCGAGTAAAGGCCCGTGATCATGTCGGTTCCGGCTGGGCCGGAGGTACCGATGCACACGCCGATGTTGCCGGCGGCGGCGCGCGTGTACCCCTCGGCCATGTGCGAGGCGCCCTCGACATGACGCGCCAGGGTGTGCTGGATCCCGCCGCTCTCGCGCATGGCGGCATACACCGGGTTGATCGCGGCACCGGGAACGCCAAACGCGTGGGTGACGCCCTCGCGCTTGAGTATCTCGACGGCGGCACGGGCAGCGGTCATTAGAGGCATCAAAGTTTCCTTGTCTGGTGGGTGGTCGGTGAAAGCCGCGAGATCAGCGACTGTTGAGTACGTCATGAGTGGACTGGGGCAGCGAGTCCTGGCGGTGCGGTTCGGCGCGGCGCAGCAGCCTGCCCCGCGCGGGCCCGGTCGGATCGATCTCCTCGCCGTTTAGCCAGGTGGTCTTGACCACGCCGCAGAGCGCACGCTCTGCGTACGGCGTCACCGGGTTGCGGTGATGCAGGATCGCGGGCTGAACGGTGAACGTCTCCTCGGCGGCAAAGCGGACGAGGTCGGCGTCGTAGCCGGCGGCCAGCGCTCCCTTTCCGGGTAGGCCGGCCACCCGCGCGGGACCGGCCGCCATCCAGTCCACGACATCGCTGAGCCCGTGGCCGCGGCGGCGCGCCTCGGTCCAGACCACGGGCAGGCTCACCTGCAGCGAGGAGATTCCGCCCCACGCCAGCCCGAAGTCGCCGAGGTCCGGGCGCTTCAGTTCGGGCGTGCAGGGGGAATGGTCTGAGACCACGCAATCGATCACCCCACCCGCGAGGGCCCGCCAGAGGGCGTCACGGTTGGCGTCCTCCCGAATCGGTGGGCAGCACTTGAATTGAGTTGCGCCTTCGGGCACCGCCTCGGCGCGGAGCGCCAGGTAGTGCGGGCAGGTCTCGACCGTCACGCGGTCCCCGGCGGCGCGGGCGGCGGCGATGGCCCCCAGCGCGTTGGCGGCCGAGAGGTGAAGGACGTGCAGGCGTGCACCGGTCCGACGGGCGGTGTCGAGCACATGCTGGATCGCGATGGTCTCGACCTCGGGCGGCCGCGAAGCCAGGAAGCCGCGATAGTCGCGCCCTCGCGCGCCGGGGGAGCGCCGCAGCGCCAGTTCGTCCTCGGCGTGGACGATCGTCAGCGCATCCAGCGGGGATAGCTCGGCCACCCCGCGGGCCATCTCCGCGGGGCTGACGTGGGAAAACTCGGGAACCCCGGAGTCGGCCAGGAAGCACTTGAAGCCGAACACGCCGGCGGCGTGGAGTGGTGCGAGGTCGGCCAGGTTGTCCGGAACCAGCCCGCCCCAGAACCCCACGTCGACGTGGCAACGGCCCTCGGCGCTCGCCCGCTTGGTCCCGAGCGCCGCCACCGTCGTGGTCGGCGGCAGGCAGTTGAGCGGCATGTCGATCAGCGTCGTGATGCCGCCCGCGGCGGCCGCCGCAGTGGCGGTGCTGAACCCCTCCCACTCGGTGCGCCCGGGCTCGTTGACGTGCACGTGGCTGTCAACCAGCCCCGGTAGCAGTGCGTCGCGCCCGCACTCGACCGTCCGGGCGGCGTGCACCTCGGCGTCGTAGGGCAGCACCGCGGCGATCACGCCTTCGTGGACAACGACCGTCGCCGGACGCTCGCCCTCCGGGGTGATCGCGCGCCGCGAGCGCACGGCCAGGTCAAAGGGTTTCGCCATCCCTCACACCTCCACTTCGCGCTCCCGCGTGACGGGGCGCGCCGCCAGTAGATCCTTGGCGATCTGCGCTCCGAGCCGCTCGAGCAGGTCGCCGGCCTCCGCTAGGCACCGCGCCGGATCGGGCTCGAGCGCGGCCAGGGTGTAGACGGCCGAGATGCCGGCTGCCGACGTCTGAGCGCGATCGAGCATGCTGGCGCCCGCCACCGCCACCACCGGCACGCCGGCCCGGGTTGCCGCCGCAGCCACCCCGGCGGGAGCCTTGCCCGATAGCGTCTGTTCGTCCAGCCGCCCCTCGCCGGTGATGACCAGCCGCGCGCCGGCCAGCGCGCGCTCAAAGCCGACCAGCTCGAGCAGCATGTCGATGCCCGGCACCAGCGTGGCGTCCAGGAACGCCAGGGCGGCGAAACCGACGCCGCCCGCCGCCCCGGCGCCGGGGTGGGCGACGACGCTGCGTCCCAAAGTCGCGGTGACGGTCGCCGCCCAGTGCGCGAGCGCCGATTCCAGCCGTGCCACATCATCCGGCGTGGCTCCCTTCTGGGGCCCATACACGGCGGCCGCGCCGCGCGGGCCCAGCAGCGGGTTGTCGACATCGGAGGCGATCACGACCTGCGTGTGCGCAAGACGTGGGTCGAGGTCCGACACGTCGAGGCGGTGCAGGCGGATCAGCGCCGCGCCGCCGGGCGCCAGCTCGGCCCCTGAGCGGTCGAGCAAGCGGGCGCCGAGAGCCTGCACGAGCCCGGCGCCGCCGTCGGTGCAGGCGCTCCCGCCCAGCCCGATCACCACCCGGGTGGCGCCGGCGTCGAGCGCCGCGCGCACCAACTCGCCGGTGCCCCGGCTGCTCGCGTGCATCGGGTCGTGGCGTCCGCCCGGAAGGCGACGAAGTCCCGATGCCTCTGAGAGCTCGACCACCGCCGTGTCGGCGCGCACCACGAACGCAGCCTGCACCGGGTCGCCGGTAGGGCCGGCGACCTCGACCGTGCGACGCGTGAACCCGGCAAACTCGGCCGCCTCGAGCGTCCCGTCGCCGCCGTCGGCCACGGGCACAGTGGCCACGTCGAGCGTGGCGCAGGTGCGCAGCAGGCCGTTGCGCAAGTGCGCGGCGACCTGCCCGGCGCTGAGCGAGCCCTTGAACTTGTCAGGCGCAAGCAGGACGTGTCCGGTGGCGCTCATGGCTTTGGGGTGCCCAGACCACGGTAGGCGCGCCAGCCACCGTGCTCGGTGATGTCGACGAGCCCGTCCCCGCGCGCATGGACCTCCGCGCGCAGGATCATGGCCAGGCTCGAGTCTCCGTCCTCGAGCTCGATGATCCCGAGCTCGAGCTCCGGCGGCTCGGCCGGCAGCAGCGCATCGCGCAACATCTCCATCGGCACGTCGTAGAGCTCCCCCGCGATCGGCGCGCCGCCGTCCGGATCCGGATAAAGGGCGGGGAACTCGTCGCGCACCGAGTAGAACCGGTACCTCGGGGCGGTGCGCGCCTCGCCGACCAGCGGCACCCCCTCGATGTGGTCGTGGACCGGGCCGCCACGCATGCCGCCACCGTTGAGGAACATGTATGCCATGTCAGACGCTCGCCGCGGCTCGGGGCTCGCTCGCCGAGACGCTTTGGCCGCCGCGCCCTGACAGCCGCTCGACGCCACGCAGCAGCGCCGAGTGGTCCAGCGCGCCGTCGCCCTGCGCCCGGAGCGCCGCCATCAACTCGGCCACGAGCGCACCCAGCGGGATCACGGCCCCAGCCTCCCGGGCGGCCGCGATCACGATGCCCATGTCCTTGTGGTGAAGGTCGACGCGGAAGCCGGGCTGAAACTCGCGCCTGAGCATGGCCGCGGCCTTGCGGTCAAGGATGCGGTTGCCCGCCAGGCCGCCGGCGAGGACCTGCACGGCGGCCTGCGTGTCCACGCCGTGGGCCTCGAGAAACACGATCGCCTCCGCAACCAACTCGATCGTTCCGGCGACGATGAGCTGATTGGCCGCCTTCACGGTCTGCCCCGACCCGGCCGGCCCGACGTGCACGACGGTCCTGCCCACCGCGTCAAGCACCGGCCTGGCGGCCTCAAAGTCCTCGGCCGCGCCCCCCACCATGATCGACAAGGTCGCCTCGATGGCGCCCTGTTCGCCGCCCGAGACGGGAGCGTCGAGCACACGTATCCCGCGCTGCGCGGCCGCCTCGGCCACGGTGCGAGCCGTGTCGGGCCGGATGGTCGAGAAGTCGATCAGGAGCGCGCCGTCCTTGGCGTTGGCCAGAACGCCCTGGTCGCCGAGCACCACGTCTTCAACATCGGGCGAGTCGGGCAGCATCGTGGCCACGATGTCCGCGTCGCGAACGGCCAGCGCCACGTTGTCTGTGCCCCGGCCTCCCTGCTCCACCAGCCGGGCCACCCTCTCCGCGCTGCGGTTATACCCCGTGACCTCGAACCCGGCCTTGACCAGGTTGGCCGCCATCGGGCCGCCCATGATCCCCAGGCCAATGAATGCCACCCTTGTCATCGCGTCACCTCGCTCGTATGCGGCGTGAATCCGCCCTTGGCATCCGCCAGCCAGCCGAAGCTCCCGGCCGACGGGCCCAGCGGCTTGTACTCGCAGCCCACCCAACCGTCATAGCCGCCGCGCTGCAATGCGGCGAATATCTCCTCGAACGGCAGCTCACCCGTGCCCGGCTGGTGGCGCCCCGGGGCGTCAGCCACCTGCACGTGGCCGATGCGCTCGGCTTGCGCGGCCGCCACGGCCACCACGTCCTCGCCGTTGCGGGCCAGGTGGTAGGTGTCGTACAGGAGCGCGACGTTGTCCACGCCGCCCTCGCTACACATGCGGTCGACGACCGCCAGCGCCTCGGCGACGGTGCACAACGGATAGGCCCCGTTCTCGCCCTGCGCCAGCGTCTCCACAAGGACGACGCCGTCCACACTCGAGACCGCGCGCGCCGCATAGGCCAAGTTCTCGGCCGCCAGCGCGTCCTGCTCGGCCGGGTCGACGCCGGGCAGGCGCTGCCCATAGAGGGCGTTGAAGCGGCGAGCGCCCGTGCGCTCGGCAATGGCCACAAGCACATCAACGCTGTCGCGGAACTCCCGGCGACGCTGCGGCCAGGAAACGAGGCCTCGCTCGCCGGCAGGCATGTCCCCGGCGAAGAAGTTCAGCGCGACGAGGCTCACGCCGGCATCCCGCAACGCGTGCACGAACGCGTCGACGTCAGCATCGGCCGGCACCGCGTCGGCAAACGGCCACCAGAACTCGACCGCGCCAAACCCGGCCGCGGCTGCGGCCGCCGGCCGCTCCAGCAGCGGCAACTCAGTGAACAGGATCGAGAGGTTGACTTCGAATGAGAGCGCCAAGAGTCGGCTTCCTTCCTGCGGAGGCGGGACCGCGGTCCCTGCTATCTTCCGTATCGTGGAATAAACTTTCTGGTCTACGGAAAGTGTAGACTGCCCGCGTGCAGTCGTCAAGCCTTCAATCTGAATAGAGGAACCCATGGCACGCCAGGCCCGGACCGGACCCGGTAACCCAGCTGTACGGTCGGGCGGCGTGCAGTCGCTCGAACGAGCGTTTGACCTGTTAGAGGCCATGGCCGATGCCGGCGGTGAGATCGCTCTCTCCGAGCTGGCCACCGCCTCCGGGCTTCCGCTGCCAACTATCCACCGGCTCCTGCGCACCTTGGCGGACCTCGGCTATGTCCGCCAGGAGCCATCACGGCGCTACGCGCTCGGCCCGCGGCTGATCAGACTCGGCGACTCGGCGGGGCAAATGCTCGGTGCCTGGGCGCGCCCTCAGCTCGCCGCGCTCGTCGAAAGCGTGGGGGAGACCGCCAACCTCGCCATCCTCGACGGCGCCCGGGCTGTTTACGTCGCTCAGGTGCCCTCGCCGCACTCGATGCGGATGTTCACCGAGGTGGGCCGCCGTGTGCTGCCCCACTGCACCGGCGTGGGCAAGGCCCTGCTGGCCCAGCTACCCGACTCACAAGTCAGTGCGATTATCGCCGCCACCGGCCTCCCTGCGCAGACGCCGAACACGATCACCGATCCCGCGGAGTTCATGCGCGAGCTGCAGAAAATCCGCCGGCAGGGGTACGCGATCGACGAGAGCGAACAAGAGGTCGGCGTGCGATGCGTCGCCGTACCGGTCCTGGGCCTGCCCGCGGTCACCGCAATGTCGTGCTCGGGCCCAGCCAGCCGCCTCACCAACCAGGCAGTTGACGCGCATCTGCCGCTCCTCAAGCGCGCGGCTGGCGAGCTGACGAACTCGATCGTTCTAGGCGCGACGGGCTAGCCGCTGGCGATCCGACACAGCGGCAATGGGCCAACCGCGCCCACACACTGGGCAAACGCCGAAAACAACCGCGAGTTCCAAATCCAGCTATCCACCCGACCTCCCCTTCCTCGGTCGCCGTGATCGGGTGCCAGCACCTGATACATGCCGGCTGGTCTCTCACCCAGAAACTCACCAGCCCCACCAATGCCAGCCGATCCGGCGGCGGCACCCGGCGAGCGGCGTCGCAATCCAGGTGACTCCTCCAGTGAAAGGCGACAGCCGGAGCTCGCGACAATCACGAAGATGTCGCTTCCCGTCCGGGCCCCGCGCGTCGTGCCTTCACCTTGCCTACGTTTGCACAGGCCCACAGCACGAGCCCAAGAGATCTCATAACTCGCCGACACCGGCTAGCCGGGATTAGGCCGCCGCGGGCAGCACCGGGGAGAACTCTTCTCGAGGGACGTGGGCCTCGGGCCAGGTGATCTTCAGCTCACCGTCTCGCTCGAGACAGCGCCAGCGCCTCCCGCGGCACCGCGACCCGCGCGTGGTCCTTCCCAATCCCGTGCGTCGCCGCTCGAGCGAGGGCGGCGCTGGGCGCCCTCGCCCAATCCGCTTGAGTCCTCGATCACGACGCCTGCCATATCGCGAACGCTATCGGGCTATTGGGCCAGCCGGGTGTCCAGCCAGTTGTAGGCGGCATCCCAGAAGACGGTCGGGGCCATGCCTTCGCAGTGTCCCTCGGCGCCCTCGGCCTTGGTGAACAGGCGAAACTCCTTCGGGCAGGTGAGGTGGTCGTAGAGCAGCTTGCCCTGGCTGGTGGAGACGGCGTCGGTCTCATTGTCGGTGACGAATGTCGGGCACGTGATCTGGGTGACTGTCTCGGCGTTGCTGTAGCGGAGCATGTCTTCGCAGTACGCGCGGACGGTCGAGATGCCGTGGGTGGTCATGCGGGGCGGGAGGAAAGCGTTCATCTGGGGCTGGTCGAGCAGTTGTTGGAACTGCTCGTCGGCAGCAGGGTCGTGTACGTGGTCTGCCAGTGGTCCGAGTCGTTTGAGCAGGGCGGGACCCATCTCGAACTGGCCGGGGTCGACGATCATGGCGGCCAGGCGGTGCTCGCCGGCGGCGCCGCGGGGAGCGATCACTCCGCCGAAGGAGCGGCCGACCAGCACGATGCGTCGGGCGTCGACTTCAGGCTCGGCCGCGAGCGCATCGAACATCTCGGGCACGACGTTTTCCCAGTCGGGGCGCATGGGCACCCGCTGGTCGTACAGCATCGCGCCCTGACCGGGTCCGTCGATCGCGGCGAAGGCGTAGCCGCGATCGAGTGCAGCCGGGGCCGAGGGGTAGAGCTCCTCGGCGGTTGCGTCGTAGCCGCCAATATGGAGGATCGTCGGGAAGGGGCCTGCGCCGGCCGGACTGAACAGGTAACCCGACATCGTGCCGGTCAGCACCCGCCCGGGGTGTTCGAATAGTCCGAGCGCGGACCGGAACGCGGTAACACTCGCCGAATAGGCGCTGCGGAGCTTGTCGCCGTCGAGGTCTTCGCGGTGAAAGAAGAACGCCTGGCGGAAGTATTCGGCAGCCCTCAGATACACGTTACGGGCGCTGACGCTATGGCCTGCTCGGCGGGCGTCGTCGCCACGAGCAACAAGGCGACCCCCAAACCCCGACCACGCGCGATACCAGCCATCACGATCGCCCGGAGCGATCTGCTCGGCGATCGCCAGGCACTCCCCGACGTTGGCCATGCCCGCGTCGGCCTTGGCCACGCTGCGCTGGAGTTGACCGTCGAAAGCGACATCCTCGAAGTAGAGCTTCACCAAGGCCTCCAGACGTATTGCGACGACATCGACGCCCTCCCTTCGATAGATTCTCTACAGCGTAGACGTTGTTCTCTACAGCGTAGAATAACTCCAAGTGCCCGTCAACCCAGCAGCCACGGATTCGGGCTCGCCATCCGGCCGACGCCAGGGCCGCCCCGCCGTTATCTCTCGCGAGCGGATCCTCAGCGTCGCCCTGAGGATCGCCGACGAACAAGGACTCCCGCGGCTGACGATGCGCCGGCTGGGTGCTGAGCTCGGGGTCGATCCGATGGCCGTCTATCACCACGTCGCCGACAAGGCCGCCCTGTTTGACGGGCTGATCGAACGCGTCTTCTCGGAGGTCCAACTGCCACCCCGCACGGGCCGCTGGGACCACGACCTCCGGGCCGTCGCGCGAGCGGTCCGCACAACCTTCCTCGCCCACGGAGAGACCGTCGCGCTGCTCGGAACGCGCCCGCCGGTCACCCAGACCGCATTCGAACTCGTCGAAACGATCACCGCGATCCTGCTCGACGCCGGCTTCACCGAACAACAAGCCGCCGACGGATTCGACTGCCTCGGACGGCTCCTGATCGGCCATACCCTCGCCGAGGCCGGCCGACCCCCCGGCGGCGAAGTCAGCGGCGGCGAGCAGGAGCACACCCACGCCCAGCAGAAACTCCCCGCCGACCGATACCCCAGCCTCGCCGCCGTCCAACGAGCCGGCATCCGCCACGACCCCGAGCGACTTTTCGAACTCGCCCTGGACGGAATGGTGCTCGGTCTCCAAACCCAGCTACTCCCCTAGCCAAACGGCACCAGCCAGCGGCAGAGACCTGCTTCCACGAAGGCTGAGCTACCCGGTGGCGGCTTCCGATCCGACGGGAGGGACAGTCACACGGCAGTTTGGCGAGTGGGATGTTGCGTGGCGAAACCTCACTCCGACGGGCCCGAGACCCGGGTCTGGTCGGGTTGCGGACAGTCACGTTTGGCCGGTATGGTCCGGCGCCCGATCGCGCAGGGTTGGATCTGGTTTCATGAACCGTTCAGCGTGCTTCTGGTAGCTTTCCTACCGAACAAGGGGCTTTGGGGGCGTCATGCATCTGAATAGAGGAATAGGGCATGAGTACCGGGGCAGGTGACGACGCGAGGCTCGAGCAGTTCATGGGCCGGATGGCGGGGCACATGAAGCTCATCCTCGAGGCCCGTCCGTAGGCTGCCCCCGTTCTTGCAAGACCCGAAAGAACGTTCGAGCTGGCCACCCGGCTGCCGAGCCCGCGCTCCTGAGAGCTCGCGAGGCCCGGTGTAGATGGGCGAGCCCAGCTCGCCACCCCGGATTGAGAGGAGAGTCGCAGTGTATGTTCGAGTCGTCCGCTTTACCGACGTGACGCCTGAGCGCATCGGGCAACTCGTCGCCCGCATTGACGAAGCCGGCGGACCTCCGCCGGGCGTTCCCGTAACCGGCCTCCAACTCCTGTTTGACGAAGCCCAGGGAACAGCGGTCGTGCTGCAGCTGTTCGAAACCGGCGAGGACATGCGCGAGGGAGGCGAAGCATTCGGCGCGATGGACCCATCTGAGACGCCGGGCACCCGCGTGTCCGTCGACATGTGCGAACTCAAGCTCGAGCGCCGCATGACCGGCTGAGGCCATGGTGGGATTCCCGCGCCTGGACGCGACCGGGTCCTGCGCGGGAGATGACCGCCATTGGCGCTGGGCGATCATCCGCGGGTCGACCCGAGACGCCGGCGCGATGACCGCGAGCGATGCCGGTCGGCGGCAGATCCCGCCGGCTGAACCGAATTCGCGCTCCAGCTCCGTCGACATGTGGAGCTCGTCGACGAGACAGAGCGTGACCTGCATCCGGGAGGGTCCATTCGCGTCGGCGTCCGAGCGTGCCCACGAGGAGGTCGCTCGGTACATCCCTTGCAACCGAATCGGGCCCGTGAGAGGGCCGTCCGACCGGCCACAGCAACAGAAGGGGGCCGGGCAGCTCACCGCGATCGACGAGCGACTCGTTCAGCAGCCGGGGTGGGATTTCACCGATCTGCGCGCCGAGTCTTGACTTCATTAGCTGCCTCCTGGCTTGTTGGGGTGTCGAGGTGATCCCGGCGCGTGCGGAGGAGGACGAGGCCACCGCCGGTGGCGAGCATCGCTTGGGGCTGGGGACACCATCGCCGGCTCGGGCGCTGGCCGGAGCGGGATGGCGGGGTCGCTCGAGTTGGGGTCCCACGGTGTGGCCGAAGCCAGCGCGGCCGCGGCGGCGAGCGAGAGCGTTGGGGTCGCTCGAGGTGGTCGACGGACACCGCCCACTGGCGCTTGGCCCTCCCCAGCAGCGGGCGCTGTTGGCGATGCTGCTGATACATCGCCGAGAGCCGGTGTCGTCCGATCAGCTGGTCGACGCGCTGTGGGGCGAGCGGGCGCCGTCGAGCGCGGTCAAGCTCGTCCAGGGCAACGTGTCAAACCCGCGCAAGGTGCTGGGTGAGGGCTTGCCCGTCACGCGTGGGCGAGGGTAGAGAGCATGCTCGGCTGGTTGCGGAATTAGAGGCACTCGTGCGTGAGCACCCGCGCGCGAGCGTCGTATCGAGAGGCTCGGGGCTGGCTGCGCGGTGAGCTCGGGCTGGAGCCCGGTCAGGATTCAAGAGACCTCGAGCGAGCGGTCTTGGCGCAGGACGCCGGTGACCGTTCGCCTACCTACACGAACTCATCACCGCCACAACCGCGGCCACCGACTCCCCGGACTGATCTGAGGAAGGGACGAGGGAGTGAACGGGTACCCTTGTGTGTTGTCGTTGCCGTTCGTGCGGCCGGAGGCGGTGGCTTAGTTGAGCGCCAGCAGCGGGACGTCGTGGACGATATCGGCGGGTGTAAAGCTGCTGGGGTACGCCACGGCGATCTTGCCGGAAGGGGTGATGCCAAACACGACAGCGGTGTGGCCTTCGGTCTGCTCGTACTTGTTCGTCGACACCGCGATACCCCACGCCTTCCAAACCGGCAGCAGCTGCTTGCGGCTTCCGACCAGGTAGTCCATGGCCCCGTTCGCTCTTCTGGCGGCTAGAAACTGCTGGACCGCACGCGGCGTGTCGTGCGCGGGGTCGACGGTGACGGCAATGATCTGTAGATGGCGCGCCTCAGAAGACAACTCGCGCCGGGCCGCGGCTAGGTTCGTGACGATCAGCGGACATACGTCGGGACAGTGCGTATAGACGAACGTGACCAGGACCACCTTGCCGCGAAACGCGGCAAGGTTGACGGCCTTACCGGTGTAGTCGCGTAGAGCCAAAGCGGGCGAGGGCCTCGGTGGCTGGAGCGTCAGCCCCTCGAATGCCGGCGCCGTGGTGGCGCCGGTCGCGCGAGAGTCCGATCCGCAGCCGCCGAGAAGCGCTCCGAACAGGAGAAGCACTAGCAGCGCGACGCCCCGGCGCATATTTCGCACAGACGGAGTCTACTGCCCTCCGAAAACCGGTCTACCGGCCGAGGGGGGCCGGGCCGAAATGGAGGATGCGCCGCTCAGGCCTTGACACCCATATTTCCGGCGTTATGCTCGGTCCCGCGGTACCGCGAGGTTCAATCGCGCGGGCGAGTCGCGGGGCCGCGCAATCGGGACCAAGGGATGGAGATCAGAGGCGGCCAGTTCGAGCGCGGGTCCGTTGTCGGGGGTTATCGCATCGACAGCGTGATCAGCAGTGGCGGCATGGGAGTGGTCTATCGCGTGACCAACGTCGCGCTGCACAAGGTGTATGCGCTGAAGACCCTGACCCCCGAGATGAGCGATGACGCGGAGTTTCGACAGCGGTTCAAGCGAGAGATGCGTATCGCGGCGTCGATTGAGCATCCGAACGTGGTCGGCATCCATTACGCCGGAGAGCACGAGGGCCTGCTCTTCTTGGTGATGGACTTCGTATACGGGACCGACCTTCGACACCTTCTTCTGGAATCGGGCGCGCTTGAGCCGGACCGGGCTGTCGATCTACTCGTGCAGTTCGCCTCCGCGCTCGACGCCGCGCATGTCAAGGGCCTCGTACACAGAGACGTCAAGCCCGCAAACATGCTTGTCACCGTGAGAGATGGCCAAGAGCATGGATACCTGACTGATTTTGGGCTCGCCAAGCGTTCGGACAATATCGGCGCGGTCACGTCGACCGGAGCGGTTGTCGGGACGGTTGACTACATGGCACCGGAACAAGTTACTGGCGACCGCACGGATGCGCGAACGGACGTCTACGCCCTCGGGTGCGTGTTCTTCCAGATGCTCACTGGGGCGGTGCCGTACGACCGCGCCAACTCGATCGCGACGCTGTTTGCGCATGTGCACGATCCGCCGCCAACGCTCTCGGACGAGCTGGCCGACTCGTATCCCACGTTCGGTGCAGTGATAGAGAAGGCCATGGCGAAGAAGCCAGGAGACCGCTACGTGTCGGCTGGCGACTTCGCTCGCGACGCGGAGTGCGCACTCGGCGGGATCCGCTATGCGGGTCCCGCGACCGTGGTGGCAACCGGAGACGCCAAGCCACTCCTGTCCGACGCGGACCGGCAACGCACGCCGGCTCTTGAAGCGATGCCGCCGGCGCCGCCGACCACAACACCAAATACCTTGCCCGAGAGGGCGTCAGCACAGGGGAGCGAAGCCCGCGCGGAGACGACCGTGGTGTCCAGCGGCCCGACAGAGGCTGCGGCCTCGGCCGTCGGCGCGGCGACGCACGCCCCAACGGCTCCGATCGGCGGTGACGGTGGGCCTGCCGGTCGGCGGGCACATAGGTACAAGTGGGCGGCGCTCGTGGCCGGCGTCGTGCTCGCCGCCGCGGTCGCCGTGGTGATCGCGGTGACTTCGGGCGGCTCTTCGTCCCCGCCGGCAAAGGGAGGATTCGCCGCTGCGGTACGCCCGGTGCCGACCAATCGGGTCAACGCTACGGGGTACGCGACGGTCCAAGTGCACGGCAACGTCGCGACCGTCACGGTCGACACCAATGGGCTGCTTCGAGCGGCCCACCTGATGCACATTCATGGCGGTACCGGAAACTGCCCTCCGGCATCGGCAGCCGTGGTCTATCAGGGTCACCACTTCATCAGCGCTAGCGTGGGCGACAAGTATTACGGTCCGGTGGTGACATCCTTGACGCAGACCGGTGACACGAGCCCGCAGTACCATCTGACCGCGAGCCTGTTCCCCCAGGTCGGAAACATCAGGTACGAACGAACGCTCACGCTCGGCGCCGGGGTCGCCCAGCAGATCCGCAACGGCCTCGCCGTGATCGTTGTGCACGGGATTGACTACGATGGCGGCCGCGCCTACGACAATTACCTTGGTCCGGGAGTGGAGGCCACTGCACCGGCTCTGTGCGGGTCCCTGTTCCCCGTTCAGAGCGCCGACGCACCACGAGCCGGAGGCGCGACCGTGACCACCTACGCGGCGTCGCTGAGGCTTTACGGGCCAACCCCTGGTCAACAGTCACTTGCGTCGCAGTTCTGGTGCCACGGCGGCGGCACGCCCGTGGCTTCGTCGGCGCCCGCGGGGGAACCGGGGGCTGGGAGGCCCACATGATCGGTCGCGGACCGATCGATCCGCCGCGAGCCCTTGTGGAAATGGGGCAGGAGAGCGGCTGCGTCGGCGTATCCGCCCCGTCGCTTTCTTCCTCTGCCAGCGAGCGCCGCGGTAGGGCAGCCCTCGCCGCCGAGGATCCGGCCGCGGTCGAGACGTGGCTGACGACCGTGGACCCCGAGGCGCAATCACGATTGACTCGAGTACGCGACACCCACGTGGCTGCTGCTGCTCATGGGCCGCCGGAGAACCGAGCCGCGGAGTGCCGCCTGCGCTGACCGCGGCCCCGTAGGACAAGCCTCGCCGCGGCGGCGGCCGCGGCGGCGGCCGGCGCCGCGGGTGGCTGTTGGAAACGGCTTGGAGCTGACGCTCGCTGCTTTGGTCGGTGCTTGAGTGCATAGTGGGGAAGCCCCGCAAGCTGCGGGTACGTGATGTCCGCCGACGAGGGTTCTGGCTCACAATCGCTTGTCAACTTGCCTGCCGGATCGTAGAGTCGCGGTTATGGAGCGGGACTGGCTCGAGGTGACAAGAGGTCCCGCTGCGGGCTCTCGGCTCGAGGTTGCCCTCGAGCTCACGGTCGGGCGCGCGCAATCCGGCGAGGCTGGGTTGGCCGGAGACTCAGATCTCTCGCGCACGCACGCGCGTTTCTGGCGCGCCGCCGGCGGGCAGCTCCTGGTCGAGGATTTGGGATCCACCAACGGAACGTTTGTGGGCGGCGAGAGGATTGATCGCCCCGCCGTGCTCATGCTTGGGGACGAGGTGCGGGTCGGTGCCACGACCCTGGTGGTTCGAGGCGAGGAGCGGATCCCGCCCGGTCCGCCGACGGTGCAGCGGACCCGCGTGCGCGGTGGGCCGGTGCCAGCCCCAGAGCCAAGTTCTCCCGCGCCCAGCGCCTCGCGGCCCGCCGGCTCTCCACCCCCTCCGTCGGCGGCGGGCCAGCCCTCACCGGCGGGTCCCGAAGCCCGGAACAAGCGCTGGCTGCGAGCGCTGTCGGTGCTCGTGCTACTGCTGATCCTCGCGATCGCGGGACTCAGCGTGGCTCTCGCCACGCGCGGAGGGACCACGAGCGACGATCACGTGTTGCGCAACTCGACGGTTGTGAACCCGATCTTTCCCGTGACCAACCTGAAGTTCAGCGGCGAGGTGGCGACCGCGAAGCTGAGTTCGGCGGGGTCGGCACTCGCCGCCAAGATCGACTGGGGGGATGGCACCGCGCCCACGTTTGGCGTTCTCAGCCGCGAGGCCGCGGACGGCGGAGGTTCCTCCACGCTTTCAGTATCCGGCACCCACACATACACGCGCGTCGCGACATTCTCGGTGACCGTGACAATCACCTCTGCCGGTGCCACAGCCGACAGGGCGAGCAACCTGGCCGTGGTCACAAACTGTTTCTGCGTCACGAAGCTGCCCAAGCTCGGGCAGTCCGTGGACCTCGGTCCTGTGAGCGGTCAAGTGCTTGTCCGGCTGCCGTCATCTGGCACCTTCGAGCCGCTCCTGACGGCTCGCGAGGTGCCGGTCGGATCGCAACTCGACGTCGCGCACGGCTCGGTTGTCGTGCAGGCACCGACGTTGGTCACGGGCATGCTCCAGGCCGGCGTGTTTGACGGTGGCGTGTTCCAGATCGTTCAATCGCAGGCGCTTGGCGGGCTCGTTGAGCTCAAACTGCAGAGCGCGACTACGGTACGCTGTGTTTCGGGGATCTCCTCGCAGGTTCTTGACTTACTGCACTCGAATGTGAACGGCAGATTCGAGACCCAGGGGCGGTACGCCGCCGCCACCGTCCGCGGCACCGAGTGGACCACGAGCGACCAATGTAACGGGACGCTCACGCGCGTGCAGCGAGGCGTGGTCGCCGTCAGAGACCTGCAAACAGGACGAACTGTCTCGATCTCCGCCGGGCGGAGCTACCTCGTCCGCAGGTAGCTCCCCAGCATGCCGGCTCATGCTTCGCCGCGGTTGGAGCGGTGATGACGGCCGCGATGTCATCGGGGCGACCCGGCCGGCCGGCCGGAAACGCGGCACGCAGATGGTCGCGTAGCTCAGGGCTAGGCCACCCGGTGTCGACAGCACACATACTGCAGATGTAGTGTCGGCGGTACAACTATTCGGTGCTGGCGCGATCGCTCGCTTCGGTTGGCGTCGCGGGACTCCTACGGTCGTTGCCCGATTGCTTCGAGCGATCGGCAGGGTCGCTCCGTTGACTGCGCAAGCCGAGGGAAGGCTCTGTGCACCGGTCCGACCGGTTCTCCGGGCGTCGTTTCGCAGGTCGCGGGTCCGCTCATGGTTGGTACGGTCGGGCGGTGTCGGCTTTGTCATGGAGCGGCGGGAAGGATTCGGCGCTCGTGCTGCGCGAGCTGCGCGAACGGTCCGGGCCGGCTCCGCGCGCGCTGATCACGACGGTGACGGCCGAGTACGGGCGGATCTCGATGCACGGCGTCCGACGCGAGCTGCTCCGCCGTCAGGCACGGGCGGCCGGCCTGCCCCTGGTCGAGGTCGAGATTCCGGCCGTCTGCTCCAACGAGGTCTACGAGCAGCGGATGGGACAGGCGCTGGCCGAGGCGCCGCTCGCCGAAGCGCAGACGATCGCGTTCGGGGACCTGTTCCTCAGCGACATCCGGGCGTACCGCGAGGAGCGGCTGAGCCGGGTCGGTAAGCAGGCAATCTTCCCGCTGTGGGAGCGGGACACGAGCGCGTTGGCCTGCGAGTTCATCGCAGCGGGATTCGAGGCAGTCCTCGTCTGCGTCGACCCTCGGCGACTTGATCCGTCGTTCGCGGGGCGGCGGTTCGACTCCGAGCTGCTCGCGGATCTCCCGCCGGATGTCGACCCGTGCGGCGAAAATGGGGAGTTCCACACGTTCGTCTACGCCGGTCCCATCTTCAGCGCGCCGGTCGCCTGCCAGGTTGGCGAGATCGTGCACCGCGACGGGTTTGTGTTCTGCGACGTGCTGACGGCTGACGCGTAGTCCTCGATATCTGCCGGCGGCCGGGGACGGTTCGGCGCACAGGAGCCGCCAGAAGAGATTGCTACTTCCAGGCACCGCACGGATTCAGCCGCGGACCTCCCGCGCGACTGCTCCTAGGGGGCGACCGAGTCCAGGAGCGGCAGTCGCGGCCCGCTGCCCGGCGGCGATAAAGCGGCTGTCCCACTCGACCCAAGGGTGATGCCTGCGGTGAGCACCCTCAGAGTAGAGCCAACGCTGCTCTCATTAGCCGTAGCGGCAGGCGTGAATTGGTCGACGGTGACAGCTCCCGGTCGCCGAAGAGCGACGCCCCGAGTCAGCCACCTCCGCCGGCGAACCAAGCGGCGCGTTCGATCGGGGAATGTGGATCGTCGCGAGGCGCGACCGGCGGAGGCTTTGTCGCCGTCCCGGTGGGCCTGGTTGAGACCACGCCGACGCGGACCACCGCCCACTCTCCCTCCCGGGAGGTGGCGATCCAGCTCGCATCCGGATCTGACACTTGCCTGCGTCTGGCCTCGGCAATCGCCTCTTCGCGCGTCATCGGTTTCAGCATAGTCACTGCGTGCCGACCGGTCCAGATCGCGAGAAGGAGCGGCGTACCAGCGCGTCGCCGAGGAATCGCAGGGTCTCCATTGTCCGCGCGCCAGTCTGAGCGCTCCCAGCGTCGCACGTGTCCGTGACGACCACAGGGGTGAGGCCTAGGTCCCCTGCGTGCCGCACAGTCGGTTCGATGCCAATCTTCAGTCGCCACGCCCACGATCCCCAGAGCCCCGGCACGATCTGAGTGCGAGCGACGCTCTTGCCTCCGCTGGCGGAGGACGGTGTGGCGCGATGTGTGGCGGTGCGGCTATCGACGAACCGGCGCGAACGCCGGCCGGCCGTTGACGGCTGCGAGGCGAGCGCGGCGGAGGTCCACTTTGCCCATGCGCCGGGACTGGAGAATGACTCTCCATCGGCCGGCTGGAGAGCCGCCGCCCACCCTCTCGCATTGGACCTGCCTGCCGAGGAGCAGGAGGTCGTTGCCGCGGCACTCGGCCGTGTCGTGGTTCCCGTGCGCGAGCACGCGGGGTGCGTACAGCGTCGGGCTGGCTGGAGCGGGCAGACCCGCCGCAGCGCCGACCTTGAGGATGAGCTGGCATGAGGCGTCCTGCTGGGCCGAGTCGCGATCGCCCGGAAAGCCGTAGGCCGGTGAGTCGGTCATCCACGCTTCGTACGGCATCTGCGGCCCGTATAGCGCACACAGCTTGTAGGACTCTGCGAACCACTCTCCCGCGCTGGCGTTGTCGTTGGCAAACGGCGTCCACCAGGCGCTGGCGCCGCCGGGGAGCCCCCAGATGGCCATGAACTGTGCGCGGAACGAATCCTGCATCTCGGTGGCGTCGAACACGTGCCCGAGCTCATGCATCTCGTACCCGTGCGCCAAGTACAGGCCGTTGCCGGTGTCAACCGCCACCAGCGGCACCGACCACGGTGACCAACTGGTGCAGCCGACGGCCCCCGCGACGGTGCCGCAGGTGAGCGGCATGGCGGAGAAGGTGAGCTGCACTACGCCCGGGTAGGTCGGGGCGTAGCTCTCGCCCACCCATTGCTGGAAGGGGTACAGGCTCGGCGAGCCGAGCGTGCCGGCGCCGACGAGGTCGAGCTGAGCCGCACGGACGGGCGCTGACGCCGCCAGCAGCGCTGTCAGCGCCAGCGCGACCGTCAGAAGGGGGAGAACAAGACGTTGGGTCATGAGAAGTCGCTGGCGCGTCACGCGAGCCGGCCGCTCGAACATCGTCAGCCGGCGGACCCTCACGAACTGGTTGCGCTCCCTCTGGACGGATTCATCAGCCGGGCAGCTTCCTTATGGCACGACAGCGTCCGGCTGCATCAGATGCGATCTTCTCCCAGGGTGTCGCTCCACCAACCCCGCCTGCTCGAGCGCCGCAAGCCGCCGCACGAGCAGGTTCCGCAAGATTCCACGGCACATCGTTACGCAGCTCGGTAAACCGGCGGCTTACCCGACTCCTCGAGCGGGTGATCGAC
>Ga0335080_10001159_pt1 | contig 25462 bp, 26 predicted proteins | sample Lox_Sample_34_FD_206720 | JGI IMG/M metagenome (GOLD analysis project Ga0335080, IMG submission 206720) | Soil microbial communities from Loxahatchee National Wildlife Refuge, Florida, United States - Lox_Sample_3.4 | ecosystem: Environmental > Terrestrial > Soil > Wetlands | place: USA... | reverse complement strand
GGCCGATCGCAATCGCCTCGGCGCAGACGGCGTTGCGGCCGATATAGGCATCGATATTGACCCCGGTTATGATGCGACCGTCGCGGGTCAGCATGGCGGCGCCGACTTCCTGCCACCTGTTGCGGTAACGGTGCTTGATGGCGTCGGTCGCGGCCGCGATGAGCTTCCTGTCCATCTCGTTCAGCATCGAAGCGTCGCGTCGCTTGATTTCGGATTCGTGTTTCACTTCGCAAGTTCCTTCAAACCCAACCTGATCAGCTGCGCGACCTCCGCATGCTCGCCGGCGTCGCGCGAGGCGGCCGCAATCGCGGCCGCGGCCTGCGGCTGACCGTAGCCGAGATTGACCAGCGCGGAAATCGCATCCGTCACCGGTCGCGGCGCCCGCTGATCATCGATCGCGCCCGAGAGATTGACAAGCGCCGGATCGACATTGGCAAACGCCGGCGCCTTGTCCTTCAGTTCGGTGACAATGCGCTCGGCAACTTTCGGGCCAACGCCTGGCGTCCGCGTCACCGACGCCTTGTCGCGCCGCGCGATGGCGTTGGCAAGCTCCGCGGGCGGCAGAGTGCCCAGCACGGCGAGCGCGACCTTGGCGCCGACGCCCTGCACGGTCTGCAGCAGGCGAAACCATTCGCGCTCGATGTCGCTCTTGAAGCCGAACAGCTTGATCTGGTCCTCGCGAACATATGTCTCGATCGACAGCACCGCAGCCTGCCCCGGCGAAGGCAGCGCCTGCAAGGTACGCGTCGAGCAGTGCACCTGATAGCCGACGCCGCCAACGTCGAGGATCACAAAATCCTCGCCATAGGCATCGATCAATCCCTTCAGCTTGCCGATCATATCCCGACCACCTTGAGCCGCAGCGCAGCGCTCTGGCGATGATGGGCATGGGTGATGGCGATCGCAAGGGCATCGGCGGCATCGGCCGAATTCGGCTCGGCCTTTGGCAACAACAGCCGCAACATCACCAGCACCTGGTTCTTGTCGGCATGGCCGGCACCGACCACGGTTTTCTTCACGAGATTGGGTGCATATTCCGACACCGGAATGCCGAACATCGCAGGCGTCAGCATCGCAACCCCGCGCGCCTGTCCGAGCTTCAATGTGGCGACGCCGTCCTTGTTCACGAAGGTCTGTTCGACTGCGGCCTCAACAGGCTTGAGGTCGGTGAACACAGAGGCAAGGCCCTCGTGAATTGCAAGCAGGCGGCTCGCGAGCGGCAGGTTGTCCCGCGGTTCCACCGATCCGCAAGCCACAAAAATAAGCCGGTTGCCGTCGCTCTCGATCACGCCCCAGCCGGTGCGGCGAAGGCCCGGATCGATGCCGAGGATGCGGACGGGATTGCGAATCGGCTGCGCGGACATGGGTTAGTGATAGCGCGACAAGCCTGCAGGCGAAACGGAAACAGAACGAAATACCCGGGAATAGCAGGGCAAAATTCAGTCGTCATGCGCAGGCTCGACCCGCGCATGGCCCTGCCCGGCAATGACGAGCGTTAGCCACCCATCTTGGCAACGAGGGCGTCGGAGACCTCAAAATTGGCGAACACGTTCTGCACGTCGTCATGTTCGTTCAGCAGGTCGATCAGCTTCAACAACTTCTCGCCGGTTTCGTCGTCGACCGAAATCGTGCTCTGCGGCTTCCAGGTCAGCGCGGCCTTGCGCGGTTCGCCGAATTTTGCCTCCAGCGCCTTGGCAACGTCGCGATAGCTGTCGGGAGACGCGTAAATCTCATGGCCGCTCTCGCTCGAGACCACGTCATCCGCGCCGGCCTCGATCGCCGCGTCAAGCATTGCGTCGTCAGAGGCGACCCGCGAATCATATTCGATGATTCCCGTGCGATCGAACATGAACGACACCGAGCCGGTTTCGCCGAGATTGCCGCCGGACTTCGCGAAGTAGGAGCGGATGTCGGAAGCGGCGCGGTTACGGTTGTCGGTGAGTGCTTCAATGATCACGGCGACGCCGCCCGGTCCGTAGCCCTCGTAGCGAATCTCGTCGTAGTTCTCGCCTTCGCCGCCGAGCGCCTTCTTGATGGCGCGCTCGATATTGTCCTTCGGCATGTTTTCCTGCCGCGCGGCGACCACGGCCGCCCGCAATCTCGGATTCATCGCCGGATCCGGGGCGCCGAGCTTGGCCGCCACCGTGATTTCCCGCGCGAGCTTGCCGAACAGCTTGGACTTCTGGGCATCCTGCCGGCCCTTGCGGTGCATGATGTTCTTGAACTGGGAATGACCGGCCATGTCGGTATCTCTTCAGAATCCTGCGACTTTTTGCTGAGGTGGAAGCGCGGCGTTATAGGCCCGGTTCGGGACAAAATCAAAGATTTGGCGCCCAATTCGGTATGCAGGTACGCTCCGCCTGCCGGAAAATGAGGCAATTGTTAACCATGACTTCACGCGTCGATGCAAGGATGAGCCTCGCAAGCCCTCATCCTTCCAGAGATGCCAATGGCGTTCGGACTGTTTCGCAAGCAAGTGCCGGAACTGGTGACGCCTGCCGCGGAGCCAGTGACCGCAACCGTAGCCGACGCTCCCATTGCCGAGACCGATTCCGCCAAGGAGATCCTCGAACTGCTGGAGCTCGAGCTCGGCGGGATGATCCGTCGGCTCGAGCGCGCGGCCCAATCGGTCGCCGGCGGCGCGCAAGCAACCGCTGCGACGCTGGCCACCATCCGCGAGCGGACGGACGCGCTGAGCGGGCGCACGTCCGTGGCACAGGGCACCGCGACGAGCTTCGCGCATGCTGCGGAAAGATTCACGCAGTCGGCGGGTGGCATCGGCAACCAGGTGCGCGAGGCCGGCAAGCTTGCCGATCTCGCCGCGACTGCTGCGAGCGAAGCGCGCGCCAATGTCGATCGCCTGCGCGAATCCTCCGCCGCAATCGGCAATGTCGTCAACCTGATCGCGCAGATCGCGCGCCAAACCACGCTGCTTGCGCTGAACTCGACCATCGAGGCGGCGAGGGCGGGTGAAGCGGGTCGCGGCTTTGCTGTTGTTGCAACCGAGGTCAAGGCGCTGGCGGTGCAGACCCAGAGCGCGACCGAGGAAATCACCAGAAAGATCGAGGCGCTGCAGCGCGATGCTGCCGGCTCCGTCGACGCGGTGCACCGGATTTCGCAGGCGATCGAGGCGATCCGTCCCGTCTTCGAAACCGTCAATGGCGCCGTCGCCGAACAGAACCGAACCACCGGCGACATGTCCGATAACGCCGCGCAGGCCTCGCAATTCATCGCCTCGGTCTGCGACAGCGCCGCCGAGATCGACGTCGCCACCAAGCAGGCCGAAGCCCATGGCGAAAGCGTCGCGAGCGCCGGCAAGGCTGTCACCACCTTCGCCCAGAAGCTGAAATCGCGCAGCACCGTGCTGCTGCATCAGGGCGATAGCGCAGGCCGCCGCAGGCAGGAACGCCTGCCCTGCCATCTCAAGATCGAGGTCAAGACGGCCGGCATCGCCCTCGCCGCTCCGGTCCATGAAATCGCAATCGACGGCGTCCTGATCTGCGGACCCGATGCCGGCAGATTGCCGCTCAATCAGAGCCTCAATGCCACGCTGGACGGTGTCGGCACCTGCCGGATCCGCGTCACCGAACACGCCAAGGCCGGCGCGCTGGCGGTGTTCGAAGCGCTTGGCCCCGAGCTTGCCGACAAGGTCGAGGACATCCTGTGGGCGATCCGCGAGGAGAATGTCGAGTTCGTGACCCGCGCCATGGAGGCGGGCGCGGCGTTGACCGGGATTTTCGAGAACGCCGTCGCTTCGGCCGCGGTTTCGATCGACGATCTCTTCGATACCGATTATGTCGAAATTCCCGGCTCCAATCCGGTTCAATATCGAACCAGATTCCTGGACTGGGCCGACCGCGCACTGCCGGCGTTCCAGGAGGCGTTCCTCGCCAAGGACAAGCGCATGGTTTTCTGCGCCATGGTCGACCGCAACGGTTACCTGCCGGTGCACAACAGGATCTACTCCCAGGCGCAACGTCCCGGCGACGTCGCCTGGAACACCGCAAATTGCCGCAACCGGCGCATCTTCAACGATACCGCGGGCCTTGCCGCCGGACGCAATCAGCGCTCCTACCTGATCCAGTCCTATGCGCGCGACATGGGCAACGGCACTACGATCATGATGCGCGAGATCGACGTGCCCGTTCGTGTCCGCGGCCGCCACTGGGGCGGCTTCCGCACAGCCTACAAGCTATGACCGCACAAGCAGCACATCTTTCGTCCGACGCCTCAGGCCCCTCACCCAGCGAGCGGCTGGTCGATGAGCTTGCCGGTCGCATCGGCGGCCTCGGCGTCGAACTGGCCGACGTCGCCGGCAATGTGCAGGAAGTCGCGCAGCGCGTCGTGAGCCAGTCGGAACGCTTTGCCCATCTGCAAAAAACCGCGGAGACCATGGTCTCCGCCAATCACGAGATCGCCGGCGCCTCCAAGGCGGTGCAATCGGCAAGCTCGGCTGCGGTGGGCGAGATCACCCAGTCGCGTCAGGCGGTCGAGACCGCGGTCGGACACATCGCCGAGCTGATCGAGGCGGTCGGCCGCATCGAGAGCCGGCTCAGCCAGGTCTCCTCGGCGCTCGGCGAGGTCGCCAAGGTGTCCGGCTCGATCGAGGCGATCGCCAGGCAGACCAATTTGCTGGCGCTCAACGCCACCATTGAAGCCGCGCGTGCGGGCGATGCCGGCCGCGGTTTTGCGGTGGTCGCAAACGAAGTGAAGGCGCTGGCGGAGGCGACGAGGCAGGCCACCCATCAGATCGGCAACACCGTGCGCGGGCTCGACGGCCAGGTCGGCAACCTCATCGGCGAAAGCAGCGAAGCGTCGGGCCGGGCGAAAAACGCCGGCGAAGGCGCGCGGCAGATCCAAAGCATCATCGCCCGCGTGCAGGACGGCTTTACCAGGGTGGGCGAGGAGATCGACGGCGTTGCGCGCGCCGCAACCTCCAACCTCGCTCATTGCGACCAGGTGATCGAGGAACTCGCCAACCTCGCCAGGGGCGTCGACCTGTCCTCGATGGATCTGAAGCATGCCGACGACCGGGTCGCAAAGCTCCTGGAGACGTCCGAGGGACTGATCGCACTGATCGCCGATAGCGGCGTCGAGACCTCGGATGCGCCGCTGATCCGCACCGTCGTCGCCACCGCCAGGCAGATCTCCCAGCTCTTCGAGGCGGCGATCGAGCGCGGCGAGATCACGCTCAACCGCTTGATGGACGAAAATTATCGCGAAATTCCCGGCACCGATCCCAAGCAGTACATGACCGACTATGTCGAATTCACCGACCGCGTGCTGCCGCCGATCCAGGACCCGATCCAGAAATCCGATCCGCGCATCGTATTCTGCGTCGCCTGGGCCAAGGGCGGCTACTTGCCGACGCATAATCCAAACTACCGCCATCCGCAGGGCAAGGACCCCGTGTGGAATAACGCCAATTGCCGCAACCGCCGGCTGTTCAGCGACCGCGCGGTGAAAAAGGTCGCTGCGAACACCAAGCCATTCCTGCTCCAGACCTACCGGCGCGACATGGGCGGCGGCAATTTCGTGCTGATGAACGACCTCTCCGCGCCGATCTTCATTCGCGGGCGGCACTGGGGCGCCTTCCGCATGGGATTCCGGCGCTCCTAGAATTATCGCGCAGCACATCGCGCGGCCTGTCGTCGTTCTTTCATTTGCGCGCTCTATAAGCCGCTCCCGCTGTCATGATCAAAGCGCAGGAGGTGGCGATGAGCAGCGAGCATCCTGATCTCGACGAACTGCAGGCGAACTACAAGGCCGCGGTGGACTCCTGGATAGCCGCGATCCGCAAGGAGGAAGCGCTCGCCTCCGTCAACCACACGATTGCCGAGGTCGACAAATGGGAGGCGGCGCATTTCGAGGAAGACGAGATGCGCAGCACCGTGAAGGAGGCCAAGGCGAAATACGAGGACGCGCTGCGCGAAAAGTTCTTCGGCTTCTAGTTTCCGCTCCGTCATCCCGGGATAGTCCGAAGGACCAGACCGGGAATCTCGAGATTCCGGGTTCGCGCTTCGCGCGCCCCGGAATGACAGCTAATCCTGCCAGAACCCGGGAACCGTCGGCTCGAGCCGGCCGCCGATCCGAACCGGCGCAATCCGTTGCGCAAGTCCCGTGTCATCATCGGTCTCGACCGCGACGCCGGACAAGGTGGCGACGCCGCCCGCCGGCTCGAAGCGAGCCGAGGGAATGCCGAGCGTGAAGCGCCGCAGCGGCTCCTCCTTCTGCATGCCGATGACCGAGTCGTAATCGCCGGTCATGCCGGCATCGGTCATATAGGCCGTGCCGCCGGACAGAATCTGGTGATCGGCGGTCGGTACATGGGTATGGGTGCCGACGACCAGGCTGGCGCGGCCGTCGCAGAAAAAGCCGATGCCCTGTTTCTCACTGGTCGCCTCGCAATGGAAATCGACCACGACGGCATCGGCCGTCTCGCCGAGCGGACAGGCGGCAAGCTCGCGATCGATCGCGGCAAAGGGATCGTCGAACGGCGTCATGAAGACGCGGCCGATGGCGTTGATGACGAGCGCGCGCTTGCCGCTCCTGGTGTCGACCAGCGCCGCTCCGCGCCCGGGCGTGCCGCGCGGGAAATTTGCAGGCCGGATGAGCCGCGGCGCACGCTCGATGAAGACCAGCGCCTCGCGCTGGTCCCAGGCGTGGTTGCCCAGCGTGATCGCGTCGGCGCCGGCATCGAGCAGCTCCTGATAGATCGCTTCGGTGATACCGAAACCGCCGGCCGAGTTCTCGCCGTTGACGACGACGAGATCGAGCGCCCAGTCGCGGACCAGGCCCGGCAGATGCTCGGCAACGGCAGCGCGGCCCGACCGGCCGACGACGTCGCCGACAAAGAGGATTCTCAACTAGCCCCTCCGGAAATCGAACACTTTGTTTTCCGTTAGCACATAATCGAGTGCCACGTCGTGCGCCAGCGCCGGGACATTTGCGATTTCCTGGGCTGCGAACGCGAGCCCAATGCCGATGACCGCCTTGGCCTTGCGCAACTGCGCGAAGGTGCGGTCGTAGTGCCCTGCACCGTAGCCGATGCGATGTCCGGCGCGGTCGAAGGCGGCGAGCGGCACCAGCATGATGTCGGGCACAAGTTCGGCCGCGGCCGGCGAAGGCTCGGGAATCCCGAGCGAGCCGAGCAACAACCGATCCCCCGGCGTCCAGGCACGGAAGGTCAGCGACTGACCGCGAGCATTGACGCATGGCAGCGCCAGCCGCGCGCCCAGCCCGGCGGCCTTTTGCATCAACAGCGTCGGATCGATCTCGTTGCGGATCGGGACATAGCCGGAGACGATCGTACCCGCAGCGACCACGACCGGAAGGCCGCGTCTTGCGAGCGCCAGCGCCGCCGCATCGCGCTGCTTGTCCGTCAAAGCATCGCGGCGGCTCAATGCCGCCGTGCGCAATTCGGCCTTCGATTTCGGTGCGGCCATGGTGAAATAAAATATGAAAAGTGCGAAGCCGTAAGACGCCGTTGGAGCGCTCGATCCCGGAGTTCCCTACGAAAGTAGGTGGGCACCATATGTCCGGGTCCACGGACCCGGCCAGGGACAGTTCCCTAAAGGATCGATAAGGCCCCGGGGATATATGGCTCCTGACGCGCGACACAGCCTCGCGAGAACCAATGTAGCAATGAAGCGGGCGGTTAGCCAGCGGGGTTGGAGGCGCATCCCCCGCTTCTCGTGCCCGCACGGCCGGTCGCCCATCAGCGCAGGATTTCGCGCCCCTTGAGCAGGGCCTGTACCAGCTCGACGTTGCCGTTTCCACAGATCATGTCGCCATCGGGCCTGAAGAATTCCGCTCTGAATTCAGGGCGAACCTCGTCGAGCCACGAGCTGACGGGCAGCGCGACCTTGACGTGGCCGGCGTCCTTCCAGCCCCGCGCCTCGGCTTTGCCGCGCACGATGCAGGCGCTCGGTGACTTCCGCGACGGTGAGTTTCTGGAATGGCGAGTTGGGCAAGACGGGTCTCCCTTTGATGCGAGCCTCAAAGGGCTTTGTGAGGGCGTGCGCCCGGGTGGTTCAAGCCGTGAGCGCAAAAACCGGCGTCGTCGCTTGCGGTCCTCGCAATGACGCAGTCTCCGCATTCCAACTCGCCCTACTGAAACGCGACCTCCGCAAAGCTTCTAAGCTTGCGCGAATGCAGCCGCTCCGATTCCTGGTGCTTCAGCCGCTCCAGCGCCTTGAGGCCGATCTCGAGATGCTGGCCGACGCGCTGGCGGTAGAATTCGCTGGCCATGCCGGCAAGCTTGATCTCGCCGTGCAGCGGCTTGTCGGAGACACAAAGCAGGGTGCCGTAGGGCACGCGGAAGCGATAGCCGTTGGCGGCGATCGCCGCCGACTCCATGTCGAGTGCGATCGCGCGCGATTGCGACAGGCGCCTGATGACCTGTGGCCCGCTGATCTCCCAATTGCGGTTGTCGACGCTCGCAACCGTTCCGGTGCGCATCAAGCGCTTGAGTTCGAAGCCCGAAAGCCCGGTGACCTCGCCGACCGCTTCCTCGATCGCAACCTGCATTTCGGCGAGTGCGGGGATCGGCACCCATAACGGCAGTTCGTGATCGAGCACGTGGTCCTCGCGAACATAACCATGCGCCAAAACGTAGTCGCCGAGCCGCTGCGTCTTTCTGAGGCCCGCGCAGTGCCCGAGCATCAGCCAGGCATGCGGCCGCAGCACGGCGACATGGTCGGTGACGTTGCGCGCGTTGGATGGCCCGGTGCCGATATTGATCAGGGTGATGCCTTTGTCGCCGGGCGCGACGAGATGGAAGGCCGGCATTTGCGGCAGGCGCTCCGGCGCCGTGCCGATCGTGCCGCCACCCAGCCGCGCATTGCGCGTGATCACGTTGCCGGGTGCGACAAAGGTATCGGCAGCGATCTCGCCCGAGGCCAGGCGCTGCCGGCAGAGCTGCACGAAGGCATCGACGTAGAACTGGTAGTTGGTGAAGATCACGAAATTCTGGAAGTGCTCGGGATCGGTGCCGGTGTAGTGATAGAGCCGCCGCAGCGAGTAATCGACGCGCGCCGCGCGGAACAGCGCCAGCGGCTCGGGCGCCCCTGCCCTGAGCTCGAACGTGCCGTCGGCGATCGCATCGTCCATCGCGGCCAGATCGGGCGTATCGAACACGTCGCGCAGGAGCCGCGTGAGGACCGAGTCATCGTTATTGGTCATCGCCGCTTCGATGTTGATATCGCGCCGATAGGCGAAATGAATCGGGATCGGCTCGCGCGATTCGCCGATCTCGACCGGCACGCCGTGGTTTTCGATCAAGAGCCGGATCTGCTCGGTGAGATAGGTGCGGAAGATATCCGGCCGCGTGACGCTGGTCTCATGCACGCCGGGACCTGCGACGAAGCCATAGGAGAGGCGGGAATCGAGCCGCGCATAGGTTGCGGTCGTGATCCGCACGAAAGGATAGCAGGCGCGCACCCGCGTCGCGGGTGCCTTGCCGCCGACATAGGCGTCGAAGCGATCGCGCAAAAATTGCGTGTTGCGCTCGTAGATCTCTTCGACGCGGGCAACGGCTGCGGCGGCATCCTTGAAGGCTTTGGTCGCAATGGCTGGCGGAGTCTGGATCGTCGGTGCGGATGGCATTTGATGGCGATGATTCGTTTGCGGACCTGAATTATATTCCAAACAGCCAGCCCCGTCATTGCGAGCCAACGGGTCGCGCGAATGCGCGCCCGACGACAGGCTCCGCGAAGCAATCCAGCGGCAGGGTGGGCAAAGGCGCCTTTGCGCCGTGTCCACCGTCTCTCGACAGCGTTCATCGCGAATGGTGGGCACGCTTGCGCTTTGCCCACCCTACGATCCGCAATACTTCGACACCATCGGCACGGCGGCGTCGCGCCATTTGGCGTAACCGCTGGCTTTGAGATGGATGCGGTCCTTCGACAGATCGCCCTGATCAAACGGGATCGCGATCGACGCCGCGGCCCTGACGGGAGCGAGCGCGTCGGCCCCGACAGGCAGAGGCGGCGGCGAAAAAGAGATATACGCCGTGCCGTTCCCTGTCGCCCGGGCCTCGATCGCAGCGAGATTTGCGAGTGTCTTTTCTGGCGCGATCCCAAGCAGCGCATCGTTCGTTCCGCCCATGACCATCAACAGCTTTGGCTTCATCTCCAGGATATGAGGCAAACGCGCAAGCATTTGCGCCGTGGTATCGCCACGCACACCATAATTGCCGATCCCCTTGCAATGCAGGAGCAGACGCCAGTTCACGCTTTCGACAAGCGAGTCACCGAGCATCGCAATCACCGGATGTTCCGGATTGGGGTCAGCCCCCTGCCGGGCCAGCCACAATTGCAGTTGCGAACGTTCTCGCCAGCCGAGCACGGCCAGGACAAGGCAGATCGCAGCGACGGTTGCGTGTATCGCGGCGCGGTTCATCGGAGCTGGTCCATTACACGTTCCATCCTGGCTTTCCCATTCGAATGTCAAATAGCCCGCCGTCATCGCGAGGCAACGGGTCGCGCGAATGCGGCATGATCCGCACGCACCGCACGAGGCCCATGGGAGGCATTGTCACCGTCAGCCATGCCGGGCATTCGCTCCAGTGCCGCGTCAACGACCGCGGCCCGTTCGTGCGCGGCCGGGTCATCGATCTCTCGGTGCCCGCGGCGCGTGCGCTCGGCATGATGCGAGCGGGCGTCATTCGCGTATCGGTCGAATGAGCCAGGAGCGCGCGACCGCTGTGCCCGATATGCGCCTTGCCGCAGCGCATGGTTAGCGAACCTCTAACGCGATCGTTCGATTGCGCGCTTCTCCGCGCCCGCAACCTTAAAATTCCCGCGCTATAACGGACCATCCAATGAACGAGCGGGGGGCTCACATGGACATTTTGGGGATCGTGGGATTTGTTTTCGCGGCAACTGCGATTGCGGTTCTGGTTCACGAGTACCAGACCGACGTTTTGCATGGGCCGTATATCGAGGGACGCGTAAAGCGGCGCGGTGCCGCTTCTATCTGGGATCCGGCGCGCGCGCGTATTGACGGCCTGATTGCACGTCTCAACTGGAACGCGCGCCACGTCGTTCACCTGACCTGGCTGGTGTGCTGACCCGAGGCGGCCGGAGACCAAGCACACGTGAGCCGCCGGGTCGCGGCAATGCGCGCCCGATGACAGGCTCCGCGCCGCCCCGATGATAAACTTCGCGACATGCGAAAGCTCTGAAAGCACATCAGGCATGCGCTCGTAAGCGGCCGGACAGGAAGTCGCTTCCGCGAGCGCAGCAGACCCATTGTGCTCAAAGCGCGTTCTTCGGTTTCGACCCCAAATCGGACGTCACGTCCGGCCTCGTTCCGACCGCATCGGCCGTCCCGTAGCTGGTTCTTTCGCGACTGCGCGTCTGCGGCGACCTCGACACCCGGCGTCCAACAGCTGTAGATTATCGCGTCCGCTTCGGGGATGGCGTAAACGGGAAGGCTCCGGCTCCCGCCCTAGATCGTTTGAGCGCCTGATCCACGGCATCTGTCGTGATGATCGCTGATGTGCGGAGCAAAAGATGAAGGAGCAATCGGTCCGGTCAAAAGCGCGCTCGGCGCGCGTCGCACGCGCGGTCGATCTCCTCAGCCTGTCCTACGAGCCCATTCTGGTCTGGCAGCTTGACGGAGGAATTGAGGACTGGAACGCCGGAGCCGAACGGCTTTACGGATTTCGTGCCGAAGAGGCGCTGGGTCGCGTCAGCCATGCGCTCCTGCAAACAAGGTTTCCGATCGACATCGCAGAACTGATTTCCCGGCTCAGGAAGAGCCGGTCCTGGTCCGGCGAGCTGCGACAGACCTGCAAAGACGGTCACGAAGTCGTCGTCGACAGCCGGATGCAATTGCTGGATGACGGCACCGTTCTCGAAGTCAATCGCGATGTCACGGAGATCAGGGCGCTCGCCGTTCGGCAGGCGAGCTTGGTGCGAGAGCTTTCGGCGTCGGCGGCCAAGTTCGAGGCACTTTTCAACCAGTCCGGCATTTTCGCCGGCATCACGGACTTGCAGGGCTTCCTGCGTGAGGCGAACAATCTGTCGCTCGAATGGTGTGGCTACACGCGAGAGCAGGTTCTGGGCAAGCCTTTCTGGGAGACGCCGTGGTGGAGGGGCTCGGAGGAGGTCAAAGCACGGATTCGATTTGCCACGGATCAGGCGGCGGCGGGCGTCGTTTTTCGCGAGGAGCTTCCATACTGGCTGGGCGATGGACGCGAGCGGATCGTGGATTTCGCGATGAACCCCATTCGGGATCCGTCGGGGTCGGTCATGTTCCTGCATCCGACCGGCATCGACGTCACCGACCGCAAGCAGGCCGAAACGGCGCTTCGCGAAAGTGAGCAAAGGCTGCGCTGGATCAGCTCCGTAGTCGAATCCAGCGATGATGCGATTGTCAGCAAGAACCTCGACGGCATCATCAGCAGCTGGAACAGAGCGGCGGAGCGCCTCTTCAATTACACGGCGGAAGAGGCGATCGGCCAGCCCATCACCATGATCATTCCGCACGACCGGCTCGACGAAGAACGCGAGATTCTCACTCGTATCAGGCGCGGAGAGCGGATCGATCATTTTGAAACCGTCCGGCAACGCAAGCATGGCGGTCTTGTCAATATTTCCTTGACCGTTTCTCCCGTGAAAAACTCGGAAGGAAAGACTGTCGGAGCATCGAAGATTGCAAGAGATATTACCGAGCAGAAACGAAATCGGGAGCAGATCGGCATTCTTGCTCGCGAGGCCGAACATCGAAGCAAGAACATCCTCTCGAACGCACAGGCAATCGTCAATCTTTCCCAGTCCGATACTCCCGACGGCTTGAAGCGCGTGATCAGCGGCCGCATCCAGGCGATGTCAAATGTTCACTCGCTGTTTGTTGAAACGCGGTGGATCGGTGCCGAAGTCTCGGCGATCGCAAGGCAGGAGCTTGCTCCCTATCTCGACGAGCGGGCCGCACGCGTGCACCTGGAAGGCGCGGAGACCGTGTTGGAGCCAGGCGCCGCGCAGGCGGTCGCCGTGGTCTTGCATGAGTTGGCCACCAATGCTTCCAAGTATGGAGCGCTGTCTGACACAAACGGCCGGATCCGGTTGACGTGGTCACGCTCCGCGGATGGAGAGCTGGCGCTCCGCTGGACCGAATTCGGTGGACCAAGGGTAACAGCGCCGGAACGACGAGGCTTTGGCAGTCGCCTCATCGAGGGAACCATCGGCCAATTGGGCGGCAAAGCGCATTTTGACTGGCAGCCGCAGGGGCTTCTTTGCGAAATCACCCTCAAGGCGTGAGCGTCCAAATCGCGCCCGCCAGCTCGATGAAGACGGGCGACTTGGCGTGTGACCAAGATCGAAACGCTTCAGCTCGCAGCGTCAAGCATCCGCAATCGGGATTTCATCGATCTTGCGGCCGTCTTCACCGACAATCCTGACGAACCAGCCGCCCCAGTCCCATCCCGGCATCGCAGCACCCTGCTTCAGATCGCGTGCCAGCGCCACCGCATCCTCGCGCGCGGCGGCATCGCCCGCCAGATCGACGCCCTGGTGATTGTCCAGAACCTGAGCTCCATCAGTGAGACGGAAATAGTAGCGCGGCATCGTTTCCTGCCAAGTGGTTTCGTGCCAAGTGGTTTCCTGCCATTTGCACTTCGGGGCGTCGTCGCCTTACCCGATCGCTACCCCGCCGCCCACCGTGCGGTTGAGGATCTGCGTGGTCCTCTCGATCCGCTCGGCTGCGGCATTGAGCGCGTTTGCGACCGCAGCCTGGGTCGCCTTGGCGCGGTCTGTGGCGGCGATTCGGACGTCACGCAGGGAGTGCAGCTCCTGCTCCAGCTTGATGATGCGCGCGTTGGCATCGAGCAATTCGTCGCAGACGGTGAGCGCCGCCATCACGGTGAGCCTGGCATCGCCGATCTCGCCGAATTTTCCGCGCAGCATGTCGACGCGGGATTCGAGGTTTTCGGCAAGCTTGAGCAGGCGCACCTCCTGCCCCTCCTCGCAGGCCATGCGATATTGCCGGCCGTTGATGGTGACGTTGATGTGGCTCATCAGCTTTCCTCTGCCTCTTCTTCTTCCTCTTCCTCGGCTTCGGCTTCGGTCTCCGCGTCTTCGTCGTCCTCGGCCATCGCTGCGGCGACCTGGGCGGTGCCCAGCACGGCGCGGATGGTGCCGATCGCGGCATCGAGCCGTTCGGCGATCTCGCGATTGGCGCGCTCGAGCCGACGCGTTTTCACAAGGCTGCCGTCGAGCTCGTCCGCAAGCCGCGAGCGATCGGCACCAAGCGCCTGGATGCGGGTTGCAAGCTCATCCTCGTCGCGGTCGGCCTCGCGCCGCCGCTCGACCGCGCTTTCCAGCGCATCCAGCGCCGCCATAAGCCTGCGCGTGGCACCATCGATATCGGCGGCGGGCTGTTCCGCGTGGCCGCTCAGGTTGGCGGGACGATCGTTCATCTAAAGTATACGCACATTCGTCAAGGACACGAGCATTTTGCCTGGCACCAAAAGCCGCGACGCGGCAAACGCTTATGGCGAGAAGCTTACGTGTCCGCAGGCTTGCGCGCAACGCCGCGGCGAAACTATGCACTGCTAAGCAACTTTTGATCCTGAGAAGGCGTTGGACTCACGGAACCACGGTTGCTAAGCACCCCAAACATCGGACGAAACCCACCTGAACCGCGCCACCGCCGCGGCGCACCGTCAACCAAGCACCTCATTCTCCAAGCGGATTTCTTATCATGACGCAGGTCGACCACACCCGTATGGCCAACGCTATCCGCGCGCTTGCGATGGACGCCGTCGAGCAGGCGAAGTCCGGTCATCCCGGCCTGCCAATGGGCACGGCCGACATCGCGACCGTGCTGTTCACGCAATTCCTGAAGTTCGACGCCGACCGTCCGGACTGGCCGGACCGCGACCGATTCGTGCTCTCGGCCGGCCACGGCTCGATGCTGCTCTATGCGCTATTGTACCTCACCGGCAATCCGGACATGACGCTGGAGGAGATCAAGCGCTTCCGCCAACTGGGATCGAAGACGCCGGGGCACCCGGAAAATTTCCACACCAAAGGCGTCGAGACCACCACCGGCCCGCTCGGACAGGGCATTGCGACCTCCATCGGCATGGCGCTCGCCGAAAGGATGTTGGCTGCCGAGTTCGGCAAGAAGATCGTCGATCACCATACCTACGTGCTCGTCTCCGACGGCGACCTGATGGAGGGCGTGTCGCAGGAGGCGATCGCGCTCGCGGGCCACTGGCGGCTGTCGAAGCTGATCGTGCTCTACGACGACAACGGCATCTCGATCGACGGGCCCACGTCGCTTGCCGATTCGGTCGACCAGGTGAAGCGCTTCAAGTCCGCGGGCTGGGCGGCCGAGCGGATCGACGGCATGGACCAGAAGGCCGTCGCCGCCGCGATCGCGCGGGCGCAAAAGGCGGGCAAGCCGTCGCTGATCGCCTGCAAGACCACGATCGGCTATGGCGCGCCCAACAAGGCCGGCACCAACAAGGCCCATGGCGAGGCGCTGGGCGCCGACGAATTGAAGGGCGCCAAGGAAAAGCTCGGCATTTCGCTCGAACCGTTCTCGGTGCCCGATGATGTGCTGAGAGCCTGGCGCGAGGCCGGCCAGCGCGGTGCCGCCGCGCGGAAGGATTGGGAGACGCGACTGGCGGAAATGGGCCCGCGCCGGCGCGCCGAATTCGAGCGGCGGCTGCGGCACGAGCGCCCGGCCTCGCTTGCGAAAGCGCTGAAGGTCCACAAGACCGCGCTGCTCGCCTCGCCGCTCAACGTCGCAACCCGAAAGTCCTCGGAAGCCGCGATCGAAGCCATCGCAGCCGCCATGCCGATGGAGTTTTTGGCGGGCTCGGCCGACCTCACCGGCTCCAACAACAACAAGGCAAAGACGGCGGTGAATTTTTCCGCCAAGACGCCCAAGGGGCGCTTCATCCATTACGGCGTCCGCGAGCACGGCATGGCTGCCTGCATGAACGGCATCTTCCTGCACGGCGGCTTTGCTCCGAACGGCGCGACGTTCTTGGTTTTCACCGACTACGCGCGGCCGGCGATGCGGCTCGCGGCACTGATGGGCGCGAGCGTCATCTACGTCATGACCCATGATTCGATCGGGCTCGGCGAGGACGGCCCGACCCACCAGCCGGTCGAGCATCTGGCGAGCTTGCGCGCCATGCCCAACATGCGCGTGTTCCGGCCCTGCGACGCGGTCGAGGTCGCCGAGTGCTGGGAGCTCGCGCTGAACCGCACCAACGGCCCGACGGTGCTGGCGCTGACCCGCCAGAACCTGCCGCAGCTTCGCACGTCCGCGCCTGCCGAAAATCCGTGCAGCCACGGCGCCTATGAGCTGATCGCCGCCAAGGGAGAGGCCAAAGCCTCGCTGTTTGCGTCGGGCTCCGAGGTCGAAATCGCGGTCGCCGCGCAGAAAGAGCTCGCCGAACGCGGCATCGCCTCGCGGGTTGTCTCGGTGCCGTCGCTGGAATTGCTGCTGGCGCAGCCGACCGAGCGGCAGAAGGCGATCATCGGCCAAGCCCCGGTCAAGGTCGCAATCGAGGCCGCGGTGCGCTGGGGCTGGGACGCCGTGATCGGGCAGGATGGCGTTTTTATCGGCATGCACGGCTTCGGCGCCAGCGCACCGGCCAAGGACCTTTTCAGGCATTTTGGCATTACCGCAGAGGCCACGGTTAACGCAGTACTGAAGCGCCTGGGCTGACGGTTGTCGCAGCGCAAAAAAAGGATTACGAAAGAGCCATATTCTACGCTCCCGCCCGGCAGAACCGGGCGGCCGGAACAAAAACCCGTGGAGGATGTGGCTGTCCTGCGCGGGACACCAGCCTTTGAAGGAGACGAGAGATGGCAGTCCGCGTCGCAATCAACGGGTTTGGCCGCATCGGCCGCAACATCCTGCGGGCCATCGCCGAGTCCGGCCGCACGGATATCGAAGTGGTCGCGATCAACGATCTCGGCCCGGTCGAGACCAACGCGCATCTGTTGCGCTTCGACTCGGTGCACGGCCGCTTCCCCGGCACGGTGACGGTCGAAGGCGATACGATCTCGCTTGGCAACGGCAAGATCAAGGTCACCGCCGAGCGCGATCCCGCAAAGCTGCCGTGGAAGGAGCTCGGCATCGACATCGCGATGGAATGCACCGGCATCTTCACCGCCAAGGAGAAGGCCGCAGCGCATCTGACCGCCGGCGCAAAACGCGTGCTGGTCTCCGCCCCCGCCGACGGCGCTGACGCGACCATCGTCTACGGCGTCAACCACGACACGCTGACCAAGGATCATCTGGTCGTCTCCAACGGCTCCTGCACCACCAACTGCCTCGCGCCGGTCGCAAAAGTCCTGAACGACACGGTCGGCATCGAGACCGGCTTCATGACCACGATCCACGCCTATACCGGCGACCAGCCGACGCTCGACACCCTGCACAAGGACCTCTATCGCGGCCGCGCGGCGGCAATGTCGATGATCCCGACCTCGACCGGTGCCGCCAAGGCGATCGGGTTGGTACTCCCGGAACTCAAGGGCAAGCTCGACGGCGTTGCGATCCGCGTGCCGACGCCGAACGTCTCCGTCGTCGATTTGAAGATCGTCGCCAAGCGCAACACGGACCCAAAGGAGATCAACGAGGCGATGAAGCGCGCCGCCGAGCAGCAGCTCAAGGGCATCCTCGGCTACACCACGCAGCCCAACGTCTCGATCGACTTCAACCATGACCCGCATTCGTCGACATTCCACATGGACCAGACCAAGGTGATGAACGGCAATCTGGTGCGGGTGATGGCGTGGTACGATAATGAATGGGGCTTCTCGAACCGCATGGCCGACACCGCGGTCGCAATGTCGAAGAAGCTGTAAGAACTGGTTGCACCGTCATTCCGGGATGGTCCGAAGGACCAGACCCGGAATCTCGAGGTTCCGGGTTCGATGCTTCGCATCGCCCCGGAACGACTGCGCAGAGTTAGTCCATGACAAAACAATTCCGCACCCTCGATGACGTCGACCTCAAGGACAAGCGCGTGTTGCTGCGCGTCGACCTCAACGTGCCCACCGAAGGCGGTCGCGTCACAGACGCCACGCGGCTCGAGCGCGTGGCACCGACGATCAATGAAATCTCCGACAAGGGCGGCAAGGTCATCCTGCTTGCGCATTTCGGCAGGCCCAAGGGACGCGACCCGAAGGAGTCGCTGAAACCAGTGGCGGCCGCGCTCTCGAGCGTGATCAAGCGCCCGGTTGGGTTTGCCGACGATTGCATCGGCGAAGTCGCGGCAAAAGCGATCTCCGCGATGAAGGACGGCGACATCCTATGCCTCGAAAACACACGTTTCCACAAAGAGGAAGAGAAGAACGACCCGGCCTTTGTCGCGGAGCTCGCCAAGCTCGGCGACATCTGGGTCAATGACGCGTTCTCGGCAGCGCACCGTGCGCACGCCTCGACCGAGGGACTCGGCCACAAGCTTCCCGCCTATGCCGGCCGCACCATGCAGGCCGAGCTCGACGCGCTGAACAAGGCGCTGGAAACGCCGGCCAGGCCTGTGATCGCAATCGTCGGCGGCGCAAAAGTCTCGACCAAGATCGCGCTGCTCGAAAACCTCGTCGCCAAGGTCGATGCGCTGGTGATCGGCGGCGGCATGGCCAACACCTTCCTGCATGCGCAGGGCGTCAATGTCGGCAAGTCGCTCGCCGAGAGGGATCTGGCGCCGACCGCGCTGAAGATCATCGAGAAGGCGGAAACCTCAAACTGCGCTCTCATCCTGCCGGTCGATGCCGTGGTCGCCAACCAGTTTGCGGCGAATGCGCCGTCGCATGCCTATGGGCTGGATTCGATTCCCCCCGACGGCATGATCCTCGACGTCGGTCCGCAATCGACGGTTCGCATCCATGCCGCCATCGACGATGCCGCAACGCTGGTCTGGAACGGGCCGCTCGGGGCCTTCGAGATGACGCCGTTCGATCGCGGCACGGTGCTTGCAGCGAAACATGCGGCCGCCCGCACCAGGGCCAGGAAGCTGGTCTCGGTCGCCGGCGGCGGCGACACGGTCGCAGCGCTCAATGCGGCCGGCGTGGCCCATGATTTCACCTATGTCTCGACAGCCGGCGGCGCTTTCCTGGAATGGATGGAGGGAAAACCCCTGCCGGGCGTCGAGGTTTTGAGGATCGCAGGGAAATAGGCCAAATCGGGCGGCGGACGCCCTGAACGCGGAGAACAGGACAGATGGCTCGGATCACGTTGCGTCAATTGCTCGACCATGCAGCGGAGCACGACTACGGCGTGCCGGCCTTCAACATCAACAACATGGAACAGGCGCTGGCGATCATGGACGCCGCCTCCTCGCTGGACGCACCCGTCATCATCCAGGCCTCGCGCGGGGCGCGCGCCTACGCCAACGACGTGATGCTCCGTCACATGATGGACGCGGTGACCGAGATCTACCCGCAGATCCCGGTCTGCGTGCATCTCGATCACGGCAACGAGCCCGCCACCTGCATGACCGCGATCCAGGCCGGCTTCACCTCGGTCATGATGGACGGTTCCCTGAAGGCCGACGGCAAGACCCCCGGCGACTGGAATTACAATGTCGGCGTCACGAAAACCGTCACCGACATGGCCCATCTCGGCGGCATTTCGGTCGAGGGCGAATTGGGCGTGCTCGGCTCGCTCGAGACCGGCATGGGCGACAAGGAAGACGGCCACGGCGCGGAAGGAAAGCTCTCGCACGACCAGCTGCTCACCAATCCCGACGAGGCGGTGAAGTTTGTCACGGAGACCAAGGTCGATGCGCTCGCGATCGCGATGGGGACCTCGCACGGCGCCTACAAGTTCACCCGCAAGCCCGACGGCAACATCCTCGCCATGAACGTGATCGAGGAGATTCATCGCAAGCTGCCGAACACGCATCTGGTCATGCACGGCTCGTCATCGGTGCCGCAGGACCTGCAGGAGATCATCAACGCCAATGGCGGCAAGATGAAACCGACCTGGGGCGTGCCGGTGGAGGAAATCCAGCGCGGCATCAAGAATGGCGTGCGCAAGATCAATATCGATACCGACAATCGCATGGCGATGACCGGCCAGATCCGGAAAGTTCTGACGCAGAATCCGGAAGAGTTCGATCCGCGCAAATACCTGAAGCCCGCGATGGAGGCGATGACGAAGCTCTGCAAGCAGCGCCTGCAGGAGTTCAATGCCACGGGGCAAGCGAGCAAGATCAAGAAGGTCTTGACCACGGCGGAAATGGCCAAGCGCTACGCCAAGGGCGAGCTCGATCCCAGGGTTGCCTGATCCGGGGCGCGTACTCATAAATTTCGGTCGCGTCCACCTCGCTCCAATAGCGACGCTTTGTGCAGGCGCAGCAAATGACGCGATGGGCCATAAGCCGACTCCGCCATGTCGCCGACCCTGAGAGCTGCTATTGTTGCGGCGGCGGAGAAGGTCAGTCAGAGGGAGACGGATCATGTCTCCAGCAGAACTGTCTAACAGCGAGGCGGAGCGGCTGCGCGCCTTCGAACGCCAGGGCCATGACGCTCTGGCAACGAGCTATCACGCATTTTTTGCAGCGGTGACGGCCCTCGCCACCGGCCCACTCCTGGACGCGGTCCATCTGCGCCCAGGTACACGTTTGCTGGACGTCGCGACTGGGCCGGGCGCTCTTGCAGCCGAAGCCGCAAATCGGGGCGCGCGCCCCGTCGGCATCGACTTGTCGCCGCAGATGATGGAACTGGCGCGGCGGCTGCACCCCGGCATCGATTTTCGTGAAGCTGACGTAGAGCGTCTCCCATTTGCTGATGATACGTTCGATGCAGTTGTCTGCGCTTTCGGCCTCGGGCATTTTCCCCGGCCAGAAATTGCTGTCGCAGAGTGTGTGCGGACCTTGCTACGCGGGGGACGCGTCGCATTTTCCTGGTGGGATGATCCGTCGCGCCAGCGAATCCAGGGTATCTTCCGGGATGCTATTGCCGAGGTTGGCATATCGATGCCACCGGACGTGCCAAAGGGCCACGATGTGTACCGTTTCTCCAACACGGGAGAGTTCCTCCGGCTGCTGGAGGGGGCCGGACTCACCGAAGTGGCAGTCATTGAGCACGCCACGACCTATTCCGTCTCCGACACGGACACTCTTTGGCGAGGTGGCTTGGGCAGCCTCGTTTTGACCGGCGCTGCGATCCGGCAGCAAGATAAGCCAACTCAGGACCTGATCCGATCCGCGTTCGAGCGTCGCGCCAGCATCTACAGATCACCCGATGGGCTGAGATTGCCGGTCGCATTCAAGGTAGGCTCTGGCCGACAGCCGAGTTGAATGGCGCGACAAACCTCGAGGTCCGGTCAGGGTCATTTTCGACGGATTCAGCGCGCGTCGGGGCTTGAATCATGCGCTATGAGCTCGCCGATTGTGAATGGGACGGCATCGGGCCGATGCTGCCCAAGGCGCACCAAGCCGCAGACCGGAATGACAGAGAATTCCTGACGTCGTGCGCCCCCTGCGACCAACGTTAATCTCGGCATTTGCCCGAGAACGGTCTATTTTTGTACGCAAGAAGACCCCGCCGGGAGGAACCCTATGAATCTCGCAGATCTCAACAAAGTCGCGCTCGCGATGGTGACGCCGGGCAAGGGCATCCTTGCCGCCGACGAATCCACTGGAACCATCAAGAAGCGCTTCGATGCCATCAAGGTCGAATCGACCGAGGACAACCGCCGCGACTATCGCGAGATGCTGTTCCGCTCGACGGAGGCGATGAGCAGATACATCTCGGGCGTGATCCTCTATGACGAAACGATCTGGCAAAACGCAAAGGACGGCACGCCGCTGATCAAGCTGATCCAGCAATCGGGCGCTATCCTCGGCATCAAGGTCGACGAGGGAACGCAGGCGCTGCCGGCTTGCCCGGGCGAACTGGTCACGGTCGGTCTCGACAAGCTCGCCGAACGGCTGAAGAAATATTACGAGCGCGGGGCGCGCTTTGCCAAATGGCGCGCGGTGATCGACATCGGATCTGGCATTCCGACGATGACCGCGATCCGCGTCAATGCGCATGCGCTTGCCCGCTACGCCGCGCTGTGCCAGGCCGCCCAGATCGTGCCGATCGTCGAGCCGGAGGTGCTGATGGACGGCGATCACGACATCGAGCGCTGCTATGACGTGACGAGCCGCGTCCTCAACCAGACATTCCGGGAGTTGCGCGTCCAGCGTGTCGAGCTCGAGGGCATGGTGCTGAAACCCAACATGGCGGTATCGGGCAAGAAATCGCCGAAGCAGGCGTCCGTCGAGGAGGTCGCGGAGAAAACGATTCGCCTGCTCAAGGCCTGCGTGCCCGCGGCCGTTCCCGGCATCGCCTTTCTCTCCGGCGGCCAGAGCGACGAGGAAGCAACCGCCCATCTCAACGCCATGAACCGGCTCGGCCCCCTGCCCTGGCGGCTCACCTTCTCCTACGGCCGCGCGCTGCAGGCGGCCCCGCAAAAAGCCTGGTCGGGCAAGGCTGACAATGTTGCCGCCGGTCAGCGCGCCTTCGCGCACCGCGCGCGCATGAATGGGCTTGCGAGCAAGGGCGAGTGGGCGAGCGAATTGGAAAAGAAGGCCGCATAGATTTGGTCGCCGCTCAACGAGTTCCGCCGCGGCCGATGCCGCGGCTCTATCTCGCTACTCCTGTCGTCGACGATCCGTCGTCGCTGACCGCAGCCCTGCCCGGTCTTCTCGCAGGCCGCGACATCGCGGCCGTGCTGGTGCGGCTCACCGACACCGATCCGCGCAGCATGATCACGCGTATCAAGCAGCTCGGCTCGCCAATCCAGAATGCGGGCGCGGCGCTTCTGCTCGACGGCCAAAACCTTAGCAAGCATGTCGATCTCGTCGCGCGCTCCGGCGCCGACGGCGCGCATCTCGACGGCGTCGCCGCGCTCGAAGAAGCGCTGCCCCGTCTCAAGCCCGATCGCATCGCAGGCGTCGGTGGCTTGACGACGCGGCACGATTCCATGGTCGCGGGCGAGCGCGGCGCGGACTATGTGCTGTTCGGCGAGCCCGATGCGCGCGGACAGCGGCCCGCGATGGATGCGGTTGCCGAACGCCTTGCGTGGTGGGCCGAGCTGTTCGAGCCGCCGTGTGTCGGCTATGCGGCGTCAATCGAGGAAGCTCACGAATTCGTGCGCGCGGGAGCGGATTTCATCATGGTCGGCGATATGATCTGGACGGATTCGCGAGGAGCAGCGGCGACGCTTGCGGATGTCTTGCAGGCGATCCGGCAGGCTCATGCGGCCATGCGCGCTTCCGCCACCGCCGGCTAAGGGATCGCCAATCAGATCATGAAGCGTCTTGCTGCCATATCGACACTTGTCGCTGCACTCGCGCTGGCAGCGGACGCGTCGGCGCAGACGCCGCCCGCTGCGCAGAAGGCGGAGGCCGAGAAAGGTGCCGCGAAGGCGAAAGCAAAGCCACCCGCAGCCCCCAAAAAGTCTGCCGCACCCGCCGCAGAGGCAAGGCCGGCTGCGCCATCTCCGGCCGCGAGCCCCACGCCCGGCGATCCCAACGTCGACCTCGTCTATGGCGCCTATCAGCGCGGCGAGTACAAGACCGCCTTCGATCTGGCGAGCGCCCGCGCGCAGGCCGGCGATCCCAAGGCGATGACCATGCTGGGCGAGCTCTCTGCCAATGCGCTCGGGGCCAGGCGCGACGAGGCGAAGGCGCTTTATTGGTACAAGCGCGCGGCCGATGCCGGCGAACGCGAGGCGATGTTTGCGCTGGCGATGATGCGCATTGCCGGGCGCGGCGGCCCCGCCGACCGCCAGGAGGCGGTCAAGCTGCTCGCCTCTGCCGCGAAGCTCGGCGAAGCGAAGGCCGCCTACAATCTTGCGCTGCTCTATCTCGACGGACAGACCTTGCCGCAGGACTTCAAGCGCGCCGCGGAATTGCTGCGCATGGCCTCCGATGCCGGCAATGCGGATGCGCAATATGCTCTCGCCACCTTCTACAAGGAAGGTACCGGCGTCGAGAAGGACCTCGAAAAATCGGCGCGGCTGTTGCAGGCGGCATCGTTGGCCGACAATGTCGACGCCGAGGTCGAATATGCCATCGCCCTTTTCAACGGGACCGGCACGCCGAAGAACCAGGCCGCCGCGGTCGCGCTGTTGCGCAGGGCTGCCAAGCAAGGCAGTCCGATCGCGCAAAACCGCCTGGCGCGTGTGCTGGTGACCGGACAGGGCGCGCCGATGGACAAGATCGAGGGGCTGAAATGGCACCTTGTCGCGAAAACCGTGGGCAAGGGCGATCTCTTCCTGGACGAGGCATTTGCCCAGCTCAGCGCGGACGATCGCGCCAAGGTCGAGGATGCCGTGCGCCGCTGGCTCGGCAAGCCATTCGCCTGGTAAAAACGCAAGATAGATGCAAACGGCTTGACGTAAGCGCTGCCGCAGGGCACGCACTCCCTCACATTCATCTCTGCGGCGCCGCTCCTGCGCCGAGCCGAAACCGAGCTTATGCAGCACTCCGCCCTCATCAACGTCATGGTCAAGGCCGCGCGCCGCGCCGGCCGCGGCCTCAAGCACGACCTGAACGAGATCGAGCATCTGCAGGTATCGTTGAAGGGGCCGGCGAATTTCGTCTCGCTCGCCGACAAGCGCGCCGAAGAGATGCTCTACGCCGACCTTTCCAAGGCGCGGCCCGGCTACGGCTTCATCGGCGAGGAAGGCGGCACGCGCGAGGGCGCCGACAAGAGCCACACCTGGATCGTCGACCCGCTGGACGGCACCACCAATTTCCTGCACGGCATTCCGCAATTTGCGATCTCGATTGCGCTCTCACGCGAAGGCACGGTGATCGCGGGCGTCATCTACAATCCGGCGAATGACGAGCTCTATGTCGCCGAACGCGGCAAGGGCGCCTTCCTCAACGACCAGCGGCTGCGCGTCGCCGGCCGCCGCAAGCTCAATGAATGCGTGATCGCCTGCGGCCTGCCGCATATCGGGCGCGGCGATCACGCGCAATTCCGCGCCGAGATGATGGACATTCAGGACAAGTTGGCAGGCCTTCGCCGGTTCGGCGCGGCCTCGCTCGATCTCGCCTTTGTCGCCGCCGGCCGGCTTGACGGCTATTGGGAGCGCAACCTCTCGCCCTGGGACATCGCGGCGGGCCAGATCATGGTGCGCGAGGCAGGAGGCATCGTGTCGGGGATCGAAGGCCACGACGATGCGCTGACGACAGGCAATGTCGTCTGCGGCAACGAGTTCGTGCATGGCGAGCTCGTGAAGATCCTGAAGGCGGCGCAGGCTTGATACGCAACCTCGTTCCAATCGGCCAAATAGCGACTTCCTGAACATCGCAGCGGACTGCGCGCTGCTCGAATCGCGGCCTGCCAACCGGCGATCGCCACCCACCCGTTAACGGTCTGTTAACCATAACGAACCTAGCCTGCGCTCATCAGCGCGCGTGACCGTCCGGTTCGTTCCAGGAGAACAGCCGATGCCTATTGAAACGCTGACTTATGCCGCT
>Ga0335080_10001158_pt1 | contig 25463 bp, 20 predicted proteins | sample Lox_Sample_34_FD_206720 | JGI IMG/M metagenome (GOLD analysis project Ga0335080, IMG submission 206720) | Soil microbial communities from Loxahatchee National Wildlife Refuge, Florida, United States - Lox_Sample_3.4 | ecosystem: Environmental > Terrestrial > Soil > Wetlands | place: USA... | reverse complement strand
ATCCAGGCGATGACTTCGCGCTGAATGCGCTTACCGCGGGGCACTTCCTCTCCCGCGGCGGGATCGGGCTGTTTGCGCGAGGACTGCTTCCGTTGGGGTTGGCCTTGGGTCGCGATGTCTTCTGGATCGTTTTTTGCCATGATGCTCTTCCTGCCACTCGCGTCTTGGTGCGCCGTCTATTGTACCCGCCAGCAATGCTCCCCGACTAATCCGAAGTAGCGAAAGCCGCCTGAGCGGCAGCCTGACGGCGTTCGGTGTCGGCGACGATCGTGCGCGAGCCCATGTAGAGAACAAAGGCCAGCGCGAAAGAGAGAACCGGAATGATGAGCATCGCCTGCTGGAGACCTATCGCACGGAAGGTTTCGGTCAGAGTCGCGGAGCCGGAGGCTGCCGCGGCGCGATGGGCGAGCAGATCGCTGAGCTTGCCGGTGAACAGCGGACCGAAGGAGGCGCCGAGGAGATACATCGCCATGAAATAGATGGCCATGGTGCCCGCGCGCTGGTTGGGCGCGACGATGTCCTGAATCGCCGAGTAAACGAAGCCGTAGTAAGTGGAGAGCGAAGCGTAGGTGAGGCCGAGAAAAATAGTGGCCCAAAGAAGCGAGCCGCGCGGTTGCAGAATGCCGATGCAGGCGAGCGGAACGGTCACGAGCGCCATGCCGGCAGCACAGAGCATACGGCCGTCTTTGCGGCGATGAATGATGTAGTCGCCGAGGCGACCAGAAAGAATGCCACCGGCAACGCCGCCGAGCAGATACAGCGTGCCAGTAGCGCGGCCGGAGCTGCCGACGGTCAGGCCGTGCACGCGCGAGAGAAACGCGGGGAGAAACGTAGCGAAGGCGTAGGCAGAAAAATTGAGAAGCGCACCGCTGAAGATAATCCACCAGAGCGTGGGAATGCGCAGCACGTTCCAGATGGAAGTTTGCGCGAGGGGATAGTGCGTGGGTTCGCTGGCACCGCGTTGCGGCTCTTTGAGGACGAGCAAAAGAGGAAGAAGGAGCAAAGCGGGAAGAGCAGCTGTGACCATGGCGGTGCGCCAGCCGTAGGCTTGTGCGACAGGCCCGCCAATCAAGTAGCCGAGGCCGCCGCCGATAGGCACGCCCATCATGAAGAGGGCAAGGACGCGGGAACGTTGTGCGGGCGGGAAGAGGTCGCCGAGCCAACTGGTGGCGGTGGGCGCGCACGCGGCTTCGCCGAGGCCAACGCCGACGCGAGAGAAAAGGAGGAATGCGTAGGTGGTGGCGAGACCGGCGGAGGCAGTCAGTGCAGTCCACACGAGCACACCCCAAGCGAGAAGGTTTTTGCGGCTCCAGCGGTCGGCGATAAGGCCGAGTGGAACTCCGATGATGGCGTAAAGCCAGATGAAGGCGCTGCCGAGCAGGCCGATTTGCGTGTCGTCGAGGTGGAATTCCTTGCGCATCGGCTCGACGAGAGCGCCGGGAACATGGCGGTCGTAGAAATTGAGGATGTTGATGAGAAAGAGGACGAGGACGGAGAAGTAGAGAGCGGTGGGGCGAGCGGGCCGAGGTTCGTTCTGGGACATGGAGGGAGCATGCTAGCACGGAGAAGAAGTAACGACGTAACCAGGTAAGGCGGTCTTTCAGTGCACTGACGAGGCCTGACTGTCGTCGTGGCCATCACGTCTGCAGGGTGACCGTGGTCACTGCGGTGCCCTTAGCGTGCCAATAGCCTTCGATTGACTCGGGGGCACTAAACTGCCGGTCCAGAGACTCTGATATGAATCGCGTGACGATTGCCATAGCCGTATTCCTTCTCACGTGCATGGCCATCCTAGCGGGAGGTGCGGCGCGGCGTGAATCCATAACCTTTGATGAAATCGCACACATCGGCGCGGGTGTGAGCTATTTGCAGAAGCTCGACATGCGTATGAATCCGGAGCACCCACCGCTGGCAAAAGTCTGGTCGGCCATTCCGCTGGTGATCCGTGGAGTCCATGCCAACTACTCGGACGTGTCTTGGTCCGTTAGCGGACATGGCTGGGGCAATATGCTGGGCGAGTGGTCCTGGGGGCACGCGCTCTCACTCCGTTGGAACAACCCTTATTCGACGGTGTTCTGGGCCCGTGTACCGATGCTGATGCTTACGTTGATCCTGGGTGCGTTTGTCTTCAAGTACGCATCGGAGTTGGGCGGTTCGTGGGGCGGGCTGCTCTGCTTGGCGGCCTACGTGTCTACTCCGGCATTTTTGGTCTTCGGCCCTCTGGTGCTAACGGATGTTGCAGTAACGTTGACAGCGCTACTTGCGCTTTGGAGCTTCGCTTCGCTCTGGCAAACTCCTACCCGCGCTACGGCGATCCCCTTCGGTCTTCTCCTCGGTGCGTCATTTCTGACAAAATTCTCCTCCGGTTTTTTACTAATAGCTTTTCTAGCGTTTCGGGTAAGCCTTCGCTGGCTGCCCCTGCCGCACATGCCGAAAGACGCGGAAGAACTCCACGCCTGGCGGCGCCTGCGCGGGCGCTATATGTGGAAGGGCATTCTCCTCGCCGCCCTTATGGTGTACGTGGTCTATTTCGTTTTGTCCTGGAACCAGCCAACCAACGCGCTCGACTTCCTGGGCCAGAGCGCTGCTTCCTTAATGCTACGCCGGCTGCTGATGCCGCCGTTCATCTATCTGTTCGGCCTGTTTGTTTTTGTTATGAGTTCGACTCGGCCGACTTTTCTTCTCGGGCACTTTTATACACATGGCCAGTGGTTCTTTTTCCCAATCTTGTTTTTCCTCAAATCGACTCTGGCCTTCTTGTTGATGCTGGTTTTAGCGATTGCGGTGGGGCTCATTGTTCGGCGCAAACGCATGGGTACTCCCATAGTACCCGTCGATAGGAGCCTCCACTGGCGCGCCGTGTGGATTTCTCTTTTGCTCTTCGTGGGATTTTGCATGATTAGCCGCATGACTATTAGCATCCGGCATTTCACGATTCCGATTATGCTGCTGATTCTTTTGCTAGCGCCGTTGCCGCGTGTTTTGTGGCTGCTTCGAAACACTTGGCGCCCGGCTTGCTTGGTCCTCGCCGTCTACGCCACGTTGGCGTTTTTCTCGGTCGTGACTGTCGTACGGGCATATCCTTACTACTTCCCGTTCGTTAACAGTCTGGCTTTCGGGCGTCCGGCTTATTCGCTCTTCAGCGACTCAAATCTGGACTGGAACCACGCGCTTCCAGACGTCAATCAGTATGTGCAGCGACACCATCTATCGCGTGTGTTGATCGACGAGTACGGCGTTGACGACCCCACCGTCTACGTCCCACAGGCGCAATTCTGGAACTGCCAGTCACCATCGCCTAGCGATGGCGGACAGTGGGCCGTGGTTTCCGGGGACATGATCGAGGACTCGCACAATTGCGTGTGGCTCTTGCATTATCCTCACGAGGCCATAGCGGCGGGTAGCATGTACGTCTTCCAGTTACCCGAAACTATCCCACCGGTGGGAAACCCCGCCGGGCCACCGCCGGTGTCGGCTTTCCACTATTTCGGTATGCCCTCGCCAGACGGCTCCGACGGGCGGTTGATTCTTCTGAATTGCATGCGGGATCCGAATCAGTTGCAGCCAACTCTGGATCAGATGATGGCCATGTATGAGGCCGAGATGGCGAGACGGCGGGCTGAACGTCGCAGGCACTGACATAGAAGTGCGCGCGGACATGAGATGGCAGGTGATAGGGTTAGCCGGCGGGTTTGGGGCAGCGGACTTCGAGGCCGATGGAGTCGGTGGTGATGGTGCAGGAATGGAAGCAGCTTTGCGCGGCCATGCGCTGAAAATCGGTGCCGGTGTAAGCGCGTTTGATGAGCATGTGTTTGAAGACCATGCGGGTGAGCCAAGCGTCGAACCATTTGCGGCCGCTCTTTTGAATGTAGGAATTGATTTCGTCGAGCGAGACATCTTTGCGGAGATCGTGAATGATGGCTTGGCCACCGGGGCGGAGGACGCGGAACATTTCGTCGAGTGCTTTGACGGGTTCGGAGAAATTTTTGAAGGCGGCGGAACAGTAGACGAGATCGAAAGACTTGTCGGCGAAGGGCATGGCAGAAGCGTTGCCGAGTTGGAAGTTGATGGCGACGCCGGCCTGGCGAGCGTTTGCGGTGGCGATTTCGATGAAGGTCTTGCTGATGTCGAGCGCGGTGATGTGGAAGTTGCCGAGTTTCGCGAGTTCGATGGCAAAGTAGCCGGGGCCGGGAGCGACTTCGAGGATGTCGTTGCCATCGTGGAGAAGCGCGGCAATTTTTTCGGCTTGACGGCGGAAGTCGGCCATTTCGTTTTTGCGCGTGCGGGCGTACCAGCGGGCGGTACGGCCTTCCATGCCGACGCCTTTGAAGGGCTTGGTGGCGGTAGCGGATTGCATGATGGACCTCCTTCTGAGGCGAGCGACGATGCGTTGCCCCTAAGAAAGATACTCAATGGGAGGCGCGTTTATAACCGGCGAGACATCCTCCACCGCTCCGGATAAAACGGCGCTACGCAATCAGTGTGAGTCGGGCAGGACGGGGAGGGCGACGAGGTCGACCGAGGCGGGGTCGTCGCGGAGCTTGAGATAGAGGAGGGTGCCGTTGGGACGGGGGACGGAGAGGGCGGTGTTGACGTAGCCGGGAGGGACGGCGACGGAAGCTTTGAACTGGGCGTCGTTGGACACAGAGTCAATGAGAAAAAGGTTGGTGCCAGTGAGGGCGCAGGGCTGATCGGGGGAATCAGGGCAGCGGACTTCCGTGAGTGTGGGAGTGCGGACGAGGACGCCGATGGGCTGCCATTTGCCTTTGGAGCCGTCGGCATCCACGGGACGGAAGCGCAACGTGCCGAACACGCCGGGACCAAACGATTTCACGGGGTCGAGGATGGCGAGGACGCTGGTTTCGTCCTGGGGGATCAGAGTGCCATCGTTGATACTGAGAAGCGTGTCCGCCGAGCCGTCGGCGGTGGAGACTTCGATTTTCTCGGAACGAGGAAATTTTCCGGGAACTTCGGATTTAAGAAAGAAGGAAAGTTTACCGTTCTGCGGAAGATCGTCGGCATTGCCGAAATGGATTTGCGAAGGGGCGGAACTGGGCTGAACATTTTTGCTGACGAGAGAAACTTTGGGGCGAGCGGAGCCGAGCGAGGCGCGCAGAGCGAGGACGCGACCGTCGGTGAGAACAACGTGCGCGGGGAGCAGTGCCTTGGTTTGCAAAGCGGAAGCGGCGGAAGCATTGTGGGCGAAAAGTTCGAGGGCGTGGTCTTGATTCGCGCGAGGATTTTTTTCGGGAAGAAATTCGACGCCGTCGGTTTCAAGGCGGGCGACTTGATTGAGTTGCGTGCCGGTGAGGACGCCGTCGGCGTCACCGGGGTAGATGGTGAAGTGATCGAGGCGAACCGCTTCTGCGTAGGCATGCAGCGTGATGACGGAAGGCGCGGTTTGGCCGAATTGCTGGACGTTGAGTTTCAGGTCGCCAGCGGCTTCATCCTTGAGCGGAAGCGCGACTTCGAGTTCGTCGGCACTGAGCGTTTTGAAGGTGGGCTTGAGTTCTTTACCGTAAGAATCTTCCAGAGCAATTTTTTCGACACAGGCGGCGCAATCGGACTGGAGACGCAGAGTGGAATCGCGGCCGGCGACGACAGCAGCGGCGTCGGTGGCGGGTACCATCCATTCCGTGGAATGGGATTGACGAAATTCGATTTTGGGGCCGTCGAAGGGAGCGAAGCCCCAGTAGCCGTGAAGTGTGCCGACGGCTTTGGGCGGTAGTGTGACGCCGTGAAGTTTGGCGGCATCCACGACGAAGCCGCCGCGAGTGGCATCGGCGACCGCAGGAAGGTCGACGGCCGCAGCGTTCTTAGGCTGGAAACGAAACACGAAGTCATGCGCCATCACGGTGGAAAAGACGAGCGGTGCGCCTTCGATGGGCACGATCAGAGGCGACTGTTCCAGGCAGAAGGCTTGCTTGGGCTCGACCGGATGAAGCGGCGGGAGCGGGCTTTGCGCGATGCCGGGCAAGCCGATCACAAGAACGGACTTGGGATTGTGAAACGAGGGCGGCGCATTGAGCCGCAGATTGAGTTGGTCTTTGTCCGGGACAGAAAGAGCGGGAATGTACTGATAGGCGGCGGTGTGGAGATTGTTCATGAGGCGAGCGGCGTCGACGATTGCGCCAACGTAAGGAGAGTAGTAACCACCGCGAGCTGCGGGACTGGAGCCGAGCGCGGAGATTAGGTCGGAAGAGGGGCCCGAGGTAATTTGGGCGACGAGGGATTGACTGTGGGCGTCGTCAATGACGAGACCATTGCTGTTGGCGGTGAGGCAAGTGGCCTGCTGTTCCGCGGGACGATTGAAACAATCTTCGTTGACCTTGATGCGTAAGGTCTCTGCGAGGAGCGCGGAATTTTTCTTGAGGTCGGCGGGATTCTGGTCGGACGTTCTACGAATTTCGTCGAGATATTTGTCGAGGCGCGTGCGATCGAGACTGGCTTGTTCGAGATCTTTGCTGGCGCGAATGAAAACGCCGGGTCGGCCGATGACGGTGTTGCGAAGCGTGCTGAAGTCGCCGCCAGTTTCGGGAGCAAGAAACAGGATGGCTTGCTGAGCCTCCGGAGGGACGGTGACAACCGTGCCCTCCTGGCGAGCTTGTTTGGTCCAGGTTTCAACGCGCGTGAACCAGTTTTCGGGCGGAGGATTGGTGGGGCCTTTGAGGAAAGCGACGACGAGGAGGTAGTGGACGGCCTGGTCGTTCGGGAAGAGCGGGTGAATCCAGAGGCGGTCGCCCGCGTGGAGGTCGCTGACATTGGAGATGGGGAGTTTCTTGCCATCGCGGGAGACGGACATTTCGATGGTGGGGCCTTGAAGGTCAAAATTCGGCGCATCGGAGCGGAGAAAAGCGGGAGCGGAGAGGGTCAGGAGAGCGGACAGGCAGAATTTGCCGAACGAAGAGATGAGTTTGCGGGTAGATGTGTCGCGATTCGGGTGCTGCGCGGAGATGGACTGCACTCGCTTCCTCTCGACAAAAATGGTGGAGAAAGAATTTTACTACCGACGGGAAGAAATGTGGGCGGAAATGCGGAAATTTTACGGAGCGAATGCTTTGCGACGACGGAATTGAAGCGAGGAGGCGGATCAAAGGGCACAATGCTCGCCAGGTTGCCTTCGCAGCTCAGCCCAGCAGGCCAGGAATCCCGCCCTACAGGGTCGTGCGAGTTAGGAGAATTTACCGCGGGACGGATATTCGTAGCTGTAGGACAAGCGGGGAGCGAACTGCCGCAGTCTCAAGATTATTCGCTGCGGAGGGCGAGGATGGGGTCCACGCGGGTGGCGCGGCGCGCGGGGATGGCGCAGGCAGCGAGCGCGACCGCGGTCAGGACCAGCGTGACGCTGGCCAGGACCAGAGGATCAAGTGGGCGAACGCTGTAGATTTCGTTGGCGATGGCACGTTGGATGGAGAGTGCACCGATGAAACCAAGGATGAGTCCCACGACGACCAGTTGGAGGCCCTCGCGGAGCACGAGTTTGAGTATGTTCGAACGAGTGCTGCCGAGAGCGACGCGAATGCCGATTTCGCGGGTGCGCTGAGCGACGAGATAGGCAAGGACGCCGTAAATACCAAGTGTGGCGAGAAAAAGCGCAACAACGCCAAAAGCGTTGGCAAGAAGCATGGAAGTGCGGCGCGGAGCGAGCGAAAGATCGATGCGGTCGGACATGGAGTGGACGTCGAAGACGGCGAGGTCCGGATCGGCGCGAAGAATTTGCTCACGAAGCGAGCGAATGGAGGAATCGGGATCTCCGGTGGTCTTGAGGGCAAAGGTGAAATTGGTGTCGGGATCCTGGGCGATTGGGAAGTAGTAGGCACCGACGGAATTGCCGTGGTCTTCCATGTTTTCATAGCGCAGCGAGCGAGCGACGCCAACGACGGTAAACCAAATGGTGTGTTCATCGGCGGCGAGAAGGTGGTTGGGATCATTGGGTTGATGCATACGGCGGCCGATGGGATCGCGGTCGGGCCAGAAATGCTGAGCGAGGCGTTCGTCCACGATGACCGCGCGCGGTGCGGTTTCGTTATCGCGCTCCTCGAAGCTGCGGCCGCGAGTTATGGGAATGCCCATAGCTTCGAAATAGCCGGGGCTGACGTCCAGTTGCAACGGAGAAACGATGGACTCGCCGGGCTGCATTTGATAGCCCTCGGCGATGATGACCGAGTCATTATGGCTGCTGCCGAGAGGAATAGCGGTGGTAACGCCGGCTAGAGAGACACCGGGGATCTGGCGGACTGCGGGCAAGACGCGGTTCAGGAAGGCGCGCCAGTCCTCTCTTTTAGCGTATTTGGAACGAGGCAGACTGACAGAGGCAGTGACCACGCCTTTCGAATGGAAACCAGGGTCGACCTGTAAAAGGCGACGAAAGCTGGCGAGAAACAAAGCCGCTCCGACGAGAAGAGCGAAGGCGAAACCGATCTGCGCGGCGACGAGAAGCTGGCGGACGCTGCGCGTACGCTTGCCGGTAGTACCGGTGCGGCTGTCTTCGTGAAGGGCGTCGTTGATCCCGATTTTTGAGAGACCAGCGAGAGGAAAGAGAGCAACGAGCAGGCCGGCAAGGACGGAAAGCGCAACGGCGACGAGAACAACGGTGAGGTTCAAGCGGACCTCGTTGGCGCGAGGCATGTGTTCGAGGCCGATGACGCCAAGGAGGCGCACAATCCCAGCGCCGAGGGTGATGCCGAGAACGCCGCCTGTGAAAGCGAGGCCGAGATTTTCGAGGAGCAACTGGCGGACCAGCTGGGCGCGGCCAGCGCCGAGGGCGATGCGCGTAGCCATTTCCTTGCGGCGAAGAGACAGACGGGTAAGAGCGAGGTTGGCGATATTGAGGCCGCCGATCAGGAGAACGAGGATCGCGCCGCCCCAGAGAAGATAGAGCGTACTTTTGACTCCGGCAGTGAGCATATCCTGGAGCGGCTTCACGATGGTATGAAAGCCGGCGTTGATGAGGATCTGCTTGAATTCGGGGAAGCGCTCGAGATTCTCAGCGTTGATGGCATTGACCTGAGCTTGCGCTTGAGAGAGGGTAGCGCCGGGTTTGAGACGGCCGACGTGGTACCAGTTGTTGCTGTGATGAACGGTCTTGTCCTCGGGCGTGAAGGCGATGGGCATCCAGAGGCGGACGTCAGGATCGATAAAGTCGAAATTTCTGGGCATCACGCCGACGATGCTGTAGGGCTGACTGCTGATGCGGAGGTCGCGTCCCAGAACAGAATGGTCGCCGGCGAAAAGTTGCTGCCAGAGGCTGTAACTGAGAATGACTTCGTGTTCGTGGCCTGGTTCGCCTTCGGCTTCGGTGAAGGGCCGGCCGATGACGGGAGAGACGCGCAGGAGGGTGAACCAGGAAGGCGTAACGGCCATGGCGTGGATGCGCTGGGGCAGGCCGTTAAGCTCGATGGTTTGTTCGCGCTGGCGAAAAACGGCCTGGGATTCGAAGGCGGTCATTTCGCGTAGGCGGTCGTAGTAATCGCCGGAGCTGCTATTGTTGCCGCCCAGTACGCCCGCTTTAGGATAATCGTTGCCCATAAGCAAGATGGAGTTGGCGTCGGGCACGGGCAGCGGTTGCAGAATGACAGAGTTGACGACCGCGAAAAGCGCAGTGTTGGCGGCGATACAGACAGCGAAGGTCAGCAGGACAGTGAGAGCGAAGCCTTTGGAGCGCCAGAGCGAGCGAGCGGCGTACCTTAGATCGAGGAGCAGGTTTTCCATGCCGATTCTCCCTGGGCTGCCATGGCGAAGATACGCGGGTCGCGGACGAACTAATCCTAGCTGAATGTACGGAGCTAGCCGAGAAAAGGTTCCCGTTGGTTGGCCGAACGCAGCGGCTCAAGGCAATTTGCCTCGCAGTTCCTCGAGCAAGGGAAGCTGGCCTGTGAGGATTTTTTTTTGCGCTGTGGCCAGATCAAACCACGCCGCGCGATCAACTTCGGGGAACTCGCGGGTTTTACCGGAGCGCGGCGGCCATTCGAGAGAGAAGGTGTTGCTGCGAATGGCGGAGGCATCGAGGTCTGGAGCGGGGACGAACCACGCGTGGACTATCTTTCCGCCGGGTTGTTTGACAGGAGTTAGCGGGGTAAAGGGGCCGGCGATGGCAAAGCTGGTTTCTTCGTGAAACTCGCGCTGCGCGGCGGTGAGAGGGTCTTCGCCGTCCGTGAATTCGCCTTTAGGAATAGACCAGGCCCCGGCGTCTTTTTTCGCCCAGAAAGGGCCACCCGGGTGGACAAGAAAGACTTCGAGGTGCAAGCCGGAACGTCGGTAGGCCAGGAGGCCCGCACTCGTCTTGGGCATGCAGGTAGTGTGGCATGACTTGGGTCTGATGAGGCAAGAGCGGCAAAAAGGAGCCGCTGGCGGACAGCCTAAAGCCGCGCAGCACGTTTCACCTTAAGCGACGATTCAATGCTTGCACTTTATTCCCCGCTTACTAGAATCGGGAGCCGCTTGTGGCCAGGACTGAGGAGGCGCGTTATGTCCGATGGCGATAGTGGCGTGGCGTACAAAATTATGTTTGAAAAAGACCATGCGAACGTGAAGGTGACGTACGACCTAAGCACGCCGGTAGGCGGCCCCGTGCAGATCGCAAGCTTTCAACTGACGGTGGACGGGACCGACCTGATCAGCGATTTTTCTCCCGGGCAGACGGCGTTCAATGGAGTGAAGTTCCATACGCTGGCCAAGCCGGGTCAGGATGCTACGGTGTCATTCAGCTTGTCGGCGAATCAGGGCGAGCCGGCCGGCGGCGTGGACGTGTTGCGCGGCGATCACACCTTTGACGACGCGGAATTTGAAAGCTAGTGCAAACGGATCGAGTAGCGTTATCGGCTTAATTTGCCAAACGCGATGGAAGCGGCTTTAGGGACTTTCCGACGTCCACTAGCACTCCGCGAAGCCACACACAAGCCGGATCGGCGTGGCTCGTTGCGGGATGAAGCAGAAATTCGTCAAAGGTTCCTGCGTCCAGCGGGATTTTGGCAGCCTTGACGCGCAAAGTCTTGCTGCAGGCAGAGATCAGGCGCTCCGGAAGAACCGCGATAAGGTCGGAGTGCGCGACCACGTGCAAAGCCTGCAGATAGTGCGGGACAGTTAGCGCGACGTTTCGTGAATAGCCTTCCTCGCGAAGCCAAGTATCCACCGGATCTTCCCCGAACTCGCGTCCCACGACGGCAACATGCTGGGCGCGAAGAAATTCCTGAACATGACGGAAGCTTTTCGCCTGCGGATGGCCGACGCGCATGGCGCAGGCATCGCGGTCCGTGAAAAGCCGTTGCTGATAGAACCCCGGAAAAGAGCGAGTGACGCAGGCAACAGCCACATCGACAGTTTGGGCTAGTGCAGCGGCGTTAAGGGCTGACGCGGAACCCGGCTGGATGCGCAACGAAATATGCGGAGCTTCGTGGCGGAGCCGGCGCAGAAGCGGCGGAAGAAGCAGGTCGCTGGCGTTGTCGGCGACAAACAAACGGAAGGTGCGCGTGCTTGTGGCAGGCGCAAAGGTTTCGCTGGCCAGCAGGTCACGAACCCGAGAGAGGGCATCTTTAACGGGATGGCGTAAGGCTCTTCCACGCGTGGTGAGCTCCATGGCATGGCCGACGCGGACGAGGAGTGGGTCGCGAAGAAGCATGCGCAGGCGCTTCAAAGCGTGGCTCATAGCGGGTTGCGAACGAGAGACGCGATGCGCAGCGTGGCCGACGCTCTCCTCTTCGAGGAGTGATTCGAGGGCGACGAGTAGATTCAAATCCAGCGAAGCCAAATTTATAGAGTGAATGGCAGACATAAAACAAATCGATTTGAAGAATATGCTTTCCACGGAGTAGCGTCAACTTGATCGAAGGGACTGAACGCCCAAAACAGGAGACGCGGAGATGCCAGGAAAAGAATTCAAGTTGCTGACACCGGAAACGATGCCCAAGTCAATCGGCTACTCGCAGTTGGCCACGGTGCATGGCGGCAGAGTTGTGTTTATTGCGGGGCAAGTGGCGCTGGATCAATCAGGGAGCCTCGTCGGCCAGGGCGACTTTCGCGCGCAGGCCGGACAGGTGTTTGAGAATCTGAAAGCCGCCGTGGAGGCGGTGGGCGGCACCTTCCGGGACGTAATCAAGCTAAACAGCTATGTTTTGGACATAACGAACCTGCCGCAGTTCCGCGAGGTGCGCGACCGCTACATTGATTTGCAGAATCCGCCGGCCAGCACCGCCATTGAAGTTTCGCGGCTGTTCCGTCCGGAGTTCCTGCTCGAGATCGAGGCGGTGGCGGTGATTGCAGAGAAGTAAAGAACTTCGGTCGATGTGCCCAGTGGGGGTCGAGTCCTTACCGTCAATCATCTCGCGAAGGCTCTGATCCTCTGTAAAGACAGACCGCGGATCAATGCGAACTCTTCGCCAGTCCTTTAAGCCTCGGCGATGACCGCGATGGAAATCTTTAGCCCCGGAACCCGAACGGGTAGTTTTGCGCCTTGTCGCGCCGGTGGGTTGGCGGGAAACCATTTCACCCACTCTTCGTTCATTCCGGCGAAGTCAGTTTCTTCGAGCAGGATGACTGTGGCGCTTAAGATCTTTTCGAGCGAAGTGCCTGCCGCTTTGAGGATGGCCGACACATTTTCGAGGCATTGCTTCGTTTGCTCCTGAATCGTGTTGCCGACAATTTTTCCGGTTGCCGGATCGTGCGGCCCGGTGCCTGACACAAAGACCAGACCAGCTGCGCGCACGGCCTGGCTGTAGGTGGGCGGTGGAGCAGGAGCATTGGGAGTTCGAATGATGTCTCTGGCCATTCATTTCTCCTGAAGAAACCGCGAATGTTCCAGGGCAGATGGTCTCACAACGGGGTGTTTTGAGCGACGGTGTGGAATTTGTTGCGTTTTGCGATGGAGACTACTTCTAAGGTTTAACAATGGTGCCCGGGGTGGGAGTCGAACCCACATGAGGAAAAATCCCCGGAGGATTTTAAGTCCTCAGCGTCTGCCATTCCGCCACCCGGGCTGCAAGCAGATAAGGAAAAGTAGCATGTATAGGACGGCGGCTCAACGGCTGCCCTGGGGAGGGCAATTAGTAGCCCAGGGTGCGGGCGAAAAGATGGATTTCTTCGATTGTCAGAGCGAACGTGCGCTCTTACGCGCTCGTCGTGTGAATGGGCTGTAACTTTATTGACAAGCTGTGGGGGGCGCGGTAGGTTTTTTGTCTCTTCCCGGGGCAGGCAAAGCGGGAAGGAGCCTTACGCATCGCGCCGCGTCCGCAGAGCACCCTTCGCCAAGCGCGAGAAAGCCATTCTCATTGCAAAGAGAATCTCTTCACCCGGGCAAGAGTCTCAAGCATCAAAGTTTAGCGAGTGAGCTGCGGAGGATGGTGGCCGCAGAGGAGCCAAAGTGACGCAGGCAAAGACGCAGCAAGACATGGACCTGTTGAGCATCAATACCATTCGCACGCTGGCGATTGACGCGGTGCAGCAGGCCAATTCCGGGCATCCGGGCGCACCCATGGGGCTGGCGCCAGTGGTGTATGAGCTCTGGCAGAAGTTTTTGCGCTATGACCCGAGCGACGCGACGTGGCCCAACCGGGACCGCTTCGTGCTTTCCGCGGGGCACGCTTCGATGCTGCTGTACGCGACATTGCATCTGGCCGGAGTGAAGCAGGTGGCGCAGGACGGGAAAATTCTGGACATGCCGGCCGTTTCGCTGGACGACATTAAAAAATTCCGGCAACTGGATAGCAGAACACCAGGACATCCCGAGTCGCACATGACGACCGGGGTAGAAACCACGACCGGGCCGCTGGGCCAGGGTTGCGGGAATAGCGTGGGTATGGCCATCGCCGGCAAATGGCTCGCGGAAAACTACAACCAGCCGGGATTTGAGATCTTCGATTTCAACGTGTACACCGTGTGTGGCGACGGCGACATGATGGAGGGCGTCGCGTGCGAGGCGGCCTCGCTGGCGGGGCATTTGAAACTCGCGAACCTGTGCTGGATTTACGACCACAACCACGTGACGCTGGACGGGCCCGCCGACTGGTCCTTCAGCGAAGACGTGATGACTCGTTTTGTGGGCTATGGATGGAACGTGACGCGCGTCGCAGACGCGAACGATTTGGACATGCTGGCGCGAGCGTACGAGACATTTCAAAAGACGAAGGATCGGCCGACGCTGATTGTGGTGGACAGCCACATCGGCTACGGGTCGCCGCACAAGCAGGATTCGTACGAAGCACACGGCGAGCCGCTGGGCGAAGCAGAAGTCAAGCTGGTGAAGAAATTTTATGGCTGGCCGGAGGACGCGAAGTTTTTGGTCCCCGACGGCGTGTACGACCAGTTCAGAAATGGAGTGGGCAAGCGGGGCGGGGAAGCGCACGCAGCATGGAACGCGAAATTTGCGGAGTACAAGAAGCAGTATCCGGAACTGGCGGAACAATTGAATCTGATGCTGGACGGGAAGCTGCCGAAGGGTTGGGACAAAGATTTGCCGAGTTTCCCAGCGGATCCGAAAGGGATTGCGACACGCGAAAGTTCGGGAAAGGTCTTGAACAAGCTGGCGGAAAATATTCCGTGGCTGGTGGGCGGCTCGGCGGACCTGGCGAAATCCAATAAAACGAACCTGACGTTTCCGGGCGCCGGCGATTTTTATCCGAACCAATATAAGGGCCGCAACATTCACTTTGGCGTGCGCGAACACGCGATGGGCGCGGCAGTGAATGGCATGGCATTTTGCAAACTGCGGGCCTTCAGCGCGACATTTTTTAACTTCAGCGATTACATGCGTCCGGCGATGCGCTTAGGGGCGTTGATGGAAGCGCCGACGCTGTACATTTTCACGCACGATTCGATCGGCGTGGGGGAAGACGGTCCGACGCACCAGCCGATCGAACAACTCGCGGCGTTTCGCGCGATGCCGAATATGCTGGTGCTGCGGCCCGGCGATGCCAATGAAGTGGTGGAAGCGTACAAAGTCATCATGCAGCACATGGAGGGTCCGGCCACGCTTGTGTTGACGCGGCAGGCGATGCCGACATTTGACCGTACGAAGTATGGAGCGGCGTCGGGAGTGGCGAAAGGCGCGTACGTCCTGGCGGACGCGGCCGGCGGCAAGCCCGAGGTAATTTTGATTGGCACGGGAAGTGAAGTGGGATTGTGCATGGCGGCCTACGAGAAGTTGACTGCGGAAGGGATCAAGGCGCGCATGGTGAGCATGCCGTCGTGGGAATTATTTGAAAAGCAGGACGCCGCGTACAAAGAAAACGTCTTGCCGGCGAGCGTAACGGCCCGCGTTTCCGTGGAAATGGCATCCACGTTCGGTTGGGACCGGTGGGTTGGGCCAAAGGGCAAGATTATTGGGATGCACAGCTTTGGGTCTTCAGCGCCGTTGAAAGACTTGCTGAAGAAGTTCGGGTTCGAACCGGACAAAGTGGTGGCCGCAGCGAAAGAACTTCTGGGCAAGTGAACGGCGCAGGCTTGGGAAAGTGAGCGCGAAATGAAAGTTGTGATTGGATCGGACCACGCCGGCTTCCAATTGAAAAACAAGATGGGTGATTTGCTGCGCTCCCTGGGGAATGAAGTTTTGGACGTGGGCGCCTTCAATGAAAACCCTTCCGACTATCCTGATTTTGCCGAAGCCGTGGCGAAGGCGATCCTCGACGGGCGGGCGGAACGTGGTGTGTTGATTTGCGGCAGCGGCGTCGGCGCGAGCGTCGCCGTCAACAAAATGCCTGGCATTCGCGGCGGCATGTGCCACGACACGTATTCGGCGCATCAAGGAGTGGAGCATGACGATATCAACGTGCTCGTGCTCGGCGAGCGCGTGGTTGGCGTGGAGTTGGCGAAAGATCTAGTGCGCGCGTTCATGGGCGCGAAGTTTACGAACGAGGAGCGGCACGTACGGCGCCTCGGCAAAGTAAAAGCCATCGAAGCGCGCTACTGCGCCGTGGCCAAGGCCTAAGGTGTTTGCCGGATAGCGCGGCAAGCCGCCTCTGAGCAAGTCGAGGAGTACAATTAGGGCTTGTGGGGTTTTTGGGAGATCAGGAGAAGCGTAATGACGACCACAACAACGATTCCGAATATCGGCACTGGCGAAGGGACGAATCCACTGAAGGGCTTGCTGGCTTATGGCCAGTCACCGTGGATGGATTACATTCGCCGCGACCTACTGACCACGGGGAGCTTGAAGAAATATATCCATGATGATGGCTTGCGGGGCATGACGTCGAATCCTTCGATTTTTGAAAAGGCCATCACCGGAAGCGATTTGTATGCCGACATTTTGAATTCGGCGGATGCGAAAAAACTGGATGCCAAGGGACTGTTTGAAAGGATTGCCATCCGCGATGTACAGGATGCCTGCGACATCTTTAAGTCCGTTTACAGCGAATCGAATCGGCGGGACGGCTATGTGAGCCTGGAGGTTTCGCCGTATCTGGCGAACGACACGAAAGGCACGCTGGAAGAAGCCCGGCGGCTGTGGAAAGCCGTGAGCCGGCCGAACCTGATGATCAAAGTGCCGGCGACTCCCGAAGGCATACCGGCAATCCGGCAGCTGCTGGAAGAAGGCCTGAACATAAACATTACGCTGCTGTTTGCGCAGTCGGCGTACGAGCAGGTGGCGGAAGCGTTTTTGGCCGCGTTGGAAGCGCGCGCCAAGAAAGGTCAGGACGTCAGCCAGATCGCCAGCGTCGCGAGCTTTTTCGTGAGCCGCATTGACACGCTAATCGATTCCAAGGTGGATGAAAAATTGAAGAGCACCAGCGACGCAGCGCAGCGCGCGCTGCTCGAAAGCATTCACGGCAAAGTAGCCATTGCGAACGCCAAACTGACGTACAAGAAGTACCAGGAGCTGTTCGGCGGACCGCGCTGGAAAGCGTTGGCGGCAAAAGGCGCGCAAACGCAGCGATTGCTCTGGGCCAGCACCAGCACGAAAAATCCCAAGTACCGCGATGTAATCTACGTCGAAGAACTGATTGGCGCCGATACGGTTGACACGATTCCTCCGGCCACCTTTGACGCGTTCCGCGAGCACGGCAAACTGCGGTCGAGCCTGACGGAAGATGTGGCCAGCGCGCAAAAAACTATGGACAACCTAGCGAAAGCCGGCATCTCCATGAAGGAAGTCACCGACAAGCTGCTGGTCGACGGAGTCAAGTTGTTCGCCGATGCATTCAAGCAGTTGTTGGACGCGACCGGCAAGACCGCAGGGGTGCGTGCTTGAGCTTGAACAGCCAGTCCTACAAGCTGCCCGACGCCTTGCAAGGCGAAGTGAAAACTTCTCTGGCCGACTGGAAGAAAAGCGGCAAGGTGAAGCGCCTATGGCACGGCGACCCGCTGCTTTGGACTGGCACGGACGAAGACAAATGGCTCGGCTGGTTGAACATCACTGAGCAGCAAGTCAACGACATCGCCAAACTGAAAGAGATCGCTGCGGACGTGAAAAGCGCGGGATTCCGAAACGCGCTGCTGCTGGGCATGGGCGGTTCGAGCCTGTGCCCGGAAGTACTCCGACTTACCTTCGGCACGCAGGCGGGCTATCCCGATTTGCACGTGCTGGACTCCACGGATCCCGCGCAAATTCGCGCTATCGAAGAAAAAGTGGATTTGGCCAGCACGATTTGCATCGTTTCGAGCAAATCCGGCAGCACGCTGGAGCCGAATATTTACAAACAGTATTTTTTCGAGCGGGTAAGGGCTAAGGTTGGTGAAAAAGAAGTCGGCAGCCGGTTCATTGCCATTACCGATCCCGGCTCGAAGATGCAGCGCGTCGCTGAAAAGGACAAGTTCCGCAAGATTTTTATGGGCGTGCCGAGTATCGGCGGTCGCTACTCGGCGCTTTCGAATTTCGGCATGGTCCCGGCTGCAGTGATGGGCATTGACGTCCTGAAGTTTTTACGCAGCACGCAGGAAATGGTGCAGGCGTGCGGCGAAGGTACCGATGCCACCGCGAATCCTGGCGTCGTCCTGGGCACGATTCTGGGAATAGCGGCCACGCACGGCCGCGACAAGCTGACCATCGTCACTTCGCCGAAGATTTTCGATCTCGGCGCGTGGCTCGAGCAACTCATCGCCGAATCTACCGGGAAAACCGGCACCGGAATCATTCCGGTAGATCGCGAGCCGCTCGCCGCACCGAGCGTTTACGGCAATGATCGCGTTTTCGCGTACATCTCGCTGGAAGGCGACGCGGATGACGGAAAGTCCGCGGCGCTCGATGCTCTCGCGAAAGCCGGGCATCCGGTGGTGCGCATTGTGCTGCCGGACATTTACAGCCTCGGGCAGGAGTTTTTCCGTTGGGAGATTGCCACGGCGGTGGCCGGCGCGATTATCGGCATCAACGCGTTCAATCAGCCGGACGTGGAAGCTAGCAAAGTGGAAACGCGCAAGCTGACCAGCGAATACGAGAGCTCTGGCAAACTGCCTCCGGAATCGCCGTTCTTTTCAAACGACCGCGTCAAGCTCTACGCCGATCCGCGTAATACGACAGACCTGAAAGGCGGCGGCACGCTCTCGGGTTTTCTGAAGAAACATTTCGAACGCATCAAGGCCGACGACTACTTCGGAGTGCTGGGCTACATCACCATGAACGAGGCGCATGAACGGGCGATGCAGGAAATTCGGCTAAGCGTGCGCGATCACAAGAAGATTGCTACGGTGCTCGGCTTCGGTCCGCGATTCCTGCACTCCACCGGCCAGGCTTACAAGGGCGGACCGAACAGCGGCGTGTTTCTGCAGATCACTTGCGACGACGCAGTTGATCTTCTGGTTCCCGGACAGAAATACACGTTCGGCGTAGTGAAGGCAGCCCAGGCACGCGGCGACTTTGCGGTGCTGGCGGAACGCGGACGGCGTGCGTTGCGCGTTCATCTGGGCAAAGATGTTGGCGCGGGGCTGTCGGCATTGCACGACGCAATCCAGCAAGCACTCGCATAACGGCATAGCAAGTTCAAGTTCACGCACGACCGGTTCAAGAGCAAGCGAACAGGAGCCATCGGAATGCAATTGGGCATGATCGGTTTGGGCAGAATGGGCGCGAATATGGTGCGGCGCCTCGAAAAGAACGGCCACAAATGCGTGGTGTACGACCGCAGCACGGAGTCCGTGAAACAGCTCGCTAGCGAAGGGGCGACCGGATCGAGTTCTCTCGACGATTTCATCCAGAAATTGCAGAAGCCGCGCGCCATTTGGCTGATGGTTCCTGCCGCGGTGGTGGATGCCACCTTGCATGAACTGGCCGCCAAGCTGGAAGTCGGCGACATTGTCATCGATGGCGGCAACTCCTACTACATTGATGACATTCGCCGCGCGCGCGAACTTTCCGCTAAAGGTATTCACTATTGCGACGTGGGTACCAGCGGCGGCGTTTGGGGCCTAGAGCGCGGCTATTGCCAGATGATCGGCGGCGAAAAAGACATCGTGAAGCATCTGGATCCGATTTTTAGGACGCTGGCGCCAGGTCGGGGAAACGTGGATCGTACGCCCGGCCGCGAAAAAGTCGACGGGACTGCCGAAGAAGGCTACTTGCATTGCGGTCCTTCAGGCGCGGGCCACTTCGTCAAAATGGTGCACAACGGAATCGAGTACGGCCTGATGGCCGCCTACGCCGAAGGCTTGAACATTCTGAAGCATGCCAATGCCGGCAAGACGCAACGCGAAACCGACGCAGAAACCACTCCGCTGCGCAATCCCGAGCACTATCAATACGATTTCAATCTCGCCGATGTCGCCGAAGTCTGGCGGCGCGGCAGCGTCGTCGCCTCCTGGCTGCTCGATTTAACCGCGATTTCTCTGGTGCAGGACCCCTCGCTTGAAAAATTCTCCGGGCGCGTCTCCGACTCTGGCGAAGGCCGCTGGACGATCTTGGCTGCCATCGAATCGACCGCGCCGGCTCCCGTACTTACCAACGCGCTCTATCAGCGCTTCGTCTCGCGCGGCGAAGGGGATTTCGAAGGCAAAGTGCTTTCGGCGATGCGCTTCCAGTTTGGCGGGCACGTCGAGAAGAAATCAGGACATTGACGGATTTTTCCAGCGATCTGTCCGACAGGATCATTTAATGAGCGTGAATTCAGACCATTTAAACGCCGGCTCCGCAGGGTCTCCCTGCGTGATGGTGATTTTCGGGGCCAGCGGCGATCTCACCAAGCGCAAACTGATTCCGGCGTTGATCAATCTGGCGCAGGAAAAATTGCTCTCGACGCAGTTCGCGATTGTGGGCTTTGCGTTCGACCAGATGGACACCACTTCCTTTCGAGCCCATCTTTCCGAAGAGATCAAAAAGTTTGAAAACCAGCCGGTCGATCCCAAACTATGGGATTGGTTTCTCGAACGGATTTATTACGTGCAGGGTGACTTCAAGGATCCCGGCGCGTACCAACGGTTGAAAGATCAACTGCTTGAGGCGGAGCAGAAGCACGGCACACAGGGCAATCGCTTCCATTACTTGGCGGTTGCGCCCAGCTTCTTCGCTGAAATTGTGCGGCAGCTTGGGCAAGTGGACTTGACCAAGGAAGAAAATGGCAAATGGACGCGTGTGATCGTGGAGAAGCCGTTCGGCCACGATCTGGAGTCCGCGATACAACTGAACAAAGAACTAAAAGAAGTTCTCACTGAAAAGCAAATCTATCGCATCGACCATTACCTCGGCAAAGAAACGGTCCAGAATTTGTTGGTTTTTCGTTTTGTGAACAGCATCATCGAACCGCTGTGGAACCGCACGTACATTGACCACGTGCAGATTACCGCGGCGGAATCGGTCGGCGTGGAGCATCGCGGCGCGTTCTACGAAACGGCGGGCGCGCTGAAAGACATGGTGCCCAACCACATGTTTCAGCTTCTCACGCTCACCGCGATGGAGCCGCCGATCTCTTTTGAAGCCGACGCGGTGCGCGACAAACAGGCCGAAATTTTGCACGCGATTCGCGTGCCCACTCCCGAAGAAGTACTGTCCACCACCGTGCGTGGACAATACGACGAAGGCTGGGAAAACGGGCAGAAAGTTCCCGCCTACCGCAGCGAGCCCAATGTTTCGCCGGAATCCAACACGGAAACCTTCATCGCGCGCAAAATTCAGATTGAGAACTGGCGCTGGGGCGGCGTGCCGTTTTACCTACGCACCGGTAAGCGGCTGGCCAAGCGCGTCACCGAAATTGCGATTCAATTTCGCAAAGCGCCGTTCATGCTATTTCGCAAGACGCCGATTAAGGATCCGCACGTCAACCGGCTGGTGATTCACATTCAGCCAGATGAAGGCATCACGTTGCGTTTCGGCGCGAAGATTCCCGGCTCTGTGATGAAGCTGGGCCTGGTGAACATGGATTTCGACTACGCGCGCGACTTTGGCACCTCTCACAGCACCGGTTACGAACGGCTGCTCTACGATTGCATGTTGGGCGACGCGACGCTGTTCCAGCGCGCGGACATGGTCGAGGCGGCGTGGGCGGCGATCGAGCCGGTCATCGATGTTTGGAAAGCTCTGCCCGCCCGCGGTTTCCCCAATTATGCGGCGGGCTCTTGGGGACCGAAGGAAGCCGACGAGTTGATGGCCAAGGATCATCGCGCGTGGCGAGAGATTGAGGAAGAGGAAGAAGCGAGCAGCAAGGCTACGGCGACCGCCAAGTCCGCAACGACCCAATCCTAAGGCCGAGATATGCCCAGCGCACAGACCATCGCCGGAACCGACAGCCATCGCGAAGTGCGCATTCTGCCGGACCCGGCGGCAATCGCCAAGCGCGCGGCGCAGAAGTTCATCGAGATTGCGTCTGCGGCAGTAACGCAAACAGGCTCATTCGAAGTGGCGCTTTCCGGCGGCTCGACACCGAAAGCGCTCTATTCGTTGCTGGTTAATGATGCGGCGCTCCGAGCGCAAGTGCCGTGGGACAAGATGTACCTTTTCTTCGGCGATGAGCGCCACGTTGGTCCAGACGATGAACTCAGCAATTTCCGCATGGCGCGGGAATCGTTGTTCTCCAAAGCGCCGCTCAAGCCGGAACAGATCTTCCGCATCAAGGGCGAGTTTCCCGAAGCGGAACAGGCCGCCCAGGATTACGAACAGCAACTCCGCGCGCATTTCAAACTGCGCGATGGCCAATTTCCGCGATTCGATCTGCTCTTTCTCGGGATGGGCGATGAAGGCCATGTGGCCTCTTTGTTTCCTGGCACCAAAGCTCTGCAGGAACAAAAACGGATTGCCGTGCATAATTGGGTGGGCAAAGTGTTGATGGATCGCATCACGCTGACCGCGCCCGCGATCAACAACGCCGCCAACATCATCATCATGGCCACGGGTGCGGCGAAGGCGCCCGCTTTGACCGCGGTCCTTGAACGAGTTTACGAGCCGGAGCAGTTACCGGCGCAGCTGATCAATCCAGTGGAAGGCAAATTGCTCTGGTTGGTTGATCCTGCTGCCGGAAGCATGCTTACTCAGGCCATTCGCGAATAGTCAGGAGAGCCACTATGGCAACCATCACCACCCCGGGAAAAATCGAGCAGTACCTCGGCGACAAGGCCGAATACTTTCTGGGTTTCAAGTCCCCGAAAATTTCCAAGGACCGGCTGCACTTGCCCGGTCCGGATTTCATTGATCGCATCTGGACCATTTCGGACCGCAACACCCGCGTGCTGACGAATTTGCACCGCCTGTTCCATCACGGGCGGCTGCACGGCACGGGCTACCTTTCGATTTTGCCCGTGGACCAGGGCATTGAACACTCCGGAGGAGCGAGCTTTGCGAAAAATCCGGATTACTTCGATGGCGAAAACATCGTCAAGCTCGCGGTTGAGGGCGGCTGCAACGCCGTGGCTTCCACATTCGGCGTCCTCGGCTCCTGCTCGCGCAAGTACGCGCACCGAATTCCCTTCATCGTGAAGATCAATCACAACGAACTCCTGACCTTCCCGAACAAATTTGACCAAGTGCTGTTCGGCACCGTGCAGGAAGCCTGGAACATGGGCGCCGCAGCGGTCGGCGCAACGATTTACTTCGGTTCGGAACCGAGCGATCGCCAAATCATCGAAATCAGCCAGGCTTTTTCGCACGCGCATGAACTGGGCATGGCCACCGTCCTCTGGTGCTATCTCCGCAACTCCGCCTTCAAGAAGGACAAGGACTATCACGTCTCCGCCGACCTCACCGGCCAGGCCAATCATCTCGGCGTGACCATTGAGGCCGACATCATCAAGCAAAAGCTGCCCGAAAATAACGGCGGCTACGCAGCGCTGAACATGGGTGATTCGAGCTACGGAAAGTTTGACAAGCGCATCTACACCGATCTGGCCAGCGACCATCCGATCGATCTTTGCCGCTATCAAGTCGCGAACTGCTACATGGGCCGCGCGGGCTTGATCAACAGCGGCGGCGCTTCGGGAGCCAACGACTTCGCGGAAGCAGTTACCACCGCCGTGATCAACAAGCGCGCTGGCGGCACCGGGCTTATCTCCGGCCGCAAAGCGTTCCAGCGGCCAATGAAAGAAGGCGTGCAACTGCTGAACGCTATTCAGGATGTGTATCTGAGCCCCGACGTGACCGTCGCGTAAAGCGAATGCTATTTGCTTTGAGAGCCTTTGTCTTTGGCGGCTATCCGCTGCTCAATCAATTCGTCGACGCCTGCGCAAGTTTGCCAACTAGCTCGTGCGATGCCGTCCAGGGAGGAGCGCAGGGTTATCACCGTGTTTAGGAAGTCTCGGTGCATTTCTTCGAGCTTGGCGATTATGCGCCATAGTAGAGCCGCAACGACTGCCAACAAAACTGCAATAAGAATGAGCATGTTGGATCTCAGCTGAGCAAGAGTTCTAACACAGCACCGGAAGAAAAAGAGAAGCGTATTCGCTCTGGCGCGACCACATCAGCTGCAGCACCTCGCAGCGTGATCGATGCTTGCTGTTTGCGCGTCCCCTTCACGCGATCCGAAGAATCTCCCAAAACAACTAGCGCGTCCTCATCGACGTCTACAATCCATCCCTCAAACGAGAAGGAGATATCGGCGTCGGAGCCTTTCGAGGTCCAGCACATGAATATGCCTAGGCCCTCTTCCTTCCATTTTCTAAGAATATCTGTAGCTCGGGACAGAGTCATACCCTTCCTCCTCCAGAAGACCAAACCAGTATGTGCCAGAGATTGTCTTTTTCCTCTGCATCCCAATTGGTCTATTCTTTTCTATGTGGCCGATTCTCGCGAACAAACCGGACCCGACGCCGTTCCCGATCCGCAATTTTCGCAACGCGCGCGCAAAGTGCGCTTCTTGCTGCTCGTTTCGTTCGGCTGGCTGCTCGCACTGCTAATTGGTGCAGGACTCGACGCTTTTGCTTCCTTGCGCCGCCTCGATGCCGTTTCGCAGGAAGTCAGCCAGCGCTTTTCCGCCCGCAACCAAGCCGTTGTCGGCATCGTCCTGTCTGTTCACAACTACGACGATCAACTCGAGCGGTTTCTGCTCCAAGATCAGCTGAGCACGCCCGCGCCGGAAATCCCCACTCTCGATCAGGACATCGCCGCCATGCGCGCAGCTCTGGGCCATTTCCCAATCGACGACGACCCCGACGCGCAGTCCCTCATCCATGCCATTCAACAGCAGATGCAAGATGAAGCCAACACTTTCGCCGCGATTTCCGGCTGGGCCGCCAACGTCCGCCAGCAGCGAGCGTATCCGTTTATCGCGGAACAACTCATTCCCTGGCGCACTCATGTCCTACAACTCTCCCAGCAAATCTCAGCCCTGAGCGCTCGCAAGCTGGCGCTCGACAACTTGGCGGTTGCCGCGAATTTTCAAACGCTCGAATCGCACCTGATGTGGATGGTCGCCCTAGCGCTGATGGCTGGCGTGCTGATGTCGCTGATTTGCGGCTGGTACATTCTGCGTCTCGAACGGCAGGGACGCCAGCGTTACCAGGCCTTGGCGCGCAGCCGGCTCGAACTGGAAGGTCTCTCGGCGCGCTTGGTCGAAGCGCAGGAGCAAGAACGCCGGTCGATTTCCCGCGAATTGCATGACGAAGTCGGCCAGACGCTCGGCGCTTTGCTCGTCGAAGTTGGGCAGCTCTCTAAATTATTACCCGGCGAATCTCAGGCCGCCCAAACGCAGATCACGCACATCAAGTCCGTCGCGGAGAATGCGGTCAAATCGGTGCGCGACATTGCGCTGCTTCTCCGTCCGCCCATGCTTGACGACCTCGGCCTCGTCCCAGCGCTCGAATGGCAGGCGCGCGAAATCTCGCGCCGCAGCGACATGGAAGTGGACGTGCAGTCTGATCACGTCTCGGAAGACCTTCCCGACGAGATCAAAGTGTGCATCTATCGCTTGGTGCAGGAAGCGCTCAACAACGCCGCGTCGCACGCGCGCGCCAAACATGCCAACGTCGCGCTGGTGCAGGATTCCAACCGAATTCACGTCACCATCGCCGACAACGGCTCCGGGTTCGATCCCGCGCGTAGCCGCGGCATGGGCATCCTCGGCATGGAAGAGCGTGTTCGCCGCCTCGGTGGGACGTTAACCATCGAATCCGCACCGGGCAAAGGC
>Ga0335080_10001157_pt1 | contig 25489 bp, 24 predicted proteins | sample Lox_Sample_34_FD_206720 | JGI IMG/M metagenome (GOLD analysis project Ga0335080, IMG submission 206720) | Soil microbial communities from Loxahatchee National Wildlife Refuge, Florida, United States - Lox_Sample_3.4 | ecosystem: Environmental > Terrestrial > Soil > Wetlands | place: USA... | reverse complement strand
GGAACAATGGTAACCCGGGCTACCGCGATTACTGGCCGGGCTACTATGCAGCTTTTGTGCTCGATCCCGATGGCAATAACGTTGAAGCCGTCTGGTACGACTACAGCAAAGTGAAGTAAAGGCTTTCACGGCTGCGGCTTGCTGATCCTGATGAACGCTGCCGGAATGCCGCAGGCCGCGCGCCAGGCCGCAAGTAATCACGCATCGCCGGCTCGAGGAGTCATGCCGCCCGCCAGTCATTTACAAGGCTGAGCCTTCGGCCAACATGGGGATGCCACTACAGCAGCATCGCCACCATCCTCGTGATTACCGGGATCGCTCTCTTGCTTCCTCGTTCGGATTCAGTTCTTAAGCCCCTGCTGTTGTTGCAGCTCCTTCAGCTTTTCCTCCATCAACAGCATCTGCTCTTTGGGCGTTAATTGGGGGAACAAAAACGCGATTTGCAGGCGTATCCCCCACGGCGAGGTTCCTGTCGGATACACCGCATTGGCATAAACCTGCGCCGAAATATTTACCGGCTGAAATCCGAGCTTCATGATTCTCCCCACACCGCCGCCGAACGGCACCGTCCACACGTCTTTTGCGCTGCTGGCGGCCCAATTGGCGGTGATGATGGGTTGAAACGTCAGGTACCAGCCCTTCGAAAGGTTGTAGTTGATGAAGTACTGAAACAGCATCTGATTGACGCTCGCGCGATCACTGGAACCTGCGAACGACCACACGTTGTTCACGAGCGCCCCGAGCGTCCAGTGACCGGGCTGCGCCAGTGCCACGAACGACGGTCCGATGCTCCACTTTCCCTGCCCCAGCGAGGGGTCTGTCGCGGTGGGAAAGACAAACGCGGGTCCCACACCCCAGATGAGCTTGCCGGGGTTGGCGGGCGAGAAAAAGAAAGTCGGGTTCATGTCGCCAAAGCCGTAGTCGCCCCCGGAGTTCGAGTTTGAGTAGGGCTGCCACACAATCGGCTGGATGATCCGCGTGATCAGGTTCCAATTGGGCGTCAGGTGCGACGGTATGACCGGCTGGATGTTCAGTACGTTCTGCGTGCGATTATTGGGCCCGATCGCGAAATTGCTATTGTCTTGCAGCGGAACGCTGATCAGGTCAGCAACCGGATTCTGCGTTGCCTTCTGCAAAGCTTCGGTTGTGTTCGCCGGCTGGTCCCCACCCTGGCTGGGCGCGGATGCCGGTGTGCTGTCGCCACTCACGACAGCCGTTGCGGTGGAGTTCACGGTCGGGGGGCCGGCGCCCACAACCTGACCATCGACCTGCTGCGCACTTACGTTTGCCGACAGCAACAGGATTGTCATGACGCCGGGGGAAACGAGGTTTCTCATTGGTCGTGAAATCTGCTGCAATCAGCTCTTGCGACGCAGCATCAGCCACGTACCAATCGCGAGCGCGATGTCGAGAAGTGCAAAGGCGAGGAAGGTATGGGGAAAAACGCCGGCGATCGCTAGGGGCACGAGCACGATAGGAACGAGTATCCAGCGGTCGAGTACTGTGCAGGCGGCGAATTGGCGACCTCCGGAGCGCCCGCCGAATAAGTAGAGCCAACCAATAACGGCAACCGCCATCCCAACGGCACGAAAGAGCGCCTCCTCGTGTGCAGCGAAAGGCGCATCGAAGAGGAGCGTCTGCACCGCGCCTGGCCAAACAATGAGTAAAGCTCCGGCCCCGAGGTAGACAAGACCATTAATTGCCGTGTACTTCGATGCCGGCGACCGGTTAAGAGGCGTCTCGAGAAGATCGCTGGTAAAGGACATATCCCTGCCCTTTGTGGCAAAGGGTCGCGCGCCTCACGCAGTCACTGGCTCGCCGACGTGCTCTCGAGCCCCAGTATGATCACCTTGGCGGTGACGGGCTTCGTCGGCCAGGCGACCATCGTAAACCCATCCGCCACCGCAATCTTCTGTGCGCCGTCAACGGTGTAGGTGATGATACCGCCGCCGATACCGCCACCGCCGTCGAGCACCTGGCCCCAGAGTTTCTGGCCATTGGAGGAATCCAGCGCATAGAAATTGCCGCCCAGATCGCCGAAGAACACGACGCCTCCGGCCGTCGGCGTAATCGCGCCGAGGATGGGGTAGTTAGACTTCACGCGCCACTTCCACACGCCGGTGTCGGCGTCCGTGGCATACACCCATCCTGCCCAATACCCGTCGGTCTTGGACTCTCTGCCGAACATATTAATCGGGTTCAAGAATGCCGCGCCGGTCCAGGGTTGCCCGACCGTCACCGAACGCAGTTTAGCGTCGGTCTGAATCCTCACGGTGTCGCACCAGTCCACCGTACCGCTGATGATCAGATTCGTGGTCGGATCGTAGCCGGGGGTGTTCCACTCATCACCCCCTACCGGCCCGGGGCAGAAATGCACTAGCTTGCCAACAGCGAAGGTCTGGCCGTCATTCTCGACCGTGGTTATCGGCACACGGTAGAGCAGCTTGTTATCGGCGAGATCGAAGCCATAGAGGTGCCCATCCTTCGGTGCGACGGCCATGATCTGCTTCCCACCCCTCGTCTGAATCAGAATGGGTGGGTTGGAGACGTCATAGTCGTGCCAGTCCTTCGGCACAACTTGAAAATGGTTCTTGTAGTTTCCCGTCTTGGCATCGAGGACTACGACCGAGTCGACAAAGAGATTGCTGCCCTCCCGCGCTCCGGAAGCGAAGTCGGGACCCGGATTGCCTCCCGGGACGTACACCAAACTGTTTTTGATGTCGAGAGTGTATGAGGTCCAGGCCCCGGCGCCCGTTATGGGTATACCCGGCGCGTTATTCCACGTCGATGCCTCATTCGGGGTCGTGCCTACGGGTCCGCGCGGCGCGTCGTCTTCGGTTTTTGGTGTGAGATAGAATTCCCAGACGACCTTGCCAGTCTTCGCCTCGAGCGCATACATGTGGCCCTTGCCGCCTTTGAAGTCTCCACCCGCATTGCCAATGTAGACGAGGCCGTCCCAGGCAATCGGGGCGGAGGGCGCCGTCTCGCCATGTTTCGTGTTCCCTATCGTCGTTGCCCAAAGTTGTTTGCCAGTCTTGAAATCAAAGGCCAGCACCCGCGCGTCCTGGGTACCACGAAACAGCATGCCGTCCATGTAGGCGGCCCCTCGGTTGGAGGGCAGTAGGCTGCCAGCGCCGTCGAAGTGCGTGCGCCACTTCTCGGCGCAAGTAGCGGGGTCAAGGGAGAAAATATCGAACTCGGTGGTGCCGATCAAAGCCCCCTCGACCATGATGAGAGAGGACTCAAAGGAGGTGAACTGATGGGTGTCATACGTGCACAAAACCTTCAGTTGCCCAACGTTCGTCGTATTGATCTGGTTGAGCGGCGAGTAACGCTGAGAAGTCGGCGTCCGGTTGTAGCTCGGCCAATCCCCGCCCGCCGCGTTTGGCCATGCCGCGTCGGCGAGAGGAGGCGACGAATCAGAAGCTTCGGGGGCTTTGAAGGCAGGATTCGCTTCTGCGCTCACCGAGCCGGCGGGCGTCGAAAGCGTTCTGAGATAGTTGAGCGCCATGCCCCCGTAAGTGGTCATAGCAATCGGGAAGGCGACATACAGAATCCCGGCTGCGGCTATTCCGGCCACAAAAAGCGCACCGACGATGACAAAGAGCTTTTTTTTAGTCATGTTCGTCTTCCCGGGCTTGCTCGCGATAACTGGCTTTGTAGGTGACTGCTGCCGTCAACCTTGAGGGGGAGTTTGTAAAGCACGTGAAGCCGTGGCAATGGGACCTTGGGCCAATCAGCGCCTCACGAGACTGTACGAGCCGTTGGGGACGAGGGCTTCGGTTACGGATCCACGAAGCGAGGTTTCGGGCAGCCCTCGCGTCTGTCGCGTCAAGCGCAAGGGGTGCGGCGTTCACGTCGAGCGCGCCGGTGCCGACGATTCTTATTGCGCAATCTTGCTGATCTTCGCCCCCTGGAGTGAGGCATCACCCATCAGCCCCGTCTCACCGAATATGAAGGCAAGCACGGGCTTCTGCAGTGACTGCGTATCGTAGTCTCCGCCGACGCCCTTCTTCATGACAGCAACGGACGCGTCGCCGCCGACCGACCAGTCGCCGCCCTTCAGGAACTTGTCGCGAGCCCCGGGCGTCTGGAACACAATGACCTCGCTGTGATGCGAGAGCCCAAACGTCAGCCCGATCGAGGCGCCGGAGATCGAGTAGTAACCCACGGTCTTGCCATTCTGTAAAAGCGCACCGTCCCCGTGCTCACCGCCGATGCCGATGCCGCCTTTGGTGACGTCGGGAAACACCAGAGTCGCGGCCGCATTCTGCGCCAGTGACTTGTTCTTGGGGTGGAGTGCGTAAAACTTGTCGAGAGTAGCAGTCACCTGCTTATCGAGCGTAGCTGTGTCGAGCGCCCATGCGGTCGTGCCGATCAACGCTGCAAGCAATACGACGAGGGCCGTGGACCTATATGAAGTGAGTTTCATTGTTGAAGCCTCTGCGACTGAAGGAGAGTTCTGGTCGATCTGCACCCGTGTCACTTGGCCGGTGTAACGTTCGCGGCCATTGGTCGGGCCCAGCGGACAGCCACAGGCGATCTTCGTCGGTCCGGACGTCAAGCTTGACAAACTGCACGCCGGGGACAAGGTAAACGTCAACTACTATCAGGGGCGTATCCTGCCGTGGCGATCAGGAGAAAGATTGGAATCTGCCGTCGGGGCATCGTCTTCATATCAGGTCCTGCATGCGGAAACTGCTGCGGCCAATCATAATGCAGACACTTGTGCCCCCATTCCTTGTCGTTCGGCGACAATAACTTGGGTGCTTGCGACTAGGTACAGCAAAGTTTCCGAGCGTACCGACAACATGGCCAAGAACCTCGCCTGGACGTCATCGTTGGGCGAGGCGTACCACGATCAGCGGTCGGAGGTCATGACGGCGATACAGAAGCTGCGCACCGAGGCCAAGGCGAAAGGTACGCTCAATTCGAGCTCGCAAATCGAGGTGGTGCAGCAATCACCGGATGTCATCGTCATTCAACCCGCGAATCCGCAGGTCGTCTACGTCCCGGTGTACGACCCGGCCTTGGTCTACGGCACCCAACCACAGTCACAGCTCCAGTCACACCTGCCACAGCGGCGGCACAACTGACGTTCGCGACCCCCGAGGATGCAGGCGCGGCAGGACCTGCGAGGCTCACGCCGGCACTTCGTCAACCTGACGCTTAACGACTCTCCACGTATACCTCGTGGATGGCCGCGACGACGAAGTCCGGTTGATCGAAGGGTATGTATTCGGAACTGTTGACAGTGAACAGCTGCTTGGCATTCGAGGAGAGCGCGAGCCATTTGGCCTGCGCGTGCGCAACCTCGTCTCCGTATTTCTGCTGCTCAGCGCTCCTTGGTCGCGTCGGATCGAGCGCGTGAATTCCATGGTAGCCGGTCGACAACACTCGTACAGGCCGTGAACCCAAGGACCCATGATGCTGCTCGAGGTAGGCTTCGTCCACCGCCATTTGCTCCATTTCCGAAATAAAGGCCTCGTACATCGCCACCTTCGTGCGCGCGAGCTCCATTAGCGCGGCATTGAGCTCGGGCGACCACATTTGCTCCGGCAAACCACGGAAGAACTGCTGAGCGCAGCTGCGCGTCGGCTCGCCGGAACGCTCGGGCAAGGATGGCAGGGGCTCACCCGTTGCGATTGCGTCGCGACATTCGCGCAGCCCCGCAACCATGCGGGCATCTCCCGGATGCTCGTCCGGGCCGCCCACGTTTGCTTCGACCAGCACGATACCGGCGACCTCGCTCGTGTGGCGCTCGGCAAACGTGCGCACGTTGTCGCCACCGAATGCGTGACCGACCAGAATGTACGGCCCTTTGACGCCAGCGTTGTGGAGCGCACTGCGCAGCTCGTCGGCAATCCGCGCGCTCGTGCGTGGCATCGGTCCCGGATCGCTGAAACCCGCTCCGGCACGATCGTAGCTGCAGGCTCGCGTCCACTGTGCAACGCGTGGCTGCACGATGGCCCAGGCGGGTGCCCAGATCGCCACCAGCTGTCCGGGCCGTGCGTAAATGTCGTCTCCCGCAGCAGCATCTGCCATGTGTGGCGTGCCGAGAAGCAGACACGTCGAAACGGCATATCGAAACCGTTTCACGCGGTCGCTGACCAATGGCGTCCCGCCCGTACAGCCGCGTGCGTTCATTCTCACTCTACTACGTATGTAGTTGATGCTACTATATATACCGTTTAACACAAGCCGAGCCGCTCTGCAGGTGTTCCCGGCAGGCAGCGGTGCGCGACGCGAGCCTGCCCAACGCTATCAAGCAGAGTGACGATCACGCGCAAATGTCCCCCCGTCTGAAGCGAGGTTGCTTGGCCTTGGCGGGATGGACGGGTGCAGGAACTCCGCGGCCAACGCCGAACTCTCCTTGTATAGGCAACTCTCGCCATGGAGTCGATGTGCGCTTGACCGGAGCAACGCCGATGGGAGTCATCGCTGCGTTTGCGGTCGCGCTGTCTACGGTTCCCGCTTCAGCAAAGTCGGCGCGCCGACATGGACATGCTCCCGAGCACGTCACCGGGCCGGCGACTGTGGATCTTTCGGCGCGAAAACGGCTCGGCAAGGCCTCCTACTACGCGTCCCAGTTTTTTGGTCGAACCATGGCCGATGGGACTCCAATGAATCCTCGGGCTAACAACGCCGCGAGCAGGACTCTTCCCCTGGAAACCGTCGCGAAGGTGACTGACGTTGCCACCGGTAAGAGCGCCATCGTCGAAATCAAGGATCGCGGTCCGTACATCAAGGGCCGTATCGTTGACCTCTCGCCATCCACAGCAAGGAAGATCGGAATCACACGGCGCATCGGGGTCGCGAACGTGGTCGTTGCGCCGATCGCGGTCCCCTTGCCGGACGGCCGAGTCAAGCGTGGGCCGGCGGCAGATCATGCGAGCTTCCTCTCGATCGCGTCGAGCCCTCACCGCAGGCCCAACACGCCGGCCTCTCTGCGCCGAACGGCACCGCAAGACCGGGGCTCGCCGACAGTCGATAATAAGGCCCGGAGGCACGACTCGACTGGAGCACTGCAATGACTAAAGCAGCGAATGGGCCGACTCTGTTTCCGCGGACCGACTTAACCGGGGACGGTAAGCCGAAATGTCGGGTCATCGTGCCACCCGTCGAGGGAGGTTGGTCCGAGCCGGTGCTATTTGAGTGGGAACTAACGGGCGAGTCCTGGAGTGACCGGCATCCGCACAGCGAGTTCAACTTCGTGATACAAGGGCAGCTATTCGTCGAATGCGGTGGCGTCACGATCGAGGCGCGAGCGGGCGACGTCGTGCACGTCCCGGCCGAGTCGGTCGGTCGGTATTGGGCGCCAGGCTATGCGCGCCTGCTTGCGATATATGGACCCAGTAAGGGGGGCGCCAGCAGCAGCCTCGCTTACGAGAAGTTAGGCGCCCTTCAGCCGCAGACGACTGAGATGTAAACAGTCACCAGCCCTTCTCACAGCGCGCGCATCTGCTGCGCGAGTCTCGCGACCTCCTTGAGGAATTCATCGTGGAGCTCCGGCTTGATGGCCCGGCGCATGGTCGCCTCCACGATCCCCGCCAGCATCATCGCCAGGTCAAGCGGCCGGCCATCGGCGGCACGCACCCGATCGATGAGTGCCGGCGGGATCGTAGCCCGCAGCTCGTTGATCGCCGCAATGACCGCATTCTTGCGTACGTTTTCTGCGACGAAGCCGCTGATCTCATCACGGGCTGCCGCATTGATGGTGTACACCCGCGAATCGACCGGGACTTCGAGGGGATCGGAGCGCTTCATCCAGCCCATGGCGGTCATCTGCGACCACAGCCGGTCGTTGTTCGACCCGGGCGTGGTCGTGAGGAGTGGCGGCTGCTCGGGCCTTAGATCGCCGAGCGCTGCCTCGAGGATCGAGAGGTCCGCGGGCGTCATGTGGCGGGCGATCGCTTCGAGGGCTCGTCTTTGTTCGTCGCTGCTCATCGCGTAACGCCTCGTCAAGTGGTTACCGTCGCGCCATACGAGGTAGCGTATCGATGACGTCCTGAATCGACTGGAACCTCTCCGGGTGCGTCAACAGCGTGCGTGCCATGGCCAGTGCGCCGGCTTCGCAAGCGGCGCGCACGCCGGCGTCCTGGATCTGGTCAAAGTCGATCACATGGGCGAAGCCGACGATTCGGCGGATCATTTTGCAGGCAGCAAATCCAAGCATGTCGGCAAACAGCCCATCGAGGAATGCGTTCCGCGCCAGATCCAGCGTTGTGGCTTCTTCGGAGCGGGCAAACATGGAAAGCGGAAGCGCATCGCCGTGTGCGTTCTGGGTGCATAGCGCAAAAAACCGTCGCCGGAACGACTCCCAGAAGACTTTCACCTGCTCGAGTATCCAACGCTGGTAGGCGACACGGTCGTCGCGCGGGCTCGCATGCCCTGGTTGCGAGTACCAGCTCAACAGAAGATTGCCGAGGAACGCCCCCAGGTCGAACCCGATGGGGCCATAGAAGGCGAATTCCGGGTCGATGACTCGGGTATCGCCTGCGGTCACCATCACCGAGCCGGAGTGGAGATCGCCGTGGACCAGCGCCTGCGCCTCGTTGAGAAACTTCTGTCCGAAACGCGCGGCCGCCACTTTGAGCCGGCCATCATCGCGAAGCTCGGCCACTACCTCGTCAAGTTGCGGTGAGGTGTGACGGTTGCGCTGGTTCAAGCGGTAAGGATCACAAAAGACGAGGTCCACCGTGATGCGCAGCAGCGCCTTGTTCCGGGCGAAGAGCGCGACTCCATCCATCTTGTGCTCAAAGGGTCGCGCCAGGTCAGAGGTGAAGAAACTCGCACGCGCGATGTACTCACCGATGTCGTGGGCCACGCTCGGGTAGCGGCGTCCCGCAATCAAACCCTGCCGCAGAATGATGTGCGGCGATAAGCATTCCATCACCGTGCAAAAGAGCTCAGAGTCGTAGTGATAGACCTTGGGTATCAGCCCGTCCACGAACGGAGCGACCGCTGAATAGTAAGAAGCTTCGAAGAACGCCCGCTCGAGCGTCATCGGCCAGGACGCTCCGGCAACCCGCACGTACGGCAGCGCCTGTTTCACGCAGACGGACCCGCCCGCACCCTGCACGATGAAAACGAGATTGAGATTTCCATCCCCGACCTCGTGAACGCGCCAGCTCTCCCGCGGACCGCCCAGCAGGGCGGGAACCTCCGGAAGATGCTCGATGAAGGCCGGAACAGTATCAGTGTCGAGGATGCGGTACGTGGAAGGTGCGTCTACCCCCGGCATGCTCAGCGTCCTTCGAACGTACCGGGCTGAGCTCCGCCGAACACGAGATCGGGGTCCGCCCCATTTTGTTGCCCGTAGGTGCGGAACTTCTCGAGCACGCGGCACATCGCTGCCGCATCGAGAATGCGGACTCGGCCAAGCGACAGCGCCGCACAGTATTGCAGCGCGAGGTTCTCGACCTCGCCGGCCAGCGAAAGCGCTGTGGGCAGATCCGCGCCGGTGGCGATGACCCCGTGATTGGCTAGAAGACATGCCTTGCGATCCTGCAAGGCTGCCAGCGCCGCCTCGGAAAGTTCCTGGGTACCGAATGCGTAGTACGGGGCGCAACGGATGTCGCAGCCGCCTGCAACAGCCACCATGTAGTGGAACGCCGGAATGCCGCGAGCGGTGCAGGCGAGTGCAGTCGCGTGCGGGGAATGCGTGTGAACGATCGCGCCAACGTCCTGCCGCGACCTGAAGATGTCGCGGTGGAACCGCCATTCGCTCGAGGGGCGGCGATGGCCGAACCAGCGTCCGTCGAGGTCCATGAGAGGGATATCCTCGACTTGCAGCAGCTCGTAATTCATGCCGGTAGGGCTGACGAAGAAATGCCGCTCATCGTAGCGCACGCTGACATTGCCCGAGGTGCCGTGCGTGAGACCACGCCGCGTCAGCTCGCGACAGGCGCCGATCACCACCGCGCGCAGATCCGTGCCGCTCGAGCCTGCGTGGAGCTGCGTCATTCGGCAGCCCGCAGATCAGGATACAGTCGTTGTAATCCTGCGCGACTTGCAGGGCAAACTCCGCGCTCCGTTATCAGCCCGGTTACCAGCCGGGCGGGCGTCACATCGAATGCGAGGTTCAGAGCAGCGCTCCCTTCCGGGACCAGCCTGACGGTTTCAATCCGCCCGGAAGAGCTTCGCCCGGTTATATGAGTGACCTCCTCCGGCGACCGCTCCTCGATTGGAATCGAAGATCCCGCATGTAGCGACCAGTCGATAGTGCTGACCGGCAGTGCCGCGTAAAAAGGCAAGCCGTTGTCCCGGGCAGCGAGCGCCTTGAGGTACGTGCCCACCTTGTTGCACACGTCTCCAACCGCCGTGGTTCGGTCGCTTCCAACAATCACCATATCCACCTGGCCACGTTGCATCAAATGTCCGCCCAGATTGTCTGCAACAACGGTGTGAGGTACGCCGTGCGCTCCAAGCTCAAAGGCTGTCAGCCCTGCGCCCTGGTTACGCGGGCGGGTTTCATCCACCCATACGTGCACAGGGATGGCAGCGTCGTGCGCCATGTAGACCGGCGCAAGCGCGGTACCCCAATCGACGCATGCAAGCCAGCCAGCGTTGCAGTGCGTGAGAATGTTCACCTTCCGGCCGGTGCTTCTGGCAAGCGCGCGGATGATCTCCAGACCGTGGACCCCGATCAGGCGGCACTGCTCGACGTCGGCATCACATATTGCGGCAGCTTCGCGAAAGGCAACAGTAGCTCGCTCCTGCGGGGCAACCTCCGTCAGGACCCTGCGCATTCTCGTCAAGGCCCAGGCCAGATTGATGGCCGTTGGACGCGTCGCTTGCAGGATTCGTGCTGCTCGTGCCAGGTGCGAATCCGCGGGGTCCGAGCGTGCCGCGAGCGCCATGCCATACGCCGCGGTTGCTCCGATGAGCGGCGCGCCACGCACGACCATGGTCTTGATCGCGCGCGCTGCATCGGCAAAGGTTTCGAGGTCAATGGTAACGAACTCGAAGGGCAGCCGGGACTGATCGATTACCCGGACATCTCCGGATTGTGTCGTCCAGATTGTGCGGAAGTACGTGCCGGATACTTTCATGGTCCAACCCCCGCTGCCTCTTTCTGCAGCGTGCATCTCCTTCTCAAACAGGCGATCTTCTCGCCGCGCACCGCATCGCTTGATGCGTCCGAGGCTACGGCAGGTCGCATGGTCCCGCCAACTGGCTGCGCGCTGCAGGAGTCCCCATGCAGCTCAGGCTCAGGCCTGGATGCACTCGGCGATTTACGTGTCTCGCTCGAACGCTCTTGGCCGGGAGTATTTGGACTTACCGAAGCGGCCACGGGAGTTTATTAATCAATCACTTGCAGCGCTCTTCGGCGGAGCCGTCGGCCACGGCGGCACGCTTCGGACACGCCCCGCCCTCTCGCATGCCGCGCCCTACCTCGCGGTCGCGACGCAGCCCCTCCTGATCGATGTCCGCTATTGCCTCGGCGCACGCTGTGTGCTGGCATTCAAAGGGTCTGGCCGCTACGCAAACGAAAGTTCGGCGCAGCCTGTTGATGAGGCTCCGCACGGGCTGACGTCGGGACCATGCGCTCTCGAGGCGCTGCGTCGTAAAGGAGGTGAGAGTGCCAACTGGCTTGTCGCCTCGCTCGGGCAGGTATGCCTTCGCGGTCATGGTGAAAGCACCCCGCAACGGCGAGGTTAAGACTCGTCTGGTCCCGCCACTGTGCGCCGAGGAGGCTGCGCGGCTCAGCGTCTGTTTCGTCAAGGACATCGTGGCGAATCTTCTTGCGGTCTGTGAGAGCGTATCGGTCGACTGCTACGCAGCGTATTCGCCGCCCGGTAGCGAGGCACTATTCCGCGACCTCCTTCCGCCGCAGATCCGTATGCTGCCGCCGCGGAGTGTCGGACTCGCCAACAGCCTGCCCGATGCCATCGAGGACCTGATCGCCGTCGGCTACGAGGGCGCCTGCCTCATCAATGCCGACAGCCCGACGCTGCCGCCCTCAGTGCTCGTCGACGCCCTCACCAGGCTGCGCGCTCCGGGAGATCGCGTGGTCCTCGGCCCTGCGACCGACGGGGGCTATTACTTGATCGGCCTCAAACATCCGCACCGTCAGCTGTTCCATGACATCGCCTGGAGCACGGAGCAGGTGTACCGGCAGACGGCCGAACGGGCCTCCAGCATCGGACTCGAGTTAGTGACGCTGCCCGCCTGGTACGACGTCGACGATGCGGCTTCGCTCAGCTGGTTGTGTCGAGAGCTGCTCGGCGGTCAACGGCCACCGCAGTGTGTGCGGCATGGCTACGCCGCCGTACAGACGCGCGACTTTCTGTGCGCGCTGCTAGCCGCCGGCGGCGAGCGGCTGGGTATCCCTCACGCGCCGGAGCCAGGATCGCAATGAATACGGACCGATGGCGCACATGGGCGTTGACGGCCATCGGTGCGATGCTGCTGATGCTGACCGGCGTTGGCCTCTGGCGCCAGCACGTTTACGACACCGACGGCTTTACTATCCTTGCTCTGGTGCAGGGCGCGTTTTATCTCTCAGCGGTCGCGCTGACTTTGCGCGGCGGCCTGTCGCGTCGCGCGCTGCTGGCGGTGTTGGCGGTGGCGGCGCTCATGCGCCTCGCAGTCCTGCTTGCCCCGCCCTATCTGTCCGACGACGTCAATCGTTATGTCTGGGACGGTCGGGTCGAGGCAGCTGGCATCAATCCTTACCGGTATGTGCCGGCGGACGGGCACCTTGCGTCGCTGCGCGACGAAGCGATCTTCCCCCGCATCAACCGCAGTGACTACGCGCCAACGATCTATCCACCCGTCGCCGAGTACATCTTCCTTCTGGGAACGCGTCTGAGCGAATCGCTGACGGCGATGAAAGGGACGCTGCTCGCCTTCGAGCTGGTCGGAGTGCTGCTGCTGCTTCGCCTGCTCGATGAATGGCATCTGCCGCGCGAAAGAATCCTCATTTATGTCTGGCATCCGCTGACGCTCTGGGAGTTTGCCGGCAGCGGTCACGTCGATGCTGCTATCGTGGCGTTCCTGGCACTCGCCTTATGGGCGCGCAGGCGCGAGGCCGCCTGGCTCACCGGTAGCGCGCTCGCAGCCGCTGCGCTCGTGAAATTCTTTCCGGCCGTCGTATTCCCGGCTCTCTATCGACGCTGGGATTGGAAGATGCCGCTCGCTGCCGTCGCGACCGTCATCGTCGCATACCTCCCGGTCATCGGCGCCGGGGGCTCAGTGCTCGGCTTCCTCCCGGGGTACCTGGAGGAAGAGGAGCTGCAGAGCGGTGCCGGATTCTTTCTGTGGAATGCCCTCAGGAGCGTGGCGCCCCTTGAGCACGTGGGACCGGCGCTGTATCTCGCGCTGGCGGCCGCGACGCTCCTGGCGTTCGCAGCCCATAGCCTCTTCACGGCGAAGGACCGCTACCTGGCCTCGGCGCTGACGCTCGCGGTCGCGACCATGGTCCTGGTGTCGCCGCACTACGCCTGGTATTTCGCCTGGATTGTGCCGCTCATCTGTTTCACACCTCGTCCCTCGGCCTTCTACCTGACCGTAGCCTGTCCGCTGCTTTATTTCGTGCCCGGTGGCCCGGATCCCTCGGGTGCACGCATGGCGTTCGAATGGGCGATCTACGGACCCTTTGCGGCGCTCGTCGCCTTCGAGCTGTGGCGGCGCCGCGCGGGACGCGCCGGCATCGGCTGCGTCAAGGGGGCGGGATGAGTGGCGACCCCCCCGTTGCGGACCCGCGGGCGCCGAGCCCAGCGCGATACTTCGAGCACGTGGATGAGAACCGAAGCGCGCTGGCGGAGGCCGAGCCGGTCTGCCTTTATCTCGAGACCACCAATCGCTGTAATCTGCTGTGTACCACCTGTCCGCGCACCTTTGAGCAGCTCGAGCCACCGGCCGACATGAGCTGGGAGCTCTTCACCTCGATCGTGGATCAATTCCCGCGCATTGCGCGCGTAGTGCTCCACGGAGTAGGCGAGCCGATGATGGTGCGTGCGCTGCCGCGCATGATCCGCTATCTGAAGGATCGCCGCGTCTACGTGCTGTTCAACACCAACGGGACGCTTCTCACGCAGCGTGCCGGACGGCAGCTGATCGATGCGGGATTGGACGAGCTGCGCATCTCGCTCGACGCTGCGACGCCAGAGAGCTTCATGCTCGTGCGCGGCCGTAAGCTGTTTGCTCGCATCCTGCGCAACGTCCGGGCATTCACTACGTTGCAAGCCGAGCTGCAGTGCAGCGCGCCGCGCGTGTCGCTGTGGCTGACGGGTCTCAAGGAGACGATCGCTGAGCTGCCCGCCTTTGTGCGGCTGGCGCGCGACATGGGTGTCCTCGAGGTTTATTTGCAGCGTCTCGTATATTTCTCTGATGCGCAGGGGCTGGCGCGCCCCGAGTCGGCCCTGTTCGGGCAGGCGAGCGCGAGCGAAGCAGCACGCATTCAAGAGGCCGAGGCGCTCGCGAAGTGTCTGGGTATTGCCTTCAACGCCTCGGGGGCGAGTGAGCCCGGCACGAGCCTGCGACGGCAGCGGGACAATCAGCCCTGGTCGCTGTGCCGCCGCCCTTGGACCCTCATGTATTTCACGGCGCACGGCAAAGCACTGCCCTGCTGCATCGCGCCGTTCTCGCTGCGCGGCTACGCTGCCTTCACACTGGGCGACGCCACGCAACAGAGTCTGCGCGAAATCTGGAACGGCGCTCGCTATCAGGAGTTTCGCCGCGCCCTGCTGAGCGAGCAGCCGCCGCTCGCCTGTGCGCGCTGCGGCATGCGCTGGAGTCTGTGATGACACAGCCGCAACAGGCGCACGCCGCCGAGGCCGCAAGGCTCGACCGCCCGCGGGTCGCCGTGGTGATCCCGACGCTCAACGAGGAAGAGCCGATCGGTGAGGTGATCCGCGCCATTCCGCGCGACGCGGTCGATGAGGTTATCGTGGTCGACAGCGGTAGCGTGGACCGTACCGTCGAGCGCGCCCGCGGTGCGGGCGCCCGTGTCATCGAAGAACGGCAGCGCGGCTATGGCCGGGCCTGCGGAGCCGGAGCGCGGGCGGCGCGAGACTGCGGCATCATCGTCTTCCTCGACGGCGATGGTAGTGATCGACCGGAGCTGGTGCCGCTGCTGCTGGCGCCGATTCTCGCCGGTACACACGACTTCGTGATCGGCACACGCACCCGCGGCGAGCGTGAGCCCGGCAGCATGAATATGCTGCAGATCACCGCCGGATACGGGGCCGGCGCGCTGACGCGTTTGCTCTACGGCGTTGCGTACACCGACATGTGTGCCTTTCGCGCCATCCGTCGCGAGGCCCTCGAGCAGCTCGGGATGCGCGAGCAGGCTTATGGCTGGAATCTGGAAATGCAGATGCGCGCCGCGGCGGCCGGGTTGCGCATCCTCGAGCTCCCGGTCGCGCATCGCCGCCGCCTGGGTAGCGCTTCCAAGGTATCTGGCACGGTCAGAGGAACGCTGAAGGCCGCGCTCGGCATCAGTCTCACGTTCGCGCGTGTGGCACTCGCACGGCCGCGCCGCGTCCACTCGCTACGGCTCGGGATCGAGCCGCGCAGGAGAAATCATGAATAATCCATTGTCCGATGCGCTGCAGTTCCTGGTGCGTCCTGGCTGGACGACGGCGGTCTACTGGCTGCTGGTGCTCGGCAGCATCGGCATTGCCATCTATGCGTGGAGGAGCATCGCGAGTCAGCGGTCGTGGTGCAATGTGGGCGACTGGCTGTGCCGTTTCTTCATCGGCTCGATGTGGTGGCAGCAGACGCTCTGGAAGCTGCCTCCGTTATATACAGACAATCCGAGTGACCCGACCAACAGTGGTCTCCATTATTGGATGATGCGGGAGGGCCAATCGGCGGCGATCCCGCTGCTGGCGGACTTCGTGAATCACCTCGTACTGCCAAATTTCTATTTTTTCGCGCCGATGGTCTACGCCCTTGAGGTACTGACCGCAGTGTCGCTGATACTCGGTATCTTTGTCCGACTGTGGGGCCTGATCGGGGCGCTGCAGGTCCTCAATCTGTGGCTCGGCTTGTACAACGCCGAGGGTGAGTGGCCGTGGACCTACTTTTTCCTCTTGGTGCTCATGGTGATCTTCGCGCTGCACCGCTATGGGAGGCGTCTGGGACTCGATGCGATCATCGTTGAGCGCCGCGCGAGCGGACGAATGGGCGGTGCGCTCTCCGCTCGGTGGCTCGACCGGCTTACCTAACGACACCCGGACTCAAGACTCTCCTTCTCACCCACTACCACGATCGAATCGCCCGGTCGGCTGCTGCGAAGCATTGCGATGAACTCCGGCAGCCGGCCAGATGCGAGAACTTCGATGCTTCAGTGCGCGTTGATCCAGTTCGCGGATCCCTTCAGCTTAACCGCCACGTCCGTGAAGGAAAGCTCGAAGGGCTGCCCGTCCGCCGTTCCGTGGTGCTCAGTTGAAAAAAGCAGTGGCCCCGCCTTCTTGTAGCCTTCCCACTTTGCGTTCACGAGGTTCGGCAACTTGGGGGCAGGCACAGCGCGGTGGTAGGTCATTTCCACGACTCGCTTGTCCGGGCCGACGTAGAGATCCCAGGTATCGCCAGGTGAGTAGCCGGAGTCAGCGTACTTCACCACGATTAACTCTGCCTGAGTCTTCCCCAGGGGCGTCTCGTGCATACCCTGATCGGTCACAGTCGCGCCGTCCCATGCTACGTGCAGCGGCAGGAGCAACCAATACTGATCGTTAACAAACCCGGGGTCGATTTCCTTCTTTACGGTATCGCTCTGGCTGTCGACCTCGGAGCGCTTATAGGTAACCTGCACCGGGTTGCCCTGCTTGTCCTTTCCCTCGTAGGTGACCGTATCGGATTGTGGATGCCATTCCCACGTTCTGGGAGGCACGAGGCCAGCAATAGCGAAGGTGTAGCGGATCGCCTCGACTTTCCCAAAGGAATTGAGCCCGAAGGTCTTCGCCATCTGTTCGGCCGATGGCGGAAGTTGCTGCGCGACGGAATTGACGGGTAGCACCGCGAGCATGCCGAATGCCAGCAGGCGGATCACATCGAGCCGGTTCAAACTTGTCATGAACGTCCTCCCGCGGTGAACTGAATGAATGTTGTTTCGAACGATTGAAGGTACCAGTCCGCCGTGGACCCGGGACAATGGTTGGCCGCGGCCAAAGACTTTGTCTTACTTCGATGGGATATAGGTCCAAGCCAGCCGGTTGATGATTGTGCCGTCTCCTGTCGCACACCTGTCCATGAGACCAAAGTATGACTGCAGTCGAGCCTAAGTTCAGGTCAGCGCCGGCCGCCATGAGCTCGCTGTCCGCGGTTCCCACCCGGCATTCACCGCCCCCTGTGACGGCCCGTTCCGATTAGGGCACATTTCCGCTTCGAGCCCCCATAGCCGGCAGTCATCGACCTATCCGAGCCATGATCCCCCGACCTTGAAGAACGAGGCCAATGTTTGTGATAGCAAAAGTGGTTCTGCTGTGCGCGCTGCTCTTCCCGCTGGCTGCTGATTCGGCGTCTGCCGCGGCGAGTGACCCCGCCGTGACTCAGGTACAGACGCTCGTTACAGCCCTGCTGAAGTCCATGCGAGCGGGGTCAGCTGAATCCATGGCTGAACGATACCGAAACCTCGAGCCCGTCATCGCACAGGTGTTTGCCCTCGCGCTCGTGACACGGCTTTCGGTAGGGCCGGATTGGGCAAACTTCTCGCCCGAGCAGCAGAAGGAAACGATCGCGGCTTTCACCCGCTTCACGGTGGCAAATTACGCCTACAATTTTCGCGATTTCGACGGCCAGAAATTTGAGATAGACGACAACGTGTTGAGTCGAGGCACGGATAAGATTGTCCAGACACGGGTCATTCCCGCTCACGACACTCCGGTCACATTGCTCTATCGGATGCACGAGGTGGATGGCACCTGGAAGATCATCGACGTCTTTTCCAACGGCGTCAGTGAACTGACCACGCGCCGCTCGGACTTCGCCGTTGCCCTCGCCTCGGGAGGGGCTCCGGTCCTCATCGCCCATCTCAACAAAGCCAGCGACGGTCTTATGAAGTAGCGCCGGCGTCGGCCGTCCCGCTCACCACGCTCGCTGGACCCATCAGCGCGGGTTGGAAGAGCAGCGCCGACGTCAGGGTCCATACCAGAGATATCATCAGCAGCTTGCCCATGCTGGCGGTTCCAGGGTGACTCGAGGCCCACAGGCTGCCGAAGCCGGTAGCTGTCGCGAGCGCACTGAAGAATACCCCGCGTGCCAGGCTCGATGTCAGAAGATGTGAGCCGCCCGAGCGCCAGGACATGACGAAGTAGATGTGGAACGCTACCCCGATCCCGAAAAGCAGCGGCAAGGCGATGATGTTGGCAAAGTTCAGCGGCTGTCCGATCACTACGCAGGTACCCATGGTCAAGAGCCCGGTTAATACGATAGGCGCCATGGTGATCGCCACATCGCGCACGCGGCGCAGCGCGATGAGCAGCAGGCCGCAGATGGCGACGAACGACAGCACACCGGCCTCGATGAATGCGCTCACTACCGCTTGACCATAGGCCTGCAGGTAGATGGCCGTGCCGGTCACGTCCGGTGCTATCTTGATTCCAGCGGCGATGAACCGCCTGAGGAGCGCATTGTCGTTCGAGTCGCCTTGCGGTAAGACCGAAAGCCGTGCGCGTCGGTCAGCCGTCTGCCATTGGCGCACGATCTCCGGTGGAAGCGTTTCGATGCGGACCGGTCGAGGCTGCAGGAGATTGCGTATTTGCCCGAGGGCCGTGACAAAACCGGGGACCAGCATCTTTTCGGCCGCGGCTCGGGCCGACGGGCTCCCCCGAGCCAGCGTATCGAATTCATCGGCGAGTCTCGGGGCGTCGGCGCGCAACGACGGGTCTTCAGCTGACGCTTGACGTAGCTTGGTCGCTGCACGGCTCAGGCTGTCGACGACCTCCGCATCGGTGGCCGGTGATGCAACGGCGACCGGGTTCAGGGTGAGATCCATGAGGTCGGCCGCATCGGCGATCACCGCGATCTTCTCCGGCTGTCCGGTTGGGATGAAATTAGAAAGAGTGTGGGCGCTGTGAACGGTTGGGCTGGCCCTGAAAATCGCGGCAAGCTGGTCGGCCAGTGCGAGGTTGGGTCGGATGACCTCCAGGGTATTCGGCGAGCTGTCCGGATCACGCATCAGATCGACAAGCGTGGCGACCGACTCCACCTTCGAGCTGCGCAGGTGGATCGGATTGAAATCAAACCGCACCAGCGGCAGCAGGGCGGCGGATATCAGAGCCGCCACCGCACCTATGCCCACCACCAGGACCCGGTGTCCCAACACATAATTGTCGATCAGCGTCAAGCGCGTGCCGGGGCGAACACGCGCGCCCGGCGCTCGCGTGAGTGCGATCAGCGCTGGCAATAGCGTAAGGTTCAGCGCAAGGGCTGTGAACATCCCCAGCCCGGCGATCACGCCGAGTTGTGACACTCCGTAGTACGCTGTGGGTGTAAAGGCCAGAAAGCCGGCGCCAATAGCTGCCGCAGCCAAGGTCAGCGATTTACCCATGGTGCGAGCTGTCGCGGTGAGAGCCGCCCTGACGTTGTCCCCAGTCCCGCGTTCCGCCCGATAGCGCACGCTGAACTGAATCCCGAGATCCATACCCATCCCGACGAACAAGGGAATGAAGGCGACCGAGATGACGTTGAACTGGTGGAACAGGGCCAGACCCAGCGCAGTAGCCGTCAGCAGCCCGACCAAAGTCGTCACCAGTATTGAGGCGATCAGCCACGGCGACCTTACGGCAAACCAAAGCATCAGAATGATTGCCCCGGTCGCAAGAGAAGCAATCAAGCCTGCGCGTTGCGCCAGAGTTCCGAACTCTTCGTCCGCCAAGGGCACCGGACCCGTCAGGCGAACACGCACGCCATGAACCACATCGAGCTGCAGCCGCCTGGCCGTGGCGCGGATCGCAGCAATCGGTAATTTGCCCGGTTGAAGTTGGGTGTAGTCGAGCACTGGATCGACCAGAATGATGTGCCGCAGCTCCCGTCTGTCTGGCGCGTGCCCGGTAATCAGGGTGCGCCAGGAAAAGAAGGACGGCGTGCCAGCAGCCAGCTCCTGGAGCGCGTCGGCGAGCGTCCGGATGGGAGCGCGCAGTTCCTGCGGCGTGGCTTTATCCTGCTTCACGCCTCGCACCAGCAGGGCAAGGGTATTCGCGAGACCGCGCAGCGATGGATCGGACGCCATGGAACCGAGGAATGGCTGGCTCTTCAGCAGCTGAGCGACGGCAGTTTTAACGTCCTCGGTCGAAGCGAAAAGCAGGCGATTGTGTTCCCAGAACGGTCCACTGTCCGGTCGCTGCACCGAGTGAAACAGCTTCGGTTGGGCGATAAGAGTCGTGGCGAGGCTGGCGGCGGCCGCCTCACTCAGTTCCGGTGTCTGGCCGTCGACTACCACGACAATATTCGCGTTGTCCTGTGGGAACGCTGCGTCGAACGCCGCCTGCCGCACGCGCCAGGGGAGCTTGGGCGACAACAGTGCGTAGGTGTCGGTATTCATCGCAAAGTGGGTCGTGACGTAGTGGGCCAGCGCTACGAAAAGGATGATTACCGCTGTCACGATGATCCACGCGTGCGCGACACACCGACCGACAACGTGGACGATCAGAGAGGCCGTCACACTTACTGGGGCGGCTACGTCGTTCATTCGCGCATGGCCGGAGTGGGTGGCGAGATGCTCACGCAGCTAATCTGTCCGTTAATCGGGTACCCGACTGCGGCGCAGACTAGGAAAACCACCTGAGATCGTCAACGCATTGACGTGCCAGAACGTGCACGCCTGACGCACGAACCTGCTCGTGTAGCAGGAGCGGTGGTGCGATTCTATCGCAGGCCCTGGGGGGCGTTACCCGCGCAATCTGCCGTCTCGCCCGAGCCCCATCAGCACCGTGAGCGTTTCAGAAGAGCAAAGTTGGCGTCGCCGACGCTGGCGATGCCGAACGTCACGACTCCGAGCACCAGATCCCTGGCGCGGCGTGCGAACGATGCGGCAACTGCCGCAGCTGGGGGGATCCCGAACACCGCAGCAGCCAGCAGGTAGCTCGCCTCTTGTATTCCGGCGGCACCGGGTACCAGCCAGCCGAAGGTACGCAGCCCCGCCACCGTGCCGTCGATGGCGAGCGCCTGAGGTAGCGTCACATCTACGCCGAGCAGCCGGAAAGCAACCCAGACCTCTGCGGCGCCCAAACACCAGCAGCACAGGTGCAGCGCGAAGCCCGACCACAGTCGCGCGCGCTGGCTCAAGATGCTGCTGAAGCACGCCTGAACGTCGCGACCGGCAGCGCCCTCCTCCAGGGCCAGCATGGCGGGCCACCGCGCACTGATGGCCCGCGCCACCGCCTCCAGCGAGGCACCCAACGATCGGCGCACGAACAGCAGAACCCCAACAATGGCGCCCGTCGCAGCCAAGGCCAGGAATAACAGACGCGTGAGTCGAGACTGCGGTGCCAGCGCGAGCAGGGCCAATAGTGCTGCAAACACGTAGGGCAGCTTCGCGGTGAGCTCTATGACACCGTCGATGCATGCGGAGACCGCCCCAACCGTGATCGCCCGCCCCCTGCCGAGCGCGCGCAGCCCGAAGACGATACCGCCGAGCTGCAGAAACGGCAGGAGTTCGCCGGCCGCCTCGCGGACGAATCGCGCCCATACGAATCGTGATTGCGAGGCCGGGGGACTGACACCGGCCACCAGCCACCAGGCGAATCCCATCAGGACGACGAGTGGCAGATGCACCAGCACCAGCAGCAACAGACCGCTGATGTGCAGGCTCTCGACCGCTTGCGTGACAGCGCCGGCCCCCGCGTAGACCACGGCTGCGACGACGCCGGCGACGCCGATGAGGAGCGCGATGGCCGTGCGTCGCTGCACGTCAGGCCGGGGCTCTGGCCCCTGCCTCGCCGTCGAAGTGCTCGATCTCGATATTGAAAGTATCCGTATAGCGCGCAAAGCGCTCGCGCAGCAGATGCGGATCGAGGCCGAATTCGCCGAGCTTGTAGTCCCGCCACGGGCGGCTGACATTGGTCCCGGTGCGCAGCCAGCCGCGCATGCGTCCCTCCGCCTCCTCGCTCAGCGCCAGACCGCAGTGCCGGTAGACCGCTCTGATGGCAGCGAGCGGGCGAGAGACAATCTGCCGATAGTGCAGGTGTAACACCGCGTCGCCACTCGATGCCAATCCGCTCATTCGTTGAGCTCCGTTGATCCAGGACGCGCTGACTTCGCGTCCGATCTCGACCCGATCGATGCTGCGTGTAAAGGGCCGCCGCAACACTTCCGTCAGTCTCGCAACCGAAGCGAGCACGCGGACGGGATCGCGATGGACGAACACCAGGTGCGCATCGGGATAGACCTTCCTTATGTCCTCGAGTGCGAACAGATGATCCGGCGACTTCAGTATCCACCTGCGCCCCGGCAGCTGGTCGTCAAGATGCTGGAGAAAGCGCCGATGGAAGCGATAGGCTTCGAGAAACCCGCTGCGCTCCAGCCAGCTGTTGTAAGAGGGAACTCGATACATGGCGTCGAAGCGCAGGCTCTGGAACACCTGTGCGGTGATGTCGGTGCACTCCTCGGGCGCATCGACCGTGACCGGATGAAGGGTATTGAGCTCCGGGGCGATCATACGGAACAGTGCGAGCTGCAGGCTGACCCACCTCTTGCGCAGGCTGGCGTGCGACGCATACGGGTACACGAGCTGAAACAGCCGCGGGGCAATGGTTCCCGGGTCCTGCAGAATCAGGCGGTGGAGAAACGTTGTTCCACTGCGTGGCATGCCGGTGATGAACACCGGGGCGCGGATCGGGCGCGACAGCACGCCGGGATGTGTCGCCTCGACCTCATCGAAGCGCAGCAGGTTCCTCAGGCAGCGCAGAACATCGATGCGCAACGCGCGGACCCCAAAGACACTCAGATCCGCCTCCTCGTTGCAGGCTTGGAGCAGGTGCTCGAAAGGGCGAATGAACGAACGGTCGGCAAAGTCGCGCCGCTTGCCGCGTTTCAGGGCGGACTCCAGTAGCTCAGCGGCGTGCAGCGGGCGCCGACGCATGCCCCCGACGGCTTTGGTGCGCGCGCCGACATATCCATTGTGCGTGTCTCCCATCTTCTCAATCCTCTGTTGTTTCGGCAGGGCCGTTGTAACCACAGCCGAGGAGTTCAGCGAGAGTGCGGGCGCAGCTCCTTTCATGGTATGACAGACGTTGCACACTCTGCAGCTGTGCCGCCGGCGTCACAATTGACCTTTGGTCCAACGGCACGGCAGCACGTTTCGCCGCGGCGGACCGCGACACTTGCCGAAGGCCGCGACTCCCCGCAAGTACGCGTCCTGGAACGAATCAGTAGTCTTTCCGCGTCGGTACCACTGGCACTCGGCCGAGAGTTGATCCCAAGCGGAGACTGGGCTTCCAAAAGGGTCTACCTCTACGCCAAGACTCGGTCGAATGCGACTATCTTTCGGCTACAGTTCGGGCCGAATCCAGTTGATATTGCGGCGCATCAGCAGGCTCAGCAGCTCACAGCACCCGTTTCACGAGCTCTTCTGCCAGCAGCCGGCAAACCAACGCCTGCCCTGCCTGATTGGGGTGAATACCGTCGCCGGCGAGCAGTAGTTCATTGACCGATCGCCCCGGTTCTCGACCGTACGCCTCGAATGCCTGATACACGTCCACCAGCACGACCCGCTCGCTCCTCGCGACCGTGCGTACATCGTTCGCGTATTGCTCAAGAAGCTGGTCGATCCCCCGTTCATCGGCGGTGTCAAGAAGTCCTGGGTGTTGTTCGAAGGCCTCGATGTAGTAGGGGTCCGACCAGCGCATGGGATTTGGAGTCATCAGCACGACGCGAGCCCCGTCCGCTTGCAACACACGAATGATCGCGCGCAGATTGTTGCGAAACTCGGCACGTGTCAGTCGTGGTCGTGTGCTGCCGAGGTCGACGTCGATCCACGAATCGTTGATGCCGAACTGCACGATGACGACGTCAGGCCGATGCGAGCGCACATCGCGATCCAGTCGTTCAACTGCATCCCGGGTTGTGGTATCACCAATTCCGGCGTTGAAGACGTGAGCCTGTATCCCCGACGACCTGAGACGTCGGGGCAGACAATCCGCATACACCTCCCGAATCTCCGGTGCCCAGTCTTTCGCAGAAGCGGTGGTTGAGTCTCCGAGCGCGACGATGCGTACCGGCTTGTGGATTGCCGTGCTGGAGGAGTCGGGCGCTGCAACATGGGGCCGGCCCAGCACGGCCAACATGAGGATCCAGGCAGCGCAATCCCGCATGCGCCGCCGTGAGGCGCCCAGGGACGTAATGAACGCCCTCCTCCCGGCTTGACAGCCAACTTCGGTGAAATCCCTTGAACGCGCCATTAGCGGGCAAAGAGATACCAAGCGGGCTCGAGCGGTTCAAGTCGGGATCGAGGCGAAGACTGGCCGCGCCACCTGCCGCCAAACGCAGGCGTGGCTTGAGCCTCAATGCGGGGCGTTGTGCGGTGCTGCCCGAGCGCCGCGCGGCAGCTCTTGGCGCGCTATGGATGCGTCCGAGCGTGCCTCGGTGCGCCCGCTATCATGTTCGTAAGCGCGCTGCCGCTCTCGCCAGGCGGCTAACGCCTGCCGTTTACAAAACTCTCGGTAACTCAGGATCTCGATTTCGTCCGTGTCCGCGTTCATGTCGATATGCATGTCGATCGCGCGAGCGCTTGAAGGCTAACGCTGTAGCCTCGCCAATGTCCACGCACAAGTCTCACGGCGGGCTCCTCGATCTTCTGTAGGACGCGGCCTACACCACTATTTCCGAGGTGCCGGCCCTAGTCAAAATGCGCGGGCGGGTCTGGGCGGGCCCGTTGGCTAGTCCCTCATGACCGCGCGACCCGTCCACAAGCCGATGGCAAGCACACCAAGCGCCACCAGACCGATCGAACTCCACGGGCGTCCCCGAATGTGTGCTTCTCCGAGCTCCTGGGCGCGGTTCAGCGCCTGTGCGCCGCCCTCAGCGACGGCGGCTTTGGCACTGGCGAGCGCCTTTTCGGTCTGCGCCCGCAGCCGGCGCAACTCGGGATCTGCGGTTGCCGTCAGCCGCTCGATGAGATCATCGACCGTGGAAATCAGCATCCGCATTTCCTCGTTCGCAACATCGGCTGGATATTGGTTGAGGACCTTGGCCGCCCTGTGCACCCTGGCGCGAGTACGACGCGAGACTCGACTGAACATGGATGACCTCCTTCTCGCGGATCAGGGAGGGGGCACACGGCCGCGACCGGCCACGAAGGTGATGATGGCGATGATCAGGAAGATGAAGAACAGGATCTTGGCAATCCCGGCGGCGCTAGCCGCGATTCCTCCGAAACCCAACACCGCCGCGATGATCGCGATGATGAAGAAAACCACGGCCCAGTAAAGCATGACGTCTCCTTGCAAAGGCTCGCCGCGCGTAACGCGCCCGTTGCGCAAATGTGCGCCGATGTCTTGAGCAGGTCGGTCGGTCTTACAGAGGAAGGGTTGTAAGCGCT